>ERZ1034361.179-NODE-179-length-46044-cov-4.032654_pt1 | contig 46044 bp, 59 predicted proteins | sample MGYA00520617_ERZ1034361 | MGnify/ENA primary metagenome ERZ1034361 (study PRJEB33736, sample SAMEA104284507) | Azolla filiculoides | biome: Urban; feature: Water surface; material: Ditch water | place: Netherlands | collected 2015-10-28 | depth 0-0.1 m ... | reverse complement strand
ATTCCAAGAAATGACGAACGAGGAGATTGGGGAAGTTGTTGACAATTACAACAATGTATTTTGTGAAACATTTATTATTATGAAGGTAGTCAAATATGAACAACCCACTATCAACGGCTGAGTTTTTTATACACCTAAAACAATTTGATGAAGCAAAAATTGTTTTAGACTTACTGAAACCCTATGCCAATGATATACGAAGTATAGATCAGTTAGGTAAACTTTATGCAGACATTAGGGAATTCAATGATACCTTGGAATTGGCTCATAAAATTTATAGTCTGGCTGAAACCACAGAAGGAAAATTTGATGCTAGAGTCAACATCATCAGAGCCTATCTAAATCTTAATATGCCAAAAGAAGCATTGATATACATCAATATCAATGAACGAGTAAATCCGCATGATCATCCAAATCAAATGGATAAAGCCATGGCATATTTTTTGTTGGATGATAAAGTTCAAGGCGAACAAATTCTGCGTAAAATCCTAACTGAGCCACACACTGATGATGTGAATTTCAGGGTTAACTTTAATCTAGGCACGTATGATCTGAGGAATGGAAATTTTAAAGAAGGATTGCGTCATGTATTACTGGATGGACGAAAGTTAAACATCTGGCATGAATTTAAGTTTCCAAAAGATCAACTATGGGAAGGATCCCCAGTACAAGGAAAAACTATAGTGTTGTGTGCTGAGGGTGGCATTGGAGACGAAATAATTTCCGTTCGATTTATGCAACATTTTAAAGATGTTGGAATGACACCAATATGGATGACAGATAGAAAAGATATTGCTGAAATTTTCAACCAGAAAGTTGGTTATGGACGTATTCGATGCCATCACCAACATACCTAGATTTGGATGAGGATGATCTATGGTATGGTTCCTACTTAAAACCAATCAAAAACACAACACCACTCACCGGTACGAAAAAGAAAATTGGTATCAAGTGCATGGGTAATCCAAAGTACGATCAGGATTTACATCGCACAATTCCTTTTGAGGAGTTAATAGAGGCTATACCAGATGATTATGAAATATATTCTTTTCATATAGACGAAGATTTTCAACATCCCAGAGTCATATCACTAAAAGACAAAATCAAAACATGGGATGACACTCTAGATTATTTGGATCAAATGGATATTGTAGTGTCTAGTTGCACATCACTGATCCATGCTGCTGGTGCAATAGGTAAAGAATCTATTGTAATTATTCCAATTCTTACATACTATACTTGGGCTAAATTAGGATATCACACCAAATGGTATGGTGATAACTTAACAATTTTAAGGCAAAGAGAATATGATAATTGGAAAGCTCCACTGGGTGAATTAAAGGAACGATTAAATGATTTATGTATTCGGTGATAGTTATACTTGGGGTTGGAACTTTTTTATTGATGCAAACCTCAAAGATCAACGAAAAGACTTAACTTGGCCCAAATTACTGTCTGAAAAGTTAAATCAACCACTAACAGATTTTTCTTTACCAGCATCAAGTAATTGGAGGATCGCAAGAATTTTACAATCCTTACCACTAACAAAAGATGACATTGTATTGATTGGGTGGACAGCACCATCTAGGTTCGAATTTGGCCTTGCTCATGACTATGATATTATCCCTAATCATCCAGATATTCATTATAGGATAACGGATATTAATGAAGAAAATGGTGACATAAGAACCAAAAGGATGTCCTATCATTTGATGGAATCCACTACTTGTGAATATGCCAAACAGTTTATGTGGTCTGCATACGGACCGTTTAACTCAGAACCTTGGTATAAAGAAATGTTTAAAGTCATGTTCAACTCTTGCCAGAATATATTAGACAAGACTGGGTGTAAATGGTTGGCATTTGATGTGTGGTGTGAACAGTGTACGAATTCAGATTTTAATGATGTATCTAATTACATATTAAGGGACACCAATTTATTAAATGTTTCCAGAGGAATTTACGGAAAAGAAACCAATAAAGAATATTGGTCAAAAGAAGAACATAATATAGTTGCCGATATGATGATAAAGGAATTGAATAAATGAGTGTATTAATTATTAATAATTTCTTAGAGATGCCAACAATAGTTCGCACTTGGGCTATTAACCAACAATATTATACATCCAAAGAATTTACCCAGATGTATAATAAACATACGGATTGGCCCGGAAAAAGAACGCTTCACGTTTCAGATTTGGTTAGTATGCGAATATAGTATTAAGTAGAATCGCAAATATTGCAACTAATCAATTTGGTTTAAGGGATATATCCATTCGTTCTTATTTTCAATTAACGACAAAGGAGGATGGCGATAGTTGGGTACATCAAGACAATGACACTAATCTTGCTGCGGTATTATATTTAAACCAAAATCCGCCAAGAAATTCTGGTACAACACTATATAAGTGTAATGATATTGGTAAATGGACATCATTTATGAATAATCAGGAAGGATATAATACTTTAAAAACTATAAACACAAACGAAAATAAACAATTATACGGAGAATTATTCGAACCTATAGATATAATAGGTAATGTGTTTAATAGATTGATATTATACAAAGGAACCGAATTCCATAAATCTAATGATTATTTTGGTAATGATATTCAGGATGGCAGATTGACTCAAGTATTTTTCATTAAAGGTGAGTAGTAGTGAAATATAACATTATTAATATCAATTTAACTTCAATAATATCCAATGAACCCCACGAAAATGTCCCATGTGGTTCCTGCACATTATGTTGTGAAAAATTATCACCACATTTAACTCCGGAAGAAGTTGATTCTGGATTATATCCATTAAGTTTAATCCAACCAACAGAAGAACAAATAATATCTAATCCTGAAGTTGGACCAATCGTGTCTTTGTATAGAAAAAAAGAAGGTGGATGTGGAATGTTTGTTGATGGTAAATGTACCATATATGAATATAGACCAAACGCATGTAGACAATTTGATTGCAGAAAAACACATCACCCAAACATACCAAATATGATTAATAGAAAATAGTATCATATAACTATATAAATAGTATTGTCGTAAATCATGATGATATTGTCACCAATCCAAACAATTTAATTAAAAGTATTTAAACTTTACTAGAATCATCAAGTCATATATATGATTATGACAACATACAAAAAGAAATTTTTAGTCATGAAGAATGTTCAAAGATCATAGAGTTGGGATTAAAATTGCCAGCCGAAAAGGCTAAACTTGGAGTAGACGGCAACGTTACTATGGATAATGTTCGTAGAAGTGTGATACGATTTATACCAAAAGAAGATCCAAATTTCGAATTTTTATTCGATACACTTTGGAAAATGGCCATTCACGCTAATAACGATTGGTTTAATTTTCACATCACACGACTAAACTATATCCAATTAGCCGAATATGATTCTAAATATGAAGGTGAATATAAACGACATAACGATGTTTTTTGGATAAACAAAGATCCTGTATATCATCGTAAACTTTCTGCGGTAGTACAGTTGACAGATCCATCCACCTATAAGGGTGGTGATTTAAAATTATACAGTCAACCTGAACCAAAAAAAGAAGATATCCGTTCACAAGGTACAACAGTATTTTTTCCATCTTTTTTGGATCATCAAGCACAACCGGTTACAGAAGGAAAAAGATATAGCCTGGCCTGTTGGTTTGAAGGTCCTAAGTGGAGATAATCAATCACATAAATAGATTATAAACTATAGGTACCAACATGGCCGAACCAAGAACCAGAGCAGAATTTAGAGACTATTGTTTGAGAAGATTGGGACATCCAGTCATCCAAATTAACGTTGATGATGACCAGATTGAGGATCGTATTGATGATTCTCTACAGTATTTTCACGACTATCATTTCAATGGTTGTGAACAGATGTATATGAAACATAAAATTCAACAAGCGGATATTGACCGTGGTTGGATTTACTGTCCTGATGCTGTCATTTATGTGACTGGTGTTATTCCGTTTGACCAGTCATCGTCTTCTGTCAACATGTTTGACTTAAGATACCAATTAAGATTGCATGACCTATATGACTTCACATCGGTTTCCTATGTGTCATATGAGATTACTATGCAACACATCCGTACCCTGAACTTATTGTTCTCTGGTACTCCAATGTTCCGATTCAACCGTCACCAAAACAAATTATTCCTTGATATTGATTGGTCAAGAGACCTTCAGGTTGGGCAATATGTTGTTATGGAATGCTACAGAAAACTTGTTCCAGATAATATCACCTTGACAGGAACAGCAACAATATCATCATCAAATCTTTCCGTAACTGGAACAGGAACAATATTTGACCAACAGATATTGCCTGGAGATGAAGTAACTTTTGGTAGTGAAACAAAACGAGTAATCGAAATTTCTTCTCCAACACAAATTAAAGTTGACACACCATTTGCGTCAAATGAAAATGATGTTGCAATGATCAAGACAGGTGTATCTGATGTTTGGAACGATAGATTTCTAAAGAGATACGCAACTGCGATGTTAAAACTTCAGTGGGGTAATAACTTATCTAAGTTTGCAGGAATTCAAATGCCTGGTGGTGTAACACTTGATGGTGTTCGTATCGCAAATGAAGCGCAAGCAGAGATTGATAAAATCGAAGAAGATGTTCAATCATATATTCTTCCTGGCGAATTCTTTCTAGGCTAAAATGTCAACTAACTTCTATTTTAATAATTTCCCTCAAAACCAAATCACCAGTGAGCAATTACTGGTTGAAGATTTGGTTATTGAGGCAATGCAAGTATATGGCATGGATGTTTATTACTTGTCTAGAACCAGTCGTGATGCTGATGGTCCAGATAATCTATACGGTGAAGATACGTTAAAGCAATTTAGAAATGCATACTCAATGGAAATGTACTTAGAAAACATTTCAGGTATGGATGGAGAAGGTGATTTCATTTCCAAATTTGGTCTTGAAATTCGTGACGAAATAACGTTATTGGTTTCACGAAGAAGATTTGCAGCAACAGTACCATTACAGAGACCCCGTGAAGGTGATTTGATTTATGTTCCTTTGGTTAAAAATTTCTTTGAAGTAACTTTTGTTGAGCATGAGAACGATCAGGCTATGTTCTATACTTTAGGTCGTGGTCGTGGCGGTAACGTTTATGTGTATGCACTGAAATTGAAACAATATGTTTTCTCAGAAGAAATTATCGATACAGGTATTGATGAAGTTGATGGTCAAGCATTTGATGCATACAAGAAAACAAGATTACCTATTGCAAATACCGGTTCAGGTTCTTTCATACCGAACGAGATCATATACCAAGGCACAGATTTGGCAAATGCCACTGCACAGGCAATCGTATATACTTACACACCAAATTCAGAAGTGTTGGTTGTTCGTATGCAAGGTTATTTCTCCAATAATGTGGTATTAACTGGTAACTCCAGTAATGCATCCAGAACACTCATTTATGCGGATGAAGAATATCAAGTCGGTGCAAACATGTTTGAAGACCTTGCGGATAACGTACAGATTCAAAATGAAGCTGATGATATACTTGATTTCTCCACAACAAACCCATTTGGAGAACCATAATGCTTGGACATAGACACTTCTATAACCGAACAATTAGAAAAATTGTTGTCGCTTTTGGTTCTTTATTTAATGATCTTGAGATTGTTAGATACAGTAAAGATGGAACAAAACAATATGAACGGATTCGTGTTCCATTATCTTATGGACCAAAAGAAAAGTATATTACTAGATTAGCCTCAGATCCTACTTTGACCAAATCGATTACAGCATCATTACCGAGAATTAGTTTTAATATGGAAGGATTGCAATATGATCCATCCAGAAAACAAACTACAGTCACCCGTAATTTCGCTCAAAGATCAACAGGCATTAATTCACAATATGTTCCTTTGCCATATAACTTTGATTTCAGTCTAGCAATATATGTCAGAAATACTGAAGATGGCACACAACTGATTGAACAAATTTTACCATTCTTCACACCAGATTTTACGGTAACTGTAGATTTGATGCCAGGAATGAATCAGAAATATGATATGCCTATTACATTGAATTCTGCGGATTCTGATGTTGATTATGAAGGTGATTTAATCACCACAAGAATGATTATATGGAATTTAACTTTCACCGTAAAGAGTTTCATATTTCCACCAATGATTGAATCCTCAAACAACATGAGTGGTTTAATTAAATCTGCAAATACTAATGTCTATATCAATACTGGTATGCAAGACGCACAGAAAGTATTCGTGGATTATGCAAATGGAAACGGAGTTTTCACAACAGGTGAAACAATCCGAGTTGAAGATAAACCAATCACAGGAACTGTTACTTATTTTAGTAATAATTCCACAGGTATTTTAATTGTTGAAAATCTTACAGATTTACTGGAAGACAATGATGTTATACGAGGTGATTATACTAATGCCGTATATACTGTTGATTCTATTGATTGGAGTCCAATAAAGGCCTTTACCGTGGTGACGCAACCTGATCCAATAGATGCTCAACCAAGCGATGATTATGGATTTACAGAAACAATTACCGAATATCCATTAACCTTGGTTACAGGTGAGAACATCAAAGATATAACCACTGAAGATGGTTACATAATAACAACTGAAGATTCCAAGTTCATAGAAACGGAAATATAAAAAAATGGCAAACATTAAAATTTCAGAAATGGCGGAAATTGCAGAAATTCCAGCCAATACCCAAAACTTCTTATTAGTTGGTGTTGATACCACACCATTGATTCCTATCACACGAAAAGTAAGATTTTCGATGTTATACGACTATATCGATAACCTTGGATTACAAGCCTTTGCTCAAGCAAACACTGCTAACACCAATGCTGCAACAGCCGATCAACGTGCAGTTACAAGTGGTTTATATGCTAACTCTGCATATAATACGGCTAACACATCTTTAACCTATGCATTAGCAAGCAATGCTAATTCCATGATTATAGTCACCGGTCAACCGAATTCTCCAAAAGGAAAGGTTGGGGATGTGTCTGGTTTAGTTTACCTAAGTAATGTAGCACTGTACTATTGCACCGGAACATATAATGGTTCCTCAAACATTTGGAGCAAGATCACATCGACTGATTCTTGGTAATTATGAAACAATTGAATGAAAATTTGTCTGAGCTTTTTGATGTGCAACCTTTAGAGATGAAGGCTCCACCAAAGCAGGAAATTGTTCCTGTAGAGGAAGATACAAATGATGTTGAGACAGATTTCAACCACGCTAGAACAAACATTAAAAGTTTAATTAAAAAGGGTGATGATGCAATTGATAAATTGCTATTAGTCGCTGATGCGTCTGAGCATCCTAGAGCATATGAAGTTGCTGCCAATTTAATCAAAACTATGGCGGATCTAAATAAGGATCTACTGGACATTCAGAAGAAAAGAAAAGAATTGAACGGCACTTCTAGACAAACGGAAAGTGGTCCTATAAATGTGGATAAGGCGGTGTTTGTTGGATCCACAACAGATTTGATTAAAATGATTAAAAATAACAAGGAAGAATAATGGAAACATTAATTCAACAACTGCGAGTAATATTAGGTACCAACTTTGGATTGTATTTCAAATCACATGCATTTCATTGGAATGTAGAAGGTCCTAACTTTTCAGAATACCACAGTTTTTTAGGTGACTTTTATGATTCTGTTTTTGACCAGACAGATGATATTGCTGAAAAACTCCGTATGTTAGGTGTTTATGCACCAACATCAATTGCAAGAATGTTGGAGTTAGCTGATATTCAGGAAGAAGATAGTATCCCTGATGCTTTAGAAATGCTGCGACGATTAGCATCAGACAATGCTCGTTTCATTTTCCATCTACGGGCTGGTATTGTTGCAGCTGACGAGGCTAATGAACCTGCAATTTCAAATTTCTTACAAGACCTTTTGGACAAACACCAAAAACATGCTTGGATGTTACGTAGCTTTACCAAGTAATGGTTGATGAAGGTTATCTAGGTAACTCCAGACTAAAAAGGTCTGGAGTAGAAATATCATACACACAAGAGCAACTCATAGAAGTTGCTAAATGTGCTGAGGATCCAATATATTTCATTAGAAATTATGTAAAGATTGTTAACGTAGACCACGGTCTTGTTCCATTTAATATGTGGGACTTTCAGGCAGACATGGTCGAGACATTTCACCAAAACCGATTCTCCATTGCAAAGATGCCACGTCAGGTTGGTAAGACTACCACTGCCGCTGGTTATATGCTATGGTGTGTTCTATTCCAAGAAAACTATAGTATTGCTATTTTGGCAAACAAAGGTGCTTTAGCACAAGATATTCTCAGTCGTATTCAATATGCGTTTGAGTATCTTCCACTATGGTTGCAACAAGGCATCATTACATGGAACAAACGTAATATTGAATTGGAGAACGGTTCAAAGATTGCTGCATATGCAACTTCTGCGGCTGGTGTTCGAGGCGGATCATATAACCTAATTTTCTTGGACGAATTTGCGTTCGTTCCACAAAATATGGCAAATGATTTCTTCACTTCTACATATCCAGTTATCTCATCAGGTAAAACAACCAAGGTTATTATCGTATCAACTCCATATGGTTTGAACCACTTCTATAAGATGTGGGTTGATGCTGAAGAAGGTCGTTCGGACTATAAGACAATTGAAGTACATTGGTCAATGGTTCCAGGCAGAGATGATGCATGGCGAGAACAAACTATCCGTAACACCAGTGAGGAACAGTTCCGACAAGAATTTGAATGTGAATTTATTGGTTCTTCCGCTACTCTTATTCCTGCGGTTAAACTCCGTGCATTGGCTTTTAAGTCTCCCATCAAATCGATTGAGGATATGGATCTGTACCGTGAGCCAGAGAGCGATCATACATACATCATAACGGTTGATTGTGCTGAAGGTGTTGGACAAGACTACTCCGCTTTCTCAGTTTTTGATGTTACGGAATTGCCATATAGACAGATTGCCAAATTTAAAAACAACACAATATCTCCATTGTTGTACCCATCAATCATTTATAACGCAGCTAGAAAGTTTAATAATGCGTTTGTTCTGGTTGAAACCAACAACATTGGCCAACAAGTAGTTGATATACTGCACTATGATCTGGAATATGAAAACATATTCCGCTTAGAGCACCATAGTATTAAGGGCCAGCATATTTCTGCTGGTTTTAAGAAGTCTGTTTCTTTTGGTTTAAAGACGACAAAATCCGTAAAAAAGATTGGTTGTGCCAACCTTAAAACATTGGTAGAAACAGATAAATTGGTTATTGAAGATTTTGATACTATCTCAGAATTAAACACTTTTGTCAGAGTCAAGGATTCGTATGAAGCTGAAGAAGGTAATAATGATGATGTTGTAATGACTTTAGTATTTTTCTCTTGGTTAACAGCACAAAGTTACTTCAGGGAAATCACAGATTCGGACGTAAGAAAGAAACTGGTTGAAGAGAGAAACATACACATGGAAGAAGATATGTCTCCAGTCGGTATCTTAGATGATGAAGTCTACCGTCAAGATACTTTTGTAGAACATGGAGATTTGTGGACATTGGCTAAACAAAGAGGGTATACACCCTCAAATCTGTAAAAACATAAATAACTCATAAAATGAAGATTTACGTTCTATGATAATGAATATAATAAGGAGAACATAATATGGCTTTTCAATTATCACCAGGAGTTAACATCTCCGAAGTAGATTTGACAACGGTAGTTCCTTCCGTTGCATCTACTGTTGGTGGTTTTGCCGGAAATTTTGCGTGGGGACCTATTGAGGAAGTTGCTTCTATTCCTAATGAAATCCGCCTAGTAGAAAACTTTGGTAAACCAGATGCAAATACATTTGGCCACTTCTTCACTGCTGCTAACTTTCTTTCATACGGAAGCAATCTGCGTGTTGTTCGTGCCGCAAACACAGGAACAAAAAATGCTACTACTTCAGGTACTGGCATTCAAGTTAAAAATTCTACCGACTATCAATTGAACCATTCAAGTGGTTCAGGCAGTAATGACTTTATCGCTAAATATGCAGGTGTATTGGGTAATTCTATCAGAGTTGCTATTTCTGATGGTAATACACACTCAACATTCGCTTATGCTGGTTATTTTGATTCAACACCAGGAACTTCTGATTACGCATCATCGAAAGGAGGTTCAAACGATGAATTGCATATCGTTGTTGTTGATATTACGGGTCAAATTACTGGTACAGCAAATACAGTTTTAGAAAAATTTGGTTATATTTCCAAAGCATCAGACGCTAAGAATTCTGATGGTTCTACAAACTACTACAAAGAAGTTATTAACCAACGTTCTAAGTATGTTTGGTGGGCAGCACATAATAGTGAAGGCACAAACTGGGGCATACCAGCTGCAGGAACTTCTTTCGCTCGTTTAACCGCAGCTGATACATACAACTTAACTGGCGGTACAACTGTTACACCAACTACAGGTGATATCAATCGTGCATTTGATCTATTTGCTAATCCTGATTCCATTGATGTTTCATTATTAATGACAGGTCCTACTTTAAGTTCAACCGTACCAAATTATGTTATTGGTCTTGCTGAAACACGCAAAGATTGTTTAGTATTTGTTTCTCCACAACAAGCAGACGTTGTTAACAACTCTGGTGGTGAAGTTACTGCTATTACAGCAACCCGCACAGCTTATACCTCATCATCATATGCGGTTATGGATTGTGGTTACAAATACCAATATGACAAATATAACGACACATACCGTTGGGTACCATTGAACGGTGATATTGCTGGACTTTCAGTACGCACTGATGTTGAGCGTGATCCTTGGTTCTCACCTGCTGGTTTTAACCGTGGCGCAATCAAGAATGTCGTTAAGTTGGCATGGAATCCTAACAAAGATGATCGTGATGATCTTTATAAGCAAGGTATCAACCCAGTTGTAACATTCCCAGGTGAAGGTACAGTTCTGTATGGCGATAAGACCATGTTGTCTCGTCCAAGTGCATTTGACCGTATCAACGTTCGTAGACTGTTTATCGTTCTAGAAAAGACTATTGGTAAAGCTGCTCGCTCGACCATGTTTGAATTTAACGATGAGTTTACCCGTTCACAATTTGTTAACTTGGTCGAACCATTCCTGCGTGAAGTACAAGGTCGCCGTGGCATTTATGATTTCCGTGTTGTGTGTGATACTACAAACAATACTCCAGAAATCATTGATTCAAACCAATTCGTTGGCGATATCTATATTAAACCTGCACGTTCAATTAACTTCATTCAACTTAACTTTGTGGCTGTTCGCACAGGTGTTTCGTTCCAAGAAGTTGTTGGCCAATTCTAATAAATAGAGAGATAGGAGAAAATTAAATGGCATTTAATGTAAATGAATTCCGCTCTCAAATGCAAGGAGACGGCGCACGTCCAAACCTATTCGAGGTTTCGATGCCGTTCCCTGCTTTTGCTTTGCCAGGAAATGCTCAAACAAAAATGAGTTTTATGTGTAAGACTGCACAGTTACCAGGATCAACAGTTGGTACTGTTCCTGTGCAGTATTTTGGTCGTGAATTAAAATTTGCAGGCAACAGAACTTTCAGTGATTGGACAGTATCAATCATCAATGATGAAGATTTCGTTATTCGTAACGCTTTCGAACGTTGGATGAACGGTATCAACAGTCATGGTGGAAACCTTCGTGCTGCTGCAGCTGCGGCCTCACTAGGTTACACAGTTGATTCTGAAGTTCGCCAATATGGAAAACAAGGCGATGTACTTAAGAAATACAAGTTCATCGGTTTATTTCCTACAGATGTGTCCGCAATTGATGTTGATTGGGGTTCAAATGATTCTATTGAAGAATTTACAGTATCATTATCATATCAGTGGTGGGAGTCCGTTGAGGACCAAGTAGTATAAGTAAGGAGGGAGATTTATTCTCCCTTCTACTTTTTTATAATGTAAAAAGGATAAACTAGTGGCACTCAAACTATTCGGATTCACACTCGGAAGTAAAGATATTGTTCAGGAAGAAAAACCTGAACAGTCTTCGTTCGCACTTCCCAACCAAGCGTTAGATGATGGCGCTATTACCATCACACAAAATGCACATTACGGTACATATGTGGACTTGGAAGGTTCTATTCGTAACGAATTGGAACTCATTACCCGTTACCGTGAAATGGCGAACCATCCAGAATGTGATGGCGCTATTACAGAAATTGTTGATGAGGCAATCACCAGAGATGAAGATGGTGAAATTGTTGACATTAATATGGACAAACTGAAACAACCAGAGTCCATTAAGAAAAAAATTAAAGAAGAATTTGATAACGTTCTTCGAATGATGAATTTTCAAAATATGGCAGATGATGTATTCCGTAGATGGTACATTGACGGTCGCATTTATTACCATGTTGTTGTGAACGATAAAGCACCAAAAGAAGGCATTCAAGAGTTACGATACATTGACCCACGCAAGATTCGTAAAGTCCGTGAGATCAAAAAAGAACGTGATCCGAAGACTGGTGCAGAAATTATTCGTTCTATCGCTGAATATTATATGTTCAATGATCGTGGAACAGTTACACAATCATATACAGCAGGCACCAATCAAGGTTTAAAGATTGCACCAGAATCCGTTATTAACGTGAACTCTGGTATGATGGATGCAAAAAATACTTTTGTAATTTCCTATCTACACAAAGCAATTAAACCACTCAACCAATTGAGAATGGTTGAAGATGCTGTTGTTATTTACAGATTATCAAGAGCACCAGAACGCCGTATTTTCTATATTGACGTTGGTAACTTACCAAAAGGTAAAGCGGAACAATACTTGCGTGATGTTATGGTCAAATACCGTAATAAAATGGTCTATGATGCTAACACAGGTGAATTGAGAGATGATCGTAAACACCTTTCAATGTTGGAAGATTTTTGGTTACCACGCCGTGAAGGTGGTAAAGGTACTGAGATTACAACACTGCCCGCTGGCCAGAACTTAGGTCAAATGGATGATGTAATATATTTCCAGAAGAAATTGTTACAATCAATGAATGTACCTTATTCACGCCTAGAACCACAAGGTGGTGGTATGGTTGGTTTAGGTCGTACAACAGAAGTTACCCGTGATGAATTGAAGTTTGATAAATTCATCCAGAAGCTTCGCAACAAATTCTCCCGTATTTTTGATGATGCATTAAAAGTACAATTGTCACTGAAAAATATTTGTACTGTGGCTGAATGGGAAGAATTTAAAGAAAACATTTCATACGATTTCAAGAAAGATAATAACTTCACCGAATTGAAAGATGCGGAGTTATTAAAAGAACGAATCGGTACATTAAACATGATTGATCCATATGTTGGTAGATATTTCTCCGCTGAATGGGTTAAGAAGAAAGTATTGAGAATGACTGACGAAGAAATTGAGGAAATGGAAAAGCAGATTGAGGAAGAAGGACCCCGTGAAGATTTACAACAACAAGGACAAGAACAACCTCAAGTGACTGCCGATCAATATCCTCCAGTCGATAATACCGTAGATATTACAACAGATGAATCATTAACACCTGAATTGGACTCTAATGTAGAGAAGTTTTCAACAGGTATAAATAAAAGATAAAAGGAGATATTATGGAACAAGTTAGACAATTTATTGATATGGTAGCAAGCGGTAACAATTCCGAGGCTAGAGAGACACTAGATACACTTCTTTCAACTCGTGCATTTGAAGCTTTGGAATATAAAAAACAAGAATTGGCATCAACATTATTTGCTGGCCAAGTAGAAGAAGAAGTGGAAGAATTAACTGAACAAAATATTGGTAATGGTTACAAAATTAAAATGAAACATTCTGATAAAGGAAGAATCCATGCACCAAGCGGAGAACACATTGCAGATGTAACAAGACATGAATCTGGTGGTTGGGCATATCATTCCGGAAATTCTAAGTGGGATGGTTCAGAAGACAGTCCACATTATAAAACTGGTGTAGAAAAAACAAAAGCTGCAGCTGCAAGAAAAGCAGCAGAAATTCACGCTTCTAATTAAAAAAAATGAAATCGTTGGAACAATTTAAATCTATACTCACAGAAGAAGAGAAGTCAGACTACTCTAAGTTTGACGCTCTCGTTCGTGCAGGTCTTGCTAATAAGGCACAGATTGCTCGTTTACATAAAATTTTAGAAAAGATGACCGAGGATCGTCCTCAGTTCAATAATGCTGATCGTATGATTATGCAAAATCTTTTCAATAAAATGGTAGATTTAATCTCCAATAATAAACAGATCAATCAACAAACACGCAGAGCTGTTCGTGAAGACTATGAATCAATAAACCAAATCGAAGAGACACTTAAAGCAACTTCAGATTATAAAATTGGTCCTTCCGGTAGAAAAGTTAAAGCACACCGATTTAAAATTGGTGATATCGAAAGACTGGAAGGTGATGATGAATCAGACACTAAAGATAAACAATATATTAAAGAAGATTTGATGAGAGGTGATCCACCTTTTGTATTAGTCTTAAAGAGAAAAGCTATTCGTTTGTACCCCGATGGTACCCGTGTGGCTTTATACTGGAACGACACCCTGAAGAAATACTTTAGTGTTCCTTACGAAGATAAGAAGGGTGTCAACGGTATTATTCAGATGGAAGAAACAGAGCCTAAAGAAGAAATGCCTAAAGAAATTATGGCACAACTGCAATACATTAAAGATTGTGGTGAAAAAGGTAAGATCAGTCATGCTGATGGCACATCATCACAAGTAGATGCGGCAACAGCACATTCAATTCTCAAAGTTCATAAAGCTTTGAACGATGATAACAAAAAGAAGATTGCAGATTTAGCTAATAATTCAAAAGATCACTTTAGTAAAGTGGTTGCGTTTGCACAGAAGAATACAACAAAATGAGATTAGTTGACTTAATAGCAAACGGCAACCTTAAGGAAGCAAAAGAGATGGTTTATAACCAACTCGATGCTATTTCTTCAGTTAAATTGGAAGAAGTTAAACGATATGTAGCTGAAAGCACATATGTAGAAGATCAATTAGACGAAGCGGCACCAAAGAGACCGTCAACAAACGTGGTCCGTATTGGTAGAATTAAAAAGATTCGCCGTAGAATTAGACGTAATACCAAAGGCAGAATTGTTGTTCAAAGAAACCGTAGAGTGTCTGCTGTTAAAGGGTATAGAATTTCTGGCAATTCCCTAAAAAGAATTACAGCAGTGCAAAGAATTAATAAAACCAGAAAACTGAAAAGATATTGGAAAACAAAAGGTCGTGCCAAGTTACAGAGAACGATTATGAAAAGACGTATCTCTATGCGCCGCCGCAAATCTATGGGAATACGATAAATGTCATACGAAATTATTAACTCAAGAAAGGGTAGTTCAATCATTCGTTGTGAAGGTGCTGCAACATACACCATCAAACTAACTGATCTATCCACAAACACAGCTATCGAAACTGTAGATAGCGCAAGTTTAAAAAGAATTAACTGGTCAACAGGCGGTACAGTTACCGTAAGTAGAGGTGCTACACCAAATACTATGTTGACATTATATGGTACTGGTGAGATGCGATTAGATGACTATGGATATGCATTAGCTAATGGTTCTACAGGTAACGTTGTTGTTACTATTGCAACCGGCGGTTCATGTGTTCTAGAAGTATCTAAGACTGCAACCTATTCAACCAACTTAGACACACTATGAAACTAATCACAGAAATGAATGAAAGCGTAAGAGTAATCTCTGAAGCTTCTGAAAACGGTAAAAAATCTTTATTCATCGAAGGCCCATTCCTCGTTTATAATAAACCTAACCGTAATAATAGAATGTATTCGAAAGAAATTATGGATCGTGAAGTTAACCGATACATGAACGAATATGTTACCACAAAACGTGCTTTAGGTGAATTAGGTCATCCAGATACTCCTACAATTAATCTTGAAAGAGTATCACATATGATTGTTGATCTTAAGGATGACGGCCAATGTTACATTGGTAAAGCAAAAATTCTTGAAACACCTTATGGTCAAATTGTTAAAAACTTTATTGATTCAGGTGTAAGTCTTGGTGTATCCTCAAGAGGTATGGGAACACTGGCACCAAATAAGAACGGCATTAATTTAGTACAAGATGATTTCCGTTTAGCAACTGCCGCTGATATCGTTGCCGATCCATCAGCACCAGGCGCATTTGTTAACGGTATTATGGAAAATAAAGAATGGTTGTTTGTTGAAGGTCGATTCGTAGAGGTCGATATTGATAACGCAAAACGACAAATTAGAAAAGCATCATCAAAAGAAATTGAAGTTGTTGCTTTAAAACTATTCGAAAATTTTATATCAAAACTTTAATTTTATAAATAGAATATCATAAAGGAGATTCCTAATGGCAACAAACAAACTATTCGAAGCTGCTGCCGACATCCTTAGTCAGTCTAAGGGAAAAGCAGCTGCAGAACCAATGCAAAAAGTTGACGCTGAAGTTGTTGACCTTGGCGGTCCTACTAACACAGACGCTAAGCCACTTGACGATTCAGAAAAGATTGATGCAACTAAAGCTGCTAAATCAGCAACTGCACCAACAACAAAACCTTCTGATGCATCGCCAGACACACAGAACAAACTGAAGAAAGAAGAAGTAGATTTTACAGCTGATATCGATTCGATTTTTGCTGACGATCAAACAATCTCTGAAGATTTCAGATCAAAAGTTTCAACAATTTTTGAAGCTCGTGTTAATGACCGCATCCAGGCTCTCGAAGAAGAAACTGAGGCACGTTATGCTGGTATGTTAGAAGAAGCTGTTGAAGCAGTAAAAGAAGATTTAACAGAAAAAGTAAATGATTACCTGTCATATGTTGTTGAACAGTGGATTGCTGATAACGAAATTGCTATCGAATCCGGTCTGCGTTCAGAACTGACAGAAGATTTTATTGCTGGTCTGCGTAACCTATTCACAGAACACTACATTGATGTTCCTGCTGAAAAAGTTGATTTGGTTGAAGAACTTGCTTCTAAAGTAGAAGAATTAGAAACCAAATTGAACGAAGAAATTGAATACGGTATTGACATTAAGAAAGCATTAATTGAATCCCGTAAAGTAGAACTTACCCGTGAAGTTAGCGAAGGCCTAACAGCGACTCAAGTTGAAAAAATCAGATCACTCGCAGAGAGTGTTGAATTCTCCACAGAGGATGAATACAAAGACAAACTTGAAACCATTCGTGAAAATTACTTTCCATCAGGCATTAAAAAGGCCACAGAAAGTCAACTTCAAGAGCAGGTAGAAGACGGTTCAGAAGTCAAAAAATCAGTTTCAGCTGATCCTTGGATTCAATCCGTTACACAAGCACTTTCAAAAAATAAATAATTAACAACTAAAACTCTCAGGAGAAAATATGTACTTATCAGAACAACTACAAAAAGACTGGGCTCCAGTTCTGGAACACTCAGACCTGCCAGCAATTAAAGATCCATACCGTAAAGCAATTACTGCTGTTATTCTGGAAAATCAGAAACAAGCAATGATTAAAGACGGTCTGATTACAGAAGCTTCACCAACCAACTCAGCTGGTACAGGTGGTTTCTCAGGCGGCGCAACTGCAACTGGTCCAGTTGCTGGTTTCGACCCAATCCTTATCTCTTTAGTTCGCCGTTCACTGCCAAACCTGATCGCTTATGACGTTTGCGGTGTACAACCAATGACAGGCCCAACAGGTTTGATTTTCGCTATGCGTTCAATGTACGGTACAGACCGTGTTCCTTCAACTGGTGCAGAAGCTTTCTATAACGAAGCTAACACATCATTTGGTGGCGATGCAACTACTGTTCAGACAGCTATCTCTCTTGCTGCTAACACAGCTCTGGGTAACGGTAACGTATTTGCTTCAACAATGACAACTGCTGGTGGTATGCTTACTGCTACTGTTGAAGGTTTGACACCTGCTGAAATGGGTTTCTCAATCGAGAAAGTTACTGTTTCTGCTAAGTCACGTGCTCTGAAAGCAGAATACTCAATCGAACTTGCACAAGACCTGAAAGCAGTACACGGTCTGGATGCAGAAACAGAATTGGCAAACATTTTGTCTGCTGAAATTCTTGCTGAGATTAACCGTGAAGTTCTGCGTACAATCTATTACACAGCTAAAGTTGGTGCACAAGTTGGTACAACGACTGCTGGTACTTTCGACTTAGACACCGATTCAAACGGTCGTTGGATGGTTGAAAAGATCAAAGGTCTTGCATACCAAATCGAACGTGAAGCTAACACCATCGCTAAAACAACTCGTCGTGGTAAAGGCAACGTGCTGATCTGTTCATCAGATGTAGCATCTGCTTTCGCAATGGCTGGTTTGCTCGACTATCAATCAGCTCTTAACTCACAAGTTAACCTGACAGTTGACGATACAGGCAACACTTTTGCTGGTACAATGTTTGGTCGTATCAAAGTTTACATCGATCCATACTTCCCAACATCATCAACTTCAGAATTTGCTGTTGTTGGTTATAAGGGTTCAAATGCATATGACGCTGGTCTGTTCTACTGCCCATACGTTCCTCTGCAAATGGTTCGTGCTGTTGATACCAACACATTCCAACCAAAAATTGGTTTCAAGACTCGTTACGGTCTGGTTGCTAACCCATTCGCTGAAGGTACTTCACAAGGCGCTGGCGCTCTGAACGCTAAGGCTAACGTGTACTACCGTGCGATGAAGATTGCAAACATTATGTAATCTCAGGTGTCTATAACATAATAATTATTATAATATAGACATTTAACTTAAAAGAGGACTCCTTAAAAAAGAGTCCTCTTTTTTTATATAAATACCAATATGACAATACTGAACAAAACTCCAACCAATCCAAACTTTCTCTTACCTAACAGATTCCAGTTAGGATTTGCAAGAGCACCACACATTCAATATTTCTGCCAGAGTTTATCTATTCCTGGTATCTCATTGTCTGAAGTGGTTAACACCAACCCATTCGTTGATCTGTATGTTCCTGGCGAGAAAGCAATTTATGATACCCTAAGTATTACATTCACACTTGATGAAGAGTTATCGTCATGGATGGAAATACATGATTGGATCCGTGGTATGACATTCCCTGAAAATTTTGAAGAGTATAAAAACTTATCCAGATTATCAAGAAATATACCTAATCCAAATAGACCACAGTATTCGGATGCAACTATTACTCTGTTGTCATCGTCTTACACGCCTACATGGCGTTTCAACCTAAAAGATGTTTTCCCAACATCATTATCTGCCTTTGTAATGTCTGCCTCTGATGGCCCAGAAAATACCCTTACCGCTGATGCCACATTCAGATTTGCCTATTATAATGTAGAAAAACTTTTCTAATTGTGTTATACTCCTAACAGGAGGATTTTTGATATGAATAAACTTGAAGAATTATTGGCAGAGTGGAAGAAAGACTCTGAGATCGATAGAACTGAACCCGGTCGAGCTATGCTTGACATTCCAAAACTACACAGTAAATACCTGGATGTAATGTCACATTATAGGCAGGCTATTCGCAACCATGAATTTAAATATTCCAAGATGAAAATTCTTAAGTGGGAATACTATACTGGTAAAATGGATCAAGATACTTTGAAACAACACGGATGGGATCCATTCCCCTATGTGTTGAAATCCGACATAACTACATATCTGGATGGTGATGAGGATATGAACAGAATCCTTGCATCAAAGGCTATGTGTCAGGAGATTGTATCCTGTTGTGAAAGCATTATGAAAGAATTACACTCTCGCACATTCCAATTGAAATCATATATTGAATACGAGAGATTCATTCAAGGTGCATAATGGACAAAATTAAGATCACTAAGTTAAATGAAGCATACATTCAGGTCGAATGTGAAAGAAATATCGCTCAAGAACTTAGTGATTTTTTTACGTTCTATGTTCCAGGTTATCAATTCATGCCTGCTTACAAAAACAAGTTGTGGGACGGCAAGTTAAGATTATATGATCTACGAAACAATACGATGTATTATGGATTAGTTCCATACATTGAGAAGTTTTGTGAAGAAAGAAAGTATCACCTTGAACTGGATTCAGACGTAACCATTACTAGAAATTTCTCTGTTGTTGAAGCTGAGAAGTTTATTAAACTATTAAAGTTACCATTTGAGGTTAGAGACTATCAATTAAATTCTTTTGTACATGCCATACGCAACAAGAGAATGTTATTGATTTCTCCGACTGCTTCTGGAAAATCCTTGATCCTATATCTCATTTTGAGGTTCATACAGGGGTTGAGATACAAGAAAGGCTTATTGATTGTTCCAACAACTTCTCTGGTGGAACAAATGTTTTCTGATTTTAAATCATATGGTTACGACTCAGAAAAGTACTGTCATAGGCAGTATTCAGGAAAAGACAAGAACACAGATAGTTTTCTAACGATAACTACTTGGCAATCGATATACAAGAATCCACCTGAATACTTTGAACAGTTTGATTTTGTATTAGGTGATGAAGCACACCAATTTAAATCCAAATCTTTGGTAACAATTATGACTGGTACAACTAATGCCAGTTATAGAATTGGTTGTACAGGTACACTTGATGGTACACAAACACATAGACTTGTACTTGAAGGTTTATTTGGTGCTAAGTATCAATCAACGACAACCAGAGAAATGATTGATAACGATCAAGCTGCTAAATTCAATATTAAATGTTTAGTCTTGAAGTATCCAGAATCTACATGTAAATCTGCGAAAACTTTCGACTATCAATCCGAGATTGACTACATAGTAAGGAGTGAAGCAAGAAACCTGTTTATCAAAAACTTGACTCTATCCCTGAAAGGTAATTCACTGGTGTTGTTTAACCTTGTGGATAAACACGGTAGACAATTGTTTAATTTGATTAACGAAGAACGTGGTAAAAGAAAAGTATTCTTTGTATATGGAGGAACCGATGTTGAAGTCCGTGAAAGCATCCGTTCAATCACCGAAAAAGAAAATGACGCCATTATTGTGGCTTCTTACGGTACTTTTTCTACCGGTATCAATATTCGCAATCTTCATAATATTATCTTTGCTAGTCCTTCTAAGTCTAGGGTTCGCAATCTTCAGTCCATTGGTAGGGGACTTAGATTAGGTGATAATAAGGACGAAGCTACACTGTATGATATTGCTGATGATTTTAGAGTTGGTAAATTTGTCAACTTTACGTTAAAACATTTTATTGAAAGGGTTAAGATATATGATGAAGAGAAATTCGGTTACAAATTTTACAATATTGAGTTAAAAAATGGATAACGTTAGAATTGTACGTCTTCAGAGTGGTGAAGATATTATGGCTGAATACAAAGAAGATGATGGTTCAGGTGAAGTATTTCTTGGATCACCAATGACTGTATTCTACAAGAGATTAACTTCTGGTAAGGCCATGATGATGATGAGTCCATGGCTTCCAATTGAATTGATTGAAAATAATCATGCATATATATTTGTATCAGACATTCTTACAGTCATTGAACCTAAACAGGTACTGATTGATTATTATAGTAAGCTTGTAAATGAGACAGAACTCGATGCTATTCAAACATCCAAAGAGATTGAGGAATCACTATCAGGTGATGCTCAAGAATATGATAGTGATGATATTGATGAGGATGAATCCTTAGAGGATATGGAACTGGTTACTAAAGAATCTAAGAAACATATACTTCATTAATATCATCATACTCAACACCACCATTCTATACTTGTCAAGGGCCTATATGAGGCAATGATGTATAATATGCTTGACATATACCAAAAAAAGGTATATCATTATAACATGTTAATAAGAGTGAGACCATGGCAACAAGAAACCCCAAACACTATGTAAATAATCCTGACTTCCTTAATTCATTGGTAGATTACCATGAAAGATGCAAACTTGCAAAGGCGGAAGGAAAAGAAGACCCACCAATACCAGAATATGTTGGTGAGTGTTTTCTTAAGATTGCAGAAAACTTATCTCATAAGCATAACTTTATTTCATACTCTTTCCGGGATGAAATGATTTGTGATGGGATTGAGAACTGTATTATGTACTTCAGAAACTTTGATCCTACTAAATCCAACAACCCTTTTGCCTATTTTACACAGATCATTTACTTTGCCTTCCTACGTAGGATTGCCAGAGAAAAGAAACAACTCTATGTAAAATACAAAGCCACACAACAGTTTGGTGTATTGGATGAAGGTGAAATGTATGAAGACGAAAATGGTAACATGAAACAATTCGAAATGTATGATAATATTTCCGAATTTATTTACAATTTCGAAGAGACAAAAAAGGCAAAGAAGAAAATTAAGGCTAAAGGCCTTGACATCTTCATTGAATCTGATGTAGAATGTGATATTCCAAAAGAGGAATAATATGCAGATTGCTATACTTGGAGACACACATTTTGGTATGCGTGGAGACTCCCTTGAATTTCATGCCCACTATAAAAAATTCTACGATAACGTTTTCTTTCCTTTTTTGATAAACAATAATATTAAGGTTGTTTACCAATTAGGTGATTTGTTTGATCGTAGAAAGTTTATCAACTTCAATTCACTATATCTTTCCCGCCAATACTTCTTTAATAAACTTAAGGAATATGATATAGAATTCCACACTCTGCTTGGTAACCATGATGTAGCTTACAAGAATACTCTTGAAGTTAATTCGTCACAACTCTTATTGAACGAATATGGTAATATTACCGTACATGATGATCCGGTAACCATGACCATCGATGGTGTGAATATTGACATTATTCCATGGATTTGTGCAGACAATGAAACGGAGATTGCTGAGTTTATTAAGAATTCGAAATCTGAAATTTGTTTTGGACATTTTGAGATTGCTGGTTTTGAAATGGATAGAGGCAATGTATGTCATGAGGGGCTTGACAAAAGTACATTAAAGCGTTATGATGTTGTATTGAGTGGTCACTTTCACCATAAATCGTCAGATGGGCAGATCACTTATGTTGGCACACCTGGCGAAATGACATGGGCAGATTATAATGATTCAAGAGGCTTTCATATCTTTGATACTGATACTCGCAGACTCAAATTCGTGGAGAATCCTTACCGAATGTTCCATAAAATTAATTATGATGATTCGGTCCAAGATTTCGAGCATTGGAAATCCTATGATTATGAGCAACACCAAAGTTCTTATGTAAAGATTGTTGTATTGAATAAACAGAATCCTTATCTGTTTGATAATGTACTTGATAACCTTTATAAAGCATCACCTTCAGATATATCTGTTGTTGAAGATTTCAGTGATGTACTCATTGAAAATGATCCTGATATAATCGATCAAGCTGAGGACACCATGACAATACTATCAAAATATATTGATGGATTGACCATGAATGTGGATGGAGACAAACTTAAAACTGTTATGCGTGAACTGTATGTTGAGGCATTAAATGTGGAAAATGAATAATGTTATTGTTTAGAAAAATTCGATGGAAGAATTTTCTTAGTACAGGTAATTACTGGACTGAAATTCAATTAGACAAAGAGCAGAATACTCTTGTTGTTGGTACTAATGGTGCCGGCAAGAGTACGATGCTTGATGCTATTTGTTTTGTGTTGTTCAATAAACCTTTTCGTAGCATTAACAAACCACAACTAATCAATTCAATCAATGGTAAAGACTCTGTAGTTGAGATTGAATTTTCAATCAGTAATAAATCTTACCGTGTTGTTCGTGGTATCAAACCAACTATCTTTGAAATTTATTGTAATGGTGAATTAGTTAATCAAGATGCTGCGTTGCGTGATTACCAAGAATACCTTGAGAAGTTTATTCTTAAGTTGAACTTTAAATCATTCACACAGATTGTTATTCTTGGATCAGCTTCATTTGTACCTTTCATGCAATTGAAGCCTGGTGACCGTCGAGCAATCATTGAAGATTTATTGGACATCCAAATTTTCTCTGCAATGAATACGATTGTCAAAGATCGTTTAACCAACAATAAAGAGATTACAACAGAAACCAAATCAAAGATTGAACTGGTTTCAAAGACCTATACTCTGCAAGCTAAACACATTGCTCAACTGAAACAGAACAATGAAGAAAAGATCGCAGAGTATGAGTTGGAGATTTCAAACAACAACACCCATATTGAGACAATAGATTCTCAATTAGGACAATTGCAAACTCAAATTGAATACCTTCAAGAATCGGTTTCTGATAAACTTACCGTTGAAGCTAAGATCAAGAAGATTACACAGTTAGAATCTCAGATTGAAACCAATGTTAATCGGTTAAAAAAGGAAATGAAATTCTTTCAGGAGAATGATGATTGTCCTACTTGCCGGCAATCTATTGATTTATCTTTTAAAGAAACTCAAATTGAGAATTTACAGATTAAATCGGCAGAATGTACTCATGGCCTGAAACAACTTGAAGATAAGTTTAAAGATGAGCAAGATCGCCTCACTATCATTCAGGATGTGTTAAAATCTATACAAGAAAGGCAAGTTAAAGTTGCAACACTTAATACCACTGTTACCGAGATTAACAAATATATTGCTAAACTACAGAAACAGATTTCAGATTTGACCGACACAAAAGAAAATCTGAAGGAAGAAGTGGTTAAACTTAAGGCATTGCAAGAAGAACATCAGGCACTTGAGGCTAAACACCAAGAGTTGATTGATGAAAAAACTTACTATGATGCAGCTGCCTTGTTGTTGAAAGATACTGGTATTAAAACCAAGATCATCAAACAATACCTGCCTGTTATCAACAAGTTGGTTAATAAACACCTGGCGACACTTGATTTCTTTGTTAACTTTAACCTTGATGAAGCGTTTAATGAGACTATTAAATCAAGGCACCGTGATGAGTTTAGTTATGCTAGTTTCAGTGAAGGTGAGAAACAACGTATTGATATGGCATTAATGTTAACATGGCGAGCTGTTGCTAAGTTGAAAAATTCTGCTAATACTAATTTGTTGATTCTCGATGAGGTATTTGATAGTAGTCTTGATACAAATGGTACTGAATATTTAATGAATATTTTGCAACTGTTGGATGATGTGAACCTGTTTGTTATCTCACATAAAGGTGATATACTTCAGGATAAATTCAGATCGGTTATTCGATTTGATAAAGTTAAAAATTTTTCGAGGATTGTTAAATGAATGAAATTATTATTGATACAGGAGCAAGTGTAAAACCTGCGCCACAGATTACACCCTTGCCTTTGTTTGGTGATGACCATCCATTGATGCACTCAGAAATGCCTGATTATGATGTTGGTACATTGCCAAACCATGAAATGTCAATCTTAGCGCAAAGAATGAAAATGACCATGAAATTGTATAGTGGCATCGGTCTATCTGCTAATCAATGTGGTGAAAAGAAACGTGTGTTTGTCATTGGTACAGACCAATTTCAAATTGTTTGTATCAATCCGAAGATCGTTGGTAGTACCGGTAATGTTATCAAACAGAAAGAAGGATGTTTATCCTATCCTGGACTGTTCCTTATGTTACCTAGATATGATTCTGTTCAAGTAGAATTTTATGATGAGAACGGTGAACTGCAAAATCTATACCTTGATGGTCTAACTGCACAATGTTTCCAACATGAATTGGATCACATGAATGGTATTGATTTTACTGAACATGCTGGCCCAGTCCAGTTACAGTTAGCTAAACAGAAACAAACTAAGTTGGTCAAAAAAGTTAAACGAGCTAATCGATAATGAGTAAAGTTCCAGATATTGAAGTGCAATGGCAACAATGGCAGGATGAAAATCCTGCTTCTTCCTTTCATCCAATTAGTGAGGAAGAGTTGCGTGAGAAGATCATCAACGACTTATCGTATGTGTCACAGATGGATGTTAAAGAATATACTTTATACCAGAAATGGTGTGAAGTACATGAGAAATATCCTACTGTAACCAATCGTACCGTTTTTGGTGATGAAGAACATTTCTTGGTAGATCCATCACAACAAGTATTGATTGATTCGGTCAAGTCTAATATCTGGGTGCCTAAATCTTATGAAGATTATAAGGACTTAGAACCTGTTCTGGAATATACAGATGATTCTGGTTCAACGACTTCAACAACCTATGATGGTTCTGAAATTATTGTTGACAAGAAAAGAACTAAAGATAAACCAGAAATGTGGAACACTGCACGGACATTCATCTCCACGATGAAGAACAACAGTAACATTGGTCGTAATCTTAACTTTATGGTTAAGGATAATAAATCAGGTTCTTATCTTGGTGTAATTTGTATCTCGTCAGACTTTCTTGATTTAACTCCAAGGGATGAAGTCATTGGTTGGCCAAGAGAATTGAAAACACAAGGTGGCATGATTAATCATACTGCAATTGGTTCAACGATTGTTCCTTTCCAACCACTTGGTTATAATTACGTTGGTGGTAAATTACTAGCATTGTTATGTTTGTCTGATGAAGTACAGAGATTGTGGAAAAAACAATATGGTGATGTTTTAGTTGGTGTTACCACTACTTCACTGTATGGTAAAACAAAACTGAATGGTCTCTCTCAATATGACAACCTAGACCATTGGCAGAAGATGGGATTCACTTCAGGTTCTGTTGCATTTGAACCTTCGAGAAACACTCGTTACTTAGTCCGTGAATGGTTAAAGATTAACCATACAAGAAAATACTTTGAGTGGTATGCTGCAAAGAAATCTTCAGGTCAACCATACAAACGTGACCATAAGAACCGTTCTTTGAATTTCACTTATACAAAACTTGGTATTCCTAAAGAAATGATTCGTACCGAACATGCAAGAGGAATTTATTTTAGTCCATTGTATAACAACACATATGAATTTCTTCGTGGTGAAATTAAAGAAGATCAGTTGGTTAAAACCTTTGATAGTTCATATGATGCGCTTGTGAAACTCTGGAAAGAAAAACATGCTATTGGTCGTATCAAACAACTTGTTAAGAAAGATAAAGTTTCGTATGAATCTCTTTTCTATGATGATTTGGTATTCATGGATTGGGAAGAAACTAAGGGCAAATATCTAGGTCAAGTTGGGCGATAATGAAAATATATGCTTTATTTTTGATCTATAAAGCATATATAAATGTATGAAGTAAAAAATGCGGGTCGTCCGATGACAGTCTTTCTCCCAAGTTAGATAGTTGGTTTAACTCCATAATCCCGCTCCACATTCCAGAGAGTGTTGCTTTTAAGCAACACTCTTTTTTTATTGCCTTGACTAATTGTCCAATTGTGTTATACTGGCTTCATTGTCTGGAGAATCGTATGAACAATACCGATATTGAAGTAGAAGACTACCAACACATTATGCAGGAACAAGAGGAGATGCACTACTACTCTTGCCTCCAAGACGTTATGGATGCTTTCCAAACGCATGGAATTAAAGATATTCTTAGTGAAATATCTAAAAATCCCAAGTTAAATCAAGAGCTTACCGAGTATATAAACAGCTTGACAAAGTGATTTTTTTCTGTTATACTGGTTGTTCTGAATGAGAAATTTATATTATGACATTTACTGTAGAATCCAAATCACAGTTAGCTAAGTTGTTAGCTGTTGAAAACTTGACAATCGAACATCAAAATATCAGCACTGCTCGGTTTGATCCTCAGAACCGTGTTTTATATTGCCCAGTCTGGGCTGATATGTCTGGTGCCTTATATGACCTACTTTTAGGCCATGAAGTTGGCCATGCACTTGAAACTCCTGCCGAAGGTTGGCATGATGCTGTTTCACCTAAAAGTTCCAAATTTCAGGGTAAAAACTTCAAGCATTTTTTGAATGTTGTTGAAGATGCCCGTATCGAAAAGAAGATTAAACGCCGCTATCCTGGTATCCGACCATCATTTGTATCTGGTTATAAAGAATTAATGGATCGTGATTTTTTCGGTATCAAAGGTCGTGACCTTAATTCCATGGCTTTCATTAACCGTTTGAACATTTATACCAAAAGTTCAGCTATCGCACAGATTGATTTTTCTGATGAAGAACAGAAATTGGTTAATGCTGTTATGTCTTGTGAATCATGGGAAGATGTTTTAGATGCTACGCAAAAAATTTATGCGTACTCTAAAGACGAACAATATGATATGCTGGATATTCCAGAAATGGGTTCTTCTTCTCAAGATGATGACGGTGATTTTGATGGTGAAAGTTCGCCTGTAGATCCTGAAAATTCTGATGAAACCGATGAAGACGGTGAACAAACTGAAGAAACCACTGATTCGGCGGCTGAGAGTGATGAATCATCCGAAGAATCTGATGAAGAACCTGATGATGAATCTGATGGTTCAGCTATCGATCATGATAAAGAATCACAAATTTCAAAAGACGAATTTGAGCCTACATGTGAAACTGATGAAGCTTTCCGTCAGAATGAATCTTCATTGCTTGATGAGAAATGTAAACCTTACGTTTATGCCACACTTCCAACTGTATGCCTTGATCGTGTTCTGACACCAGCGAACCGAGTGCATGACCTGTTGGATGAAAAATGGTTCGGTTCATTGAATTACAGACGTAACGAAAATATGGAAAAAGCTTTAGAATTGGTTAAGAAATTCAAAACCAATAATGAAAGATATGTTTCTCTTCTTGCTAAAGAATTTGAAATGAAGAAAGCGGCTAAAGCTTATTCTAAATCAAAATTATCTGATACTGGTGATATTGATCTGAATAAACTTTACAAGTATCAAGTTGAAGATAATATCTTCCGTAAAATGATGCGTACACCAAAAGGCAAATCTCACGGTTTGGTATTGTTGCTTGATCGTTCAGGTTCAATGGCACAAAATATGGCTGGTTCTATTGAACAAATTTTGGTATTGGTTATGTTCTGTCGTAAAGTGAATATTCCTTTTGTTGTTTATGGTTTTGGTGATTCTGAAACCGGCCGTAAAATGGATTTTCCTGATGAAACATTTAACCAAACCTTTTCACAGAAAAACCATGAACTTCATTTGTCTCCTGTATATCTGAGGGAATATATTAATTCTCGGATGAAAACTGCCGATTTTAATCGTTGTTTCCGCAATTTGGTTTGTTTAAGAACCAGTTATATTTCAAGTGAAAATTTCTTTAAACCTAAATCTGAAAGCTTGAGTAATACTCCTTTGATTCAGGCTATCGTTGCTTTAGAACCACTTACTAAAGATTTTCGTAAAGTGAATAATTTAGACTTGGTTAACTTGGTGGTCGTACATGACGGCGATGCTGATGATTGTTACAGAATTAACGTTACTAAATTTGTTGATGGTATTCCTGTTGATTATAAAAAGACAGTTCGCTCGTATACTGAAAATTTGTATTTGAAGGATCATAACAGCAAATTGCAAATGAAGGTTGAATATCTTCCTCATCACCATTGGAGTTATGATGATGGCCTGAGAAAAACCATTTTTAATTGGTATCAACAAAAAACTGGTGCTAAGATTTTTGGTTTCTTTGTTTCTGGTACGCCTCATCAACAATTTGAGGCTCTTTTCAATCAATACTTTGATAAGGAAGGTAGTAGTGTTTCTAAAATTTGTGGAGTACCTAATGCTCGTAGATATAATGTTTCGGTAATTAAAGAAAATCCTATCATTCAAAAGATAATCAAACAGTTGAAAGAACAGAAGTTTGTTATTTCACACAAACCTGGTTATGAAACTTTTTTCATTATGCCTGGTGGTTCAGATTTGAATATCCAGAATGATGAGCTTGTTGTTCAGGGTGTTGTTACTGCAAACAAACTTAAGAATGCCTTTATGAAAATGAACAAGAAGAAAGTTGTTTCCCGAGTGATGGTTGCCCGTTTTATTGAGGGTATTGCTGCTTAACTTTGCCTCTTTTGAGGTGAGGTCGTGTTATACTATATTTGTTATGTGATGAGGTCTTTATATTATGCGTATTGCAAAAAATGAAATTCGTGAAAAGTTCTTTACTGCTCTGAGAAATCTTGGTAAAGATACGGTAACTCGCCCTGAAGTTAAAGCTATTTGCGCTGAACTTGGCATCAGTGGTGCGCCTTGGTTTACCCGTGAACCTTCTAATAAACTGGCTCGTGGTTTGTATCGTGTTTCTTCTGATACAATCAATATGGCTTCTGCTCAAGTAATTCAAATGCCAAAACAAATTCAACCTGAAGTTAAATCTGGTAACCGAATTTCAAGTGTCACTACTGATCTTGAAACCGAAAACCTTGTACCTAAAGTGTATAAGAATTATGTTCCTTTCGGTCATTATGATGATTTGTTGAAGATTGTTGCTTCTAACAAATTCTATCCAATTTTCATTACAGGCCATTCTGGTAATGGTAAAACAATGTCAGTTGAACAGGCTTGCGCTAAACTTGGTCGCAAATTTGTTTGTGTTTCAATGACACCAGAAACCGATGAAAGTGATTTGCTTGGTAACTTTGTTCTGATTAATGGTCAGATGGAATGGCGTGACGGTCCTGTTACCGTTGCTGCTCGTCAAGGTGCGGTATTGTGTATCGATGAGATCGATTACGGTGCTCAGAACCTTTCCTGTTTGCAACGTGTACTTGAAGGCAAACCATTCTTATTGAAGAAAAAGAATGAGAATGTGGTTCCCGCTGAAGGTTTCACAATCATTGCTACTGCGAATACAAAAGGTAAAGGTTCAGAAGACGGTCGTTACATGTTCACCAACGTCCTCAACGAAGCGTTCCTTGAACGATTCTTGAATACCTATGAACAAGATTGGCCTGCGGTTTCTGTTGAAAAGAAAATTATCAAAAAAGAACTTGCTGCCCACGGTAAGGCTGATGATGATTTTGCTGATAAACTTGTTACTTGGGCTGATGTGATTCGTAAAACATTCATTGAAGGTGGTACTGACGAAGTGATTTCCACTCGCCGTTTGGTACATATTGCTAAGACCTACAGTGTTTTTGCTGATCGAATCAAAGCAATTCAACTTTGTTTGAATCGTTTCGATGATGATACCAAGTTATCATTCCTTGATCTGTACACCAAACTGGAAAATCCTGTTGAAGAATCTCCTGTTCCTGTACAGGCGAAAGCCGATCATTCTACCGATGAAGAAATTCCTTTCTAAGGCAATGATGGTTATGTTTGCCACACATGACCATCTATTGTGTTATAATTTTATATCTGAGAGTTGAACCACCTCTCGATAGTTGAAAATGAGTGGTTCATATTTAATAAATTATGGAGTTATACTATGTCTGCAAAATCAAAAGTCCTCGCTTACCTGTCAAAAGAAGGTTCATACAACACACTGACTGCTAACAAAATGCAATCACAATTTGGTGTAAAGAACCCTGCCGCAATGATCGATCATTTGCGTAAAGAAGGTCATGCGATTTACCTGAATACTCGCACCACAACCACTGGCGAGAAAGTTTCTTTCTATCGTCTGGGCACTCCTACTAAGCGTATCGTTGCTGCTGGTATCCTTGCTCTGCGCCAACACGGTGTAAGCACATTCGCCTAATTTAGGGTCGAATAACCTAGAAGGGAGAGATATATAATAGTATCTCTCTCTTTTTTATTTTATGGATACATTATGGAAATTAAAATTTCAGTTGAAGATTTGAAGAAAAATAAACTGTTCGTTGCAACACCTATGTACGGTGGCATGGCACACGGTTTATACATTAAATCTTGTTTAGATTTACAAGGCCTGATGAGCCGATATGGCGTAGAAGTGAAGTTTTCCTTCTTGTTCAACGAATCATTAATTACAAGAGCCAGAAACTATCTCGTAGATGAATTCCTGCGCTCAGACTGTACACACCTACTATTCATCGATTCGGACATTCACTATAACCCTCAAGATGTTGTTGCTCTGATGGCACTTGATCGTGATGTTGTTGGTGGTCCCTATCCTAAAAAATCAATTAATTGGGGAAGCGTTGCTCATGCTGCTCGTAAGAACCCAGAAATGAATCCAGGTGAACTTGAATCCTTGGTGGGTGAATATGTTTTCAACGTAGTAAAAGGCACACAACAATTTTCAGTTACAGAACCACTTGAAGTATTGGAAATTGGTACAGGTTTCATGATGGTTAAACGTGAAGTCTTCTCAAAGATGGAAGAAGCCTATCCTAATATTCGTTACAAACCAGATCATGTTGGTCAAGCGAACTTTGATGGTTCACGTTACATTCATGCATTCTTTGATACAGTCATTGACACTAAAGAATCTATCACTGGTGGTGGTTCAGATCGTTACTTGTCGGAAGATTATATGTTCTGTCAAATGTGGCGTAAGATTGGTGGAGAAATTTATCTCTGTCCATGGATGAAAACACAACATATTGGAACATATGCGTTTACTGGTAATATGCCAGCAATTGCACAGTATACCGGGAAATTGTAATGTTAATTGGAGTCGTTGGTTTTATTGGCAGTGGTAAAGGCACTGTTGGTGATATTTTGACCGAACACGGATTCCATAAAGACAGTTTTGCTAAACCACTCAAAGATGCTGTTGCAATGATCTTTGGGTGGCCTAGAGAACTGCTTGAGGGTGACACAGATAGGTCTAGATCATGGCGTGAAGAAGTTGATCCTTACTGGAGTGAAAAATTTGATCGTCCATTTACTCCACGTGAAGCACTCCAATTGATGGGTACTGAAGCTGGTCGTGATGTTTTCCATAATGATGTTTGGGTTATTTCGTTATTAAATCGTGCAAAAGGTAAAGATGTTGTTGTTACCGATGTTAGATTTCAAAATGAAATAAAATATATCCAAGATAACGGTGGTATTGTTATTCGTGTTAAACGTGGTGAAGATCCAGAATGGTATAACGACCTTGAACAGGAACGTGATGGCCAATTCTTCCGAGAACAGTATATGAAGGGTCGTGGAGTACACATTTCAGAATGGGACTGGGTAGGATGTGATTTTGATTTCACCATTCACAATGAAGGCACTATTAATGACTTAAGGCAATCTGTAAAAAGTATCTTGCAATTCATTGAATAGTGTAGTATAATAGTATTTGAACTTAACAACGGAGTATATTATGAAATTATCAGCTGACACATTGTCAATTCTTAAAAACTTTGCCTCAATTAATACCGGTCTGGTATTCCGCAAAGGCACAACAATCAAAACAATTTCTAGTAACAAGAACATTCTTGCAGAAGCAACCATTACAGAAGATATGCCAAATGATTTTGGTATCTATGATTTGAATAAATTCCTCACGGTTCTTTCTCTACACAAAGAAGGGCCTGAACTCGACATTACAGAAAAAACTGCTGTGATCTCAGGCCTTGGTGGTCGTAGTAAGATCGATTATCGTTTCTGTGATCCATCGATGATTAATTCACCATCAAAACCTGTTAAGATGCCTGAATCTGAAATTAGTTTTGATTTAACCGAATCGGATTTGGAATGGGTTCTGCGTACTGCTGCGGTTCTTGGTTCACCAAACGTTGCTGTAACATCAGATGGTTCTTCTGTCAATCTGTTGACATATGATTCTAGTAACGATTCTGAATCTACAAACACCATTCAAGTTGGTGAAGGTAATGGAAATAAGTACAAGATGATTTTCAAAACTGAAGCCTTGAAAATGATTCCTGGTTCTTACTCTGTTCAAATATCGTCTTCAGGTGTATCACACTTCAAACACAATAGTAAACCTGTCCAGTATTGGATTGCAACAGAAGCTGGTTCAACTTTCGCAAAGGCCTAATATGTTAAAATATTTTACCAATGCGTTTAAAGGTAATGCAACGGATTCTATCGCAATCAATCCAGCATTTGTTGCAACTGTATTTGAGACTGTAGATGAGGAAGGCGAAAACATTACTGCAATTTATCTACAGACTGGAATCACCCTTACAGTAACCGATCCTTACCTTGCAGTAGTCGCACGACTTAGTGAGTCTACAGGTTGCGGTGGTTGCTGTTAATTATTTTTTTATATTATGGAGTTGTGAATGAATGAACTTTTGTGGGTTGAAGCGTATCGTCCTAAGACTATCGAAGATTGTATTCTTCCTGAACGGTTGAAGAAACCGTTTCAGGAGTATGTTAATCAAGGTAATATTCCTAATCTTCTATTGGCTGGTGGTGCAGGTGTCGGTAAGACTACTGTAGCAAAAGCTATGTGTGAAGAAATTGGTTGTGATTATATGGTCATTAACGGATCCGATGAATCCGGCATCGATGTGTTCCGTAATAAAATTAAGACATATGCCTCTTCAATGTCGATCTCAGGTGGTCGTAAGGTTATCATCATAGATGAAGCTGATTATCTGAATCCTAACTCTACTCAACCTGCGTTGCGTAATGCTATTGAAGAATTCTCCGGCAACTGTTCATTCATTTTCACCTGTAATTTTAAGAATCGAATCATTGATCCACTTCACAGTCGTTGTGCTGTGATTGATTTTGGTATGAAGCAAGCTGAGAAATCCTCAATGGCAGGACAGTTCTTCAAACGAATTCAAATGATTCTCAAGAATGAAGGTGTTGAATATGATGATAAGGTTATTGCTGAAGTAATCAAGAAACACTTTCCAGACTTTCGCCGTGTAATTAATGAGTTGCAGAGATATTCCAAATTTGGAAAGATTGATGCAACCATTCTTGCACAGATTGGTGATGTGTCTATCAATGAAGTGGTTAAATTTCTCAAAGAGAAAGATTTTGGTTCCTTACGCAAATGGGTAGCAACAAATGATATTGATGCTACCACCTTATATCGTAAAATCTATGATGGAATGTATGATGTGTTAATGCCACAGAGTATTCCTCAAGCTGTTATCATTCTTGCTGACTATCAATATAAGCAGGCATTTGTTGCTGATCCAGAAATTAATACGGTTGCTTGCTTAACTGAATTGATGGTTGGGTGTGAATTCAAATGAACTGGTTAAATTGGATCAAAAATGATTTCGAATCTCATCCACTCAGGTTTTGTGTCGAGTGTGTTGCTTGGATTTTTAGCATATCTTGCTCAATCATCTTGGCAATCACCGTCAAAGACCCCGCATTTTATATTCTTTATCCTTTATGGATATCTGGTTGTATTATGTACGCTTGGGCTGCATGGACTCGCAAGTCGTTTGGTATGTTGGCTAACTACTTCTTGTTAACTTCTATTGATATCATTGGTTTTGTGAGGTTTTTAATATGAGTAACCCATTTGATTATGTAAACCAGATTATGCAGGGTAAGAAAGACCTGATTGTTGATGATGTGACTGAAAAGGATTATGTTCCTTTTTTGGTGAACAAAGCCCTATCTTACCAGAAAGATTGTGTTTTGTTTGCAAATGAAATGAATCGTAGACATTTTATAGATAACAAACTTCAAAATGGATATTTACTAAATACCGTCAGGTCTAAGAAAAGACCTTTCTCTAAGTGGGCTAAATCTGAAAAGAGTGAAGATATAGAATTTATCAAATCTTTTTATGGATTTTCCGAAGCGAAGGCACGTGAGGCGCTGCGTATACTTAGTGATGAAGATATCCAGAAAATAAAAGAAAAAACCGATATCGGTGGCTGAAGGATTTAAAATGTATGATTTGTCTAAATTTATCGAAGTGACATTGATAGAACAGGACGACTTTCTAAAAGTAAGGGAGACACTGACCCGTATCGGAGTTTCATCCAGAAAAGAAAAGGTCTTGTATCAATCGTGTCATATTCTACACAAACAGGGTAAATACTATTTGGTACACTTTAAAGAGATGTTTGCATTAGATGGTAAACCATCGAATATTTCCGAGAATGATCTGCAAAGACGTAATGCTATTGCTAAGTTGCTCGAAGAATGGGGTTTAATCTCTATTCTCAATCCACAATTGATGATAGATAATATTGCACCTATTCACCAGATTAAAATTATTTCCTATCGTGATAAAGACGAATGGGAATTAGTTAGTAAATATAATATGGGTAAAAAGAAAGTTGACTACTAAAATGGTACTTCATTATGAAAATTATAAAACTGAAAAATATCTACACAGGAGAAATTGTTCTTTGTAAAGATATCAATGAAACAACTGAAGGTGGAGGATTGACATTCATAAAAGTGTTCAAAGAAGAGAATCAACAGAGAACATTCTTAGTTAACCGTGAAGCTTTTACTTTCGTTAATATATAATTGAATCCTGCCTTAGGATCTGTTCGTAGCTACAGTCAAAGGCGTCCGTGCGATTGCACTGCCACACGTAGTTGGCGCTGGATAAAGTAACCAGCAAATGTTATGCCTTATGGGTAACATATTTTTTATAACTCGCTTAAATTTAGGAGATTTAACATGACTTTTATCAAAACACATCCGTTCGATGAATTAATTAATACATTCAATCTGGCAAACGGTAAAACAACCTTCCCTCACCATAATATCATTCGAACAGAAGACGGCTTTACCATTCAAATGGCAGTAGCTGGTTTTTCTGAAGATGATTTAGACCTTGAGATTGCCAATGGTGTTCTAAACATCATGGGTAAAATGGAAGATAGAGATCCTAGTATCGATTACGTTCACCACGGAATTGCAACACGATCTTTCCATAAATCTGTCCAACTAGGTTCATTTTTAAAGGTATCTGGTGCTGATCTACAGCACGGAATTTTATCCATTGAGTTGGATAAAATTGTTCCTGACCAAATGAAACCTAAGAAAGTTCCTATCGGCAAAGTTGCCCAAAAGAAAGAACTTCTGGTAGAGTGATGGTAGAGGCGGCACCTTTGCCGCCTTTTCTCTTTTGATGTGATATAATGGTTCTTTAGTTGAGGTTATTATGGAAAAAAGAATTGTAGCAAACGTAATGATTACCCCTGATGGTACTCGTTTGCAAAGTTATAATCGGCATGATTATAAAGAACATAAGGACGCCAACGGCGACACTTATATGATCGATGGCGGATTGGAGTATGTTAGGAGCTCCGTGAATAAAATCCCAGCCACATATCTCACCGTATACAATTTTGATCCACACGATTTCATCCGTGAACATTTTTCATGGGGAACATATGGCATTAATGGTGATCAGCCACTCAAGTATGTTATTCTAAAAGATATGAATACCGACCATATTAATGCTATCCTTGAAATACAAAAACTACATGATTTTGTTCGTAAAATTCTTGAAGATGAATTAAAATTTCGAGGTTAATATGATTCAATTTGAAATGGTGTGGAAACCAATCACTGATTTCCTAAGTGGATTTTTTATTGGTGGGTTGATTTGGGTTGCGGTATTTTTATTAGTTAAAACTATCAAACGATACAAGAAAGTATAATGAAACAAAAATATATTGACGCACACATGAAAGCTGCTGAAGTTTATGCGGAATTATCTTCTGCGGTTCGATTGAAAGTTGGTTGTGTTGTTGTTAAGGATAATACAATTATTGGTATTGGTTATAATGGAATGCCGTCTGGTTGGACAAATGAATGTGAACATGAAGAATTTACCTACGATGAGAGAGATACCTTTTTGTCGGCCGATTGGAAATTCGATGAGATTACAAAACGGTACAGTAGACTAAGAACCAAATCTGAAGTCCTACATGCTGAAACAAATGCAATCGCAAAGATTGCTCGTAGTACAAACTCCAGTGACGGTGCATCCTTGTTTGTAACACATGCGCCATGTATCGATTGTGCTAAAATTATTCATCAAGCAGGAATTAATTCGGTTTATTATCGAAACACATATCGTTCAACAACCGGTCTCGATTTTTTAGAGAAGTGTGATATCCATGTCGAAAAAGTATGAAGCTACAGTATTAGAAATTTGTGAGAACGGTGATGCTATCATCGAATTACCACCTGAATTAATGGAAGAAATGAAATGGTATGAGGGTGATTTGATTAATATGCGGTGTGAAGATGGTGCTATCATCATTAAGAATTTAACAAAGGAACTTGATAGATAATGAATATGTATAATGATGTTGTGAAGTTTATTGAAGCGTGTGACCAAAAACCTTCTGATGATACAAACCGGTTATATGCTCGTTTGATTGAAGAAGAATTTACCGAATTCTGTTTAGCAAAAGAACAGGAAGATGAAGTCGAGCAACTTGATGCTTGTATGGATATGATTTGGGTTATTCTAGGTTTCTGTCACATGAAAGGTTATGATGTTGCTGGTGCTTGGAATGAAGTTGCTGAATCCAATTTATGTAAAATTGATTCTGAAACAGGCAAAGTAATCAAACGTCATGACGGTAAAATTTTAAAGCCTGAAGGTTGGGCACCACCAAACCTGAAAGACTTTATTTAAGGCAATCATAGTAATAAGGTCTTGCATAATAACTCGACCTATGTTATAATGATTATTCTATGTTAACTTGTGAGGTATTATGAACACTCAAAAACTTGCTAGACAAATTGCCGAAACTCTCGGTCTCACTAAATCATATTCGTATGATTTGTTCCTTCGTGAATACGACAACATGGTTGAAGTAGTTGGTCTGGTAGATGACCCAACTTATGACATTAAAGACTTTCAGGGTCGTGAAATGTTGTTCCCTAAAAAATGGGTAACTCTTGAAGTGCTTGATGCTTCTTATGGAGTGAAAGTATGAGTATTAAATTAATTACATTAAAAACTAATCACACTATTATGGGTGATGTTTCAGAAGGTGAAGGTTTTATCACCATCAAAAAGACAGTACAAGTTGTTACTGTTCCGCCTAGTGTACAAAATCCACAAGGCGGTGTTGCGTTTACTCCATTCGTTGAGTTCGCACAAGAATTCCGTACGGGATTCAAAATCTATACACAAGATATCCTCTTTGTTTCTACACCTGTAGTAGAATTGGAAAATCAATACAACGAAATCTTCGGGTCTGGTATTCAGATCGCAACAACTCTTCCAAAGGTATAAATGTCATCGTCTTTTTACACAAGTGTAATTTGTGTTGGTAGCAACATTCTGTATCGTGGTATTAAGGATGATCGCCGTATCAAACTTAAGATTGCATACAAACCAACACTATATCTTCCTTCTAAGAAGGAATCCAAATTTAAAACTCTACAGGGTGAATCACTTGAACCAAAAAGATTTGAAACGATCCGTGAAGCTCGGGATTTTGTTAAGCGGTACGATGAAGTCGGTAATTTTAAAATCTTCGGCAACAACAAATACGAATATGCCTTTATTGCTGATAAACAAAAAGGAATGGTCGAATATGACCAAGACAAAATCAGTATTGCCGTAATCGATATTGAGGTTGGATCAGAGAATGGATTCCCAGATCCATACAAAGCAAATGAACCAATCACCGCTATCTGTTTAAGATACATGAACGGTGAAACCTTGGTCTATGGCTGCGGTGATTATGTAACTCAGGGTGATGAACGATACATTAAGTGTAAAGATGAATGGTCTTTGTGTAAAAAATTCTTGGCCGATTGGCAAGAAAACTATCCAGATATTATTTCTGGTTGGAACACAAAGTTCTTCGATATTCCATATCTCTACAATCGATTCAATCGCTTATTGGGTGAAGAAGAAACCAAGAAACTTTCTCCTTGGGGTTTAATCAATCAACGTAAAGTGGTTGTTATGAACAAAGAGAATATCGCATATGAAATTCTTGGTGTTGCTTCTTGGGATTATATTGAACTGTATCGATGGTATGCGCCTAGCGGTAAGTCACAAGAGTCTTACCGACTTGATGCAATTGCAAACGTAGAAATCGGTGAAAGTAAGTTATCGTATGATGAGTATGATAACCTGCATGCTTTGTATCGCCTGAATTACCAAAAGTTTATTGAGTATAACATCAAAGACGTTGACTTGATCTTCCGTTTGGAAGAAAAACTGAAACTCATTGAACTCGGTTTAACTCTGGCATATGATACTAAGTGTAACTATGAAGATATTTTTGCACAAACTCGTATGTGGGATTCTTTAATCAATAATAAATTGCTTGAGAGTAACATCATTGTTCCACCTAAAACCATCAGTCATAAAGACGGTATGTTTGAAGGTGCTTATGTTAAAGACCCACAAGTTGGTATGCACCACTGGGTTGCTTCATTCGACTTAGACTCATTGTATCCACATTTGATGATGCAATACAATATTTCACCTGAAACACTCATTGAACCATCAGACTATACAGACGCTATGCGTGAAGTGATTATCTCAGGTGTCTCCGTTGAGAAGATGTTGTATAAGCAGGTTGATACTTCAAAACTTGAAAATGTTACCTTGACACCAAATGGTCAATTCTTCCGTACAGATTTCCAAGGTTTCTTGCCTAAGATGCTTGAAGAAATGTATGAAGACCGTAAAAAGTTTAAGAAGATGATGTTGGTTGCAAAACAAGAGTATGAGATTGAAACCGATCCTACTAAGAAGTATGAGATTGAAAAACGAATCGCTCGTTATAACAATCTACAACTTGCTAAGAAAGTTGGTTTAAACTCTGCTTATGGTGCGATGGGTTCTCAGTATTTCCGTTTCTATGATCTGCGTCAGGCACTGGCAGTTACTTCTTCTGGTCAATTATCGATCCGTTGGATTGAAAACAAGATTAACCAGTATATGAATTCTCTGTTGAAGACTGATAAAGATTATGTTATTGCCTCAGATACAGATTCGATTTATCTGCGTCTCGGTGAATTGGTTGATAAGTTTGTTGTTAATGAAAAAGATCCAACTAAAGTTATCGCAATCATGGACAAAATCTGTGAAGATAAGATTCAACCATATATCGACAAGAGTTACACCGAGTTGGCAGAATATGTCCATGCTTTCAAACAGAAAATGCGGATGAAACGTGAGGGTCTGTCTGATAAAGGCGTTTGGACTGCTAAGAAACGGTATATTCTTAATGTCTATAATAATGAAGGTGTTCAGTATGCTGAACCCCACCTCAAAGTTATGGGTCTTGAAATGGTTAAATCGTCAACACCATCAGTTATTCGTGGTAAGATGTATGATACCATCAAACTGTTGATTAACGGTACTGAATTGGATGTACAAACCTTTATTGCAGATTTTAAGGCCACATTCAAGACTTTGCCTCCTGAAGAAGTATCTTTTCCACGTGGTTGTAATGGTCTGCGTGAATATGCCGATTCATCATCGTTGTATAAGAAGGGAACACCAATTCATGTTAAAGGTGCAATTCTGCATAATCATTATCTGAAAAAAATGAATTTGGATAAAAAGTATCCCATCATTCAAGAAGGTGAGAAACTGAAGTTCACCTATCTGAAACAACCTAACCCGTTTAAAGATACAGTGATTTCATATCCAGGTCGTTTACCATCAGAGTTTGGTTTGCATAATTATGTTGATTATGATTTACAGTTCCAAAAAGCCTATCTAGATCCAATTGAAGTGATTCTTAATTGTGTCGGATGGAAAACTGAGAAGGTCAATTCGTTAGAGTCATTCTTCGGTTGATATATACTTGGTAGAGGGGTAGTTCCCCTCTTTAAAACACTCAACAAACACAAAAGGAAAATTATGAGTTTATTAGAAAAAATGAGAAAGTCCGGCTCTATTAAGTCGGCTGAGATACTGAGTGAATCAACTTTCTTCAATAAGAAAGATCCAGTTCCCACTGAAGTACCCATTATCAATCTAGCATTATCGGCTGATCTTGATGGTGGTTTAATCTCCGGACTAACTTTTCTAGCCGGTCCATCACGACACTTTAAGTCCTTACTTGGTCTGGTTATGGTCAAGGCTTACATGGACAAATATCCAGATGCGGTTTGTTTGTTCTATGATTCTGAATTTGGTATTACACCAGAATATATTCAGACAAATGGAATTGATACAAGTCGAGTACTGCACCTTCCAATCGAACACCTTGAACAATTGAAGTTTGATATTTCGAAACGCCTCGCTGATATTGAACGTGGTGACAAAGTGATTATTTTCATCGATTCTGTTGGTAATTTGGCTTCAAAGAAAGAAGTTGAGGATGCACTTGATGAAAAGTCTGTTGCAGATATGACCCGTGCTCGTGTTATGAAATCTCTGTGGCGTATTGTCACACCTCACCTGACTACAAAAGATATTCCTTGTATTGCTGTTAACCATACATATCAAACAATGGAAATGTTTTCTAAGGCAGTTATGTCTGGTGGTACTGGCGGTATGTACTCTGCTAACCAAGTATTCATCATCGGCAAAGCACAAGAGAAAGATGGTTCTGATTTAGTTGGTTATAATTTCACAATCAATATTGAGAAATCAAGATTCGTTCGTGAGAAAGCGAAATTCCCATTCTTGGTTACATTTGATGGTGGTATCCAACGATACTCTGGTCTAATGGATATTGCACTTGAAGGCAAGTTCGTTACTAAACCAAAGAACGGTTGGTATGCAACTGTCGATCAAGAAACAGGTGAACTAGGTCCAAACAAACGCATGGCTGATACCAACTGTGCTGATTTTTGGGATCCAATTCTGAATAATCAAAAATTTAAAGACTACGTTAAAGACAAATATGGGATTGCACATGGAAACCTTTTGGGAGAAGATCCAGTTCTGGAAGAATTGGATGGAGCCGAAGACGCCTAAAGAAGGCGTTGATTATGAGTTTTACCATATTGAAGAAAGTGACCTCACGGGTATAAAACTGCTGAAAGGCAGTTACCGTGAGGTAACTTACTATTATGGTACCGTCAAGTTAATCGAACAGGGTGCATTGGCAAACTTAAAGTTCGAATTCAAGGTTCTTAATTCAGGCACACATACTGAAGAGGCCTTGCAATCCGATGAAAAGTTTGTTACAATCCTTGGTGACATATTGACAGAATTAATTATATCACAATCGGCAACATATGAACAGACTAGAAACAACGATACTGAAGAACCTAATTTATACTGAGGAATATACCCGTAAGGTTATTCCCTTTATGAATGCCGAATATTTCTCCGATAACAGTGAAAGATTGGTATTCAAAGAAGTATCTGACTTTGTTAACCAATACAAAGTTATGCCGACACATGAAGCGTTGGTCATTAATTTGTCTGAAAGTAAAAACTTAACTGAAGAACAAGTTCGTGGTGCAATCAACCTATTGAAAGATTTGGCCGAGCAGAAGAATGAACCTTCAGAAATTCAATGGTTAACAGACCAGACTGAAAAGTTTTGTCAAGACAAAGCAATTTATAATGCCATCATGGAATCTGTTGGTATTCTGGATGATAAAACCGGTAAACGTGCAAAGGGTGAGATTCCTCAATTATTGGCTGATGCGTTAGGTGTTTCATTTGACCAGAACGTTGGTCATGATTATTTGATTGATGCTGAATCCAGATTTGAATTTTATCATCGCAAAGATAAGAAGATCAAGTTTGACCTCGACTTTTTCAACAAGATTACAAAGGGTGGTTTACCTGTCAAGACTTTGAATATCGCACTTGCTGGTACTGGTGTTGGTAAGTCCTTGTTCATGTGTCACGTTGCCGCTTCTTGTATCAGTCAAGGCCATAATGTATTGTACATTACAATGGAAATGGCAGAAGAAAAGATTGCTGAACGTATTGATGCAAACTTGTTGAATGTTACCATAGATGATCTGCATGTTATTCCTCGAGCTGAGTATGATAAGAAGTTTTCTGCTCTCAGAAACAAAACTCAAGGTAAGCTAATCATCAAAGAATATCCAACTGCGGCTGCTCATGCAGGACACTTCCGTGCATTGTTGAATGAATTGAAGATTAAGAAGAATTTCACACCAGAAATTATCTTTATTGATTACCTGAATATCTGTTCTAGTTCACGGATCAAACAAGGCGGTTCGGTTAATTCCTATTCATACATCAAGTCTATCGCTGAAGAGTTACGTGGTCTTGCTGTTGAGTTTGGTGTTCCAATCGTATCTGCAACACAAACAACCCGTAGTGGTTTCTCCAACTCCGATGTTGGTTTGGAAGATACATCAGAATCGTTTGGTCTACCCGCAACCGCCGACTTTATGTTTGCTTTGATTAGTACCGAGGAACTTGAACAGTTGAATCAGATCATGGTTAAACAGTTGAAGAATCGATATGGTGATCCTAACCTGAATAAGAAATTTGTGATTGGTGTTGATCGTGCTAAGATGCGTTTGTATGATGCTGAGGCTTCAGCACAAACTGACCTGGCGGATAGTGGTCAAGACATTCCAGATAAACCGCTAAATACATTTGGAAATAGAGAACGAAAGTTCAACACTAAATTTCAAGGTATTAGGGTATGAAAACGGACTTTACACTAGATTATAATAAAGAAAACTTTGAGATCATTAAGGGATTAATACTTGAAAATCTGTCCGCAGATTTATTGCCTAAAAAATGGGTATCAAAGAATCAACATAATCTAATGTTTGGTCATTGCCATACTTCATCAGGTTGTTTACAGAAAGTATTTGGATCCAATAATATCACCATGTATAGAGGGCTTGATGATGAGGACCTTTATCATTGGTGGGTTGTTGATAAAGATGGTACTTTAATTGATTTGACCGCAGACCAATATACATCCAAAGGTAGAATTCCTCCTTATGATGTTGGTGAGAAATCGCAGATGCTTGGTTTTAGCTATAAGTTAAGAGTGAAAGAATTATATGAACGTGTTGCATCAGCCTACAACAACAAACGAACTGTTTTGGATTTTTTAGATAATGAAACTGAATAAAGATCAAGCCATCCATTGTGCTAATGTGTTCTCCAATTACTTTGATAAGTTTGGTAGAATTGATGAATACATGAGAGAACAAAAACTTGCTGCAATGGCAGAAAGACCTAAGACTTTGCCTGGCATGGGTCCTGAAGAAGAATTATTTGATGATTTTACTATATCACCCGCTGATATGGAGTTTGAGATTGTTGAGTTGCCTCAAGAAAGATGGGACACATATCTTAATATGATTTCATCACACTCAAATATGACCAGCATTCCTGGTCGATGCTTACGTCTTGCTGTACTTGAAAAGAAAACCAACAAATGGATTGGTTTCATTCGTCTGGGTTCTCCTGTTATCAATTGCAAACCACGTAATGTAATGTTAGACCAAGTATTCACCCAACGTGCAGGTGGTGCTCAATTATTCAATCAATGTGCAACGATGGGTTTTGTTATTGTTCCTGCACAACCATTTGGTTTCAACTATTTGGGTGGTAAACTTCTTGCTGCGATCTGTACCTCACACACCGTCCGTGAAATGATGGATAAGAAATACGGTATGACAACCTGTTTGTTTGAAACGACAAGTTTATATGGTTCATCAAAGGCAGTATCACAATATGATGGTATGAAACCATTGATCCGATTCAAAGGATTGACTGATAGTGACTTCCTTCCGATGTTACATGGTACGACATACTCAAACCTGAAAGACTATATGGAAGAGATCCTAGGTGAACCACTTGCACCTGAAGGTGCATCAAGTCGTAAACTGAAAATCTCAAATGCCATGGTCAGTCACATCAAAATGGCACTCAAGGGTACAGAAGAAGGTAAGAAATTTCAGGAAACAATTAACAATGCAAAGAACCTAAATGAACAAAAGAGATACTTTATCTCCGACTATGGATTTAAAAACATGGTAGATTTTGTCAATGGTGATGCAGATAAACTTATTCCAGGTGAAAACTTTGAGAAACACAATTTAACCAACATCATCGAATGGTGGCGTAAGAAGGCGGTTAATCGTTTTGAGACCTTGAAACAGGAAGAACGAATCAGAACAGAACAAGAAGTTTGGACAAGTGGAAAAGTTATTGACATAATTCGGTAATTAATGTAGGATAAATACTCCAATTAACAGGGAGTATTAAATGGCAGGTAATGCGACTGAGACTGCCAAACAGGAAAACGGATCGAAAGTCTACTTTAGATTGGTTGTAGAGAATTCGAAAGTACCACCTGAATCAGCTCTTTTCGCTGAAGTGGTAAAAGTTTAACCTGATTTGGCCAAAAACGGACAACTTAGAGAAGTGTGGATGTAAACTTATTCTAAACAATAAGATGCTTTAACAAAT
>ERZ1034361.178-NODE-178-length-46153-cov-6.551567_pt1 | contig 46153 bp, 40 predicted proteins | sample MGYA00520617_ERZ1034361 | MGnify/ENA primary metagenome ERZ1034361 (study PRJEB33736, sample SAMEA104284507) | Azolla filiculoides | biome: Urban; feature: Water surface; material: Ditch water | place: Netherlands | collected 2015-10-28 | depth 0-0.1 m ... | reverse complement strand
TGCACGGCACCGTCCAACGCCAAGTTTTTCGATTACGCCTGCACCTACACGCCCGTAACGGTTCCACAAAACGCGATCACCATCACCGCAACCGGAAAGTCCAGCAGCAATATCTCCGGCTGGACCTACACAATTGACCAAACTGGAACCCGTACCTCCAGCGGAATCGGAACCTCCTCCAGTACAACTTGCTGGATTACCAAATACAACGGAAGCTGCTAAATGTCCCGCACACGCGGCCTTACGCTGCTTGAACTCATTATTGCGGTCACGGTGGCCGGCATTTTAGCGGCCATTGCGGTGCCGTCGTTTCAGGGGATCATCGCCAACGCGCGGACCCGATCCACGGCGGAGTCCTTTAATCTGGCTTTGCAATTGGCACGTTCCGAAGCCATCAAGCGCAATGCCCGTGTGTCGTTCCGCTTTACTACGGCGGGCGCATGGACAGTTTGCTCTTCGGTCTCGACTACCGTCCAAACCAGTTGCACGCCTACTTCGGGCATTGTTCAGGTAAAGGATGCATCGGAGGCAAGTGGCAACGTGACGATTGCCCCGACCCCCAACGACGCTGCCATGATTACTTTCACGCAAACCGGTCGTCCATTCCTGGATTCCGCGCTAGCATGGAAGAACCCGGATGGCACCAATGAAGTGACCAGCATGGACTTCAGTTCCACAGCGGGAAGTAATACCTATCGAATTTTGATCACCTCCAGCGGAAGTATCAAACTATGCAACCCGAGTTTGCCGGCAGGCAATGTAAAGGCATGCTCATGAAAATCAGAACACAAAAAGGCGGGGTACTGATTGAGGCCTTGGTTGCCATTTTGATATTTTCATTCGGCGTGCTGGCGCTCTTCGGCATTCAGTCACGCGCGATCAAGAATATTTCTCAGGCCAACTATCGCTCCACCGCCGTTTATATGGCTGGACAAATTATTGCAACCGCACAAGGTGATATCAATCACCTAAATGATTACCAAACCGCCAATGACAAAGTGGTCGCCTGGGTAGATCAGGTAAAGGCTGCCCTGCCCAACGGGGACGCCACTGTCACCAGCGTTCAGGACACGGCACCGGCCAGCAACAACGGAACTATTTCGGTAAGCATTACCTGGAAGTTGCCCGACGAACCCAATGGCCATCAACACACGGTATCGACCTATGTTTCGTACTAAATCCACCGTTTCTGGCTTCTCATTGGTCGAATTAATGATCGGCATGACCCTGGGTCTGGTCGGCATGTTGATTGTTGCGCAGGTCATGTCCACCAACGCGAGCTTTCAGGCCTCCACCAATGCGGCTGGCGAAGCACAAACGGTCGGCAATCTCAGTCTCTACACCATTGAACGTGACCTGAAGCAAGCCGGATTTGGCATTTCTACCCCTGCTCTCTTGGGATGCCAGTTAACCGGTTGGAACAATTCCAGTTCCAGCATCATTTCCCAACCCCTGTATCCCGCGAACATTGATGACGGTGCCAATGCCGATGACTCTGATTCCATCACCATTGCGTATGGAACCAGTGAGACCCATATGGGTGCGGTTCCATTGGCTGCGGCCTATGACGGCAGTGGTGCCGACATTAATGTCCAGAATCGCTTTGGTTATTTTGTGGGCGATTTTTTTGTATTGGCGCAAATTACCAATCCAGCGACTAATTGCGTGCTGGGTCAAATTACAGCCATTCCTACTACCAGCTTAACCGCCTTGTCGCATACAGCAACTGCCAAGAACTATAACCGGGCTGGCGGGGAAAGCATTGACTTTAGCGCCCAGATCGCAGAATTTTATAATTTGGGTGCTGGATTTACCTTTAATACTTACTCGGTAAATGCAAACCACCAGTTGCTGCAGCGTTCCAACTTGTCCGGAAATTCTGCAGCCATTGCAGAAAATGTTTTTGTGTTCAAAGCACGATTTGGACACGACTCGGATGGAGATGGCACGGTAGATACTTGGGATACTGTTCTACCAACCACCACGGTAAATTGGGGTAGAACCACTAACGTGCGCATTGGCCTTGTTGTCAAAACCCCACAACGAGAGGCAGATGTGGTAACCGCCTCGCCCTTGCAGTTATGGCCCGACGGTCCCACGGTTACCTTATCCACGGAAGACCAACATTATCGCTACAGAACCTATAACTCCGTGGTGCCAATTCGCAACATGATATGGCGGACATTCTGATGCCTACACGATTCAATCAAAGCGGCTCGGCACTCATCGTCACCATGATGATCATGGTCGTTATGGCCATCACGGGTCTGGCACTTCTGCGCTCGGTAGATACCGGTAACTTGGTAGCAGGAAACATCGGATTCAAGCAGGCGGCTATTATTTCAGCAGATAGTGCGTTAAAGGATTCTGCAAGCTATTTGACTATCGGAACCCTGACCGACAACAGCGCTGCAGATGGTTACTATGCAACTGGAAATCAGGTTTTTGACTGGACCGGGCAATTAACGCCCGGCGACACCGTGGATGATGTGGACTGGGACGGCACACAGGCGGGCATTGCCACCAAGGCCAAACAGCTCACTTTTCCCAATGGCACCACCGTTGACGCGTCCGGCAACAAAGCCTACTACGTTATTCACCGCCTTTGCGACCATATCGGATCCTCGGGTGCTGTAGGAACCTCTTGCGCGACCAGTAATTCGCAATCCGCAGCGATAGGCAGCACGCGCGTATCAGCCAGTTACGGCCAGAAAGCACTGACTACCACAGTGCAAGTTTATTACCGGATTACTGTCAAAGTCGTCGGCCCCAGAAATACTGTCAGCTATTCACAGGCATTCCTGTTAATTTAGGAAAAATCATGCTCAAAACATCTTGTTCTTGGTTGATAACTGCGCTATGCATTTTTTCACTCTCCACAGCGGGAAATGCAGTGGTGACTTCCAGCAGTCCCATATCCAACGTTCCGCTCGGAACAGGCACAGGTGTTTCAATACCCCCCAACATTTACTTTGTATTTGACGATTCCGGCAGTATGTCGTGGGAGTATTTACCGGATTATGTTGATGACAAATATTGTTTCGACTCGGTAGCTTTTGGCAATCTTGGTGTTAACACCAGCACTCCGCCCAGCATTACCGGAACTGGAACGACGACCTGCGTCTTCAGCAATCCACCCTATAACTCAGCTGACTTTAACTTTATTGCATACAATCCAAAAATTCAGTATGTACCGGCCACAGACTACGACAAAACCAATACTGTCTATGTTTCGCAGACCCGGGCGAATACCAACAACTGGACAAATGTCACGCGCGATAAGTATGGGGTTTTATTTAAGAATAACGGTACAACGACCTCAACCAATTTGGTAACTAACTATCCAGACGAAAAGTATTGCAGAGGAAGCTCCACCACAGACTGTAGAACCAATGCATCGGGCTACCAATACCCCGATGTAGGAACCTATACAACAAGGCGCTCCACGACAGGTGCGCCCTATTACTACACGATGGCGCCTGCCTTTTACTGCACTGACTACACCGGCACCAGTTGCCAAAGCACACAAGATAGCAACCATACAGAACCCTTTAATTTCCTGTGGTGCACTGCCTACACGGCTTCGACCAGCAGTTATTCCTCCAATTGCCAGGCATTGCGTGACGGAACTCACGTAGTTCCAACCTTCCTCGGAAAAACAGTTACAGCCACTCCTGCACCTGCTACGGGAAGTATTACCGTCAGCCCTGACACGTCCTATCTGGGTGACCAGTTAACCGGCATTACCGTAAATGGCAATCCACTCATCAGCGGCACAATCACAGGCACGGTTTCAGATACCGCCAATTCTATGGCAGTGGCCATTTGCAATGCGGTACATACGTTTAGTGCCACCTCAGGATACGACTGCACTACGCCACCCACAAGCTCGACGGTCAACTTGATCGCTACAGCCAACGGTTCAGCCTACAACGGCAACATCGTTGCCACGGGACCCAATGCTGCCCGCGTAATTACAAATGCCGTCGGTTCATTTCAAATTGGCAATACCCCGTCTACATCCACTCGAGTAACCGGCATCACCGTAGGGAGCACCCAGTTGCTAGCCAGCACAGTGATCGGTACAGCGACACAAAATGCCACCGCGCGAGCCCTATGCGATGGTATTAACGCCAACTCTTCGACCAGCCAATATAGAGCAAGAGTTGTAGCCGCATTGGGTGGAACTTCACCTGCATGGGGAAGCAGTGGTGCCTGCACCACTGGCACCACAGGCACGTATATTGAAATTCAAAGCCAAATAAACGATGTATCGGAAAATGGCAAGGCAATAACCATTTCGGGACCAACAGCGGCCAATGCAACAGCTACGATTACCATAGCCGGCAGTAGGTTTAGTTTGGGTACGCGCCCCGGGAATGTTGGAGCGATTTCAGTCAGCGTAGGTGGCAATAACACCACTTTATTCAACAGGATTCTTAGCACCAACACAACAACTGTTACCAATAGCAATTCTGTTGCCAATATAGATCCCGGAATGCGTTCCGTTTGGACTTCCCCATCCGGATATACCCTTTCCGGAAACTCAGGCAGTTTGATTATTACTGCACCTGCCGGCTCCGCATACAACGGGGCCGCCATAACTGTTAATGCAGGCGTGCAGCAAACAGGTTCTCTAGCCACATCCACGTTCACCATCAGCGCCGGCTCGACAGGCGACAAATTGACCGGCCTAACCTGCAGTGGTACCGATGTCATTACTTCGGGGAGCTATGTAGCATCGGGTAGCTCTGACACCGATAGGCGGAATTCGATTGCTGCCGCTATTAATGGCAAGGGCATCAATGGGTACACGGTGGTGTGTACCGATGGAAGAAACTGCACAGTAACAGCCCCCTCTGCATTGGCTGCGTGCACCAAAGTTCGGCGAAAATCCGAAAGCACAGCCAGCATCAGCGCTTCCGATTTCACAGTCGGAACTGTGGGCACGGACAACCTGGCGCTTGCGCTGTCCGTGGGGAATAGCAGCAGATTCAGCAACACAGGTGCAGACGGAACTATTCCCATTACAAATATACAAGCCATGGCTGGCTTCAGTGATTTAACTGTAGGTGGGCTGGCCGTAACAACCGTTCCGTTTACCGGCGGAGCCGGTGGCACTGTCCGTACCAATGTCGGCAACTTTACGCGGCACGACATCATTGACGACGGCACCCTTTATACAAAGCATCCTGACCGCTCCGACTGTGTCACTACTGCTGGTCAATGCACCTATGACGAAGAGATGACCAACTTCGCAAATTGGTATGCCTACTACCAAACGCGTTGTGACACTATGAAGACGGGGGTATTGCGTTCTTTTGCTGCCGTAGGTGACGACAAGCGGGTGGGTTTCAACGATATTTACGATGCGGACCACATGGATGTAGCATCATTTACTTCGGGGGTCAGTGGTAATAAGAAGATCTGGTTTGACAAGGTCGCATCAAAAGCCTGCTCGGGTGGCGGAACGCCCTTACAACGTGGACTCTCCGCGGCGGGAAGATACTATGCAGGTGTAAATCACACGACCAACGATCCTATCCAGTACTCCTGCCAGAAGAATTACACGATATTGTCCACTGACGGGTATTGGAATAGTAATTTACCAAACACGCCGATTGACGCCAGGGGGGGAACCATTGGTGATTTAGATAGCGCGACTGGCATTAATACATCCAATGCGTTGCCTAATAAGCCAGAGGCACCCTACCGGGATGCCCATGCGGTAAGCGGGACGCTGGCGGATGTAGCCAAATGGTATTACGACAACGACTTACGTAATGGACCTGACTCCATCAATTCTCCGTCGCATGGAAACGGGATCGCAACCACTGCGGCCGGGGCAAAGGCCCATTACAGCAACGCCGACGTCAAGCCGACCGACACCGACCCGGCCACCTGGCAACACATGGTTACCTTTACGCTCGGATTGGGTATGGACGGTTTGCTGCATTACGACCCCAATTACCTCAATGGCGCATCGGCGGACTATGAAGCGGTAAAGGCCGGCACCAAGACCTGGGGAAGGCCGGGCGATAACAAGCAGGAGAATGTGGACGACCTCTGGCACGCTGCCGTCAACGGACACGGGCAGTACTTTAGTGCCCGCGACCCCAAAACTCTGGTGACATCCCTCAACACCGCGTTGAGTGCCATCGATAAACAGGTCGGAGCAGCCGCAGCTTCGGCGACATCTAACATGGAACCCGTCGCTGGCGATAACTACCTTTACGCGGCCAGTTACGGTACCGACTGGACTGGCGACTTGGAGTCACAAACTGTAAGCGTAGCATCTGCCAATGCGGGCGCCGTTTCCACAGTTGCACTTTGGTCAGCCCAAGCACAACTTCAGAGCCGCGACCTAACAACTTCACCCCGCAAGATCCTGACCTATTCCTCCACGGCAACTAGCTATGGCAAGGCCAAAGAACTCACCTGGGACAACTTGTCCAGCACGGAAAGAGGCTATTTTGGTATTGACGAGATGTCGGACTATGTGGTGGGCGGAAGTCTGGCCACTAGTTCCGGCTGCAATACCGCTAGTGAAGGTACAAGTCCCGCCGCCTGCTCGCCGCTGCTGGACTACTTGAAGGGCTCCAACACAGGCCGTTCCGCCGCTTTCCGTACCCGCCCCAAAATATTGGGTGACATCGTTCACACCAAACCTGTGTTCGTGTCCAACCCATCGTTTAGCTATGCGGACGCTGGCTATTCAAGCTGGCGTCCGACTCGCTCCAAAGCAGTATATGTATCGGCCAACGATGGCATGCTGCATGCCTTTGATGGCGATGGCTTGACCGGCGGCTCCGAAAAGTGGGCATATGTCCCCAGTTTTGTGCTGAACAAGATATGGAAGATTGCCGACACCAATTACGCAGCCAACCACCGCTTCTTTGTGGACGGACCTATCACCGTGGGTGACGTGTACATCAATAGCAACTGGAGAACAGTGCTGGTGGCCGGCCTTGGCAAGGGAGGCAACGGGTACTTTGCTATCGACGTGACGGATCCGGACGCTCCGCAAGTGCTTTGGGAATTCACCCTGAGCAACATGGGCTATACCTATGGCAACCCGGAAATTGTCAAACTGCCAGACGGCACCTGGGTCGCCATCGTTTCTTCTGGCTACAACAATGTGCCGGAAGCCAATGGCGGAAACGCACCTTCTGGCGATGGCGTTGGTCGCTTGTACGTGATCAATGTCGCCGATGGCAGCTTGATGTTCACCATGAGTACCGGCGTCGGTAGCACGGGCAACCCCAGCAACCTTGGAAAGATCTCTTCATGGGTTGCCAATGCGTCACAGGACAACACCGCGCTGTACGTCTATGCCGGCGATATGCTGGGCAACTTGTGGCGATTCACCATGCCGAGTACCACACCAGCTTCAGGCGCCACCTTAAGTGGTTACCCAACGGTGTTGAAGATCTTTGCCGCACCAGCGGGACAAATGATTACTGTTAAGCCCGAGCTGGGCTCTACTGACGGCAGCATTGACCACCGCATGGTCATGTTCGGCACCGGTCGGTATTTGTCGCTGGACGACAAGACCGACTTGTCCCAACAGAGCATTTACGGCATCTACGACGACACCCTCGTCACCAACTTGACCACCATGCCAGCACAATCTGATCTTGTGCAGCAGACCCTATGCGGTCAAGGCTTGGCAACCCAACCCGCCGCCTGCCCGACGTCCGTGCCCACAACCTACCGCACCACGACCACCAATGCCGTGCCGCTTGGGTTAGGCACTGGCAAGGTCCGTGGCTGGTATGTCAATTTGCCGGACATGGCGGTAGGGTCCGAGCGAGCCAACATAGACCCGGCGTTGCAGTTGAGTACCTTGGTTATAGCCTCCAACATTCCGACTTCGAGCGACTGCAACTCGGGCGGCTACTCGTACATGTACTTCCTGGATTACAAAACGGGAAGTTTTGTCAATACGTCCGATTCAGCCACTGTGGGACTTGCAGGTGTGAAGATTGCAAACTCCTTGGTCGTGGGACAGACAATTGTGCGAATTGGAGACAAAGTAATGAGCCTTGTAACCAGGGCGGACAAAGCCATTGACACCGTCGAGCCACGCACAAGCTCCTCCGGTGGCGTCACCAAGCGCGTGGGTTGGCGCGAAATTATTGCTGACTAAGGTGTTACCGGCGGTGCTTAAACGGCCGCTTTTCCCCCGCGAAGCCAGTGCACAGCATGTTGCGCTGGCTGCATCGCTGGTTCTGCACCTATTGGTTCTGCTGTGGTTCACCGGCCATGGACCACTGAAAGATGGCGGCGCAGTTGAGCGTTTCACCGCGTCTTCAAAATCGCTCCAGGTACGGTTACTCAACCCACCTCTCGCGCCCAACCCGGCGGAACCGGTCGATGACACGATAGAAGACATTGCATCCCCACCCACTGCATTGCTGGATCCACAAGCTGCCGCTGCGGTCGCCTCGAATAGCGCATCCACTGCAGCCGCTCCGTCCGAGTTGCCTGCAAGTTCCCGAGGGGCGCTCGAACAAATGGGCACGATCATCGATTTAGGTTCCGGTCTTGAATTGGCCGCCAGCACCTGGATGGGTGCGCAGCTTATCTCGCCCCCACTCACCGTCGCAGTGACCATCAACCCTAGCGGATTTATCGATGCCTGGGAAATCACGCCCGCCTTTGACTTGTCACAAATTCCCGCAGGTAGCATTGAGTTCCTGATTCGACGCATTCCGGTTAAGCGGACCGGCGAAACGCACATCGCGGTCTATGAATTCATACTCGGAACCCGTGAAGAAAAGCCCATTGCCAACTTATATTTACCGGCAAAGTAATTTGTTGGCTTGACCGAACACGATCCATGGAAGAAATAGACCGAATCCTGCTGGCAAGCGCGTTGGAACAGGCGCGCCTGGCGTCCTTCATTAGCCCCCCCAACCCAGCAGTAGGCTGCATCATCGCCACTCCCGATGGCACCGTTCTAGGCCAGGGCCACACCCAGCAAGCCGGTGGCCCGCATGCCGAAGTCATGGCGCTGCGCGACGCCGAAGCACGGGGAAATAGCGTTCAGGGTGCTACGGCTTATGTCACGCTGGAGCCCTGCTCCCATCACGGCCGAACCGGCCCCTGCTGTGACGCGCTCATCGCCGCTGGCATCAAGAGGGTGGTCGCAACCAACACCGACCCCAATCCGCTGGTGTCCGGCCAGGGCTTTGCACGCCTTCGGGCGGCAGGCGTCGATGTCACCGTGCTGGACCCGCAAGACCCGCTGGCGATTCAATCCCGCGAACTGAACATCGGATTCTTCAGCCGCATGGTGCGCAAGACGCCTTGGGTTCGCCTGAAGGTCGCTGCTTCGCTGGACGGCAAAACGGCCCTCCCCAATGGCGTGAGCCAATGGATCACCTCCACCGAGGCCCGTACCGACGGTCACGCCTGGCGCGCGCGCGCCAGTGCGATTCTCACCGGCATCGGCACCGTGCTGGAAGACCGACCCCGGCTGGATGTGCGCCTGGTGGACACCCCGCGCCAGCCGCATCTGGTGGTGGTGGATAGCAAGCTGGAAACCCCGCTCGATTCGCCCATCTTTATCCAAGGCCGCAAGCTGTTTATCTACGCGGCCCAGCCCGACCCTGCCAAGGCCGAAGCACTCAGCGCCCGAGGTGCCACCGTCATTTACCTGCCGGGCACCAAGGCTGACGGCACGCCCACCGGCAAGGTCGACCTTGCTGCTTTGCTGCGCGATTTGGGCCAGCGCGAAATCAACGAGTTGCACGTCGAGGCCGGTCACAAACTCAATGGTTCGCTGGTGCGCGAGGGTCTGGTGGACGAGTTTTTGGTCTATCTGGCCCCCAAACTCATGGGCCAGGGGGCGGATATGGCCAACTTTGGGCCGCTGACCGACCTGGCGCAGGCGGTTCCACTGAGCTTTCAATCCACCGCCATGGTCGGGCCGGACCTGCGCATTCTGGCCCGCGTTACAGGCCGTGACGCTTTTTAATTCCGCCAAATTTCCCCGCCCGGCCGTTAGTGGCCCATTCCCTGCGAAAATGCGGGGATGTTTACCGGAATCATTACCGGCGTGGGGCGCATCGCCGCCGTTCACGCTCTCGGCTCTTCTTCGCATGGCAAGCGCCTGACCATCACCTGCCCTGCCGACTACCTTAACGACGTGGGCCTGGGTGACAGCATTGCGCTCAACGGCGCCTGCATGACCGTCACCACGTTGGATGCCGCCGCCAACCAGTTCACCATCGACATCTCGGCTGAGTCCCTCGACAAGACCGCCGGTCTGGACGCCGAAGGCCCCATCAACCTGGAAAAAGCCCTGCGCGCCAACGACCGCCTGGGCGGCCATCTGGTTTCGGGCCATGTGGACGGCGTAGGCAGCGTGTCGCACTTCGCCCCGGTGGGTGAAAGCTGGGAACTGCGGGTTGTGGCCCCGGCCGCCCTGGGCAAGTTTCTGGCCTACAAGGGCTCCATCGTCATCAACGGCGTGAGCCTGACCGTCAACCGCGTCTCCGATCTGGCTGACGGTTGCGAGGTCAGCATCAACCTGATTCCCCACACCATTGAAAACACCGCCCTGCACGCCCTGCGCGCAGGCAGCCGGGTCAATCTGGAAATTGACCTGATCGCCCGTTATGTGGAACGCATGCTGACCGCCCCGGCGCAGAACGCATCCGCCACCCCTGTTTAACCTTCGCACCCTCCTTCCCATGAGCGCTTACGCCCCCGTACCCATTTCCCCTATTGAAGACATCGTGGCCGACATGCGCGCGGGGAAAATTGTCATTCTGGTGGATGAAGAAGACCGCGAAAACGAGGGCGACCTGATTCTGGCGGCGGACCACGTCACAGCCGATGGCATCAACTTCATGGCGCGCTATGGCCGTGGCCTGATTTGCCTCACCCTTACCCGCGAGCGCTGCGAACGCCTGCAATTGCCCCCCATGACCGCCCGCAATGGCGACAAAAAGGGCACTGCGTTTACCGCTTCCATCGAAGCTGCCGAAGGCGTGACCACCGGCATTTCGGCCGCCGACCGCGCGCGCACCGTAGAAGCCGCCGTGGCCAGGAACGCCGTGCCAGCCGACTTGGTGCAGCCAGGCCACATCTTCCCCTTGCAGGCGGTGGATGGCGGCGTGCTCATGCGCGCCGGCCATACCGAAGCGGGTTGCGATCTGGCCGCCATGGCCGGTTGCACACCGGCCTCGGTGATCTGCGAAATCATGAAGGACGACGGCACCATGGCCCGTCTGCCGGACCTGCAACTTTTTGCCGCCGAACACGGCCTCAAGATCGGCACCATTGCCGACCTGATCGCCCACCGCAGCCGCGTGGAATCGCTCATCGAACAAGTGGGCAGCCGCAGCATCCAAACTTCTGCTGGCACCTTCAATGCCCACGCCTTCCGCGACAGCACCGGCAGCGGTATTCACCTGGCGCTGGTTCAAGGTACTTGGGGTGCTGACGAGTCGGTCGACGTGCGGGTACACGAACCCCTGTCCGTGCTCGATGCCCTGGAAGTCGGCCGCACCATGCACTCCTGGAGCCTGGAGGCCTCGCTGGCCCACATTGCCGCAGCAGGCAAAGGCGTAGTGGTTTTGCTCAACTGCGGTGAAAGCGGTGCGCAACTGCTGGCCCAGTTTGAAGGCACCGCCCGCGCATCGCATGCGCCCGAGCGCGGCCGCATGGACCTGCGCAGCTACGGCATCGGTGCGCAGGTTTTGCGCCAGTGCGGCGTGCACAAGATGCGCCTCATGGGCAGCCCCCGCCGCATGCCCAGCATGGCCGGCTACGGACTTGAGATCACCGGCTACATCAGCAAATAAAAACCTAAGGGAACCTACACTATGTTTGGCGCAGACAAAGGCACCGTTGCCGCAAGCGACAGCCGCATGAACGGCAAGAAGCTCACCATCGGCATCGTTCAGGCACGCTTCAATGCCGACATCACCGACGCCCTGGCCAACGCCTGCAAGGCCGAGTTGCTGGCACTCGGCGTGGCTGAAAAGCACATCACCCACATCACCGTTCCAGGCGCACTGGAAGTGGCCGTCGCGCTGCAAGCCATGGCCGAAAAGTCGTCGTACGACGCGCTGATTGCGCTGGGCTGCATCATCCGTGGCGAGACCTACCACTTTGAGCTGGTGGCCAACGAGTCGGGCTCAGCGGTCACCCGCATCGGGCTCGATTACCAGGTGCCGATTGCCAACGCCATTCTGACCACCGAAAACCTGGAGCAGGCCGTGGCCCGCCAGGTGGAAAAAGGCCGCGACGCCGCCCGCGTGGCCGTCGAAATGGCCAACCTGCTGGAGTCCATCTGATGAGTGAATTCAACACACCCTCTAGCCCCAAGCGCCCGCCCCGGCAGTCCCGCACCGGGCTTACCAGCACCGGCGCCCGCAAGGCCGGCAGCAAGTCCAGCCGCAGCCGTGCGCGCGAATTTGCCCTGCAGGGCTTGTACCAAAGTCTGGTCGGGCGTAACCCGGTGGACGATGTGGACACCTTCACGCGCGACCTGGCCGGCTTTAACAAGGCCGACGCGGCGCACTTTGACGCGCTGTTGCATGGCTGCAATGAACAGGCCGAACAACTCGACGCCCTGATATCGCCGCTGCTGGACCGCCCCTTTGCCGAAATCTCGCCGATTGAGCATGCCGTCATGTGGATTGGCGTGTACGAATTTCAGCATTGCCTGGACGTACCCTGGCGCGTGGTGCTGAACGAATGCATTGAGCTGGCCAAAGAATTTGGCGGCACTGACGGGCACAAGTACGTCAACGCCGTGCTCAACGGCCTGGCTCCGCAACTGCGTGCCGTCGAAGTCGAAGCCGACAGCCACAAGAAGCCGCGTTAAGCAGCCCGTTTACCCTGCCCATGCGAATCTCCGAGCGCGCACAAGCGATTGAGCCCTTTTATGTGATGGAGGTGGCCAAGGCCGCCGCCGAACTGGGCAAAACCGTGGCGCACACCGAGCGGCCCATGGTGTTTTTGAACATCGGCGAGCCCGATTTCACTGCCGCCCCCCTGGTGCAGGAAGCAGCCGACCGCGCCATCCGCGACGGTGCCACGCAATACACCCCTGCGCTGGGTCTTATGCCCTTGCGCGAGCGCATTTCCGACTGGTACGCCTCCCGCTTTCAGGCCCGCGTACCCGCGAACCGGATCGTGGTGACCGCAGGAGCCTCGGCGGCCTTGCACCTGGCCTGCCTGGCACTGATCGACGCGGGCGACGAAATTCTGATGCCCGACCCCAGCTACCCCTGCAACCGGCACTTTGTGTCTGCCGCGCAGGGCAAAGCGGTGTTGGTGCCGTCCACGGCTGAAGAGCGCTTTCAACTCAGCGCCGCCAAGGTCGAATCCGCATGGACCGCTGCCACGCGCGGCGTGTTGCTGGCATCGCCCTCCAACCCGACCGGCACCTCGATTCACCCGGACGAGTTGCGGCGCATTCATCAGGTGGTGCAGGCGCGCGGCGGCATTACGCTGGTGGATGAGATTTACCTGCCGCTGAGCTACGAGGCGCAATTCGGCCAGACCGCGCTGCAGCTCGATGACGCACTGATCAGCATCAACAGCTTCAGCAAATACTTCAATATGACAGGCTGGCGTCTGGGCTGGATGGTGGTGCCCGAGAAGCTGGTGCCGGTGATTGAACGGCTGGCGCAAAACCTGTTTATCTGCCCCAGCACGGTGGCGCAGCACGCGGCAATGGCCTGTTTTGAGCCAGCCAGCCTGGCAATTTTTGAAGAGCGGCGCAGCGAGTTCAAGGCACGGCGCGACTACTTCATTCCAGCCCTCAATGCGCTGGGGCTGACCGTGCCGGTCATGCCGGACGGCGCCTTTTACGCCTGGGCCGACTGCTCGGAAGCCTGCAAAAAACTGGGCGTGGAAGGCAGTTGGGACTTTGCCTACGAGGTGATGCGCCGCGCCCATGTTGCGGTTACGCCCGGACGCGACTTCGGCAACTTTGAGACCCGTAATTTCATCCGTTTTTCAACTGCCAGTTCCATGGCGCAGCTCCAAACCGCCGTCGAGCGGCTACGCGCTGTGCTGGCCTGACTTTTACCCGGAACCCTATGAACCAAGACCTCAATATTCTTCACCTGGTGCTCAACGCCAGCATCGTTGTGCAAGCCGTCATGCTGCTGCTGGTGCTGGTGTCGATTGCCAGTTGGGCGGCCATCTTCCGCAAGCTCTTTGCCTTGAACAAAATCAAGGGGCAAAACGAAGACTTCGAGCGCGAGTTCTGGTCCGGCTCCAGCCTCAATGACCTGTTTACTGCAGCCACCAAGCGCGCTGCCCACGGAGGCCCGATGGAGCGCATTTTTGCCAGTGGCATGCGCGAATACCAGAAGCTGCGCGAGAAACGCATCACCGATGTGGGCACCCTGATGGACGGCGCGCGTCGTGCCATGCGGGCGAGTTTCCAGCGCGAGATGGACGTCGCCGAAAGCAACCTGTCGTTCCTGGCGTCGGTCGGTTCGGTGTCTCCGTATGTGGGTTTGTTCGGCACGGTGTGGGGCATCATGCACGCCTTTACCGGGCTGGCCTCGCTGCAGCAGGTCACGCTGGCCACTGTGGCCCCCGGCATTGCCGAGGCGCTGGCAACCACGGCCATCGGCCTGTTCGCCGCCATTCCGGCGGTGGTTGCTTACAACCGCTTTGCCCGGGATCTGGACCGCATCGCGATTCACCAGGAGACTTTTATTGAAGAGTTCTCCAACATCCTGCAACGCAATGTGGGTGCGCAAACTGCGCAGCCCGCACAGCGTTAACCGCCACGCCGGGAGCCCGATATGCCTGCTGTTGCCAGCCGAGGTCATGGTCGCGGACGCCGCACCATCAACGAAATCAACATGGTGCCCTTCATCGACGTGATGCTGGTGTTGCTCATCATCTTCATGGTGACCGCGCCACTCATCACCCCCAGCCTGATCGACCTGCCCAGCGTGGGCAAGGCCGCGCGCCAGCCCGATAAGGTGATTCAAATCGTGGTCGGCAAGGACGACAAGCTCAGCCTGAAGACCGACGCCCAAACCGCGCCGATTTCCTTGAAGGAACTAGCGGCTGCGGTTCAGCGCGCGCAAGGTGGCAAGGACAGCGCCACCGCCACCAACTCGGCCGTGGTCATCAGCGCCGACAAGAGCGTGAAATACGAGAGCGTGGTCCGGGTGATGGACACGCTGCAGCGCGCCGGCATCCAGCGCGTGGGCCTGTCGGTGCAATTGGTCAACTAGGACGAAACCGCCTACATGGACACCGCAGCCCGCCGCCAGGAATTTGCGCCACCGCCTACACCGGGCATGCTGCGCGCCTTGGTGCTGGCCATTCTGGCGCACGGCGTGTTGGTGGCCATATTGAGCGCCGGCATGCACTGGAAGCGTGACGCCGTGCAGGCCACGGTAGAGGCTGAACTGTGGTCCGCCGTGCCGGTGCAAGCCGCACCTCCGGCCCCGGAGCCCATACCGCAGCCCGAACCGCAGAAAGCCGAGCCGGAGCCCCAACCGGAGCCCAAGGCCGAACCAGTGCCGACGCCCGCAGAAATCAAGGCCCAGGCCGACATTGCCATCGCCAAAGAAAAAGAAAAGGCCCGCCTGCTAAAAGAAAAAAAGCTGGCACTGGAGCAGGAAAAACTGGCCAAGCAAAAGGCCGAACTTGAAAAGCAAAAGCTCGCCAAACTGGAGCAGGAAAAGAAAGACAAGGAAAAGCTCAAGAAGGAGCAGGCTGACAAGCTGGCCAAGGCCAAAGATGAGCAGCAGCGCAAATTGGACAAGCAGGCAGAGGCCAATGCTTCCAAGGCGCGAGATGAGCAAATCAAACGCATGGAACGATTGGCCGGCGGCACCTCCGGCGGTGGCAACACACCCGGAGGCGCTGCGGCCGCGCAATCGAGCGGCCCCTCTGCGGGCTATGCGGGGCGCATTGTGGGCCGCATCAAACCCAACATCACCTACCCCGACAACATCGATGGCAATCCGCGCGTGGAAGTCGAAATCCGCACATCCCCCAGCGGCACTATATTGAGTGCCCGCATTACCCAAAGCAGCGGCGTCAAGAGTTGGGATGACGCAGTCACCCGCGCGATTTACAAAACCGAAGTGCTGCCCAAAGATGTGGACGGCTCGGTACCTTCTTCGTTACTCATCGGCTTTCGACCGAAGGATTGAGCCGGCCCTCGGCTGAAAGCTCATCGGTTGGTAGGCTGATTGCGCACCTTCATTTCGCTCCGCAGGCGAGCGGTCACAGCCGGTGCAACCGCACCCGCCCTGCCCGTTCGCGACTCGGGTCAAAGCGTCCTGTAACCGTCCTTTAGGCTGCATGCGCAGCAAGCTTCGCGCCACCCGGCTGCGCAGCTTTTTGGGGCTGAGCGTCCAGACCGCGTACATCCCGCAACCGATAACCAACGCAGCGACGACTAGAGACTCCCACATCGCCTTAACCTCCCATGGCCTTGGTGATGTGAAAGGTGGCAAACGCCGCCGCATAACCCAGCGCAAACAGGTAGCCCGCCATGAGCAGCGGGTACTTCCATGAGTTGGTTTCACGCCGCACCACCGCCAGCGTAGACAGGCACTGCGGTGCAAAAACAAACCAGGCAATCAGCGCATAGGCCGTCGCCAGCGACCAGCCTTGTGCAATGACCGGCGCCAGTGAGTCGGCTACGCCGCTCCGCGCGGAGGACAGTGCATATACCGTACCCAAAGCGCCCACGGCGATCTCGCGAGCGGCCATGCCGGGCACCAACGCAATCGAGATTTGCCAGTTAAAGCCGATGGGCGCAAACACGACTTCCAGCGCACGGCCCAGTATGCCGGCCAGGCTGTATTGGATGGCGGGGCCTTGTGACGGGTCCCATCCCTGTGGCGGGCCGGGGAAGGTAGAGAAGAACCACAAGATCACGGTCAACGAAAAAATGATGCCGCCCACCCGGCTCATAAAGATGCGGGCACGCTCCCATAGGCCTAGAACCAAATTGCGCAGGCTGGGTTTGCGGTACGGAGGTAGCTCCAGCATGAGCGGTTGGTAGTGCGACTTCATCCAGACACGCTTAAGCGCCCAGGACACCGCCATCGCACTCACGACGCCGGCCACATACAGGCCAAACAGCGTCAGACCACGCAAATCAAACCAGCCCACCTTGCGCGCCGGCACAAAGGCGCCAATCAGCAACGCATACAAGGGAAGGCGCGCCGAGCAGGTCATCAGCGGCGCCACCAAGATGGTGGCCAGGCGGTCGCGCCCATTGGCGATGGTGCGGGTGGCCATGATGCCGGGGATGGCGCAGGCAAAACTCGACAGCAATGGAATAAAGGCCCTGCCCGACAGTCCCACACGGCCCATCAGGCTATCCAGCAAGAATGCTGCGCGTGGAAGGTAGCCGGAGTCTTCCAACAGCAAAATAAAGAAAAACAGAATCAGAATTTGCGGCAGATAGGCCAGCACGCCACCGACACCGGCAATGACGCCGTCCACCAGCAGACTGCGCAAGGGGCCGTCGCTTTGATGCGCCACTACGAAATCGCCCAGATCGACCACCGCATCTTTGATGAGGTCCATGGGCAACGTAGCCCAGGAAAACACCGCCTGAAAAATCAGAAACAGCACCACCGCCAACAGCACCAGCCCCCAGAACGGGTGCATAACCACGGCGTCGATCTTGTATTGAAAGCGCCCCAACTTGGGCACCTGCGGCGCGACCAGCGCCAGAATGCGCCGCACCCGCGTCTGTAGTTCATGTGCCGGCAGATGCGGCGGTGCTTTCACCAAGCGTGTGTTGCGCGCGCGCGCCGTCAACGAGGCCATGTGGGTCTGCAAATGCGTCATCAGCGCTGCGTGGCCATCATGCTGAACCGCGACAGTTTCCACCACCGGGCAACCCAATTCATGTGCCAACCTCTGAACGTCAATTTTCAGGCCATGCGCGCGTGCCACATCGGCCATGTTCAGGGCCACGATCAACGGTTTGCCTAGCCGCGTCAACTCCAGCACCAGACGCAGGTTCATGCGCAAATTGGTGGCATCCACCACCGCAACGATGGCATCGGGCGCAGCCTCGCCATCACGGCGGCCTTCGATCACTTCGAGCATCACCTGCTCATCGGGCGTGGACGGGTTGAGGCTGTAGGAACCCGGCAAGTCCACCACCGAAATGGTCTGGCCGGTGGCCAGCCGCGCGGTACCCACCTTGCGTTCCACCGTGACGCCAGCGTAGTTGGCTACTTTCTGGCGGGCACCGGTGAGCAGGTTGAAAAGGGCCGTTTTGCCGCAATTGGGGTTTCCCACCAGCGCAATCACCATCGGATTTTCAGGGTGGGCGAGGGACATGTCAGACGATGCTCAATGTTTCTGGCGTGGTCACCGCCACGCTTTGTGCCTCGACGAGCCGCAAGGCAAACAGGGTTTCCCCAATTTGCACGGCGAGCGGCTCACGCCCACCCGGCCCACGCCGCAGCATCAGCACCGGCTCGCCCTGAATAAAACCCAGTTCTTCCAGACGCTGCACCACCGTGCTGTCCACCTCGGGAGCACCACTAAAAACCCGTTCAACCAGTGCGTGCGCCCCGTTGGGCAACTCGGACAAAAGCATGCAGTTTCCTTGATCCAAATGAGAGTCTATCTCATTTAGATTCGGTATTCGGCCGGGCCCTAGGCAGCTTTACCGGCGTTTGCGCCAGATCAAATCACCGAATGGTTAAGCCTGATGGAGGTCGTACACATGCTGTGCCCGGTTTGGCCGGTGCGTGACAGATCCACGCAGGGCCAGCACTGGCTACTTTGAAAACATCCAATGGACGCGCTGCCCAAGCGCTTTCAACCGCTTGGCTTAGTCGTAGGCAATCACCGCTCGCCCCTGATCCGCCTGCGCCCGCCAACTCGCCAGGGCCGCATCACTCGGGTAGAACCGCGCTTCTTCCCCCAGTGCCAACACTGCCTCGGCACCGGCAGAACCGTCTGTCGCTGCATCGGCGTTGCGAATCAATTGCAGGCGCACGCTCAAACCCCGCACCAGTTCGCCCTGCTCCGACATTTCCCGCTGCGCCGGAAAGTCCTTGAGCAAGCGTGCAATTTCCGGCGCTCGGCCATTGACCATTACCCGCAAATACTTGCCAAAGCGGCAACGGGCTTGCTCCAGGCTCCAAATCTGCTGCACGGTGAACTGCATGCCACCTGAAAAGCGGTCCGGCTGGGCCTTGCCCATTGCGATGATGAGTTCGTCGTCCTTCAGCAAATTCTTGTGGGCATTGAGCAGCGCCTCGTCGGCGCGCGCCTCGATGGTGGCGGACTTGTCGTCCAGTTTGAACAGGCCCAGCTTGCCGCGCTGCCCGTTGATCACGCGCAAATCCGTCACGATGCCGGCCAGCAACTGCGGCTCGCGGGTTTCCAGCAGTTCTTCGATGGGGCGTTTGGCAAACTTGCGCACCTCGGTCTCCACCTCATCAAACAGGTGGCCGGAGAGGTAAAAGCCAATGGCGGTTTTCTCAAAAGTCAGTCGCTCTTTCACGCCCCAGGGCATGACTTCGACCAGGTCGGGCTCTTGCGTGCTGGAGCCGTGGTCGTCATCGCCCATGTCAAACAGGCCGCCCTGGTTGGCATTGGCAGCGGATGCCGTGGCAAAGCTAAAGGCCAAATCGATGGACGCCACGAGACTGGCGCGGTTGAGTTGCAAGGTGTCAAAGGCGCCTGCCTTGATCAGCGCTTCCACGCAGCGCTTGTTGAGGCGGCTGCGCTCCACGCGGCGGGCAAAGTCAAACAGGCTGGTAAACGGACCGGCCTCGGCCGTAGGACCCCTGCCCTCGCGCGCTGCCACGATGGCGGCAATGGCTTGCTCACCCGTGCCTTTGACGGCACCCAGGCCATAGCGAATCTGCTTGTCAGAAATCGGCTCAAAGCGGTACACGCCCCGGTTGACGTTGGGCGGCTCAAACGACAGGCCCATTTTCTCGGCGTCTTCAAACAGGACTTTCAACTTGTCGGTGTCGTCCATTTCCACCGTCATGTTGGCGCAGAAGAACTCGGCCGTGTAATGCACCTTGATCCAAGCCGTGTGGTAGGCCAGGAGCGAGTAGGCAGCGGCGTGCGACTTGTTAAAGCCGTAGCCCGCAAACTTCTCCATCAGATCAAACACCTCGTCGGCCTTGTCCTGCGGAATGTTGTGGGTGGCCAAGGCACCGGCACGGAACTTCTCGCGGTGCTCGGCCATTTCCTCGGCCTTCTTCTTGCCCATGGCCCGGCGCAACAGGTCGGCACCGCCCAGCGAGTAGCCGCCCAGAATCTGCGCGGTCTGCATCACCTGCTCCTGGTAGACCATGATGCCGTAGGTCTCGGACAGCATTTCGGCTACGGCCGGGTGCGGGTACTCCACCTCTTCGCGCCCGTGCTTGCGCGCCACAAAGCTGGGAATCAGGTCCATCGGGCCGGGGCGGTACAGCGCGTTCAGTGCAATCAGGTCTTCCAGGCGTGTGGGCTTGGCATCGCGCAACATGCCCTGCATGCCGCGGCTTTCAAACTGGAACACGGCCTCGGTCTTGCCTTCCTGAAAGAGGCGGTACACCTTGGCATCGTCGAGCGGCAGGTTCTCGTAGGCAAAGCCTTCCTGGCCCGGATGGCGCTTCATGATGAACTCGCGCGCAATTTCCAGAATGGTCAGCGTCGCCAGGCCCAAAAAGTCGAACTTCACGAGGCCAATCGCCTCCACGTCGTCCTTGTCGTACTGGCTCACCGCCGACTCGCTGCCGGGCTGCTGGTAGAGCGGGCAGAAGTCGGTCAACTTGCCCGGCGCAATGAGCACGCCGCCAGCATGCATGCCGATGTTGCGGGTCAGGCCTTCGAGCTTGCGAGCCAACTCCAGCAGCGTGCGCACGTCTTCTTCCTTGGCCTCGCGCTCGGCCAGAATCGGCTCGGCCTCGGTGGCGTAAACATACTTGTCGCTTTTCTTGTCAGGCGGCGGCAGTTGCAGCGTGACGTTGGTTCCCGGCTTGTTGGGGATGAGCTTGCTGATGCCATCGCAAAAGGTGTAGCTCATGTCCAGCACCCGGCCCACATCGCGCACCACGCCGCGCGCGGCCATGGTGCCGAAGGTGGCAATCTGGCTCACCGCATCTTTGCCGTATTTGCTCTTGACGTAATCAATCACCAGATTGCGGTTGGTCTGGCAGAAATCGATATCAAAGTCGGGCATGGAGACCCGCTCCGGGTTCAAAAAGCGCTCGAACAGCAGCTTGTATTTGATCGGATCCAGGTCGGTAATTTTGAGCGCGTAGGCAACCAGTGAACCTGCACCGGAACCCCGCCCCGGCCCGACCGGGCAGCCATTGTTCTTGGCCCAGTTAATGAAGTCGCCCACGATCAAGAAGTAACCCGGAAAGCCCATCTTCAAGATGGTGGCCAGTTCAAACTCCAGCCGTTCGAGGTACTCGGGCAACCGTGCTTCGCGCTCCGCTGCATCCGGAAACAGATGCACCATGCGTTCCTTCAGGCCCTCAAGGGATGCGTAGCGGAAATACTCTTCCGGCGACATCTTCTGTCCGTTGACCTCGGGCGTGGGAAAGTCGGGCAATTGCGGTTTGCCCAACACCAGGGTCAGGCTGCAGCGCTTGGCAATTTCAACCGTGTTGGCAATCGCGGAAGGAATGTCGGCAAACAGCGCCTCCATTTGCGCAGCCGTCTTGAAATACTGCTCGCGGGTGAAGCGGCGCACCCGCTTGGCGTTGCCCAGCACCTCGCCGTCGGCAATACAGACGCGCGCTTCATGGGCCTCAAAGTCGTCGGCCGTGGTGAACTGGATCGGGTGGGTGGCGACCACCGGCAGCTTCATGCGCGCCGCCAGTTTCACCGTGGCCATCACATGGGCCTCGTCATCGCTGCGCCCGGCGCGCTGCACTTCCAGATAAAAACGGTGCGGAAAAATCCCCGCCAGTTGCAGCGCCACATCGTGCGCGCGGGCCGTGTCGCCCTGCACCAGCGCCTGCCCCACCGGCCCGGCCTGCGCTCCGGCAATGCAGATCAGGCCTTCGTTCAGCTCTTTCAGCCAGGCTAGTTTCATCACCGCCTGCTGCTTGCCACCGGTGGTCACCACGTTCTGGGTAAACGCCCGCGCAATCAATTCGGAAATATTCAGGTAACCCTGCTTGTTCTGCACCAGCAAAATCATGCGGGACACGGCCAGCAGATCGGCCCCCAGGCCCTCGATAACCACCTCGGCGCCCAGCAGCGGTTTGATGCCCTTCCCCCGCGCTTCTTTGTAGTGCTTGATGCCGCCGAAGAGGTTGTTCAGGTCGGTAATGGCCAGCGCCGGTTGCCCGTCTTTGGCCGCCGCCTTGACCACCTCGTCGATGCGGCAGGTGGAGTCGACTACGGAAAATTCGGTGTGGAGGCGGAGGTGGATAAACATGTTTGCATTGTAGGTTTGCGGCTGGTTCTTTTACTCCCCCATCCCCCCGCCCCTTACCCCCCGTCGGGGTAAGGGGTGCCCAATACCAACAGCCGATTTGGTTGCTTATCGCCGAATGCGGAATTACGGGGGTGGCGTTGCCACTGATTTTGTTGGGCTCTAGTTTTGGGGTGGCGGTCGTAGATTCCGGGCGATGTCTTGGGTCTATAAAATTCCGGGTGTGAACTCTATTCTTAACATTTCCACTTACAAATTTGTACCTTTGCCGGATGCGGAGGTGTTGCGGGAGCTGTTGTTGCAGCGGGCTTTGGCGTTGCAGTTGAAGGGGACGATTCTGCTGGCTGAGGAAGGGATCAATTTGTTTCTTGCCGGTCCCGAGTGGTATGTGCGGGGGTTTATTGCGCAACTGCATGGCGATGTGCGGTTTGCGGACATCGTGCCTAAGGAAAGCTGGTCGGATACGCAGCCGTTCAAGAAGATGCTGGTCAAGGTGAAGCGGGAAATTATTCGGATGGACCACCCGACGATTCGGCCTTCCGAGGGGCGTGCGCCGGCGGTGGCGCCCGCAACTGTCAAGCGTTGGCTGGACCAGGGGCATGACGATGCGGGGCGGCCGGTGGTGACGCTGGACACGCGCAACGACTACGAGGTGGACGCCGGCACATTCAATAACGCAATCGATTGGCGGCTGACCAAGTTCACCGAATTTCCGCAGGCGGTCCGCGACCACGCGGCCGAACTCGAAGGCAAAACCGTGGTGAGTTTTTGCACCGGTGGCATCCGCTGTGAAAAGGCGGCGATCCTGATGCAAGACCTGGGCATCGAGCATGTCTACCAACTCGAAGGCGGCATCCTGAAGTATTTTGAAGAAGTGGGCGGCGCCCACTATGCGGGCGGTTGTTTCGTGTTTGACGACCGGCGCGCCGTCGATGCACAACTGCATGCCGCACCGGAACTGGCGCACGGGGCCTGATTCAGACCTCGTTGCGGGGCGTCAACTGCAAGGCCCCTGAAGCGTTGTAAGCTGGTTCTCAACTTTATTCATTGTCTGCAACCTGCAGGGAGCCCCTTCATGACGTTGTCTAAGCGATTTATTTCCGTTTTGCTGCTCGGCGCAGCCCTGTGCTCCGCCACCTGGGCCCAAAGCGAAAAGAGCAGCCAGGCCTTGGGCTCTGCGGCCTATGCCATTCTGGCGTCCCCGGTTCTTTCCCTGGAAGGCAAACCCCTTGAAGCATCGGCAGCGCTCGGTCTGGGCGGCGCGTTTTTGGTGGTCGGTGTGGTTGAAGGTGCCAGCGAACTGGTGACGCTCACCATCAAAGCGGTCGCAACCGGCAGCACCGTGCTGGTAAGGGTCTCCACCCAAGCGGTTAAGGGTGCTTCCATTGTGGTCGGTTCTAGCCTGGTGGTGGTGGCCGAATCGACCGGCTATGCACTGATGGCTTCGGGCCAGTTGTTGGCCTTTATTCCCAATGCTGTGGGCCAGTTGCTGCTGCACCAGTCGATGGTGAAGTAAGCCATGCGTTCCTGGATACGCATTGCCGCCACGCTGGCGGTCTGTTTGGGGCTGGCCGGCACGGCGCTGGCCGGTACGCCCTGTTCCGACAAACAACCGCAGCCGGCCTCGATTCAGCAGGCCTTTCAGGCGGCCTATCGGGTGCACCAGCGCCTTGAAACACTGCAGCCCCGCATCGCCCTGTTGGGCCGAGTCGGTCAGGATTTGTCGCAATATGGTCTGCGCTATTCGCACATTGCCTTTGTGATGAAGGACCTAGCCAGCGGCCAATGGCGCGTCACGCATCTGCTAAACGCCTGCAACAGCAACCATTCGGACCTGTGGCAAGAGGGCTTGGCCAACTTCTTTCTGGATGACTTGCATGCTTACGAGGCGTTGCTGATCGTGCCCTCGGCGGCCCTTCAGGAAAAGTTGCAGGTTTTGGTCGGCCAGAGCGACGCCACACGCGGCATGCACCAGCCGCTCTACAACATGGTGGCTTACCCGTTTGCGGACAAGTACCAGAACTCCAACCAGTGGGCGCTGGAATTGCTCGCCGCTGGTTTGGCCCAACAGGCGGGTATCAACCCGCCCATTGCCAACCGCCAACAGGCGCAGCAGTGGCTCAAGCTCACCGGGTTCGAGCCCAGCACGCTCAAGCTCACAGCCTTCAAACGCCTGGGGGCGCGCATGTTCAAGGCTAACGTGGCCTTCGACGACCACCCGAGTGAACGGCGTTTTTCGGACCAGATCGACACGGTGACCGTGGAATCCATGGCCCGCTACATCCAGCGCGTGGATGCAGCGAGCACCAGCGAAGTGATTCGCTAGTTAAGCCTTCAGCCGCGGAACTTTTGCGCCAGCGCAGCAATGCGCTCGCCGAACTGGCGGCCAGTTTCCAGGTCACCTGCGTTCATTTCGTCCGCACTGGCATCGCCCGGTGTCTGGGCGATGGGGCCGCCGCTGGAGGCCAGGTAGTTCACGTCGCTGCGCTGGGAGGCCTTGGTGTTGTTGTACAGAATGCCGGTGCCTGCCCACACGCCGCCGTGTTGCATGGCCAGCGTCATGAAGTAATGCAGGGTGCTGAACTTGTCGCCGTTCACGTTGGCGCTGGCGGTAAAGCCGCCGAAAATTTTGTCTTTCCAGGCTTGGGTGTACCAGGCCTTGGACGATGCGTCGGCAAACTTCTTGAACTGCCAGCTCACCGAGCCCATGTAGGTCGGTGAGCCAAAGATGATGGCATCGGCCTCTCCGAGCGTTTCCCAAGCGTCAGCCGGAAGATTGCCTTCCGCATCAATGGCGATCAGTTCCGCCGCTGCGCCCTGCGCCACCGACTGTGCAAACCGCTGGGTGTGGCCGTAGCCAGAATGAAATACCACAACAACTTTCGCCATAAGAAACTCCTTGGGTTAAGAAAAACGAACTTTCACCAAATGGGGGGCCGGATGAAAAAACCAACACCCCAAAACACTTTTGCGCCTCAAGGCGCCAGATCAAACACCAGCACTTCAGCGTCCTTGGCATCGGACAGCGCAACTGACTGCTCGCCGTCCAACAGCGCGGCATCGCCGCCGGCCAACTGATGCCCATTAACTGCCAACGCGCCCCGCACCAGATGTACATAGGCCTTGCGCCCCGGTGCCAACTCCAGGCTGGCTTGCTGATCGCCATCCAACAGGCCGCTGTACAGGCGCGCATCGGCATGGATCAGCACCGAACCCTGTGCCGCATCCGGCGAAGCCACCAAGCGCAGCGCGCCTTGCTTTTCTGACGCCGCAAAGGTTTTCTGCTCGTAACTTGGCGCAATACCGCGTACGTTGGGCTCAATCCAGATCTGGAAGAAATGGGTGGTTTCGTTGGGCGCGTGGTTGAACTCGCTGTGCATCACGCCGCTGCCGGCGCTCATGCGCTGCACGTCGCCGGGTGGGATGCCTTTGACGTTGCCCATGCTGTCCTTGTGCGCCAAATTGCCCTGCACCACGTAGCTGATGATTTCCATGTCGCGGTGCCCGTGCGTGCCAAAGCCGGTGCCCGGCGCAATGCGGTCTTCATTGATCACCCGCAAATTGCCCCAGCCCATGTGCCGCGGGTCGTAATAGCCGGCAAAGGAAAAGCTGTGAAAGGACTTGAGCCAGCCGTGGTCGGCGAAGCCGCGATCGGAGGATTTGCGAAGTGTGATCATGGGTTGAACTTTAGTCCGAATGGCTGAATTTACGACACAAGCATGTTGATGGCATCATTCAAATCAATTCAACGAAAAAGCCCTATCCATGCAAACCGCCCGTGATGTCCTGACCCCGGACGCCCTTGCCATGCTGCAATCCATTGCCAAGGCCGGCAGCTTTGCAGCAGCGGCGCGCACCATGGGCGTGGTGCCCAGCGCGCTGACCTACCGCGTGCGCCAAATTGAGGACGCGCTCGACGTGTTGCTGTTCGACCGCAGCTCGCGCCAGGCCAAGATGACCGAGGCCGGCGCCGAGTTGCTGCGTGAAGGCAACCGGCTGCTGGGCGAAATTGACGCGGTGGCCAACCGGGTCAAGCGCGTCGCCACCGGCTGGGAATCGCAATTCACCATTGCCGTGGACACCATCATTTCCAAGACCACGATGATGGAGTTGTGCGAGGCCTTTTACGCCCTGTCGCCGCCCACCCAAATCCGGCTGCGCGACGAGACCCTGTCCGGCACGCTCGAGGCCCTCACCTCCGGCCAGGCTGACCTGGCCATCGGCACCGGCCCCGACGCCAGCAACGTGGCCGGCCTGCAAAGCAAGGTGCTGGGCAGCACCCAGTTTGTGTTTGCGGTAGCACCGCACCACCCGCTGGCTCAGATCGCCGAGCCGCTCAGCGACGAGCAGATTCAGCGTTACCGCGCGGTGGCCGTGGCCGACTCGGTGCAACGCGGTGCCGGCCTGACTTTTGGCATCTTCAGCGGCCAAGAGGTGTTTACGGTGGCGACCATGCGCGACAAACTTGAAGCCCATGTGCGCGGGCTCGGCGTGGGGCACTTGCCCATTGGCATGGCCCACCGTTACATCGAAAGCGGCGTGCTGGTGCACAAGCAGACGGAGCGCCCCCGACGGTTGATCACCGTGCACTACGCCTGGCACAAAGCCAAGGTGCAAGCCCAAGGGCGCGCCATGCAATGGTGGCTGACCCAACTGGAAAGCGCAACCACCCGCACCGCCTTGCTGGAAAACCATACCGGCTTCTGAATTTTTAGCGTGCGGTATCGGGCAACAGCCCACTTTCCGCGTGTATAAAGCTAGAAAACCCTTTAACAACCGGAGACCCAACCGCATGAGCCCATCCAAACGCATCGCCATCGTGGGAGCCGGCATGGCCGCCATCACCTGTGCGCGCACCCTGGTGCAGGCAGGCCACAGCGTGACCGTGTTTGAAAAGAGCCGTGGCGTGGGCGGGCGCATGTCCACCCGCCGCAGCCCGTTCGGCAATTTTGACCACGGCGCGCAGTACTTCACCGTACGTGACCCGCGCTTTGTCGAGGCGCTGAAAACCTCTCCCGGCGTCTGCCGCCCCTGGAGTGCCAACACCGTGCAGGTGCTCGACGCCCACGGCCGCGTGGCCGAAGCCGGACTGCCCGCACGCGAACCACATTGGGTTGCCAAACCCGGCATGAATGGCCTGGTGCGCGCCTGGGCCAAGCCCTTGCTGGACAACCACGCCATCGAACTCGAAACCCGCGTCACCGCGATCGAACGCGACACATTGCACCCCACCCAATGGCAACTGCGCACCAGCGGCCCGGACGACAGCAGCCACGTTTTTGGTGGCTTTGACGCCGTGGTGCTGGCCGTGCCAGGACCGCAGGCGCAGGCCCTGCTCGCAACCCATAAGGCCGGTGCTGCGCTGGCCAAAAAAGCGGCCCGCTCCACCGTCCATCCCTGCTGGACGCTGATGCTGGCGTTTCCGCAGGCCGTGCAACCCGGCCTGACCACGCTGGGCCCACAATGGAACGCCGCCCGCAGTACGCACCACCGCATTGCCTGGCTGACCCGCGAGTCGAGCAAGCCCGGCCGTGGCGCGGTTGAGCGCTGGACCGTGCAGGCCAGTGCAGAGTGGTCACAGGAACATTTGCAAGACGATCCAGCCCGCGTTTCGGCCAAGCTGATCAAGGCCTTTGCCGAAGTGACTGGCATCCGGGCTGTTCCCGCCCATACCGAAGTCCACCGCTGGCTCTACGCCAAGACCGACAAGCCGCTGGGCACCTCGCACCTTTGGGATGCCAAGGCCGGCCTCGGAGTCTGCGGCGACTGGTGCCTGGGCCACCGGGTCGAAAACGCCTTTGTTTCCGGGCTGGAACTGGCACTCGCAATCGCCTGATCCAGCGGGGTGGGTAGCGTGGGGGACATGTACCGGGGCCGGTTTGCCCCTTCGCCCACCGGCCCGCTACATGCCGGCTCACTGGTGGCCGCGTTGGCCAGTTGGCTCGATGCACGCGCCCACGGCGGTCAGTGGCTGGTGCGCATTGAAGACGTGGACCTGCCGCGCTGCATCCCCGGCGCTGACCAAACCATCCTGGCCCAGCTTGCGGCCTGCGGCCTTATTCCCGACAAAGCGCCCGTGTGGCAAAGCCAGCGCACTGCGCTGTACCAACGTGCGCTCGATCCGTTGATTGCGGCGGGCAAGGTGTACCCGTGCGGCTGCTCGCGCAAAGACATTGAGGCCGCCCAACACGCGCAGGGCCTGACCAAACCCCGCCACGGCGAGTTGGTCTATCCCGGCACCTGCCGCAGCGGCTTGCATGGCAAGGCCGCACGCGCCTGGCGCTTTCGAACGACCGAAGCTTCGGTGTCCCATTGGGTCGACCGGCGACTGGGTGCCCAAACGCAGGATGTGCATACCGCCGTGGGCGACTTCGTGCTGCTGCGTGCCGACGGTCTGTTTGCCTACCAATTAGCGGTGGTGGTGGACGATGCCGAACAGCACATCAGCCACATCGTGCGTGGCGAGGACCTGGCCGACAACACGCCGCGCCAGATCTTGTTGCAGCAGGCGCTGGGCGTTCCAACGCCGAGCTACCTGCACACGCCCTTGGTGCTGGCCGCTGACGGCCAAAAACTCAGCAAACAAAACGGTGCGGCGGCGCTCGACACCGCCACGCCACAAGCCGCACTGGGCGCGCTGCAACAGGCGGCGCAATCCCTGGGGCTGCAGGTGGCCGGATCGGGCGACAATACGGGGTCGGCGCTGGCCGCCTGGGTTGCGCAATGGCGCGATTCGTCGCCCGCCCCCTTTTCACCCTGAAACCCGTTAGAACCTGTAAGCGCAGGATTGGCCTTTTGTACTGCCCGGGCAGTCATCGTTAGCCGACCAGCCATCTTCCACACCATGAGCCCTTCTGATCTGCCTGACCCCAATCCTTCTGCCCCTGAAGCCGGTGCGGACGCCGCCGCGCCCAAGCCCTTCATGCGCACCATCAAGAGCTTTGTCAAGCGCGCCGGCCGCACCACCACCGGCCAGGCCAAGGCATTTGAAGAACTCGGACCCCAGTTTTTGCTGCCCTATCAGCCTGCGCTGCTGGACCTGCAGGCTGCATTCGCGCCCGCGGAGGCTGAAGCCCACCCCGTGGTGCTGGAAATCGGCTTTGGCATGGGCGAGGCCACGGCGCATATTGCCTCGGTCATGCCCGACACCCGATTCTTGTGCTGCGAGGTGCACGAACCCGGTGTGGGCGCTCTGCTCAAGCGCATTGGTGAACGCGAACTCGGCAACATCCGCATTTGCGCGCACGATGCGGTCGAGGTGATTGACCACATGCTTCCACTCAAAAGCCTGGATGGCGTGCACATCTTTTTCCCCGACCCCTGGCACAAGACCAAGCACAACAAGCGCCGGCTGATTCAGTCTCCGCTGGTGGCCAAACTGGCCGCACGCCTGAAGCCGGGCGGCTACCTGCATTGCGCCACCGACTGGGAGCCCTATGCCCAGCAAATTCTGGAAGTGCTGAGCGCCGAACCCAAGCTGCGCAACCGCGCACTGGCCACAAATCCGGAATTGTTGGGCTACGCGCCCAAGCCGCATTACCGGCCACTCACCAAGTTTGAAAACCGGGGCATCAAGCTCGGCCATGGCGTGTGGGATGTGGTGTTTGAACGGGTCTGAAACCTGCACGTTCTGCCGCTAGCGCATGGCCCGTTTTCGCCCCAATCCGCCACCGCACCGCGACGGCCTGCGCCCGAGCTGCGTAGTAGTGCCCGGTGGATGCCGCATGCCGGCGCTTGCCTTTTTTGCCGAGCGCTTTACCGCAGTGGCCCGCAGCGACTGGATGCAGCGGCTGGATGCCGGTGACATCGTTGACTCCGATGGCGTCGTGATCCGGGCAGACACCGTGCTGCACGACGGTCAGCGCATTTACTACTTCCGCGCACTCGAAGCCGAGCCACGCGTGCCCTTTCTGGAGCACATCGTCTGGCAGGACGAACACATTGTGGTGGCCGACAAACCGCATTTCCTGCCGGTCATTCCCTCCGGCAAATACGTGCGCGAAACCCTGCTGGTGCGGCTGGGCCGGACCCTCAACACCGACACACTCGCCCCTGCCCACCGCATAGACCGCGATACCGCCGGCCTGGTGCTGTTCACCCGCAACCCGGCCACGCGCAACCGCTACCACCAACTCTTTCGCGAGCACCGGGTGCAAAAAACCTATCTGGCTACCGCGCGCTGGAACGCGGCATTGCCCTGGCCGCTAACCCGCCACACCCGCATCAGCGAAGGCAGCCACTTCATGCAACAAGCCGAAGTGCCGGGCAAGGCCAACGCCCTGACCCATATCCGCCCGGTGCAGCAACAAGGCGAGTACGCGTTGTATGAACTCAGTCCGGTCACCGGGCAGCGGCACCAGTTGCGGGTGCACATGCACGCCCTGGGGCTGCCGCTGGTCAACGACGGCATTTACCCGACGCTGACCCCGGAAGGTGCCGACTTCAGCAAACCGCTGCAGTTACTGGCCAGGACGCTGGCGTTTACCGACCCGGTCACCGGCGAAGCACGCCACTTTGAAAGCAGCCTGTCCCTGTTGCCACTGTCCACTTGGTCCGCCGCGGAGAGCTTGTCCCTTTGACTTTTTCTTCTCCCTCCCCTTCCGCGCTTTCGGCAGTGGCGCTGCGCAACTTTGAAAACGTCGTGCAAAGCTCGCCGGGCTTCAAGTCCCGCGCTGGCCAACACGCCATGGCCGAGCGGGTGGCCGACACGCTGGCCGCAGCCGACCTGGGCGAAAGCAGCGCGCCCGCCAAAGCCATTGCGGTGATTCAGGCCGGTACCGGCGTGGGAAAGAGCGCGGCCTACCTCAGCACCGCCGTTGCGCTGGCGCTGGAACGCAAGACGCGGGTTCTGGTGTCCACCGCCACCGTGGCATTGCAGGAGCAGCTCATTCACAAGGACCTGCCGGCGCTGGCCGCCAGCATGGAACAGCCCTTTGTCTATGCGCTGGCCAAGGGACGCGGCCGCTACGTTTGCAAGGTCAAGCTGGATCGCCTGGCCGGCACCGGCAGCGGCGAGGACGACCTGTTTGAAGAAGACTTTCCGGCCGTGGCTCTGAGCACCGCCTCACAAGAAGCCATTGAGGAACGGCGCATCCAGCTTTACGACCACATGGCCACGCTGCTGGCCGGCAATCAGTGGGACGGCGACCGCGATAACCTGGCGCAGGCGCCCGAATCCAGCGACTGGGCCGGTGTGGCCGCCGAACGCCACACCTGCACCGCCCGCCACTGTCCCAAGTACAAGGAATGCAGTTACTACAACGCCCGCACCCGGTTGGCAGAAGCGAATGTGATCGTGGCCAACCACGACTTGGTGCTGGCAACGTTGGGCCTCAAAACCTTGCCTGACCTGGACAATTGCCTGGTCGTGTTTGACGAAGGCCACCACCTGCCAGCCGTAGCGCTGGACCAGTTTTCTAGCGCCATGGACTTGAGCAACCTGCGCTGGCTCGACAAGCTGCCACGCACCATGCAAGACGTGGCCAAGCGACTGCACCTGCACATTGGCGACGACATCCACACGGTCTGCAGTCAGCTCAAGACCGTTCTCACGCTGACCCAAAAGCTGGCCCTGGACCTGGTACACCACAGCACCGACGGGACGGACGGCACCCTGCGCTTCGCCCATGGCGTGTTACCCGAGGTGCTGCACGAACCCGTGGGGCAGATCAGCATGCAGGCTACCGGCTTGCAAAAGGCCCTGGAAACCCTGGGCGTGGACGTCAAGGCGATTGCCAAGGAAGACCCCTCCATGGCGGTGCTTTGCGCGCAGTTGTATGCCAAGCTGGGAGCACTGGCGCCCCGGCTCAGCAGCCTCACCGGCACGGCGCAGTTGCTGCTGGAGCATGGTGAGCAACCGCTGGCCAAGTGGCTGAAGGTGGAGACCGAAAGCGGCTACCTCAACCTCAGTGCGCACGCCTGCCCGATGGTGCCCGGCGACTTGTTGCGGCAGTTTTTGTGGAGCCAGGTGCGCGGCGCGGTGGTTACCTCGGCCTCGCTCACCAGTTGCGGCAGCTTTGACTACTTTCTGCAGGAAGCCGGCTTGTCGGGCAACCCGAACGTTACAGCGCTGGAAGTGGCCAGCCCCTTTGACTACGCCGCGCAGGGCACGCTCACCGTGGTGCACACCCGCACCGAGCCCAAACAGGCCGACGCCTTTACCGCCGAGATGGTGGAGTTGCTGATCAAGGACCTGGGGGATGTGCAGCACGGGGCGCTGGCCCTGTTTACCTCGCGCGCCCAGATGCGTGCCGCCACGCAGGCCCTGCCAGCGCGTTTGGTCGACACGGTATTGGTGCAGGGCACCTTGTCACGCACCCGCCTGCTGGCAAGCCACATGGCGCGGGTGGAAGCCGGTTTTCCCTCCATCCTGTTCGGGCTTCAATCTTTTGGCGAGGGCCTGGATTTACCCGGCAAGCTGTGCGAGACCGTGTTCATCTGCAAGCTGCCCTTTGCCCCGCCCAGCGAGCCGGTGGACGAAGCCCGCGCCGAGTGGCTGCGCAAAATGGGCCGCGACCCGTTCAGCGAATTGGTCATCCCCGCCACCGCCATCAAGCTGCTGCAATGGACCGGCCGAGCCATCCGCACCGAAGAAGACCGCGCCCAAGTCATCTGCTACGACAAACGCCTGCAACTGCAGCCCTACGGCCGACGCATGCTCAATGGGCTGCCGGCCTACGCGGTTACGAGCAGACCAGTCGCTTGATCAGCTTCCGCTTTTCGGGCAGAAACAAGAAAGCCTCTCACTTGGGTAAGTGAGAGGCCATTTGCGAGGGAATTTGGTGGAGCTGGGGGGATTTGAACCCCCGTCCGCAAACCTTCTTCGAACAGTTCTACATGTGTAGCCATCTGATTTGGATCTCACCCCTCATATCGCGCAGTGGCACGCTATACAAGACGCCAGCAACCTATTTTCTCGACCCGCCCTAAGTTACCCAAGGCGGGCCCAGCCGAATGAAATTACCCCACAGCCTGGACGGCTTGCGCCACCCTTGCCCAGCCTATCGGCTTGCTGTTGTGAGGCTCACGTGCAATTAAGCAGCGAGTGCGAAACGTTCGTCGTTTGCAGTTAGTTTGTTTGAATCTGTTTTACGAGCGCACTCAGCTCGACATGCCCTGCTGCGCGTCCGAATCCACGTCGAAACCAGTGCAGCCCCTCGGTACCTATTTTAGGCCAAGGCCAGCAATTGCAAGAGCTCCAGCGGTGATTTAATCCGGGCGTCCGCGCCCCAGGCCGTTGTATCGGCCTTTTCTCCCAAATATCCGTAGTCGGCAGCCACGGTTCCCATGCCCGCCGCACGCCCCGCCACGATGTCCCGCTCGTCATCACCAACATACAGGCAACGCGCAGGGTCCAAGCCAAGCCGACGCGCCGCTTCCAACAGGGGTTCCGGATGGGGCTTGGCATGCGGCGTCGTGTCACCACTTACCACCGCACGCGCTGTCTGAAAAAGAGGCATCTGGCGAGTCAGCGGTTCCGTAAAGCGTGCCGACTTGTTGGTGACCACCCCCCAAGGCATGTTGGCAGCCACTAGCGCTTGAATAAGTTCCGCGACCCCATCAAAAGCGTAGGTGCGCTCGGTCATGCAACGTTCGTAATTCTGAAAGAACTCTTCGCGCATGACGGCAAACTCCAGGTGCTCCGGCGTCATGCCAAAACCGATGGACAACATCCCGCGCGCTCCTGCACCCGCCATGGGCCGATAGGTCTCCAGCCCCAGCGAAGGCATGCCCCGGCTGATGCGCATCTGGTCCACGGCGGCGCCGAGATCGGGTGCGCTGTCAATCAGCGTGCCGTCCAGATCAAACAAAACGGCCGCAACATTCTGAAACTTCGCCATGCTCAAACCAGCGGTTTTTGGGTCGCAATCAGGTAGTTCACGCTGGTGTCTGAGTTGAGCCAGTAACGGCGCGTCAGCGGGTTGTAGGACATGCCACGGGATTGCCGCAAGTCCAGCCCTGCTGCGCGGCAGAAACCGGCGAGCTCACTGGGGCGCAGCATCTTGGCGTATTCGTGCGTCCCACGCGGCAGCATGCCCAACACGTACTCCGCACCCACGATTGCCAACATGAACGACTTGGGGTTGCGATTCAAGGTGGAGAAAAACACCCAGCCGCCCGGCTTCACCATCGCAGCACAGGCACGCACGATCGATGAAGGGTCAGGCACATGCTCCAGCATTTCCATGCAGGTCACCATGTCAAACTGACCGGGCGCCTCGGCAGCCAGGCTCTCGGCACTGACTTCGCGGTATTTCACGTTGGGGGTTTCTGCCTCCAGCGCATGCAACTGCGCCACCTTGAGCGCCTTGGAAGACAGGTCAATCCCCAGTGCCTGAGCGCCCTTGCGCGCCAGAGAATCGGTCAAGATTCCGCCCCCGCAGCCCACATCGACCGTCTTCAGCCCCTGAACCGGACTAATGCTGTTAATCCAATCCAGCCGCAGCGGGTTGATCTGGTGCAGCGGTCTGAACTCGCTCTCCGGGTCCCACCAGCGGTGTGCAAGGTCAGAAAACTTGGCTAGTTCGGCAGGATCGGCGTTTACGTGTGTTTGCATGATTGAATTATCTACGGGCAACAAAAAGCCCGCCTAAGCGGGCTTCTTGCAAAACCGGAAGTTCCGGATTACTTGGCGCGGGTACCGACCACTTCGATTTCAACGCGGCGGTTCTTGGCACGGCCGTCGGAAGTCTTGTTGTCAGCAACCGGGCTCTTCTCGCCCTTGCCTTCGGTGTAAACACGGTTCTTTTCGATGCCCTTGGACACCAAGTAAGCCTTCACAGCTTCAGAACGTGCAACCGACAGCTTCTGGTTGTATGCATCACCACCAACGGAGTCAGTGTGACCCACGGCAATGATGACTTCCAGGCTGATGGCCTTGACCTTGGAAACCAGATCATCCAGCTTGGCTTTGCCTTCAGTCTTCAGCACGGACTTGTCAAAGTCAAAGAACGCATCAGCTGCGTAAGTGACCTTGGCAGGTGCAGCGGCGGGAGCCGGTGCGGGAGCGGGTGCCGGAGCAGCGGCAGGAGCCGGAGCGGGTGCAGCAGCCACAGGAGCTACGGGAGCGGGTGCGGGCGCAGCGGCCTTGGGAGCAATCGCACCATCGCAACCAGCGGCTGCAGTGGCGGGAGTCCAGCTGGCATCACGCCAGCATTCACCAGCAACGTTCTTCCAAACGTCACCAGCGGCGCTCTTCCAGTTGTGAATTTCTTGGGCGCCAGCTACGGATGTAAGTGCTGCGGTAGCGATAACGATTGCTACTTTATTGATTAGTTTCATGACTTTCCTTTATACGGAGCAAACTGCAGCGGCGCTGCGATCTTATTGGCAACGAATGAATTGGAGTAACCCAGTCCAATGCGTCGGGCTTTATTGTGCCACATCCGTAACGGGGCTTGTACGCTAAGCGACTACAGGTTGTGGGCATTCGTTGTGTTTATCCGACTCTGCTCGCCGGCGCAAATCGATTAAGCCCGGAACGTACAATGGCGGGTTGTCCCTGACATAGCCACGACTCTTCCATGACCCAGTTCGCCAAAGAAACCCTTCCGATCAGCCTTGAAGAGGAAATGCGGCGCAGCTACCTCGATTACGCGATGAGCGTGATTGTGGGGCGCGCGTTGCCCGATGCCCGTGACGGCCTGAAGCCGGTGCACCGGCGTGTGCTGTTTGCGATGCACGAACTCAACAACGATTGGAACCGCGCATACAAAAAGTCGGCGCGTATCGTGGGTGACGTGATTGGTAAATACCACCCGCACGGCGACCAGTCGGTGTACGACACCATCGTGCGTATGGCCCAGGATTTCTCCATGCGCCACATGCTGGTGGATGGTCAGGGAAACTTTGGCTCGGTCGACGGCGACAACGCGGCGGCCATGCGGTACACCGAAATCCGCCTGGCCAAAATTGCCCATGAGTTGCTGGCCGATCTGGACAAGGAAACCGTGGATTTCGGGCCCAACTACGACGGCTCTGAAAAAGAGCCGTTGGTCTTGCCCACCCGCATTCCCAATTTGCTGGTGAACGGCTCGGGCGGTATCGCGGTGGGCATGGCCACCAATATTCCCCCGCACAACCTCAACGAAGTGGTGGACGCCTGCCTGCACCTGCTGCGCAACCCGGATGCCAGCATCGATGATTTGATGGACATCATCCCGGCACCGGACTTCCCCACGGCCGGCATTATTTACGGCATCAATGGCGTGAAGGAAGGCTACCGCACCGGTCGCGGCCGCGTGGTGATGCGCGCCAAGTGCCATTTTGAAGACATCGACAAGGGCCAGCGCCAGGCCATCATCGTTGACGAGTTGCCCTACCAGGTCAACAAGAAGACGCTGCAGGAGCGCATGGCTGAACTGGTGCACGAGAAGAAGATCGAAGGCATCAGCCACATCCAGGATGAGTCCGACAAGTCGGGCATGCGCCTGGTGATTGAACTCAAGCGCGGCGAAGTGCCCGAAGTCGTGCTGAACAACCTCTATAAGCAGACGCAACTGCAGGACACCTTCGGCATCAACATGGTGGCGCTGGTCAATGGCCAGCCCAAACTGTGCAACCTCAAGGACCTGATTGCAGTCTTCCTGAACCACCGCCGTGAAGTGGTGACCCGCCGCACGGTGTTCAACCTGCGCAAGGCCCGCGAGCGCGGCCACGTGCTGGAAGGCCTGGCCGTTGCGCTGGCCAATATCGACGAATTCATTCGCATCATCCGCGAGTCACCGACACCGCCGGTGGCCAAGACCGAGTTGATGAACCGCCCGTGGGACAGCCAGTTGGTGCGCGAAATGCTGACGCGTACCCGCGCCGATGGTGGCGTGGTCAATGCCGACGATTTCCGCCCGGATGGCCTGGAAAAACACTACGGCATGGGCAATGACGGCCTGTACCGCCTGTCCGACACCCAAGCCCAAGAAATTCTGCAGATGCGCCTGCAGCGCCTGACCGGCCTGGAGCAGGACAAGATCGTTGCCGAATACAAAGAGGTGATGTCGGAAATTGAAGACCTGCTGGACATCCTGGCCCGCCCTGAGCGCGTTTCCACCATCATTGGTGACGAACTGGGCCATGTGAAGGCGGAATTCGGCCAGAGCAAGTTGGGCATGCGCCGCAGTCTGGTGGAGCACTCTTCGTTCGACCTGTCTACCGAAGACCTGATCACCCCCACCGACATGGTGGTGACGATGAGCCACAGCGGCTACATCAAGAGCCAGCCCTTGGGCGAATACCGTGCGCAAAAGCGTGGCGGCCGTGGCAAGCAGGCCACCGCCACCAAGGAAGACGATTGGGTGGATCAGTTGTTTGTGGCCAACACCCACGACTACATCCTGTGCTTCTCCAACCGTGGGCGCCTGTACTGGCTCAAGGTCTGGGAAGTGCCGCAAGGCTCGCGTGGCTCGCGCGGCCGCCCCATCGTCAATATGTTCCCCTTGCAGGACGGCGAAAAAATCACTGTGGTGCTGCCGCTGACCGGTGAAAAGCGCAGCTTCCCGGCCGATCAATATGTGTTCATGTCCACCAGCATGGGCACGGTCAAGAAGACGGCGCTGGACGAATTCAGCAACCCGCGCAAGGCCGGCATCATTGCCGTGGACCTGGACGAAGGCGACTACCTGATTGGCGCTGCCCTCACCGACGGCAAGCACGATGTGATGCTGTTCAGCGACGGCGGCAAGGCCGTGCGCTTTGATGAAAACGATGTGCGCCCCATGGGACGCAATGCGCGCGGCGTGCGCGGCATGATGCTCGAAGACGGCCAGGGCGTGATTGCCATGCTGGTGGCCGAAGACGAGCAGCAAAGCGTTCTGACCGCCACCGAAAATGGTTACGGAAAGCGCACCAGCATCACCGAATACACCCGCCACGGCCGTGGCACCAAGGGCATGATTGCCATTCAGCAGTCCGAGCGCAACGGCAAGGTGGTGGCAGCCACGCTGGTGCATGTGGACGATGAAATCATGTTGATCACCGACAAGGGCGTGCTGGTGCGCACCCGTGTGTCGGAAATTCGTGAACTCGGCCGCGCCACCCAAGGCGTCACACTGATTGGCCTGGACGAAGGCTCCAAACTGAGCGGCCTGCAACGCATTGTGGAAAACGATGCCCAGGCGAATGAACCCTCCGAATCCCAAGGCGACGAACCCCAGGGGGACGAAAACCAGGGTGGTGATACCGTTTAAGGCAGGGTTCCGACTGATGCAACGTCCCTACAACTTTTCCGCCGGCCCGGCGGCCATGCCCGAAGAAGTGTTGGCGCAAGCTGCCGACGAAATGCTCAACTGGCCCGATGCAAGCGGCAAGCGCTGCGGTATGGGTGTGATGGAAATGAGCCACCGCGGCAAAGAATTTTTGTCGATTTACACCCAGGCGGAAGCCGATCTGCGTGAGTTGCTGGCGGTACCGTCCAACTTCCGTATTCTGTTTATGCAAGGCGGTGGTCTGGCCGAAAACGCCATCGTTCCGCTGAACCTGAGCGCCCTGCGCTCCGGCCCGGCTGCGCGCGGCCACGCCGACTTCGTGCTCACCGGAAGCTGGAGCCAGAAGTCCCACGCCGAGGCCGGTCGCTACAGCCACACCCACATTGCGGCCAGCAGCAAGGCCGATGGCTACACCTGCATTCCCGGAGCCGCGTCCTGGCATATCAACGCAGAAGCCAGCTATGTGCACATCTGCTCCAACGAAACCATCAATGGCGTGGAGTTCCAGACCTTGCCCGACCTGAAGGCACTCGGTTCACAAGCGGAGTTGGTGGTGGATTTTTCGTCGCACGTGGCTTCCCGCAGCGTCGACTGGAGCCGCGTCGGTCTGGCCTTTGGCGGTGCGCAAAAGAATCTGGGACCCGCCGGCCTGACGTTGGTGGTAGTGCGCGAAGACCTGCTCGGGCATGCGCTGTCGATTTGCCCCAGCGCCTTCAACTACCAGACGGTGGCCGACAACCAGTCGATGTACAACACACCACCGACCTATTCGATTTACATGGCCGGGCTGATTTTTCAGTGGCTCAAGCGCCAGGGCGGCGTGGCCGCCATTGAAGAACAAAACCGCGCCAAAGCCGAGTTGTTGTACCAGGCCATCGATAGCTCCGGCCTGTATGTGAACCGGGTGCAAGCAGACTGCCGCTCCCGCATGAACGTGCCGTTTTTCCTGCGCAACGAAGCGCTTAACGATGCGTTTTTGAGTGGCGCGCGGGATGCCGGACTGCTCCAGCTCAAAGGACACAAGTCCGTTGGCGGCATGCGTGCCAGCCTTTACAACGCCATGCCCTTAAAAGGCGTGCAGGCGCTGGTCTCCTATATGCAAGAGTTTGAACGGACCCACGGATAAAGAACCCATGGCCAAAACGCTGTCTGAATTGCGCGTCCTGATTGACGCTGTAGACCAGGAATTGCTGCTCGCACTCAACCGCCGCGCCGCGCTGGCCAATGAGGTCGGTGAGCTCAAACGGGGCGAGGGTTCTGCGGTGTTCCGCCCCGAGCGCGAAGCGCAAGTCATCCACGGATTGCAGGCCGCCAACCAGGGCCCGATCAAGGATGCCAGTTTGGCCCTGATCTGGCGTGAAATCATGTCGGCCTGCCGCGCCCTCGAAGCACCGCAACGTGTGGCCTACCTGGGCCCCAAAGGCACTTATAGCGAAGAAGCTGCGTTGCGCTTTTTCGGCTCCAGCATTCAGCATGTGCCCTGCAACAACTTTGACGAAGTGTTTCATGCTGCCACCTCGGGCGCTGCCGAGTTCGGCGTCATTCCGGTGGAGAACAGCACCGAAGGCGTGGTTACCCGCTCACTCGACCTGCTGCTGAACTCCCCGCTGCACATCGTGGGCGAAATCAGCCTGCTGGTACGCCACCACCTGCTGCGCACTACCGCGTCACTCGAAGGCATTGAGGTGGTGTTGGCGCACCCGCAGGCACTGGCCCAGTGCCAGCAATGGCTCAGCACCCACCTGCCCCACGCAGAGCGACGCGCAGTGTCCAGCAATGCCGAAGGCGCACGACTGGCGGCCGAACACCCCAACTGGGCCGGCATTGCCAGTGAGCGCGCCGGCGCCGAGTTCGGCCTGCACACCGCTGCCCAGGCGATTCAGGACGAAGCCTTCAATCGGACCCGGTTTGTCATGGTCTGCCTACCCGCCGTCATGCCGGCGCCGCAGGCTTCCGGCAAAGACTGCATCAGCTTGGTCGTGTCGGTACCCAATCGTCCGGGCGCCGTGCATGACATGCTGGTGCCGCTTAAGCAGCACGGCGTGTCGATGACCCGATTTGAATCCCGACCTGCCCGTTCGGGGCAGTGGGAATACTTTTTCTACATCGACCTGCAAGGCCACCCGTCCGAACCCAATGTGGCTTTGGCCCTGCAGGACCTGCGCAGCATTTGCGCCTTTTACAAAGTCCTGGGCACCTATCCCCTGGCCGATTAACCCCTAAATAGCCCCACCCTCATGTTCGAACAGCTTGGATTAATCGGTTGCGGCCTGATGGGCGGCTCTTTTGCGCTGGCGCTCAAACAGGCCGGGTTGGTCAAGCGGGTGGTGGGTTACAGCAAGTCACCCAGCACCACCGAACGCGCCCGGCAACTCGGCATCATCGACATTGAAGCGCCCTCGGCCTTACTGGCCGTCTCCGGTGCCGACATCGTGCTGCTTGCCGTGCCGGTGTCGGCGACCGAGGCCAGCTTCAAAGCGATTCGCCACCTGGTGACGCCCGACATGCTGATCATGGATGTGGGCTCCACCAAGCGCGATGTCGTCGATGCCGCGCGCCGTTCGTTGCGCGAACATGTGGGCCTGTTTGTGCCGGCCCACCCGATTGCCGGCAAAGAGGTGTCAGGCGTGGAGTATTCGGACCCCGATTTGTACACGGGCAAGCAGGTCATCCTGACCCCGATTGAGCGCACGCTGGCGCCCCAGTTGCAAAAGGCCCAGGAACTCTGGACGCGCCTGGGCTGCAAGGTGCTGACCATGTCGCCCGAACAGCACGATGCCGCCTACGCCGCCGTCAGCCACCTGCCGCACCTGATTGCGTTTGCGTTGATGAATGCCATTACCGGGCAAGAGCAAGGCAAGGAATACCTGTCGTTGGCCGGACCCGGCTTTCGCGACTTTTCCCGCATTGCTGCGAGCGACCCCAAGGTGTGGCGTGACATCCTGATGGCCAACCGCGAAGAGTTGCTTGCCCAAAGTGCCCTTTTCAAGAACAACCTGCAGGCCCTGGAATCGCTGATTTCCGGCGGCGACGCCACGGCGCTCGAAACCCTGATTGAACGCGCCAGCACGACCCGCGCCAACTGGAGCATGAACTCCAAGAACAAAGCCTGATGTTTTCTACTGAATTTCTCGACCTCCCCAACCTGCGCGGTGCCGCAGGCGCTGTCACCCTTCCCGGCTCCAAAAGTATTTCCAACCGCGTGTTGCTGCTGGCCGCGCTCTGCGAAGGCGTAACCACCATCCACGACCTGCTCGACAGCGACGACACCCGCGTCATGCTGGTCGCCCTCAAAACGCTGGGTTGCGATGTGACGCAGGACGGCAACACCGTCCGCATTCAAGGGCTCGCCGGCCAATTGCCGGTGCGGCAAGCCAAACTATTCTTGGGCAACGCGGGCACCGCCATGCGCCCGCTGACCGCTGCGCTGGCCGTGCTGGGTGGCGATTTTGAACTTGGCGGAATTCCCCGCATGCACGAGCGCCCGATTGGTGATCTGGTCGATGCCCTGCGCCAGCTCGGATGCCAAGTCGACTGCCTGGGGCAAGAAGGCTTTCCGCCGCTGCACATCGGCACCGCTTCGGTCAACGTGGACCAGCCGATTCAGGTGCGTGGCGATGTGTCCAGCCAGTTCCTGACTGCGCTGCTGATGGCGCTACCGCTGGTGGCCAAACAGGACATCGTGATCGAAGTAGTCGGAGAGCTGATTTCCCGCCCCTACATTGAAATTACCCTGAACCTATTGACGCGCTTTGGCGTGAACGTGGAACGCCAGGGCTGGCAGCGCTTCACCATTCCGGCGGGCTCCAAACTCCGCACGCCCGGCGTAGTGCATGTGGAGGCCGACGCCTCCAGCGCCAGCTACTTCATCGCGCTCGGCGCCATTGCCAACGGCATTGGTGGCCAAAACGGCATTCGCGTGCAGGGCGTTGGGGCCGACTCCATTCAAGGCGACATCCGTTTCCTGGATGCCGCACGCCTGATGGGCGCACAGATTGAGAGCGGACCCAACTGGCTGCACATCCGCCGGGGTGCCTGGCCTCTCAAGGCAATTGAGCTGGACTGCAATCACATTCCGGACGCCGCCATGACGCTGGCCGTCATGGCGCTGTATGCGGAAGGCACCACCACGCTGCGCAATATTGCGAGCTGGCGCGTCAAAGAGACCGACCGTATCGCCGCCATGGCCTGCGAGCTGCGCAAGATTGGCGCCACCGTGGTCGAGGGCGCAGACTTTATTCAGGTCACGCCGCCTGAAAGCGCCGGTCACTGGAAAGCCGCCAGTATTCACACCTACGACGACCACCGCGTGGCCATGTGCTTTTCGCTGGTTGCGTTCAACCCGGCCGAATTGCCAGTCCGCATTGAAGACCCGAAATGCGTGGCCAAGACTTTCCCCGACTATTTTGAGACCCTGTTTTCGGTAGCCCAGGCCGCCACCAACCACATTCCGGTGTTGTGCATGGACGGCCCGACCGCGTCCGGCAAAGGCACCTTGGCCGCGGTACTGGCACAAAAGCTCGGCTACCACTTTCTGGACTCTGGCGCGCTGTACCGCATCACCGGGCTGGCCGCGACCCGCGCGGGCATCGTGCTGGACAGCGCCAATCAGCAAGCGATTGCCGACCTGCTGCGCTCCCTGCCGATTCGCTTTGAAGGCGGCCAGATCCTGCTCAACGCCGAAGACGTGAGCGAGGCCATCCGTACCGAAGAGGCTGGAATGAACGCCTCCCGGGTTTCCGCTTTCCCGATGGTGCGCGAGGCACTGGTGGAGTTCCAGCGCAGTTTTCGCAAATTGCCCGGCCTGGTGGCCGACGGACGCGACATGGGAACCATCATTTTCCCCGGCGCGCCCCTCAAAGTTTTCCTAACCGCCAGCGCCGCCTGCCGCGCGGAACGCCGCTATAAGCAGTTGATTTCAAAGGGAATTCCGGCTACACTCGACAGTCTTCGCGCCGATCTGGAAGCGCGTGATGCACGGGACACCTCCCGCAGCGTTGCGCCTCTCAAGCCGGCCGAAGATGCCAAGTTGCTGGACAACTCGGATTTGACGGTGCAAGCCTCCGTTGAAATCGTGTTGGACTGGTGGCAAGGCAAGCAACCGTTCAGGTCCGCCTGAGCGGTTGGCACCGGGCCTCGCGGCCTGGTGCACACGCAAAGCCTTCGGGCTTTGTGCATTTGGCCCCCAAGGCTCACCTCGCGCGACAGCGCATTGGCCGAAGGGATCGACAACTTAACCCCGCGGTTTTTTTCCGCAAACTACATGTCTGAATCTTTCGCAGCCCTATTTGAAGAATCCCTGCAACGCTCCGAGATGCGCACCGGTGAAGTGATCACCGCTGAAGTGGTCCGCATCGAGCACAGCTTCGTTGTGGTCAACGCTGGCCTCAAGTCCGAAGCCTATGTGCCAATCGAAGAGTTCAAGAGCGACAAGGGCGAAATCGAAGTCCAAGTTGGCGACTTCGTTTCCGTGGCCATCGACTCCGTTGAAAACGGCTATGGCGACACCATCCTGTCCCGCGACAAGGCCAAGCGTCTGGCTTCCTGGATGAGCCTGGAAAAGGCCCTGGAATCCGGCGAATTCGTTACTGGCACCACCTCCGGCAAGGTCAAGGGCGGCCTGACCGTTCTGGTCAACGGCATCCGCGCATTCCTGCCCGGTTCGTTGGTCGACACACGTCCTACCAAGGACCTGTCTCCGTACGAAAACAAGACCATGGAATTCAAGGTCATCAAGCTCGACCGCAAGCGCAACAACGTGGTGCTGAGCCGCCGCGCGGTGGTGGAAGCCTCCATGGGCGAAGAGCGCGCCAAGCTGATGCACACCCTCAAAGAAGGTTCTGTGGTGCAAGGCGTGGTCAAGAACATCACCGAATACGGTGCGTTCGTGGACCTGGGCGGCATCGACGGCCTGCTGCACATCACCGACATGGCATGGCGCCGTGTCCGTCACCCCTCTGAAGTGGTGCAAGCCGGTCAAGAAATCACTGCCAAGATCCTCAAGTTCGACACCGAAAAGAACCGCGTGTCCCTGGGCCTCAAGCAAATGGGCGACGATCCCTGGATGGGCGTCAACCGCCGCTACCCCCAAGGTACCCGCATGTTCGGCAAGATCACCAACATCGCCGACTACGGCGCGTTTGTGGAACTCGAACCCGGTATCGAAGGCCTGGTCCACGTGTCCGAAATGGACTGGACCAACAAGAACGTGGCTCCTTCCAAGATCGTTTCCCTGGGTGACGAAGTCGAAGTCATGGTCCTGGAAATCGACGAAGACAAGCGTCGCATCTCCCTGGGCATGAAGCAGTGCAAGGCTAACCCCTGGCAAGAATTCGCCCAGAACACCAAGCGCGGCGACCGCGTCAAGGGCCCGATCAAGTCGATCACCGACTTCGGCGTGTTCGTGGGTCTGGCTGCCGGTATCGACGGCCTGGTGCACCTGTCCGACCTGTCCTGGAACGAGTCCGGCGAAGTGGCCGTGCGCGAGTACAAGAAGGGTCAAGAAGTCGAGGCTTTGGTCTTGGCTGTGGACGTGGACCGCGAGCGCATCTCCCTGGGTATCAAGCAGCTCGACTCCGATCCTTTCACCACCTTTGTGTCCATCAACGACAAGGGCCAGACCGTTTCCGGTAAGGTCAAGACCGTTGACGCCAAGGGCGCTGAAATCGACCTGGGTGACGACATCATCGGTTACCTGCGTGCCTCCGAAATCAGCCGCGACCGCGTTGAAGACGCTCGCAACGTGCTGAAAGAAGGCGATGAAGTGACCGCTGTGGTGGTGAACGTGGACCGCAAGACACGCAACATCCAGTTGTCCATCAAGGCCAAAGACCAGGCTGACCAGCAAGAAGCCATGGCTTCCCTGTCACAGCAATCTGCCCGCGAAAGCGCCGGCACCACCAGCCTGGGCGCCCTGCTGCGCGCCAAGCTGGACAACAACAACTGAAGCAACGGTTGAAACGGCCCGCCTGCGTCCCTTTACTGGGGCCCAGGCGGGTTTTTTTATGGCGCAAAATCGTGTGCAGAAGGAAGATCCCACATGACACGCAGTGACCTGGTCGAAGCACTGGCCGAGAAATTCCCGCAGCTCACGCAGCGCGACGCGGACATGGCCGTGAAAACCGTTTTGGACGCCATGAGCGAATCGCTCATCAAAGGGCACCGGATAGAGATCCGTGGGTTTGGCAGTTTCACAGTCAACCGCCGCCCACCCAGACTGGGCCGCAACCCGCGCTCAGGCGAAAGCGTGGCCATCCCTGAGAAGCGAGTACCCCACTTCAAACCCGGCAAGGGCTTGCGCGAAGCTGTCGACGCCAAACTGACTTGAACACGCGCCCAGAGCGTCTGTTCACTTCAATTGCATCGGCACACCGGCCGCAACCCGACAACCCCATTCGCATCCCTGTGCCTCAAAGTAAGCGCCTCAATTCCGATCAGTTTGCCACCGGGCCATTTCGACCCCATGGCCGTGCCGAACTGTGGGCAGAAGGCAAAGTCATCCATCTGTCGGCTGCCGGCCCCTTCAACATGGAAGCGGTGTTGGCGATCGGCGCGGCTTGGCGTCAACTGTTTGCCG
>ERZ1034361.177-NODE-177-length-46187-cov-7.010757_pt1 | contig 46187 bp, 53 predicted proteins | sample MGYA00520617_ERZ1034361 | MGnify/ENA primary metagenome ERZ1034361 (study PRJEB33736, sample SAMEA104284507) | Azolla filiculoides | biome: Urban; feature: Water surface; material: Ditch water | place: Netherlands | collected 2015-10-28 | depth 0-0.1 m ... | reverse complement strand
GCGCGGTCACGGTGAACCCAGCTTCCGTCTTCTCGGTAGCCGAGATTCTCACCAGGCAGCAGAATGAACGCCATCAGCTCGATGCTATTGGTGCCGTCGAAGTGCTCAACGCTAACCGTTACGTTTGTACCTGAGCTGTTGTTGGTGCAGTAGATGGCCTTGACGTTGCGCTGGGTCGATGCCGCCGGGCTGGCCACGATGGTGGTGGTAGTGGCCGTTGTGATTCGTGTATTGGTGCGCCCCGGCATGATGGTGGTGCCACTCACATCCACAAAGCTGGTGTGCACCTCAATGGTGGTCGCGGCTGCGCTAGTGACGAGGCGCACCACATCGCTGGTGGAAGTGAGAAGCAGCATGTTATGTAGCCGATACGGTCAGGGTTGTGTTGAGCGTGTCACCTGATACCACCGAGCGCGACACTGCGTAATCGCCTGCGCTGTACAGCGTGCCAGCTGTGCCAGATGCAACCGAGCAGACAAATGCACCCGCCACGGTGGTCGGCCCGGCCAGAGTGATCGCGTAGCTCACAGCAGTCGCCGTGTTGCTGCCACCACTGGTGGTGCCAAAGGTAATGCCGAGGCGATTGCCCGTGAATGGGGTAACTTCAGCCCAGCCAGCATGCGAGGCAAGCGTGTCACCAATAGCAGCAGCGCCAGCCCCCTTCAGGCCCAAGAACCAGCCAGCGGTGTACCCCGCGCCCTTGAAATACTTGTCGATGATGTCGGTCTTGCCAGCAGTGGTCACCAGGTTGGTGTATTCCTCTGTCCACTTGATCTCGCCATCAGCGCCAACGCACTCGACCTTGTAGGTGAAGTACGGCCCAAATTGTTCTTTGCTGTCCATGACTTACCCCTGAAGTTTGGCCAGGTAGGCACGCGCGTCGTTGGCGCGGATCTCAAGCGCTTCGCACGCGGCATAGATCGCATCGCGCTTGGCAGCTGCCTCGGCGATGTCGTGCTCAGCTGAGTCCAGCGCAGCCTGCACCGTGGCGCGCACACCAGCTGCGTTGCTCTCGGCGTTGGCCAGCACCAGGTCGGACTGGATCTGTGCATCGTTCACGATGGACTGGGCCTGCGCCTTGGCGTTGGCCACGATCACCATGGCCTCGCGCTCAGCTGCGCGCATGTTCTCTTCGGCCAGCATCACCTGCTGTGTGGCCTCGGCCACCTTGGGGATCAGCGCGGCCAGTGCGGTCTCCGCTTCGCCCTGGGCCTGTATCGCAGAGCCAGCCTTCTCGAAGGCTGCGGCCAGTTTGGCTGCACCGGCAAAGCCACGCAGCAGGACTTTGGCGTCCTCTGCAGCTTGGAGGAATTCGTTGCTCATGGGGTTACTCCTTCATCAACAGAATGACTGACAGATTGGTAGTGCCGTCGCCGCCAGTTACGCGGGGCCGCACATACAGCGTGGCCTCGGTGACCATCTCGATCTTGGCCATGGCGAAGTTCAACTCGTTACCTTGTGGGTCGCTCAGCGGTGCCCAGTCCGTGCCGTTGTTGCTGCCCTCGATGAGCAGCGCCCCGCCCGAGCCAAAGATGCCGGTGACCTGGACGCTCTTGTCCGCGTACTGGCTGAACTTGATGGGCTCGCCGTCATCACCATTGGCCAGCCCCGGCCATGTGGCGACTATCGTGCGCGTGTTGCCCGAGGGCGTCTTGGTCAATTGAATGGTCGACATGGTTCTCTCCTATGTGGTGTAGCCCGTGAGGCCTTGCATCACGTCGTTTGCTGCGTTTCCGGTGGGGGTTTGGACACTGCCCAGCTTCTGAGCTGCGCTGGCCATCTGTTCTGCCTGCTGTGCTTGCTGTGCTTGCTGCGCGGCCTGAGCACGGGCCTGGCGCAAAGCATCGACCTTGTCCTTGGGCACCAGGATGTTGGGGTTGACACCCAGCATGTCCGCATACTCGTCGGCCCACTTGTCGGCATCGAGCTTGTCGAGCACTTCGGGCTTGTACTGCGCAACGGCACCCAGGCTGCCCACGAAGCGGTCAACAGAATTGGTGGCCACTGCGCGCTGAGCCTGGGCAAGCACAGATACGAACTCGACATTGAGCTCCATGCCAGCGATGTCCTGGGGTGGCTGCGGCACGATCCCGGCCTCGACCATCATGTCGAATGCCATGTCGATCAGGGGCGACAGGATCTCGTTGTGCAAGCGCTCGACCACCGGGCCCAACATCAGCATCTTCTCTTCGTGACGCTCTGCGACCTCGGTGGCAGTGATACCGCTGCGCGTGTCGTTGGCCATCATCAGGAACATATCGGCGAAGAACCCGCCCTGGATGCGCTGGCGCACGTCGCGGATGTCTTCGAGCAGGTGGCCCAGATCGATGCGGGACTCGAACAGCGACTTGATGCCGCCCGTGTTCTGCTCCACGTAGCTCAAGCCACCAGGCAGACCATCGACCTCGCGGCCCTTCATGTTGGGTGGTGCTTGCAGCGGGGGCTTTGTCTGGTAGTCAATGCCCTGGGCCTTGCGCACCTGCTCATGCTGCAGCTGCTTGATGTCGCCCAGCGTTTCCATGCCAGGCGAATTGCCATAGATGTCGCCGCCCGATACTGACCAGCGTGGGGCCAGCGCGGGAAAGCGCTTGAAACCTGACTCACGCAGAAAGGTCTCGCTGTTGTTGCCGGGCTCGAAGTACACCGACTTGAAGGCCATGTTCTTGCTGTCACGCTTGGTGACGTCGCGGTCTTCACGGGGCTCAATGCAATGCATGACCGTGACCCACTTCTCAAGCGAGCCATGCTCATAGGCGTTTTGCACCATAGTGCTGCAGTTCTCCAGGCCAAACTCCTTGACCATCTGCGACACCGTCATCTCGAACTCGCGGTACAGCGTGTCCACCACGCCCTGGTGGTTGGTGCCGATGGCGTACTCGCCAGCGGTCAGCGTGTGGATATGGATGACGTTGTTGAAGTCGGGCAGCACAATCGCGCCAGCTGTGCCGAATGCGCCCAGCTCTTCGTACATCGAATGCAGCGCGCGGTAGGTGTTGCTCTTGTTGAACACCATGTTCATGATCTGCTGCACATCGGCCAGCCACTGCTTGATCTCATCTGCTCCGTCCAGCTTGGGGTCACTGGTGGACAGTCGGAACCAGGGCCGCGCGGGGCTGGTCATGTTGGACATCATCCCGGCAGCTAGTGTGCGCAGGGACTTGGTGCCGGTGGAGTCGTTGATCTTGTTGTAGCGCTTCTCGCCACGGTTGTGATCCTGCACAAAGAACCGGCCAGAACGCGGCAACAGGTGGTCGCTGATCTCTTGCCAGTGGGGAATCCAGCTGGCGCGCTCCTGCTTGAGCTCACTCCAGCGGAGCAGCAGCTTCTTGCGGGATGTGAGTTCGGCCACGCTTTAACCGCCCAGCAGAGTTTTCTTGCCAAGCAGCAAGGAGTTGGGGTCAACACCCTGGGGGCCGGTGAGCATGGTGCCCGACTGGCCGCCCTTGGCATTGAGCACGTTCTCGCTGAGCATCGATGCGATGTCTGGCACCTTGCCATTGGCGCGGTTGGTTGCCTGGTCGGCAGCCGACGCCTGCTTGGTCGCAGCATCAATGGCCGTAGCGTTGGCAGCTTGCTGGGCCTCCAGGCCCTTCTTCGCAGCCTCAGCTGGTTTATCCACCATGGTGTCGCCAGCGAGCGCACCAGCCCCTGCCGCCAGTGCCAACGAGGCACCACCCGTAACGGGGGCCAGAGCATAACCAAGCAACGCACCGAGAGCCGCACCAGAACCGCACATAGGATCACCTCTTCATCTGTTCGTAGGGGTCATATTCGCTGCGGCCGTGGCGGTTAGGTGCACCGCTAGGCTCGTCCACGAAATCAGGCACAGGGTGCGCAAAGGTCAGCGCCAGAGCGTCACCGTCGTCGGGGCTGGCCAGGCCGCGCTGCTTCATGTGCTCCTTGCTCTCCAGCTGGATCTGGTCAGCCACCGTGAACTGGTACTCCACGCTGGTCAGGTCGGTGGCCATGGCCTCGTCCTCTTCCAGCAGGCCAATGGGCAGCCACTCCTTCATCTTTCCCCACATCTCTGCACGCTTGTTCAGGTACTTGCGTGGGTCATCAGCCTTGCCGCCGAACTGCACCTCAATGGGGTCGTAGTTCATCTGGCGAAGCCTGTCCACCACACCACCACCGATGCCGCCACCGTCCACAAAGATCACAGGGCGCAGGCCCATGTAGCTCTGCAGGTAGCCAACGTGCTCGGCCACGCGACTGGCCAGCTGCATGGTGTCAATGCCCCGGTAGCGCTTGGTCTCGATGGATCTGGCATCGCGGCCAATGCGGGTGCGGATCACACTCTGGTCATCACCAAAACGCGCCACGTCCACGCCCACAGCGCAGGCCATGCCAACCTGGCGGTGGATCTCGGCTGTGCGCTGCATGGCCCCATCGACCAGGTCGCGCGAGATGAACTGCAGACTGGACGCATTGGGGAACACGCCACGCACGCGCACCTTCACGAAGTCGCTGTCCTCGCCGTAGTCCTTGACCCAGTCGGCCAGCAGCTTCTTGTTGGTGATGGCCACCTTGCGAGAGTCGATCTGCTTGGTGATCCAGCGGTGGCGCTGCTTGCCAAAGCACTCAGCAAAGGCCCCGGTGTTTCGCGTGGGGTTGCCAAAGGCGAAGTGCATGGGCTCGCCGTCGGTCTTGCCGCCCTCGGACACTTCCCAGATCTTGGCCGGGATGGCTGAGGCCTCATCGAACAGATACCAGGGCGTGGAGCTGGCAGCGTGCAGCCCGGCAAAGGACTCGCTGTTCTCTTCGCGGCTGGTCTGGGCGTCCACGCGCCAGCTGTCAGGGTATTGGTTGTGCACCAGGCGCATGGCACCCTTGCCGGTGGTGATGGTGAACCAGTGCTTGTTCACGGCCTTGGACAACCAGGTGGCCACACCTGCCCAGGTCTTGGAGCTCAGCTGCTCTGCCGTGTTGGCCGTGATCACCCCCTTGCTGTGCGGCCTGGTGGACATGATCCACAGCACCAGCCAGGCCGCCATGGCCGACTTGCCAATGCCGTGGCCAGAGCTGATGGCGAACTGGATCGGGTCAACCGCATTGAGGCCATCAAACCCGCGCAGTTTGACCTGTTCCCCCAGCTCTGAGAGGAACTCGCAGGCCCACTCATCAGGCCCGTATTCCGAGCCACAGGTCAGGTCGTAGGGGCTGCACAGCTTCACCAGCTGAATCGACTTGTCGGTGTCCCAGGGGAATGCGTAGAGCACGAACCCCAGCGGGTCGTCGTAGAACCTGGCCATATCAGTGGCCAGCTGCAGATCCAGCTCAGCTGATGCCACTGCGTTTTCTCGCTGCCAGCAGGGTCGATGCGATGTCCACCGCACCGCTGTGCTCGATCTGCTGCTTGTCGCCGTAGACCTTGGGCAGCATCTTGGCCAGCATCCACTTGCGGGTGTCCACCTGCAGACGGCGATGCTCGATCATGTCGCCCTCCGTGATCTCCAGGCCGGTGGCCTTGCTCACGCTCTTTGTGCCGATCATGGGGGTGTCGGCGATGGCCACAATCTCTTCAGCCATGCGCTCATAGCCTACAGCCCTTGCGCGCGCGTACTTCGCAGCGAATCCATTCAGATCATCCAGAACCCAGAAGCGCACGGCGCTTTCACCTGGCATGTGCAAATCTTTGCAAATAGCATTCAAAGATTCGCCTTTTGATAGGCGGTCACAGATCTCATCGGCGATTTCAGGGGAGTATCGAATCATCCCCGCAATGTGGCCCCAGGTCAGTCGATTAGGTGCACCACGCGGAAGGCCACGGCGAACTGGCTACGCTTGCGGCCCAACACGATGTTGCGCACCTGGCTCTTGCTGACCTCGAACTTCTTGGCGATGGCCAGGTATGTCCACCCCTCTTCACGTAGCCCCAGGATCATCTCCACCTCGCCATTGGTCAGCTTGGCGTTGTGGTGGTCATGGCCGATGCGCCTGCCGATCTCGTTCACTGCAACTTGAATCGTGGCCATTTGCTATCCTCCAAATTTTGGGAGAGAACAATGCGAACACTTGCCCTCGTACTGACCGTAGCCCTGGCTGGCTGCGCCGCGCCAATCACCGAACGTGCCTCGAAGATCCAGGTTCACAGCCAGATGAGCACTCTGCTTGCCAATTGCAAAGTGCTTGGCCCGGTATCGGCAGAGGCCCCTGGCTCGATGGTCGATGCATCCCCTGGCACCCAGGCTGCCAAGAACTTGGCCCGTGACAAGGTGAGCGAAATGGGTGGCGACACTTTGGTCATCACAAACATTGACCACATGGAAGGCCAGCTGCTCATCACACCTGCCAAAGCTGCTGTGCAAGGAACCGCGTTGAAGTGCTACTGAGCCCACCGCACCCTACCCCTTGAACAGGTTGGGGAAACGCGCCCTGGCCATTGCCTGGGCTGCCTCAATGGCAGCAGCACGTTGCACCGGGTTCGAGATCTGAGCAGCTCGCACCAGGGCTGCCCGAACATCAAAAGGCAAATGGGCAGAAACCGCAGGCGGTTGGGGATTTTTATTCTCGTTGGTCACTTCACACCTACCTTGTAAAAATTTGCAGAATGGTTGAAATCCCTTTCCCACTTCCCGAAGTGTCCCGATCCCTCTACTAGGGATTCGGGACTTCGGGAAACTTCGGCAAAGTTCCCGAATTGAGACTTCGGGACACTTCGGGACTTCGGGACGCAATAAATTGCGCGTTCGTTTTGCGGATTCACAGCACCACCACCTTGCCGTCGGCGATTGAGATGCGCCCCGAGGCACTCAAATCGGTCACTGCCTTGAGCACTCGCTCGCGCCGTCTGTCTTTTTTTGCAGCTTCATCCTTCGGAATCTGGGCCACGGCAGCGTCCACCAGCTGGGCCGTGGTGACCTCGCCAGGCAGATCGGTGAGCTCGATGGCGGTCTTCAAGACCAGGTTCTGCCACATGGGTTCCTTCGGGCCCTTGGCGGCCTTGACCGGTGCGGGGCCGTCCTTGAGCACGCAGCTGGTGATGGGCTCGCCATCCTCATCGGTGTCCACGGTGACGCTGTCGAGCTTGAACGGGAACATGGCCCCCTCGCCCTCGCCGTCCTTCATCTTGGTGATGGTGGCGCTGCGTGCGTCGTCAGCGCGATCCACACAGATCTCCACATCCAGCGCGCCCTTGATGCCTGACCAGCCCCGAATGCCACGGGACGCATCCTTGCCAGCGTGGGCCACCAGCAAGACCATCGCGCCAATTGCCTTGTGGATTGCCTTGCAGTGTGAGAGCGCGCGGCCCATGTCCTCGCCGCTGTTCTCGTTGGCACCGGCCGTGACCTGGGCCAGGGTGTCGACCACCACGATGTCAATCTTGCCCAGCGAGCGCAGCGCGGCCACCAGATCCTTGATGTCGGCCTTCTCCAGGAAGTTGGGTGCGTCACCCAGGATGTGCAGTGGCAGCTCGCCCAGCAGCAGGCCATGGTGCTCAGCGTAGGCACGCACGCGAATGGCAAAGCCCCCTGCACCCTCGGCGCAGATGTAGGCCACGTTGCCTTGCTTGACCTTGTGGCCGCGCCAGGGCTGGCCAGTGGCGATGGACATCACTAGGTCGAGCGCGAAGAACGACTTGCCTGCCCCTGACTCGCCATAGATCACGCCCATCTCGGCCAGGGGCAGCACCCTCTTGATGGCCCAGGCAATGGGCTTGCGCATCAAGTAATGGGCCGCCTGCTGGAATGCAAAGCGCATGGGTTTGGTCTCTGGCTTCGTGTCCACCAGCCCGGCCAGCTGGGAGACATCATCGAAGTCGTCGGCCGTGGCCACGCGCGCAGCTGCCTTGGGCTTTGCCTTCTGGCAGTGCTCCACCCACAGGTACATCAGCGCCCGATCATGATCCTGGCGACGATGATCCAGGGCCACTTCCAGGCTGAAGGTGTTGGCCGCCAGGATGCTGAACACCTGGGCGTCAGTCAGGCCTGCCGTGTACAGCGCGATGCCCGAGGTGTGCACCATGCGTGAGCGATCCCCATCGACCTTGCCCTCAGACAGGAAGTCCACCACCTTGTAGGGCAGCTCCAGGCTGGCCAGGTCGGGCAGCGTGAGCTCGTCCAGGAAGTCGGGCATGGTGAGGCTCACCACCGTGGCCTTGGCCTGGCGGTCAGGCGCGTACCGGGCTGAGATAGTGGCGATGGCGTCAGGTGCTGCCGTGACATCTGGCACGCTCACCTTCAGGCGCGCACCGGTCACCGTGAGGAAGCGGGGCTCATGCCCGGCGTACACCTCGATGCCCACTTCGTGGTTCGTCCAGTCCACATCGATCTCGCCGTGGCTGAACATGCGCAGGCCCGTGCCGCTGGGGCTGAGCTCGGTGTAGGTGGCCAGGGTGTCCACGATCTCCTGCGCCCAGGGTTCGATCTTGTTGTCCTTGACGCAGCCATCCAGGTCGGTGCCCACGATGCCGTGGGGGCCGGTCATCAGGTAGCCGATACCGGCGAAGTGCTGCTTGTTGCCTTCGTAGGCCTGCAGGGCGTCCTCGTAGGACACCCACTTCTCAGGCCTGGCCGTGCTGATGCCGTGGCCGCTAGGGCTGCACGGGATCTTGTCGTACTTGCCGCGCTTCTCGTTCCACTTGGCCTTCCAGGGTGCCCAGCGCTTCTGGTCTTTGAGCTCCTGGGGAATCTTGTCGCCGTTGAACGGGCGCATCTGAGGGGTATTTGGCTGAGCCATCACGGTGGGCTCCCTCAGATGGTGTTGTTGGCAAAGATCTCCGAGATGCGGGGGTTGATCAGCTGTGCGCGGGGCACGCCCGTTGACTGTTCAACCACCACCAGGTGCTCTACCGGGACGAAGCCCTGACGTTTCCAGAAACTCACGTTTTGCTGGGTGCAACCCACAGCTGTGGCCAGGGCCTCTTGCGAACCGACGGCCTCAATGGCCAGCTCGATTCCAGTTTTTGTTGTATCGCTCAATTCCAGCTCCTTGTAAAAGCCCCAAGAATACAACAAAAGAACCTTTTAACAACAAACTTTGTGCTATGTGCTTGAAAACAAATCCCTTGTGAGATATCGTAGACAATACACAAAAGATCTTTGTGTGGCACCCAACATACAACGCAAAGGGAGTAACGGACATTAGAGGCAACAGGAGACCCGTATGGAAGAACCCGCAATCACCACCTTTGGCAAGCTCTTACGCCAAGAGAGAAAACGCAAGGAGCTGAACCAGACCCAGCTCGCCGAGCTCGTTGGAACCACACAACAGAACATCGGCAATTGGGAAGCCGGGCGCAACCTGCCCAAGCAGGACGCCTTTGACAAACTGATCGAAGTCTTCGGGAAGGACTCCGCGTTAGCCCTGCTCCCGCCTAAAGGTGAAATACGCCTGGAAGGCAAAGCAGTCAGCTCAGCAAACACGAAGGCTGAGCTGGTCACCGCGCCCAGCAGAGTGGATCTGACGCACACCCAGACCGGTGAGAAGCTAGACGAGGCGCAGCTCAACGCCCTATGGGTACAGGGCCGCCAGCAGAGCGAAGAACGATTCGCCACCGCACTGCCCGAGCACCTGCGGCAGTTCGTGCACCGCAGGGTGGGCGGCCCAGGTGCTTCCTCCAGCAAGCAAAACACACTGCAGTACGTCGCCGACTATTTGAGCCCCAAGCTATGCGTGGAAATCAAACGCATCACTGGCAATCGGCTGGAGACCTCGGCGCGCTTGGGTATGCACCAGCTGGTGGTCTACCGCAAGATGCTGGAGCTCCACGAACCCGACCTGGAGCGCACCTATGTGCTCGCCCTGGTGCTCGACAACATCGGCGCGCTGCTAACAGGCAAGGGCCTGCAGCGCATTACTTTCGAGTCGGCCCTGCTGGATCAGGAATTAGGTTTTCACAATGCATTGGAGGGCATCGCGGACACCATCAGGCGTCGGGAATCGGGCGATTACGGTTACGAAGACTTCGAGCCAGACCCCCAAGACTATTAAAACGATAGCAAACTAACCAACAACAACGGGCCCTGCGGGGCCTGTTGCTTTTTGCCCACTCATACAAGGTTTAGCTTGTAAAATATTCTTGTGAAATACAACAAAAGGCTGGTACATTACGTCCATGGAAACAAGAAATCGCTTGTTACCAGAAACCAAAACCACCCTGCAAGGAGTTTCCAAATGGCACATGAGCTCACCACCCGCGAAGACGGCAAGGTCGAATTCGCATTCCGCACCACCGACGGCGCACCCTGGCACGGCCTGGGTCAGGCGATGGCTGACAACGCATCCATCGACCAGTGGCGCGCGGCTGCAGGCATGGACTGGAAGATCCAGCGCGGCATCGTCCGCTACAACGTAGACCGTGACGGCGCGCAGCTGGCCATGCCCGAGCAGCACGTCCTGTTCCGCAACGACACCAAGGCCCCGCTGGGCGTGGTCTCTGACCGCTACAACGTGGTGCAACCCGCTGAGGTGCTGGAGTTCTTCCGCGACATCGCCCAGGCTGGTGGCCTGGATCTGTCTGCAGCTGGCACGATCTTCGGCGGCAAGCGCTTCTGGGCCACGGCCAAGATCGGTGACGCCTGCCCCCTGGGCCTGCAAGACAAGGTCGGTGGCTACCTGCTGATCAGCACCTCGGCCGACGGCAGCCTGTCCACTGAAGTTCGCCGCACCACCGTGCGCACCGTCTGCAACAACACCCTGCAGATGGCTCGCTCCGAGAGCAAGGCCAGCGTCAAGGTGACGCACCGCAGCAAGTTCGACCCGTATGCCGTGAAGGAATTCATGGGCCTGAACGAGGCAGCCTGGAACCAGTTCAAGACCGACATGGTGCGCATGGCCAACACCGTGGTGACCGCCAACACCGCCGAGCGTGTGCTCAAGGAGCTGTTCGAGGCCACCGCATCGGCTGGCTACAAGAAGGTGATGTCCCTCTTTGAAGGCGAGGGCATCGGCTCCGAGCTGGACGGCAGCCAGGGCACCGCCTGGGGCCTGATCAACGCAGTGACCGAGTACGCAGACCGGCATGTGCGCGCCCGTAGCGATGCCAACCGCTTCGTGTCCAGCCAGTGGGGCCCCGGTGCTGCTCTCAAGCAGCAAGCCCTGAACCTCCTGTTGCCTGCTTAAAGAAAGGCCCGGCCCCTTCGGGGGCTGGATCAAGACCATGTCCTTTCTCATCAACGTCGGGCTGCGCCAGCCCAGCGACCAGGCAGCAGTGGAGTCATCCCTGCACCTGGCCAACCTGACCCCACACGCCCATGAGCTGCACGGACTGACCCTGGTGCTCGAAGTGTCGGCCAATGGTTGCTTCACCTCGATCCAGTCCTGCGTGAATCGCCTGTGCAAGGTGCTGGGCCGCGAGGCCATCGCCGCCTACCACCCCTACATGGCTGAGGGCTGGGTCTACGGCCCAGGTGCCCAGGCCTATGGCCCCTTCGACCTTGCCAAGTTCGTGCAGCTCAGCGAGGTGACAGCGTGACCACCATCGTCATCAAGAACGTGCGCCTGGCCTTCCCGCAGCTGTTCAGCCCCAAGGCTGCGCCTGCCCCCAAGGCTGCCCACAAGACCTACGGCCCCGTGCCGCATCGCAAGTGGAGCCACGCATGAGCGAGTTCCTCGAACCCCAATTCTGGACGCCAGTCCGAATCGCCCTGGCTGTGACTTACGCAGCTGCCCTCGTAACCGTGTTCCTTGTTCTGTAACCCCTGGAGACCCAATGAATCGCACCCAATTCCGCGCAGCACAACGTGCTCGCATCAACGCCGCCCAGACGGCCATCGCCCGTGAGCTGGGCCTGCCCAAGGCCTTCTTCCAGTTCGCCAAGCGCCATGGCGTGATGCCCGAAACCGTTCGCAACGAACGCCTCAAGTTCCCTTCCTAACCCTGGAGTAACCACCATGATTTCCATCACCCTGCAATTCGCAACCATGCAAGAGGCCGCCGACGCACTGGCGCGCTTCACCCCCACCACGGCAGCCGCAGCTGTCCAGGCCACGGCCGCCATCGAGAAGGCCAAGGTGGAAGCCCCAAAGCCTGCAGCGTCTGCCGTGGCAACCAAATCTACCGCGCCGCAGGAGTCTGGCGCAGCTGCTACAGATGTGACGAGCCAACCGGCCCCCACAGCCACCGAGACTACCAAGGCGACTGAGGCCCTGTCCTACGACGTGGTGAGCAAGGCCATCACCGACAAGGTCAAGTCCAACCGCGACCACGTCGTGGCCACCCTGGCCAAGTTCGGCGTCAAGAAGGGCACCGAGCTCAAGGCCGAGCAGTACAGCGAATTCCTGGCGGCCCTGTAATGGCACACGCACAACTGTCCCCCAGCAGCGCTGTGCGCTGGATGGCCTGCCCTGGTTCGGTGGCCCTGAGCAAGGGAATGCCCGACGACAGCAGCTCGTTTGCTGACGAAGGCACCGACGCGCATGAGCTGGCCGCCCTGTGCCTGGAAACCAGCACGGATGCAGCCGCATACAAGGGCCGCATCATGGGCAAGGGCCATGAGGTCAACACCGAGATGGTGCTGGCCGTGCAGGACTACGTCGACTATGTGCGTGGCGTGGTCGCAGCTACCAACGGCACCCTGCTGGTAGAGCAACGCCTGCCCATCAGTGGCATCACTGGTGAGCCTGACGCCCACGGCACCAGCGACGTGGTGATCCTGGCTGGCAAAGAGCTGATCGTCGCCGACCTGAAATACGGCCGGGGCGTGGCAGTGGATGCCGACGGCAACCCGCAGCTGCAGATCTACGGCCTGGCCGCGCTCAACGAATTCGGCCTGGCTGAAGACTTCGAGACCGTGCGCATGGTGATCCACCAGCCGCGCCTGGGTGCTGTGTCCGAGTGGACGCAGACCGTCCAGCAGATGGAAGAGTTCGCCGCTGAGGTGGCCGAGGCCGCAGCCCACGCTGTGATGCCCAACGCCCTGCTGAACCCGACCACCAAGGGATGCAAGTTCTGCAAGGCCAAGGCCAACTGCAGCGCCCTACAGACCGAGGTGCTGGATATGTTCGATGAGATCCACCCCGAGGCCCCATCCGACATGCTGGCCATCGCGCTGGCCAAGGCCGACCTGGTCGAGGCCTGGCTCAAGGCAATCCGTGCCGAGGTGGAGACCCGCCTGCTGGCCGGTGTTCCGGTGCCTGGCTACAAGCTGGTGCAGGGCAAGCGCGGTGCTCGCCAATGGGCCAGCAAGGACGACGCCGAGGCCTTGCTCAAGCAGATGCGCCTGAAGGTGGAAGAGATGTACGACCTCACGCTCATCAGCCCCACCAGTGCCGAGAAGTTGGCCAAGGCAGCAGTCATTGGCCCACGCCAGTGGCCCAAGGTCTTGAGCCTGATCACCCAACCCGAGGGCAAGCCCAGCGTGGCCCCCGAAACCGACAAGCGTCCCGCGCTTGTGTTGTCTGCCACCGCAGACGACTTTTCCGATGTCTCAGTTCCCACCACCGATCTCGCTTAAGGAGCAATACCATGAAGATCAAACTCGCAAACGTCCGCCTGGCCTTTCCCCAAGTCTTCGAGGCCAAGACTGTCAACGGTGAAGGCAAGCCTGCCTTCAGCGCCAACTTCCTGATCGACCCGGCCGACCCCCAGGTCAAGGTCATCCAGGCCGCCATCGATGCGGTGGGCAAAGAGAAGTGGGGCGCAAAGGCCGAGGGCATTCTCAAGCAGATGCGCGCTGCCGACAAGACCGCGCTGCACAACGGCGACCTGAAGTCCACCTATGACGGCTTCGCTGGCAACCTGTACGTCAGCGCACGCAACCCGCTGCGCCCCCTGGTGCTGGACTCCAACAAGGCCCCGCTGACCGCCCAGGATGGCAAGCCCTATGCCGGTTGTTTTGTTAACGCCAGCATCGAGCTCTGGGCCCAGGACAACAACTATGGCAAGCGTGTCAACGCAACGCTCATGGGTGTGCAGTTCTTCAAGGACGGCGACAGCTTCACCGGTGGTGGCGTGGCATCTGAAGACGACTTCGATGACGTGTCTGCTGGCGCAACTGCCGACGACTTGGCATGAGCCCCCTCGGTACATCAGCCATGGCGCGGGGCACTGACCCCGACACCAGTCACATCGCAGCGGAGTCCTTCGACGCCGCAGCGATGGAGATGGCTGTGTACGAGGTCATCAAGTCGTTCCGCAATGGCTGCATAGCCGACGACGTTGAGCAGCGCATGCCGGGGTGCCGCAGTCACAGCATCACCCCGCGCTTTGCGCCACTCATCCGCAAAGGACTGATCGTGGATACCGGCAGGCGCAACAAAGCCCTGTCCGGTAGACCACAGCGAGTGGTCATGGCCACCTCGCTCATCGAGGAATTACTGTGAAACTTTGGCTCGATCTGGAAACGTACAGCGAAGTGCCCATCACCAATGGCACGCATGCCTATGCCGCTGGCGCTGAAATCATGCTGCTGGCGTGGGCCTTGGACGATGGCCCCGTGCAGGTGTGGGACGTGACCCAAGACCCGATGCCCCCGCTGGATCTGCGCATGGCCAGGTTCGATGAGGTCTGGGCGCATAACTCCCACTTTGACCGCACCGTGCTCAGGCACGCGATGCCCAGCCTGGTGCCCACGCAGCCCCGCTTCTGGCGCGACACCATGGTGCAGGCCCTGAGTCACTCGCTGCCCGGTGGACTTGGCCAGCTGTGCGAGATCCTGAAGCTGCCCACCGACGTGGCCAAGGACAAAGAGGGCCGCCGCTTCATTCAGCTGTTCTGCAAGCCCCGGCACGCCACCATTCGCCGGGCAACCCGCGAGACACACCCGGCAGAGTGGGCGCGCTTCGTGGAGTACGCGGGGCTCGACATCGAGGCCATGCGCGCCTGCCACGCCCGGCTGCCCGAATGGAACTACAAGGGCGCAGAGCTGGAGCTCTGGCACCTAGATCAAAAGATCAATGACCGGGGCGTGGCCATTGACCTGGAGCTGGTGAAGGGCGCGATGGCCGCAGTGGCCTCGGCCCAGGCCGGTCTGCGCAGCCGCAGCAGCGAGCTCACTGACGGCCAGCTGGAGAGCACCACGCAGGCCGCAGCGCTGCGCGACTACGTGATGGAGACCTTCGGCATCGACATGCCCAACGTGCAGATGGCAACCTTCGAGCTCATGCGTTCAGTCCCCGACACGCCCATCGAGCTGCGCCAGCTGCTGGATGTGAGGCTGCAGGCCAGCACCACCAGCACCACCAAGTACAAGGCCCTGCTCAACGGCACCAGTACCGATGGCCGCCTGCGTGGCACGCTGCAATTCAATGGCGCAGCTCGCACTGGCCGCTGGGCTGGCCGCCTGTTCCAGCCGCAGAACCTGCCGCGCCCCACGCTCAAGCAAAACGAGATCGACCTCGGCGTGGAAGCCATCAAGGCAGGTGCCGCTGACCTGGTGGTGGACAACGTCATGGAGCTGGCCAGCTCTGCCATTCGCGGGGCCATCGTGGCACCCAAGGGCAAGAAGCTGGTGGTGGCCGACCTGTCCAACATCGAGGGCCGAGTGCAGGCCTGGTTGGCCAGCGAGGAATGGAAGCTGCAGGCCTTCCGCGAATACGACCAGGGCACCGGCCCCGACCTCTACAAGCTGGCCTATGGCAAGAGCTTTGGCATCGATGCTGGCCAGGTCACCAAAGACCAGCGCCAGGTGGGCAAGGTGCAGGAGCTGGCCCTGGGCTACGAGGGTGGCGTGGGCGCATTCGTGACCTTCGCCGCTGCCTATGGCATTGACCTGGAAGACCTGGCCGCCAAGGTGCTGCCGGTGGCCCCCAGCTGGACGATTGAAGAGGCCAGTGGGTTCTACGAGTGGACGATCAAACAGAAGCGCCAGGACTTCGGCCTCTCGCGCGATGCCTTCGTGGCGTGCGATGCGGTCAAGCGCGGCTGGCGGCATGCCCATGCCGAGATCGCCATGCACTGGGGTGAGCTGCGCCAGGCCGCGATGGATGCCATCGAGACACCCGGCATCACCATCCCCTGCCGCCGCCTGAAGGTTCGCCGCGATGGCAGCTGGCTGCGCATTGGCCTGCCCTCTGGGCGCGCCCTGTGCTACCCCTCGCCCCAGATCATGGACGGCACGATCACCTACATGGGCGTGAACCAGTTCTCGCGCAAGTGGTGCCGCCTCAAGACCTACGGCGGCAAGCTCTTCGAGAACGTCTGCCAGGCCGTGGCCCGTGACGTGATGTCCACCAACATGCCCCGCATCGAAGAGCAGGGGTTCGAGATCTGCCTGACGGTGCACGACGAGCTGATCACCGAAACGATGGACGGTGCCCAGGACATGGCCACCGAGCTCTCCGCGCTGATGGCAACGCAGCCCAGCTGGGCACCCGACATGCCGCTGGCTGCGGCTGGATTTGAAACCTACCGCTACCGAAAGGACTGATCGTGCTTGAGTTTGAAGTCACCACCAAAGACGCACTGCGCGCTGCCATCAACGCAGCTGCGCAGCCCACCTACGAAGAGGCCAAGCGCAACCCCGTGCGCATCCAGTTCAACACCACCGTGCTGACCTTCAAGGAAGGCATCAGCGAGATCCGTGCACGCCAACTTATCCGCAACACCCAAGGAGCAATCAAGTGATCAACGTCCAGAAATTCATCTACTTCGTGCGCAAGGGTTTCACCTTTCGCAATGCCTGGAGGTTCTCCAAAAATGGCTGATCTCTCCACCGCGCGTATGAAGGACGGCAGCGTCTACCAGGGCAACCAAACATTCAGCGGCATGGGTGTCGTCAAGTGGTGCGCCATCTGCGGCATTCATCGCCCCCAGCTGGGCGGCACAACCCGCTTCGTGCTGGGCGGCCGCCACTGGGTCTGCAGCAAACACAAGAAACCAGGAGCTACCAAAAATGCATGAACGTGACGTTGAATCTCACCTGGTCAAGCGGGTCAAGGAGCTGGGCGGCGAGGTGCGCAAGGTGGAGTGGATCGGCCGCCACGGCGCGCCTGACCGCTTCGTCATGCTGCCCACCGGTTGCTGCTGGGTGGAGCTCAAGGCCCCCGGCCAGAAACCCAAACCCCACCAGCAGCGTGAGCATGAGCGCTTGCGCGCCAAAGGTCAGATCGTCCTGGTGCTCGACAGCATTGAGGCTGTGGAGGAATGGTTCGCATGAGAAAGCGCAGCAGCTACCGCCCCAAGGGCGTGCGCCTGGACAACATGCACTGGGTGGTGTCGGGTTTCAAGAAGCTCACCGAACTGCCTGAGCAGAACGTCACGGTGCGCATCAAGAACCACGCGGCCATGAGCTCACTGGTGGGTGGCACCGGCAGTTCTGCCGACGTGCACGTCCTGATCAGCGCGCTCAACATGACCGAGGCCCTGGCCGTGGTGCGTGACGAGCTCGGTGCCGACTGGAAGGCCGAGATCCGCGCAGGGCAAAACGCCCTGCATGTGATGGCCTGCCGTGGCGTGGCCAAGGGCCGCTTCCTCTTCACCGGCCCCGAGCTCAACGCGATCAACCAGGCCATGGAGATCCACGACGCCCAGCTCGATGCCGCCACGGTGGCCGAGCTGGAGCAGGCGATGGACATCATCACCCGCGCCCTGGCCTCGGGCAAGGCCCACAAGATCCAGGAGGCCGCGCATGCGTAAGCACTACACGCCCCGCCCCTATCAGACCATGATCCGCGACCACATCCTGGATGTGCCGCGCTGCGCAGTCTGGGCTGGCATGGGTATGGGCAAGACCAGCTCCACGTACAGCGCGCTGGATGCCGTCGCCCTGGTGGATGACGCACCCGTGCTGGTGCTGGCCCCCTTGCGCGTGGCCCGTTCCACCTGGCCCGAGGAAGCTGCCAAGTGGGACTACCTCTCAGGCATGAACGTGCTGGCCATCACCGGCACCGAGGCCGAGCGCAGGCAGGCCATCCGCATGGACGCCCAGGTGTACACCACCAACTACGAGCAGCTGGAATGGCTGCAGGAATACTGGGGCGACAAGTGGCCCTACAAGACCGTGGTCGCTGATGAGTCCACCAAGCTCAAGAGCTTTCGCCTTCGCCAGGGTGGCAAGCGCGCCCAGGCCCTGGGCAAGGTGGCGCACACCAAGATCAAGCGCTTTGTCGAGCTCACCGGCACGCCCAGCCCCAACGGCCTGGTCGATCTGTGGGGCCAGATCTGGTTCCTGGATGCCGGTGCCCGGCTGGGCCGCACGTTCAACGCCTTCACCCAGCGCTGGTTCCAGACCGCGCCCAATGGGTATGGACTCAAGCCCCTGCCCTTCGCCCAGGAGCAGATCCAGGACAAGCTGCGCGACCTGTGCCTGACCATCGAGGCCAAGGATTGGTTCGACCTGAAAGAGCCCATCGTCAACAACATCTATGTGGACTTGCCGCCCCGCGCGCGCCGCCTGTACGCGGACATGGAAAAGCAGATGTTCATGCAGATCGATGAGCACGACGTCGAGGCCTTCGGCGCAGCGGCCAGGACTATCAAATGCCTGCAGATCGCCAATGGCGCTGCCTACGTGGGAGAGACCAATGAGCAGTGGAAAGATCTGCACGACGCAAAGCTCGAAGCCCTGGACTCCATTGTGGAGGAAGCAGCTGGCGCACCCGTATTGGTGGCCTACCACTTCAAGTCAGACCTGGCTCGACTACAGCGTGCATTCCCTAAAGGTCGGGTGCTGGATTCTGACCCAGACACGATTCAACGATGGAACAAAGGCCAGATCCCTGTCCTGTTTGCCCACCCGGCGAGTGCTGGCCATGGCCTCAATCTGCAGGACGGTGGAAACATTCTTGTGTACTTCGGCCACTGGTGGAATCTTGAAGAGCGCATGCAGATTCTGGAGCGCATAGGCCCCACCCGGCAGATGCAGGCTGGCTATGACCGCCCGGTGTTTGTCCACAACATCATCGCCCGTGACACCGTTGACGAGATGGTCATCGAGCGCACTGAAACCAAACGCGAGGTGCAGGACATCTTGCTCGACGCCATGAAACGAAAGGGACTCAAATGACATGCAACAAACTACTGCAGGCTGAAGGAAAGCCTTACCCCCGAACATGCCCTGATTGCGGCCTCGGGCCGTGCAAGGGAGATTCTTCGGCCTATGACGCACTTGTCCTGCGCGAAGACCCAGCGGCGTTGCCCACGCACGGTTGGCACCACGGGGGTGAGACCCCGACGAGCGCGGACAAGCCTGCCCCCAAGGCCACCGACATCACCGCAACCCTCACCGAGCGCGGCAGCCGCTACGGCAAGTTCACCGGGCATGCCGCCATCACCCAGCAGCTCAAGATCGACATCACGCATGCGCTGCAAAAGCGTGGCCGCGCGTTGGCCGATGACCAGCAGGAAGCCCTCGACATGATCTGCCACAAGATTGGCCGCATTGTGAATGGCGATCCTGACTACGCTGACAGCTGGGTGGACATCGCCGGTTACGCCAAGCTGGTGGCCGACCGACTGGAAGGGGTCGAGCGATGAAACGCCTCTGGCAAAAGTTCGATGCCTGGTGCGAAAAGTACCTTGCCGTCTACAACCCGTACCAAGGGGGCTGGTGATGAACATCACTCTGCGCTGCCGCACCTGCGGCTTTGTTTACGAAGGCTGGGGCCCCTGCCCAAGGGGGTGCGCATGACCATCCAGCCTGCACCCTACGTGACCATTCCACTGGCCGCGACCATCACCGGTCTGACCGAAAAAGCCATCCGCCGTAAGATCGAAGAAGGCAAGTGGCTCGAAGGTCGGGAATACCGTCGCTCACCCGACGGTGGCGTTTTCATCAGCATCAAGGGGTTCACATCATGGCTAGAACAGGGGTCGATGTCCGTGCAAAGTCCATCCGCGTCACGTTCACGCTGAACGGAAAGCAGGAACGGCACACGCTGATCGTCAACGGCATGCCGCTGCCGCCCTCCCCGGCCAACCTAAAGTACGCCGAGAGGCTGGCCGCTGAGATCCGCGAGAAGGTGCGCCTGGGCCAGTTCAGCCTGGTGGAATACTTCCCGGCAGCTGGCGACACCCAGGCCCAGACCTCGGTGGGCACCCAGATGGACAACTGGCTCAAGGCCCAGCGCATCGAGGAAAGCACCAGGGCCGGGTACTCCAGCGGCGTGAAGTTCTGGAAAGAGGCCAGCTGCGACGACAACGGCACGCCGCTTGGCGGCCTGGCAGTGCGCGGCCTGAAGACCCGGCACATCCTGACGGCCATTGCCGCGCGCCCCGAGCTCACCGGCAAGACCATCAACAACTACGTCCAGGTGCTGCGCGAAGCCATGGAGCTGGCCGTCACCGATGGTGAGCTCAAGGAAAACCCTGTGGCCAAAATACAACCGGCCAAGCACCAGAAGGCACCACCCGACCCGTTCACCAGAGATGAGGCCGACAAGATCGTGGCCGACATGGCGGCAAAGCACCCTGGCCAGGCTGCCAATTTTGTGGAGTTCTGGATGTGGACTGGCATGCGCACGTCCGAGATCTTCGGCCTGCGCTGGGCCAATGTGGATCTGGCCAGCAGCTCAGTGCTGGTGGCCGAGGCCGTGGTGCGTGGCGTCCAGAAGGACAACACCAAGACCAACACGGCGCGCACGGTGAAGCTCAACAGCGTGGCTCTGGCCGCCATCACCAGGCAGAAGCAGCACACATTCCTGGCTGGCGACTTCGTTTTCAACGATCCGCGCTACAGCACACCCTGGGTGGACGAGCGCGCATTCAGGCGCAGCTACTGGACGCCAACGCTCAAGCGCTTGGGCATCCGCTACCGCCGCCCGTACAACATGCGCCACACCTACGCGACCATCATGCTCATGGCCGGGATGAACCATTCGTTCTGCGCCAAGCAGCTCGGGCACAGCGTGGAGATGTTCCAGCGCACGTATTCAAAGTGGATTGATGGGCAGCAGGACGATGCCGAGATGGGACGCCTGGAAGCAGCTTTATCCCCGAGCTATCCCCAGAAACAAATCAAGGCCCCGTAAGGCCTTGATTCATAACGCTATTCATTGGGGTGGCTGATGGGGCTCGAACCCAAGCGTATGGGGAACATAGGGGCGCTTAGGGGGTTGTCTCCATTGGAGAAACCTGTTTCCCGTTCCCCCAAAAGCCCCGCGTTTATCCCCGTTTTATCCCCAATATTCAGACCAATCCCGCCTCTGCTTCTCGCCTGAGTGTAAGGCCACGCAGCACCCGGCCGCCTGCCTTGTTCCACTTGCGCAGCTCATCGGGCACCAGATCCCAGGCAGCTGCATTCACCCGACGGCGCAATGTGCTGGCGCGCAAGTTACCCGACCCAAGGTTAAACGTCCAGTCGATGAGCGCGGCCACTCTGCCTGGCGTTTCATGGATGACTGCCGGGCACCAGCGCAGCACCGCTGGCAGGTAGACCGTCTTGACATGCCACAGCAGCAGATCCTCGGCCATCGTCCTGGTAATCGGGGAGTCGGCCAAAGTGACTCGCGTACCGTCCTGATAGTAGGTAGCGCCGTACCCGATGGTCGACACCCCCGCTGGGCACAGGTAGGGTTTCAGGTACAGGCCCTCGAACCGGCGTATCAGCTCCAGGGTGATCGCCAGTGCATCCATTATTTCCCACGCTTCATGAGGCTGCGGTCTGCCAGGTAGATCCCCAGGGCGCAGCTGCAGATGGCGGTCACGTTTTCGCTCAAGGCATGAATGGCACCGATCTCGGCCAGGGTCAACATGACCATCGACCAGGTGGCCACGCTGGGCCGGATCGCTGCATTCCATGCGTCCACCCAGGCAATGCCGGTCTTGATGGCCGTGGCCTTGACTGCAGCCAGCCACCCCTCGGCCTCGATCTGGCCAACCGCCGCCTCGGCCTGCACCTGGATGGTCTTCACGCCAAGCTCGGCCTGGGTCTTGATGGCGTCCTGGTTGCGCTGGTGCTGGGCTGCGTCCAGATCGGCCTGCAGCCGCATGCGCTCCACCTCCTGGGCGTGGTCTTGGCGCTTATTCAGGAAGCTGATGACCTCGCCAAAAATCATGCGGAAGACATTGCCGCCCAGGAACGAAAGCAGTGCAGTGATCATGGTCTACCTTTCAGAGTGCCACCCATTCGCTGGGTTGCGTGTCATCGAAATTGCCCTTGAGCGTGTCCCACACAATTCGGATCGCGCGCTCCATTGCCTTGGCCTCAAGCACCCTGCCCTGGCCTGTGTACTGCTCATGCTTGTCCAGCAGGGTGCACAGTATTCGGGCTTCGACTGGCAAGAACTCGGGTTGCTGGATGTCCAGATCCAACCGACTCATGCATGCGGCCCTTTGAGGAACTGCGCCCAGGCCGCAGCCACAAGGAAGGACAGAATGCCCAGCCCCGCCCACTTCGCACCAGCCACGCGCATCTCAGCCCAGAACTTGGCCTTCTCTTCGGCCTGCTGGATCACCAGTTCGTGATGCCTGCGGTGCCCATCGGGGTCGCCCTCGGGGAATGCTTCCTTCATCAGCTTGGTGATGGCCTGCGCCAGCTCGTCGGTCTCGTCGGTCATGTGCCTGGTGAGTTTCTCGTCCAGCTTCTTCTGGGAGGTATGAATCTGCTTCACAAGCTCAAGGATGACCGGCATGGGTGAATCCTTGCGCCGGTCATTGAAACTATCGGCCAGCGGCGTGAAGTCGCTGGTGTCATCACTGAAGTTGTGCATCGTCATTTGTCAGCCAATGCAGTGGTGGTTACCAGTCGCAGCAAAGCGACGATTGCAACACCTGCATCTATGAGCTTGATGTCAGCGGAGCGATACATAATGGTCAGCACTTTTTACCCCATCAAATAAATGAAGAAACTTGTCATTGCGTACCTGATTGCGATTCACGCCTTGTTGGCAATCGCTCTCATCAAGACTGACTTGGTACCGCGAGTAGCTCTCAGACTTAATCTGATCAAGCCACAAATTCCCGAAGAGGAATCGATCATCCCGAGACTTCGAGAAGTCCACAGTCAGATGGATCCCTCCGTTCCGACTGGAGCAACAATCTTTTTGGGTGACAGCATCACGATGGGCCTTGCTACCGCCGCGCTTGCGCCATACACCGTCAATTACGGCATCGGTTGGCAGAGATCCGACCAACTCATCAAGTCGATGGACATCTACAAATCCATCGAGCGCGCTGGACGAGTTGTCATCACAATAGGAACCAACGACTTGCTGCAAGGCAGAGAGGGGGGCATCGAAGTCCGCTACAAAACGATTCTTGAGAAAATCCCAGCCAAGACCCCAATCGTCATGAACAGCGTTCCCCCAATCGCTATTCCTGATTTTTTTGGCAGAAAGGTAGACGACGCGAATGTCCGCAAGGCTGTTGCTAGCGCAAAAGCTGTTTGCGAGTCCGATCCTCGTTGTCGCTTCGTGAATACTTACGACGCTCTCACAACGAACGGAGCTCCTACTGCTGGCATCTACATCGATAATGGGATTCATTTGTCACCCAAAGGGTACGAACTGTGGATACAAGCCATGAGCGCTGTACTGAAACAGCCGTAGTCGCAGAGGTCAACGGTGTATCCAGTCATTTATCTGCAATCGGTTGGGTTGTGATGATGCGCAACAGGGTGATCACGACGCTGATGCACAAGCCGATATACATCTGGTTCACCGGAGGTATCGGCAGCAGGCCAACATAGCCTTGCAAGACCGATAGCGCCGCCAGGAGCAGCGCGAACCACACAGTGCGGGACTTGAGGAGCTGGATGATGGTGGTCATTAGCCGATCCTCCAATTCGTACCATCAGAGTACACAGGCACCGTGTTCGCCCCTCCAGCGGCAACCACGGCCCCGATCCCTGCGGTCATGGTGGCATTCGCATCTGTGACAAATGTTCTTGTTCCTGCGCCAGCGGTTGCGGCAGCCGGGAGTGTTGCAACGGTAAGGGGGGTGATCTTGAGTGTTTTCTTAACGATCAACTGCGTTGCAGTTAATGATGCGGTATTCACTCCTCCCGCATACATTCCCAAGTCAGATCCTGAACTGGTCCCGATCAATGCAGTTGTGCCTGCACCCCATCCAATCGTCGTACCGTCAGCCGTTAGGATATTTCCACTTGCATTCGATACGCCGTGAAGCGTAGATGCTGCGGATACATCAAAAGAGCCCACAACACTAACTGACGAAACACCAATCCCAAGCGCCGATACTGCTGGGTTGGTCCCACCCCATATGCTGACAGCGTTTGCAGCACTTGCATAAATTCCACCACGTATAGTTCCACTGCTATCACCAGTTGATGTCCAGGACCATGCAACACTTTGTTTCAGTGTGTGGTTAGTGCTACCTTGAGATAACTCAACAGGTCCACCAAAATGCACCTTGCCGCCAGTTGAATAAATGGCCCAGTTGTTTCCAGCTGAACCACGCACCATATCCGCGATGAATATCCCGATGTTTTCTGTGACTGGCCCCGTGCCAGAAACATCCGCTATTGAAACTCCGACAGCACTAGCAACTATCCCTGTTCCGAAATGCTGTAGAGATACGTTGTATCCGTGCCAATAGCTAGTTAAGTTTGCCGACCCGTTATATATTGGTCTGGACTGATAACCTACAAAGTGATTCTGTGGCAATGAGTTTGTCATTGTTGGCTGTGCATCAAAACTGCAATAGCCAAGGTTTGTGTCGCTAGTGTTTAGCGTTGACCAATCTTCAAATGCATGTTTATTGATCGTCGTGCGGGTTTGATTTACTGAAATTGTTGCCGCTGCTGTGGCATCCGAACTATCACCAGAGGTTGAATCGGTTGCAAACTTACGCAGCTTAGATTGAACTGTTGTCGCAGCGCCGCCTGCGGGTAGGTATCCAATAAGCGCTGCTCCACCAGACGCCGCCAAGTTAACCAGTGATGTCCCCGCCTGCAGCACGAAATTCACCAGCGCAGTGCCCGAAGCATCCCAGCCAATGCCTGCGCCACCAACTGGTGCGGGTAGATCTGCACTTGCGGTGGATGAGACAGGCAACTTCAGCGCGCGCCCGACCTTCTCTGCCAGCTGCTGGATCTGGATGGTTGCCTTATCGAATGCGTTGTTGAGCACCTTGGGGTAGAACCCGCCACCGTTTGTCACATCAACCGCTTGCAGGTTGTCCACCTGGCTGGTGAGCGTGAGGGTGTATCCGGTGGGTGGTGCGACCAGCATCGTGACCGTGCCGCCAGGGCTCACGTTCTGGTCAGCATTCAAGGCCACGGTGTAATTCGTGGTGAGGGTCTGGACGGTCTCAGCACCCGTAGAAGTGAGAGCCTGGACAACCAGCACGTCGGCTGTGCTGAAGACTTTGAAGCTGAAGGGGAAAGCTGTCGTCACACCGTTGCCGGTGAACGGGCCAGCCTTACGGGTGGACGAACTGATAGTCAAGGTGACACCTCCGGTGGACTGCAGCGATATTCGATGCATCCACCGGGGTTAGGTGCACCGCTAGTGGGGTTCCTGGTAGCCCGTGAGCAGCACGCCGGGGTTGCTGGTCTTGCCGTCAGCCAGGGCTTTCGCGCCCGTGATCGTGCGGTTGATCTGGGCACTTGGCAGGCGCAGCAGCTCGCCCGTGGTGTTGACGATGGCCTTGCGCAGACCGTCGTCCATCTCACCCTGGTGGATCTGCTTGCCCAGCTTGACCAGGTCAGCCAGGAAGCGAGTGCCTGCCGGGCCGCTGTAGTCCGTGCCGAACTGGCTGGTGCCGGTCACCGCCTGCACTGCCCCTGCCATCTCGCGCACGCCAACCATCAGCCCCATCAGGAAGCTGATCTGCTCACCGATCAAGCGCTTGAGCATCTTCTCAGGGTCATCCCAGTCACCGCTGTCGCCAGCTGTCAGGGCGTCCTTGAGCACTGCGCCAAGCAATGCAGGCACCGTGAACAGCAGCAGGTAGTCCGCTGCCAGCTTGGCCTTGTTCTCATGGGTCATGGTCTGGCCCACGCCCAGGTTCAGGGCCGTGTTGAAGAAGGAATAGAACACGGTGAACAGTTTCTGGATCGGGCCGCCGCGCTCGATGGCTGACTGATCCTTGGTGCCGCCGCTGCCCTGGGCATCGATCACGGCCTGGTCGCTCAGCGCCACGGCACGGTCTTCGTTGTTGCCCTCGGCGATGGCCTTCTCGTATGCGCCCCACCAGGTCGGCACGTCCACCAGCTGCTGGCAGCGCATCATCAGGAAGTAGGCCGATGCATCCACCGCCTCGCGCGCCTGGCTGCGGCCCTTGACCTGGCTGCGCACCTCGGCGATCTCGCGCAGCCGGGTGAGCGCACGGGTACGCATGAACTCGGACTTCTCGTTTATTGCGTCTGCGGTCTCCAGCGGTGAGCCAATGGCCTTGCTGATGCCGCGCGCCACCCACTTGGGGCCAATGCGCACGATGGACTGCGTCAGGCCAAGGGGCTGCATCAGGGCCGACATCACGTTCAGGCCCAGACCCGACACGCTCACGCCCTGGCGCACCCAGGCTGCGGCCATCTCCCCTGCCCCCTGGGCACCACGGCCTCCCTCGGCGTTGTCTGCCACCCAGTCCTTGAACTGGCGCACCACGTCGGGCCCATAGGTGCTGCGGATCGAGGCGTCCACCGACTTGTTGCGCAGCAGCTTGTTGGCGTCAATCAGCCATTCGTGCCAGGTCAGATCGTGGATCACCTCCTGCACACCGTTGTAAATGCCGTCCAGGCTGTACAGCAGTGGGCGGCCATTGACCTCTTCCACGCGGGTCTTGGTGAATGACCGGCGTGTGGTGGCGCTGGTGTACGCGCCCTTGAGCTGCTGCTTGGCAGCCTCTGCATCGGCATGCATCTCGGCCTTGCCGCTGGCGCGCGGGTCGAACTTGACCGGGTAGTACCCGCCCCGCAGCACGCCGAACTTGGTCTGCACGGGGGTGGGCTCCACCCAGTCGGGTTCCTTGCCGTAGACCCGTGTTTCCTTGGCCGCGATCTGTGGCCGGTAGGACTCGAAGTGATCCCAGACGGCCTGCACGAATTGCCACTCTTCAGCGGTCAGGGTGTCGAGCACCGGCAGGATCTGCTGCACATTCCAGCTCTCGCCGCCCAGCAAGCGCTGCAGGTTGGACGCATTGCCCACGTTCAGTGCGATGGCCAGCACGGCCTCGCGGTTGAGCGTGCGCTTGATGCTGTCGAAGTGCACGCCCTTGCCGCCCATCTTGCCCTGCTTGAGCACGGGTGCTACCAGCTTGGCCAGCTCCTTGGTGGCCTTCTCGCGCATGACCACTTCGTTGTTGCCAGCGTCATTGGCCGTGCGGATCAGGTACTCCCAGACCTTGCCGCCATCCTTGCCGCCATCCATCACGCGCGCCCAGGTGGCTGCCTTGATGTGGCTGGCCCAGAAGTTCTTCAGCGACTGCAGCGCCAGTTCGGGCAGCGTGTTGGGTGTGCGGGTGTCGGCTGCGGTGCGCCCGTTGGCGTTGGCCGCGATGCTGCCGGTGATCTCGGCCACGGCCTGGGCGAAGTCGCGCTGCTCCTGAGCAGTCAGCAGTTTGTTCTTCAGGCGGCCCAAGTGCTCGATCTGCTTGATCGTGTCGCGCAGGCCACGGATTTCTTCCACCGTCATTTCCTTGAAGGACTTGCGGTTGGCTTCCTGCAGCAGGCCCGGTGGGATGTTGGGCTCCAGGCCTTGGTCGACCTGGTCGGCAACCCACTCCACCAGGCTCTTGCGCTTTTCGATCTCCTTCAAGCTCACGCTCTGACGCAAGTCGAAGCGCTCCAGCAGCGCATGGATCTGGCTCTGGTACTCGGGGTCGAGCGACTTGCTGACCTTGTCGAACTTCTTGAAGTATTCGATGGCTGCCTTGACCTCGTCCTGGGCAGCATAGGCCGCCTTGGTCGCCCACAGGTTGATGAGCTGGTTGCGCTTGGCCTCGGTCTGCTTGGCCAGATCCCCGCGCGCCTTCTCGGCAGCCTTGGCCGCACGGGCCTCAGCTGCAGCGTACTGCGCCGGGCGAATGTCGCGCACCTTCAGCCGAGCGATCAGCGCGGTGGCGTGTTCGCGTGCGGCACGGGCCAGCACATCGACGGTGTTCTTCTGGCCGGGCACCTTCTCGCGCACGCTCATGGCGTGCTGCAGGGCGCGCAGCTCAGTGGCCACGAAGCGCACCCGTGCATCGTTGTGGATGGCGGCATCCGCTGCGCGCTCCAGCCCGGCCGGGGTGGCCAGGTCGCCGTGCTCTTCCAGCATGCGCTGGTCGGTGCGGCCTTCGATCACGGACTGCGGGGGCTCGGCCTGGGTCAGCTTTTGCACCAGCTCGTCGCCAGACTGGAAGCCAAAGCGCTCGGCCACCAGGTCAGGATGCAGTCCGTTTTCGTCGCTGGTCATGCGCAGGGCCGAGAGCTTGCGCCAGATGGCGTCGTCTGCGGTGCCGTACATATCGCGCAGCACCTGGGTGCGCAGCTTGCCAGCTGCCGTGCTCAGGTCAGCGTTTTCCAGGTCGGTGACACCGGCCACAGCCTGGTCGCCGGTCTTGCTGGTGAGGAAGGCCCACACCTGGTAGATCGGCTGGCTCATCACCTCGGCGCGCACCTCGCGCGCGATCTGGGCGCGCAGGGCGTCGTGCTGCTTCTGCAGTTCTTTCAGCTTGCGTGAGCGCGCATTCTGCAGCCACTGCATGTCGCGCAGGCCCTTGCCTTGGAGCTCCTGGATGGCGTCTTGCGTGGCCTGGGTGCCCATGTCGTGGTAGAGCTTGTAGGCCTCCAGATCCATGCCGCCCTCTTCGGCCGACTTGAACAGCGGCCCCATGCTGCGCGCTGCCTCAGCTTCCTGGATGGCATCAGTCGTGGCCAGCATGCGATCCATGACGGCACGCACCTCGTCGTTGAGCTGCACGTTCAGCGTGTCGCCGATCAGTTTGTCCTTGACGGTGCGGTACACATTCACCAGCCAGGCGCGGAAGGTCTGGAACACCGACTGCAGCTCAAGGCTCGGGGCCTTGCCCTCGAAGGCATAGGCCTCAAAGCCACGGGCGAACTGCTCATGGTGGGGGCGCTTCTCGTCGGCGGTCATCAGGGCCCACTGGTCGATGGCGCTGATGTCCTGATCACCGGTCACACCCATCCACTTCAGGGTGGTGGTGAAGTCGTCCAGGATGGACTTCTCACCATCAGTGACCTGTTCGCCCTGGGCGATGCGCGCAGCAATGCGGCTGGCCAGGTCGGCCTGCACTTCCAGGAAGAAGTGGCCCGATTCGTGGATGAAGGTGGAGAGGTCTGCGTTCTTCAGCAGGCTGATGATGCTGGCCTGCTGGGTGATGTCGTTGCCGAATGCAATCTGGCCGCGTGCGTCCTGGCTGTAGATCGGCAGTCCGAGGGCTGTGCGGACAGCGTCACGGTCTTGCGCCGTGAGCCCGAGGTTCTTTAGTTCGTTGTCGCCGAGCTTGGCAATGCCTTGGACAGTGAGGCGAGCGCGGGATGAGACAGATGCTCCAGCAGCAGCTCCTTGATCCCCTGCACTTCCATCACCGTTGGGGGCGGCAGACTGTCGTCCCTCAGCCTCTGCTCCAGCAGCACCTCGAAGTCCAGACATTGTCGATCCGTCAGCGAGGCTAATTCCTGCCGTGTAAAGGCCTTTGAAGCCAGTTCGGAGATAGCGGTCGATAATTCCTGCGCGTTCATCTTCAGTGCCTTTCCAGGTCATGTATGCCAGCTGTGGCATGCCCTTTTCGGGGTCAAAGCCGGGCGTACTTTCCTTCCAGTATTTTACTGCGTCTGCCTCTTTCAAGCCAGGGAAATACTGCGCGTCGTAGTCATACGGGCCGTTGTCGGTGTCGACCCTGAATCCGAATGCGGAATACAGCGACGGCAGGAAGCCATGGGGGAACTTCTCGCTCTTGACAGCGAAGCAGTCCAGGTCGGTGGCACCTTCCTGGATGGACTTCAGCACCACGGCAGGGCCGCCAATTCCACGCGCGCCCTGTTCGTTATTTACCACACTTGCCAGGATCTTCTTGCCGCCCTCGGTCTTGAGCATGAAAAAGATCTGGCCGTCGCCCAGCTGGTACAGCTTCATGCTGCCGTCTTTGATGCCAGCTGTCACCTCTTCGATGGTGTACGGGGTCAGCGTGGTCTTGGCAGTGGACGCCTGGATTGCGTCGACAAACTCCTGCGGCGAGATGCCGCCCTTGTTCACCGCATCGTCGGACGTGCGCCAGTTACCGGCAGCAAAGTCGGCGGCCAGGCGTGCCTGGCGTGCAGCGTCGATGTTCTCCTGCTTGATCTCGCCAATGCGGTCAGCCAGATCCTGGGTGACAGACACCACGGGTTTGGCCAGCTCGAAGGCCCGGCGCGGGGAAGCCTTGTCGCTGTTCTCGCTGAGCCAGTCCTGCCACAGCAATTCCCAGCTGACGGCCTTGTCCAACTTGCCCACCACGCGGCCACGGATGCCCACCGGAAAGTCGGGGTGCGCCTGCGTGCCATCGGTGCCGAGGTCGACCTGGTGGTTCTCCTGGTCGACTTCCAGCAGGATCACACCATCGCCCCAGCGGTGACCGGCCAGGCTCGGCTCGCGCGTGGCGTCAAGGATCATCTGCATGGGTGGCGCGCCCATCTCCTGCGCGGCCTTGCCACCCATCAGGTCGAGAATGCGCTTGCGCGCGTCAAACGAGATGCCATCCATGTAGGTGTGCATCAGGGACGAGTCATCGAAGCCAGGGAACCCTTCCAGGTACTGGTTCAAAACGATGGCCTTCTTGGCGATGTTCACGGATTTCTCGGCCTTCTCTCTGGCCTTGTCGTCCTGGGCCGCAGCCAGATCCGCTTCAGCCTTGGCCAGCTTGGCCTTGAAATCATCAACCGACTTCGCGCCGGTCTCGTTCACCAGCTTGCCAAGTGCTTCCACGCCCTCAGCGGAGATGCGGCCGTCCTTGGCCCAGGCTTCCAGGGTGCCCACGAAGGCGGCAGCCACCGTGCTGTTGGACTGGTGCATGTTCGCGTCACCCATGACCACCAGCATGTAGTTGGCCCCATCCTTGAGCTTGGCGGCCTTCTGCGAGGAAACGCCCTTGCCCCGGTTGGCCCAGGCGATCTTATTGAAATTGCTTTGGCGCAGCGGGAAGAACGGGCCGCCCAGCAGGGGCACGGCCATCTCCAGCTGGCTGGAATCAATACCGGTGTACAGCGCGGCAGCTGCCGTGCGGTCTGCAATCGTCGGGAAGATGTTCTTGCCGACCATGTCCTGCACGGTGATGGTGGGGATCAGACTGCTGTCGACCAGCTGGTCGATCTGCAGCACGTCCTTGACCTCGCCGCCCTCACCCGCAATCGAATCTTCCAGGGCGTTGGCCGACTGGTTGAAGGTGTTCTGGTGCAGGATGTTGGGGTCGGTGGCGTCGTAGTTCCCGTTGTTGCCGGTGGCCGACTTGATCTGCGTGGGGTTGAAGACCACGTACTCGGAGGGGTTCGCGCTATCGCCTTCAAAGATGATGCCGTCATGCTCGGGCGTCAACGCCTCCAACGCCTTGCGCTTTGCATCGCCAAACGACATGCCCTGCTTGCGGTACTTTTTGATCGCGGCAGTCGTGTTGAGGGGGTTCTGGATGCTCAGGTACGCGGGGACGATCTCACCCCTGGGGGTCTTGATCGAAGCACCTGGGGGGCGCGTGTACCCGCTGGCGGACATCTGGCTACCGGTGAAGTACGTGCCAGGCGTGTCACCCTGCGCGCTGCGCTCAGTGACGCGAGTGGTGTCGAATTCGGTGACGCCTCTTTCGACGCTGCCGTGATACACCATCAGGGGCTCGCCCTGTGCGTCAACCACCTTGCTGCCGCCAAACCAATTGTTGAAGGCTGGCGTGCCAGGCTGATCCAGCACCTGGCTGCCCTGGGCAGTGTTCGCGTCGAATCCCAGCTTGTAGCGGCCAGCGAAGTCCTGCACCGTCATGCCGGTGCGCGCGGCCATCACCGCGTAAAAGTTGGATGCCAGTGCCGCGTACTGCTCGTTGACCTTGGGCGTGAAGCGCTTGATGGTGTTGAGCTGCTGCAAGATCTGGCCCTGCACCTGGTCGCGCCCTTCCTTGAACGTGGCGTCGTCCTGACGCTCGGCCAGTACACGCTCGATCTCGGCGTTGATCTTGTCTCCCTTCTCGGCCATGTAGTCCTTGGCCTCGGCCCGGCTCATGCCGTTCACGTCAGTGCGCGCGTTGTCGATCAGGGGCTGGGCAAAGGCCGAGCCAATGGTGCTGGTGAGCAGCTCACCGGTGGGGATCACAAGGTCGCCACCGGTCTGCACCTGGTCGAGCTGGGCCGCCACGCTGGGCACAGCAGCTGCGAGCTCCTGCAGATTGATGCCAGCTTCGACCAGCTTGGCCGAGTCCACAAACACCTGGGGGACTCCGTCGTCAGTCAGCTCCTGCATGTAAGCAGTGAGTGTTGCCGGGTTGGTCTTGAGCACTTCGGTGGCCTGCATGGTCTGCTGCAGCCCATCCAGCACGGTGGCGTGCTGCTCGGCCACCTGGGCCCGGCGGTCAACGCCAGAGGCGCGATCCACCGCGCCCTGCACGCCATGCATGAGGGTGACGTTGCCGCCTGCCCCAATGAGCGTGGCGATGAGGGTCTGGGCAGCTGCAGCTGGGCGGTCTGCTAGGTAGTCGCCAAAGGTCTTGCCCTTGTTGACATCGTTGATGGCCCAGTCGTTCAAGTCCTGCAGCACGGTGGCAACCTGCTCACCCTTGTTCTCGGCCCAGGCGTTTTTCAGGATGGCCGTCATCAACGGTGTGCCAGCCTTCATTTCCTGCACCAGGCCGCCCAACGGCAGCATCTCGGTGCCAGCCTCTATCGCGGCATCCGATGTGCCGTGAATCATCGACTTCCAGTGCGGCACCCCATCGGCCATGTCCTTCTGGTAGGTCTGGCCACCGGACATCGCGGCCATGGAGGTGAGTGCAGCTGCCTGGCCACCAGGCAGAAAGGCCATGGGCAGCACCATCAGGTTCTGGCCAAGCGACTGCACGCCGCTGGACACCGCACCGCCCAGCCAGGTCTTGGACTTACCCTCGGCCGACTTCTTGGCCACAGCCTGTTGATCGGCGATCTGCATGAACCCTTCAGATAACCGGCGCAGCGGATTGCCGCCAGGCATCGAGGTGTTGTCCAGCCAATCCAGCGGGTAACCGGCCGTGCGCGACACCGCGCCAAAGGCACCGGCCACGCCAGAACTACCACCGTGGTAGGCCCCAGCAATGTCACCCATCAGGGTCGAGCTGGTGCCAGGTGCGCTGACCAGGTACTTGACCGCAGCTGCGATGGTGGATAGCGCACCACTGTCGGCGTCTGGTTGAAGTAGTGCCGCGTTGACAGGCGATGCAGACAGGAACTTGGCGGTCTTGGGTGACTCGCTGACCAGCTTATTCCAGTAGTTCTGATCAAGCTCTTCCTGGAACTCAGGCAGCCTCTGCGATGCCAAGATCGCATCGACACCAGTCGTCTGCTGGATGCCAATGCCCTTCGCCACATCTTGTGGGTTGTACTTACGGGCCTCGGGGAATGGATTGACCATCGGCTCTTGATCGCCGTACAGGTCTTTCAATACTTTGGGGTCAAGGTTCATTGCGGACGCCGGTTGTAGTATTCGAGAATCAGCTCATCCGTTGGCTCTCCACCATTGGCCTTGATCGCGGCAGAGATGCGGCCACGCATGGCTGGTGGCATTTGCGCCACTGCGCTCTGCGCAGCAACAGCACTTAGCCGGGCCGGTGCACCAGCCTCGTCTATCGTGGTTTCAACGTACTGGTCACCATGGGTCACGCCCATGAAAGTGCTGCGGTAGGTCTTGCTGGTGAACAGTGAATCGATGACCCCCTGCACTTCCTTCTTGTCAGCCTTGTCACCTGTTTGCGCCTGGTAGGCCGCAAGCAATGGTTCCACCGTGGCGCGCGCCTTGTTTTTAATCTCGTCCTGCTTCTTCTTGGGCAGTTCCGAATACTTTCGGCCTTCGATGACAGTACCGCTGAGCCTGGTGTCCAGGTAGTCGTCAGCGCTGACCAGGGTGGCCATTTCCTTTTGCTTCTCTGGCTTGCGCAGTTGCACCCACAGATCGGTCAGATTGGTAGCCTGGGCGGCACTCAGGCTGCCCTTGGTGACAGGCTCGCGCAACACCGCTTGCATGTCGGCTGTGCGGTATTTATCAGGGTTGCGAACCATGTCCATCTTCAGGCCGATGTAGTTCAATGCCTTCTCAGGGCTGGACTCGGCCAGAGACCGGGCGCGCGACTGCGCCTCGAATCCTTCGCGTCGGATCTCGTCGTTGTGCTTGTCGATCAGGTTGGCGGCCTTGGCATAGGCCTCGGGTGCCGATGCACGCAGCGGGGCAAGCACCTTCTCACGGTCTGCTTTGCCAATGGATTTGCCAGCATTGAGCGCATCGCCAATCAGGATGTTGACCGGCCCGTACTGCCGCTTCTCGGTCTCTGCCTTGGCGTCCTCACGCATGGCGTGTTGGTACTTCAGTTCGGAGCGCGCGAACTTCAGCTCCATGGGTCTGTTCTTGAACTCTTCGGCCAGCTTTCCATCCAGCTCCTTGAGGCTCCAGTCGGGCCCAGATCCGTTGACCAGCTCCTGGGTTTTTCCGACACCTTGCTGCTCAGCGACACCCTGGGTGATGGCGTCATTGAAGTTGGCCTTGGCCTGCAAGCTCATCTCGGAGCTGTGCAAGTCGTAATAGGCCTTTGCCGCACTTGGATCGTTCCTGATTTGCCCGGCCAGAACGGCGGAATGCAGTGGCGTGAGCATCTTGGACTTGATCTCTGTGATCATGTCCTTGTCTTTGGTGGCGTCCAGCCCCTGCCGGGCGATGGTCTTCTGGATGACCTCTTCGATCTTCGTTCGAGCGTTGGACACTTCCGTCGGATCTGCGTACAGCATGCCTGCGGTCTTCACCGCGACGTTGACCGTATCGGCATCGGTTTCAGCTTCAAACTGCTTGCTCTGCTGCAGAACGTGAGAACCAAGCTGGCCGCGATAGTGGTTCGACAAGCGGCCGCTGTAAGAGTTGAAGGCCTGCCGCTGGGCATCATTCCCCAGGGTGCCAGAGATGCGCTCTGCCTCTTTGCGCAAAGCCTCATCCTCTTCATCCATCAGGCTCTTTGCGCCTGGTCGCTCCAGCGCAGCGCGGCCGGTCAACGACAGCGCATTGATCTGTCGCTCCAGCTTGATCTTGTCGAGCTGATTTGCAGCATCATCGATCCGCGCCTTGTTGGCTTTGTCGGCCTCTTCAAGCGCAATTTTGTTGAGCTCTCCCCCCGCACTCTGCATCGCACGGCCCATCTGACCTTGCTGGTCTGCAGCTATCGCGCCAGCGGTGGGGCCGCTGGGAGTTTGGAATTGAGCGCTGGGCTGAACTGCTACTTGGGTCTGCAGGTTGTCATACGTTGGGACTCTTGGCATCTATTTCACCTTGTTCTTGTCGTACTGATACCAGCTCGATGAGACCTGGCCAGCGCCGCCAAGCAAGGTCGATGCGAATGTGGAATCGGGGCTGATCGCGCCAGCTGCCGCGCGCGACGATGTAGCCTGTGCTGTTTGGTTTGCGCCCTGGGTGCGGTAGCCCCATGCGCTCTTGATCGCGTTGGACTGGATGGTGTTGGCATCGATCTCGCCCATCACGTCGGTGCTGGTCAGGATCTGGGCAGCGCTACCGACGCCAAGGTCAACCCCGTTGGCCGCCAGGCTGGCGCGCTGGGTGCCCTTCAGGTTGGCAGTGGCAATGCGGCTCTTCTGCTCTTCGCGCTGACCGGCCAGCAGTGTCTGCTGCGCCTGCGACTCGCTGATGCGCGCATTGATGTCGCCCAGGTTGGCCGTGAAATTGAGCTGCTCTTGCTGGGATTGGGCGTTAGCTTTCGCGGAATTCGCAGATCCCAGCGCACCCAACGCCATCAATCCGATGCCTACTGGACCGCACATTGATCAAACCCCTATGGTGAATGGGTTGACTTTGCCCCCGGCATGCCCAGTTAGGTGCACCGCTTAACCAGTGTGACCCCGCTGTCAACAAAGCCCAAACGCCGGTACATGGCCGCTGTGCGCTCGGTGTTTACCTCGGTGGACACACCAAGGGTTATCTCGCGCGCACCACGCGCCACGGCCCAATCCTCAAACGCCTGGATCATGCGCACCACATCACGGCCACCTCGGTGCTCTGGCACCACGTAGACGATCAGCTCCTGGGCGATGCGATCCGCGCTGAAAAACTGCTCGGTGACCAGGCCCAGCAGCATGCCGATTGGCTCTTCGCCCACTACGAGCACCAGACCGTCGTCCGAATTGGTGAGCGTGTGCAGCAAGTTCAGGCAGCGATCCATGTCGAATGCGCTGTGTGAAAAGCGTGGACTCTCATGCGCCATGCGCTGGCCCATGAGCAAGCACGGTACGAAGTCATCAGCGGTGGCGACTCTAACCACCAATTGCGGCCTCGACTGTCATGGAAATCACGGTCAGCGGCAGCGGGTCGCTCTGGCGCACATAGATCTGGCCGCCCTGCTGCCAGCTCGGCTCCAGGCTGATCTCGATCTCATCGCTCACCATGTTGGGTGCAGCGCCATAGACCTCGGTGGTGCGCTGCTTGTACTGCACCAGCCGGGTGAGGCTGGGCCCGGCATACACGCCGCTGGATCGGTAGACCCGCAGCCACACCTTGTTGATGTTCTTGACGTGGCCCTGTGCGTATGAACCATCCTGCAGCTGGCTCGACAGTGGTAGTGTCTGCAGGTCTGCCGTGATGGGCAGGCCCACCTGGACTTTGCTGCAGGCCTGCTCCAGCGTGATGGCCCCGCCGGTCACGGTCTTCTGCGTCATCACAGCACCGTCGCCCAGGACGTTGACCGTCTTGCCTTCGAGCCAGGTCAGGCCGCTGATGGTGGTGGCTGGCGCGCCCGAATACGTGGCACCGCAGTCCACGAAGAAGGCATCCGCAGCGGTTGCAAACTGGCGCGACTGCATGCGCTCCACGTAGCGGGTGGTCGCCCCACCGATGGTGCGCTTGACCACCACGTAGAGCACATCCTCGTTGCCCTCGGACACCACGCAGCAGGACTCGAAGAGGCCATCTGTGTCGTGCTGGTGAATGGCACCGATCTGCTGCTCGGGCACGTAGGTCACGCCGATCAGTTTGCCGTTGGAGCTGATGGCCCAGATCAACGGCACCGGGGCCTTGCTGTAGGCCAGGTCGGTGATGTTGAGGTTATCGAACAGGTGCGGTGCGCGTAGGCTCATGTCGCCTGTGATATAGCCACCGGCCTGGTACTGGTAGGCCATCTCGCGCAGGTGGCCGCCCCGGCTGGCCCCGTAGATGATGTTGTTGTTGACGATCTGGGGCTGGACGTTGTTCGCGCCCACGTAGCTCTGGGGCTTGACGCTGATCGAGGTGGGCGTGATCGCGTCACTGTTCACCGAGGTGACCCGCCACTCGGCAGACCCGGTGAGCAGCACCAGGTTCTGCAGCGGCACGATGTGGCGAATGGTGTTCGCCTCGCGCGCGGCCACGCGGATGTTGATGCTGTCGTCATCGCGCACGGGTATCGAGTAGGACAGATTGGACTCGGTGCCCGACCTGGTCATGCGCAGGTTCTGCGGCTCGTTGGTCGAACCGGCAAAGCACCTGCGCTGCTCGAAGTAGGACACCGCACCTGGGTAGAGACCGGCACCGCTGAACGGGTTGTTGGTGATCGGTGGCGTCTTGGCCAGGTTGGCCGTGATGTTCTCGTCCTTGAACGTCAGGCCATCGGTCTGGCCAATGTAGCCATACAACCCGTTGCTCTGCTTGTAGACGTTGTATCGGGTCGCGCCCGTGGTCGTCCAGGTGATGGTGTTGAAGGCACCAGTCTGCAGCAGGTTGTTGACCACGCCCACCGGGGTGATAGTGCCGCCCGAGGTGTAAGCACCGAAGGCTGTGGTGTTGACCGGCGTGCCCCCGCTGGACACCGACAGGCTCGATGTGGTCGGCGTGGTGTTGACTGTGAACGTGCCATTGATGGCCGTCATTCCCAGCACGCCCGAGATGGTGATGGTCTGGCCCACGACCAGGTTGTGCACGGCACCCGTGGTGATCACGCCAGGATTCGCCTGCGTGATGGCAGTGATGCTGGCCGTCGGGCCCGTGGCCGCCACCGATGCATCGGACTCTTCCAGGCCAGTCGTGCCGACGCTGGTGACCTTGTAGCTGTAGGTCGTCAGGCTTGCCGGTGCTGCGGCCAGCGTAGCCACCGCCGCAGCACCCGTGGGCACCGTCAGGCTGGACACGAAGCTGATGGCCGTCAGCGTCCAGCTCAGTGCGCCCAGCCTGCGCAGCTCACGCGGGGCGTAACCAGGGTGGGTGATGGTCAGTACGTCAGCCGACTGGACGTAATGCAGGTCGAACAGATCCGCTTCCAGGTAGGGCGTGGCCACCTCGTAGGGCACGCCGGGACTGGACTCAAGGGTCGCGCCATTGGTGTGGAATCGCACGTACTGGTCGCCAAACTCCAGCACCATGGTCTGCGTGGTGCTGTAGGTGAACGAGATCAGTTTGGCCTTCTTGGCCACGGTCTTGCAGGTGTTCACGTAGGCCGTGCCAGCGCGGTTGGCCACCGGGCCATGGGGCAGCACGATCATGTTGCGGCAGGTAGCCAGGCCAGCCTGGAACTTGCTGTCGCTGATCTGCCCCCAGAACTCAGGGGTGACCTCGCCCCCCGAAAACGACATGGTCAGCTTGCGAGTGCTCATCGCGCATTCATCCATTCGACCTGGTGGGTCGGCTTGATGCTCTGATTGGATGCGTCATTCGCGGCGGCCTGCTTGAGCCAGTACGCATAGGCCTGCAGCGCATCCTTCGCAGCTGCGCGCCCTTCTGAACCTTTGAGTACAGGCCCAGCCAGCTTTGCCGTGAGCAACCAGGTCAGGGTCTCAGTGAACAGCGGGGGGAACTTCGCGGTGTCGCTCACCAGGGTGGTGTACCTGGCCACGGCATCTGCCTGGTTGGTCAGGATGATGTCATTGCCATCGGCATCGATCTCGGTGGCGAATGGCTGCGGGGTGTAGACACCCTGGCTGGGCAGCGTGCCGCCGAGCGCATCGCTGTACACGGTGGTCGAACCAAGCACGGCACTGTAATCGTCAGTCGCGGCCGGGTCGAGTATGGCCAGCACGGTCAAGCAGCTGGCTGGCGCTGCGTATGCGTGCTGCCAGGTGGAGCTCGGGTTGGTCACCTCAGCAAGGGCCACACGCCGGGTGGCGAATCCCCAGTTATGCGCGTCAAGCAGAGTTGCCAGCGCCATGGGATAGAACCGCGCGCAGTGCTCAGCCTGGGCCGATCCTTCTGGGGGATCAATGCTGGCAACCGTGGCACTATCGCCCAGGTTTCCCAGCGCCGAGTTGCAGATGTCAACGACAGAACTCATGATCTCTTCTTCCTAAAAAGAAGGGGGCCGCAGTTTCCCGTGGCCCCCCAATGGCTTCCTGCAAGGGAATCAGTTACACCAGCTCGTCACCGGTTGGGGCTTTCAGCTCGGGCTTTTGGCCCTTCGAGGGTTTGACCTCGCGCAGCGTTTCAGCCAAACGCATGGGCTTACCTTCTGGGCCTTTGGGGAACTCGGTCTCGAATTCCTCTCCTGCGCGCACAAAGCGCGACTCATGCGAGAGCCAGCGGTCAACGTCAGTGATGTACTTAGCCATTTGCTACCCCTTAAGCGACAGTGAAACCGCTGGGGTAGTTCTTGCCAACGCCGACATCTTCCAAGGTCACCATGGAGGTGAACTTGCCAGCTGTCAGAGGGCCGGTGGCAACAACGTACTGCACACCCAGGTAGCGCTGGCCAATGGGCTGGGCCAACAGCACGGCGCTGTTCAGGCACAACACGATGGGTTTGCGCGCCAGGGTCAGGTCGGTCTTGGGGATGGCATCACTGGAGGCCAGCACCGTGGGCGAACCCAAGTTGGCGGCGGCAGAGCTGATGATCTGGAAGGTGACAGTGGCAGCGCCAGCAGCAGTAGCGGCTTCGTCCACACCAAAGCTGAAGTACAGGTCTTCGCCCTGGCCCAGATCACGGTTGGTGCCCAGGTCGATGGTGTTGGTGGACACTGCAGAGGCCGTGACGGCCTGGGCAGACGAGAGGGTCAAAAGTGCGTCGGTCATCATGATCGATTACTCCTTAATTCAGATTAGGAAACGAGGGTTTCAGCGATGCCCAGACCGTCCACACCGCGCACAGGTACGCCGAGGAAGGTGAGTTGCTGAATGTTTTGACCGAACTGGGTCAGAGCTGGCTGGATGCCCAAAGCTGCGTTGGACTTTTCCAGAGCCTGGATCATCAAACCTTCCTGAATGGAACGGTTTGCGTAGAAGGCGGCACGGCCCATGCGCATGTTGGGGATGCGAGCCAGCGCGCGAGTCATCAGCTTGACCGCGTTGGTAGCGGCAGTGGTTGCCTGGCTGCCGGTCACGCCGATCCAGTCAGAAACGTCCACGTTGGCAATACGCACAACATAGCGCCAATCCTTCACCACCAGGCCTGCATCCCATTGGAACAGGGAACGGGCAGCCTGATACCAGCCGCCATTGCCGTCGGACACCGACTCTTCGCCCAGATCGCGGCTGGACAGGCCTGCGCGCGAACCCTTGGGGAACGGGCTGAACACGGTCTGCTCGCCCCACACCACCAGGTAGATGGACGCGTTGTCGGAGCCAGCGCCACCGGCCAGGATCACGTTGTTGCCGTTACCAGCAGTGGTGCTGGAGTAGCGGGTTGCCAGACCAGAGAAGGTCTTCATGTCGGCACCGACGTTGCCGTTGAAGATCTTGGAGGTCATTTCCTGGCCCATCGCTTCGATGAAGGCAGACTCTTCCGACAGACGGAAGGCAGCGCTGTTGCCGTTGAGGGCCAGCAGCTTGGCATCGATGTGGCTGCGTGCTTCCAACATCGCGCAAGGCTCAGTGATCTGCGCGGTGGTCGACTTGCTGGAAGGCACACCAGCGTTGTACTGACGCCAGTAGACAGCAGGCAGGCCGGTGCGGATACCGACAACGTGCGAGGTGGGCTGATTGGCTTCCTTGAAGACGATGTCTTCCAGGATGTCGTTTTGCTGAGAGAGCAGTTCTGCTACGGGATCGATCTTGCCATCGGGGCTCATGCGCTTTGCATAGTCTGCAAGCGTCAATTGGCCGGTGCTGAGTGTTGCCATGGTTTAACTCCTAGGGTTTCATGTTGGGATACATACGCTGAGCAACAGACTCGATGGTGGTCTGACGGCCACCGGATACGAGCTTGCTGTCCTGACTGATTGCTTTGCCAGCCTTGGCCATGAACCGGATGACTTCCGGGTGGTTTCCGAACTTGGACTTTTCCAGCAGATCTTTGAGTTCGGGCGTCCCCAAGTCGGCCAGGGCCTTCTTGGCGATGGCAAGGGTCTCGGGCAGCTTGTCGCCACCGATGTCCTTGTCAGCAGTCACGGCATCGGCCCACTCTGTCGCTTGACGCGCCAGGGCCTGCTCTTGCTGCACGTTGAAATTGGTAGCCATCTTGGCCCCGATCTCAGCCACCTTTGTCGCTTCTTCTTGAGAGAGCCCGAGCTCTTTGGCCACTGCCGAGAACTCGCCGAGAAACTCGCCTTCAAGTGGGGCACCGTCAGGTGTCTTGAACTCGTAGGTCTCGGGCACTACCTTCGCAGGCGTTGCTGCAGCCTCGTCCGGTTTGGCAGCTGCCGCATCGGTAGAAGGTTGCTGGGTTGCATCAGCCTGGGCAGCAGGAGCAGTCGCCCCTGTGTCGGCAGCTGGTGCGCTTTGATCGACAGCAGGCGTGGTTGTTGCGCTGTCGGCCATTAGTGTTGGGGTCGATGACGCGCCACCACCGCCCGAGGCGTCGGCCGCATTCAGCAATCGAAACTTACGCAGATTCATTCGACTCTTTCATCATCGTTGCATACATCTCGGGTGCTGCCTGGTGGATCGTTCCCACCAGCCGCAGGCCCTCGTTTCTCACGCCTTCGTTGAATGCCATGGTCATGCTGTTCTGGTGGAATGACGTGCGGTAAATACCTGCACGATCCAGAAAGCGCCAAAGGGTTCGCCGTCCGCGTTTACTGCCCATGAGCCACTTGATGTCATCGATCTCGGTCTGGTCTGCCAGCTTTTCCTTCAGGTCTCGCGCCTTGCGGTGCTTGTCCTGGGACTCTTGATCGAGTGGGTCGTAGTTGCTCACGGACGCAGATTACGTGCGCGTGCTGGAGTTAGGTGCACCGCTACCGTCGACGCATCACCATGCCGCCGCCAGCTGCAGCGGTGCCGGTGTATTCAATGCCTGTCGGGCCGTACTGCACGCCGATGGCCACAGTCGATGGATCTGGCCAGACTGCAGTGCCCGAGATGGTTCCAGCCACCGTGGCCGTGAGCGTCACCGACTCGCCCAGGGTGCTGACCATGATCATGGTTGCGCCTAGCGACTCAGCCACTGCGATGGCCTCGGCCAGGTTGTTGGCCAGAATCACCGTGGTGGTCGCACCATCGGCCAGCGTGATGGTCTCGGTGAATGCGTTGGCATAGGTCGCCGTGGCGTCATCCACAAAGCCCATGGCCACAGCTTCGGCCAGTGCGTTCTCCATCACCTGGTTGGAAATGAGCAGATCGGCCAGCGCCAGCGACTCGGCTAGGGTCTCGTTGTACGTGACGCTGCCGCCAGCGACAGTTCCCGCGTAATCGTCCAGCAGCGTGGTGCTCTCTGACAGCGTGGCCACAAAGGTCTGCACCGAGCTGTCGGTGTCGGCCGGTGTGACCGACTCGGTCATGGCATTGGCAAACGTGGCGGCAGCTGCCACGCTGTCGCCCATCGCAATGGATTCGGTGGCCAGGGTGTTGGGGAATGTGACATTGGACACATAGGTGTCCGCAGCTGCCACGAACTCGGCAATGCTGTTGAGCAGCGTGGCAATGGTTGTGAGCGTTGCAGCTGTAGCAACGGATTCGGACAAGGTCTCGTTGTAGGTGGCAGGGCCGCCGCCACCCGTGCTGGTGTCGATGATCTCGGTGTCCCACCACCCGGCAGGCTGTAGCTCTGCATCCCACCAAGCGTCTGGGCGTAGCTCGCCATCGAACCAGCCCAGGTACGCCATTTAGCGCTCCATTACGGTGACTTCACCATTGAAAAACGTGGCTGTGGTCGCGCTGCTCATCACGCAATGCAGCATGCAGGTGCCGTTGTACAGGCGCACGCCGGGTGGTGCTAAAGCCCGTGCTGCGGGGATGTTGACAATGGTGGTGCCGATCATCGCCAGGTCGCGGGTAATCATCAGGTGGATGGTTCCGGTCAGCAGCGAGGTGGGTGAAGTCCACGACTGGATCGACTGCACACCTGTGTCACCAGCTGCCAGATTGAAGAACACGATGGTTCCAACAACGGGGGTAGCTGGTGCCTGCGAACCCACCACAGCGGTCAGCGTGGCTGTGCGGCCTGCTACGCCTGCGGAGTTTGTGTAGCTCACCGTCCAGTTGGTAGCCACTGCCGCCATCGTGCTGGCCGCGCTGAAGTACAGGGCAATGCCGCACCCCTCACCCGCAGTTCCACCATTCACATCCCGCGCTGGCAGTGTGGGTGTGGTTATCGCCTGGGCTGTGGTTGTAGTGACTACGAGGCCACTGTTAACCCAAAGCACATCAAAGAACACGTTTGCGTGCGCAACCGAGGTGGCTATCAGAAGTTCAGTCAAGAAGTTCCCACCTGTAGCGGCGTTGGCAATCGGGATGCAGCCAAAGTCTGCGGTCACCGTGCCATCCGTGACGCGACCATTGACGCCGGGAGTACCGGGCACCCATGCACCTGGGTAGCCTGCGTCCTTTGCTGTGCAGTACCAGTAGCCGGTGGCGTCCGAGGCGGTGCCCGATTTCATGAAAGGCACGCTGCGCCCGTTGTACTGACCAAGGCCAGCAGGCGGGTACTCCGCACCAGCGCGGTCACGGTGAACCCAGCTTCCGTCTTCTCGGTAGCCGAGATTCTCACCAGGCAGCAGAATGAACGCCATCAGTTCTACTACGTTGGTGCCATCCGTATGCAGGACGCTCACCGTAACCGAGGTGCCAGCCGAATTGTTTGTGCAGTAGATGGCCTTCACATTGCGCACAGTGCTTGCTGCGGGAGCGGGCACGATGGTCGTGGTGGTGGCCGTGGTGATCAGCGTATTCTTGCGCCCCGGCATGATGGTCGTGCCGTTCACGTCCATGTAAGACGTGTGCACCTCAATCGTAGTCGCGGCTGCGCTGGTGACAAGTTGCACCAAGTCAGAGGTGGTCGATAGGAGCAGCATGGCTTATTGTGGCAGTGCGGTGTAGGTCAGGCTGGAGCAGGCGACGGTGTCGTTGGTAGCCAGCACCAGGCCGTTGCTCATATTGATGTCCGAGCCAGATGCTGCCACAGCGCACAAGATGATGGCCACCGCCCCGGAGGTTTGCAGGGTGGCAGCGGCCACCGTGCCGGCCACGGCTGCTGTGTCTGAGGTAATTGCTCCGGCCGTGGCTGTGGCGCCGCCGGTGGAAAAGCCGCCGTTTGCCGTAGCCGTCAATGGCAGATTGGCCAGCACCGTGCCGGGTGTGGCCAGCGTGGCGCCGGTGGGGTGGAACTTCAGGCGGGCATTGGTGCCAAGCAGCGCGGTCACCGCATCAGTGGCAGCAGTGCGGGCCGAGGTGGCGTGGGATACGGTCATTCTTGATCTCCTTCAATGGCTTGGGGTTCGGCTTCTGGGGTGGGGACGATGTGGCCCACCATCTCGACGGTTTCCACCAGGCCAGTGGCGGCGCGGGTGATCTCCAGCGTGAAGCGGATTTCTGCAGGTTGGGATGAGAGGTCTGGCATGGTCATGCACCTGGTGGTGTGGGTGCCGGGGGTGCGCTTTGGTTGGCGCCTGGCGTGGGGTCGTATGCCGTGAGCTTGACGCCCAGGGCGGCGGCCTGCGTTTGCGCGGCGGCGATGGCGGTCAGCACATCGTCGAAGTCGTAGCCCATGGCAGAGGCCAGATCCTGCGGGGACATGAGCCCGGCCTTGACGGCCAGAATCTTGGCTTCCATGTCGCCCTGGGGGTCTACCCATTCCCAGCGGCGGGGCTGCCACTCATGGCGGCTGAATTTGGCAATCTTGGCAGCAGGCAGCGCGCTTCCGTTAGGCATGGTGATGGCGCCCATGAGCAATGCGCCTTGCAGCCAGGCCTGGAATATGGGTTCCATAGTGGATGAAATAAACCACTCCTGGTCGGCGGCCCAGCGGTCGCGCTCCTCCAGGGAGCCGCTGCGGATGCTGCTGTAGCTGACGCCTTCCAGGTCATTGGCCAGGGAGTGGTAGGCCACACGCCAGCCGCTGGCGATGCGCTGCAGCGTGGTCTTGACAAAGGGGCCGAACACCTCGTTGGGGTATGGGCTCTGGAATGGCTGAAAGCTCACGCCGCTGGCCAGCGTGTCGAAGGTGCCGGGCTGGCTGACGGTGGTGGTGGTGCCGCCATCATCCACGCCTAGGGGCGATATGCCGTCTGGTGTGGTGAAGAAGCCGTAATGATTGGCACCATGCTCGGCAGCCAGCAGAGCCGACAGCTTGAAGTTGCCCAGGTGGTGCAGGCTGATCATGCCCGGGGCCATCCAGGGTATACCCCGCAATTGCTCGGCGCGCTCCACCCGGAAGCGGTGCAGCGTGTCATTGATGTCCAGGCGCGCGCGCATGCGGCTGCCGTTGGAGCCATCGTTTGGGTGGGCCACAAACACATGGATAGCGACCGGGCGGCGGTTGGCATTGATCTCCACGCCCATGATGATGGCATTGCGCCCCGGTGTACCGGATACGTTGTAGGTGGTGTCGATGCGGTCCACGTCGATGATCTGCAGCGCCAGGCCGTATTTGTTGCCCGACTCGGCACCGCGCACCAGGCGGAGCATGAATTCACCGTCGGATGGCAGTCCGCCCACCAGGGTTTCACACAGGTCGCGCAGCGATTGCTGGCCGGTGATGTCGCAGGTCTTGGACCACTCGGCCCATGCATCTTCGATGGCGTTGTTGGCCAGGCGGTCCGGAGCGCCGGGCTTGTCTTCCACACGCATCTGCAGGCGGATACCGCCGGGGCCAATGATGTTGTTTTTTACCATGCCAACGAACTTGGTTGCGTAGTCGTTGTTCAGGGCCAGATCACGGCCACGTGCGCGGGTGCGGTTGAGGTCGGTGCGCAGATCCTGGTTGAGGGATTGCTCGGTAGCCAGCCAGTCGCTGGTGAGTCGGTCCATCCGGGCAGCCTGCAGCCGGCGCACTTGGGGAGCTTGGCCGCCAACCCAGCGGGCGACGGTACTGCGGGCGCGTTGAATAAAACTGGTGTTTTGCATTGCTTAGGCGCCGAAGCGCACCATGATGCG
>ERZ1034361.176-NODE-176-length-46261-cov-4.531180_pt1 | contig 46261 bp, 43 predicted proteins | sample MGYA00520617_ERZ1034361 | MGnify/ENA primary metagenome ERZ1034361 (study PRJEB33736, sample SAMEA104284507) | Azolla filiculoides | biome: Urban; feature: Water surface; material: Ditch water | place: Netherlands | collected 2015-10-28 | depth 0-0.1 m ... | reverse complement strand
ACCGCGGAATTCGCCTTCAAGTTCTTGCACAATTTTGCCGTTGCCACGCACGGGACCATCCAAGCGTTGCAAGTTGCAATTGACCACGAAGATCAAATTGTCGAGTTTTTCACGAGCAGCCAAACCAATGGCCCCCAAAGATTCCACCTCGTCCATCTCACCGTCACCACAGAACACCCACACTTTGCGGTTTTCTGTGTTGGCAATACCGCGGGCATGCAAATACTTCAAAAAGCGCGCTTGGTAGATGGCCATCAACGGGCCAAGTCCCATGGAGACTGTAGGGAACTGCCAGAACTCTGGCATCAACTTGGGGTGTGGGTAGCTGGACAAACCGTTGCCATCCACTTCTTGGCGGAAGTTAAGCAACTGCTCTTCTGTGAGGCGGCCTTCCAAATAGGCACGGGCATACACGCCTGGCGAAACGTGACCCTGAATGTACAAACAATCGCCACCGTGATTTTCACTTTCAGCGTGCCAGAAGTGATTAAAACCTGCACCAAACATGTGAGCCAAGGACGCAAAAGAGCCAATGTGACCGCCTAAGTCGCCCCCATCTTCCGGATTGTGACGGTTGGCCTTGACCACCATCGCCATGGCGTTCCAGCGCATGTAAGCACGCAGGCGCTCTTCAATTTCAATGTTGCCAGGACAATGTGCTTCTTGATCGGGCTCAATGGTGTTCACATAACCTGTGTTGGCAGAGAACGGCATGTCAATGCTGCTCTCGCGCGCATGTTCGAGCAGTTGCTCCAACAAGAAGTGCGCACGCTCGCCACCTTCTTTTTCAATCACGGCGGACAAAGCGTCCATCCATTCGCGGGTTTCAATGGCGTCCATGTCTGAGAGGACGTTATTTGGCTGAACGGCTGACATGTTTGTCTCCTTTGTAGGCCGTGGTTGATCTATTTTTTCGAAATTCTCGCACAAAGCTTAAAAAATTTCAAATGGTGCCCCTTCATTTTGCATTGTGAAATTTAAAGAAAAGCGATTCCCCTAAACTCAGGGGCATGAAGTCGCACAACGTATCCCAAGCCCTGATGGCGTTGAAACCCATGTCCTGGTGGCGTCGGTGGTGGAAGCGCCAGAACGCAGTAAGGCAAGATCGATTTGCGAGTTTGGCCCCTGTAGCCTCTGTTTTATTATTTTTCAGCGCCATTGTCTTTTCGTTTTGGTACTTGCGGGTAGAGGAAATTGACCGTGAACAGGAAGCGGTCAAACGCGACGTTGAATACAGTCAGCAACGGCTACGTCTGCGTTTGTTGGAACGCCAAGAACAAATCATGCGACTGGCAAGGGATGCATCCAACAAGGATGTAGACATCAAAGAATTCGGTCGACGAGCCGAGTCTTTGGTCATGAAGAATCCAGAACTTCAAACCTTGGCGTGGGTCGATGACAAACGAAAAATCGTCGCAAGCCAGACCGCGCCAAGCGTCCTGGTCAGCCAAAAATGGCGTGTCGGTGAAACATTGAAGTGGGGAGAGTCAGAAAACAGCTACAGCCTCGCCCGTGACTTGATGCAGCCGGTTTATTCGCAAGAAGACGATGGCAGTCTGTCGATTGGCAGTCCTGGCGCTGGCCAGGAAAACTATGCGCGCAATGTGGTGCTGCAACTGCACACCCCACTCACCAACGCCCAAGGCCGCTTCAATGGCGTTGTGATGGCAGAGTATGCGGTTGAGAGTCTCCTGCGCTACGGTGTTCCCACGGAAATATTGGCCAAATACGCTGTCTCATTGTTAGACAGCGACGGCAATTTGATCGCCGGCCAGTCCATCCCCAAACGCATGAGTTTCTGGAGTTTTTTACCCGGCATCTCGGGGCAAAACAACGAATATGAAGTGCCCGTTTCACCCGTAGGCAATGGGCTGGTTTTGCGCGCTCAAACTTGGAAAACATCGCAAGACTTGGTGGGCAGCGGTCTGTTCTGGTTGGTCAGCTCCTTGAGTTTGCTCACCGCCTGGATGTTGATCGGCAATTGGCGTCACACCCGCAAGCGACAACAAACGCAAAAAGAACTGATCGCAGAAACCAATTTCAGACGTGCCATGGAGAACTCCATGTTGACCGGCATGCGCGCACTCGACCTGGAGGGGCGAATCACGTATGTTAATTTGGCGTTCTGTCAAATGACTGGATGGCAGGAAAATGAATTGATTGGGGCTGTGGCCCCCTTTCCCTACTGGCCTGACGAGGACAGGGAACAGTTGATGACACGGCTTGAAGAGGAAATGAGCGGCAAACAAACGCCTGGCGGCTTTCAAGTCCGCGTTAAGCGCAAAAACAACAGCATCTTTGATGCGCGCTTGTATGTCTCGCCCCTCATTGATGCCGTGGGACAGCAAACCGGCTGGATGACGTCGATGACGGACATCACCGAACCCAATCGCGTACGGGAACAATTGGCCGCGTCGTATGAACGCTTCACCATCGTGTTGGAAGCGCTGGACGCGTCAGTCTCAGTGGCACCTTTGGGCCGCGCTGAGTTGCTGTTTGCCAACAAACTCTATCGCCAATGGTTTGGCACCGACACCCAAGGCCATTTAGGTTTGGTAGAAAAAGCCGGCATGCTGGACATTCGAAACGCTGAGATGGAAATGGACGATGTCGATGCTTTGGCAGGTTTGCCCACTGAAAGTCTCACCGTGGCCCCAGCTGAGCGCGCTGAAATTTACGTGGCCCACCTCGACAAGTGGCTCGAAATTAGAACCCGTTACATCCACTGGGCAGACGGTCGATTGGCGCAACTGGTCATTGCCACCGACATTACGGCCAGAAGACAAGCAGAGGAGCTGGCTGCGCAACAAGCAGAACGTGCCCAAAACGCCAGCCGTTTAATCACCATGGGAGAAATGGCGTCCAGCGTGGCGCACGAGCTGAATCAACCCTTGACAGCCATTACCAATTACTGCAACGGCATGCTGTCACGCATCAAAGCCCAGCAAATGGAAGAGAAAGACCTGATTTGGGCTTTGGAAAAAACCGCCCACCAAGCGCAGCGGGCAGGTCAAATCATCCACCGCATCAGGTCATTTGTAAAACGCAGTGAGCCCAACCGCGCAGATTCTGACGTTTTAACCATGGTCAATGAAGCCGTTGAGCTGGCCGAAATTGAGCTTCGCCGTCGCAACGTGCGACTGTCCCACTATGTAGCCTCCCGCCTGCCCAAACTCCAAGTTGACCCCATCCTGATTGAACAGGTGATGGTCAATTTGATGAAAAATGCTGCGGAATCCATAGACAATGCCGAGCGCCCGGTCGGCCAACGCCATGTTGAGTTACGCGTGGTTCCCAAGCTGGTTGACCAGCAAAACACCGTGCATTTCTCTGTGTCAGACACCGGCCGTGGCCTGCCGCCTGAAGTGATGGACCGCCTTTATGAGGCGTTCTTCTCGACCAAGGCCGAGGGCATGGGCATTGGCCTGAATTTATGCCGAACCATTGTCGAGTCCCATCAGGGCCGAATTGCCGCTGAGAACCTCTACAATGCCGACGAAGTTGTTGGATGTTGTTTTTCCTTCTGGATTCCATCCGGTGGGAATACATTGAATTGATTTAGTAACCCTGGTACCCCTCATGAGTTTGATACCCAAAAAAGGCACTGTTTACGTTGTTGACGACGACGAGGCCGTTCGCGATTCACTGCAGTGGCTCTTAGAGGGCAAAGATTACCGCGTCAGGTGCTTCGATTCTGCAGAATCTTTCCTCAGCCGTTACGACCCCCGCGAAGTCGCTTGCCTCATTGTGGACATTCGAATGGGCGGCATGACGGGCCTTGAGCTGCAAGACAAATTGGTTGAGCGCCGCTCTCCTTTACCCATCGTGTTCATCACAGGTCACGGCGACGTGCCCATGGCGGTCAACACCATGAAAAAAGGGGCCATGGACTTTATTCAAAAGCCTTTCAAAGAGGAAGATTTGGTGAGTTTGGTTGAGCGCATGTTGGACAGTGCGCGTGAGTCTTTCTCGGACTACCAAAATGCCGCCAACCGAGACGCCTTGTTGTCCAAACTCACAGGCCGTGAATCTCAAGTGCTTGAGCGCATTGTGGCGGGCCGATTGAACAAACAAATTGCCGACGACTTGGGCATCAGCATCAAAACTGTTGAAGCGCACCGAGCCAATATCATGGAAAAACTGAACGCCAACACGGTGGCCGATTTGCTCAAGATTGCATTGGGACAAAACGCGCCAAAATCCTAAAGGCCCACAAACCAAACCAACGCCCGTGATTTTTCAACTCGCGGGCGTTTTTACTTCACGCATCCCAATTTACTCTCGCGAGACTCACCATGACCGCCCAACGCATTGACGGCAACGCCCTGTCCCAACAATTACGCGCAGATGTTGCAGCACGCACCCTCGCTCTGAAGGCCAAAGGCATCACACCTGGTTTGGCCGTGGTATTGGTGGGCGACAACTCGGCCAGCCAGGTCTACGTGCGCAACAAGGTCAAAGCCTGCCAAGACAGCGGCCTGCATTCGGTTTTGGAAAAATACCCCGACACCCTGTCCGAGGCCGAGTTGCTGGCCCGTGTGCATGCACTCAACAATGACGCCACCATTCACGGCATCTTGGTTCAACTGCCCTTGCCTGCGCACATAGATGCGCAAAAAGTCATCGAAGCCATTTCGCCAGCCAAAGATGTCGACGGCTTTCACATTGCCAGTGCTGGCGCCCTCATGACCGGCATGCCTGGCTTTTGGCCATGCACGCCATACGGCTGCATGAAAATGCTCGAGAGCATCGGCTACGACCTCAAAGGCAAACACGCTGTGGTCATTGGCCGAAGCAACATTGTGGGCAAGCCCATGGCCATGATGCTTTTACAAAAAAATGCAACCGTTACCATTTGCCACAGTGCCACCCAAGACCTCAAGGCCATGACGCTTCAGGCCGATGTCATTGTGGCAGCCGTTGGCAAACGAAACGTATTGACAGCAGACATGGTCAAGCCAGGTGCTGTGGTGCTTGACGTCGGCATGAACCGCAACGACGAAGGCAAACTGTGCGGCGATGTGGACTTTGCTGGCGTAGCACAAGTTGCCAGCTACATCACACCCGTTCCAGGCGGCGTCGGGCCCATGACCATCACCATGTTGTTGGTCAACACTTTAGAAGCTGCTGAACGCATGGCGGCTTGATTTCAAACTCACGATTTCCCCCTCTTCATGACATCCACATCCCACGCTTCCAATCCATTGCTTCAGCCCAGTGGTTTACCCCTATTTGACCAAATCAAACCAGAACATGTCCGCGTCGCTGTTGACGTGTTATTGGCATCAGCCTCTGAAGCGCTCGAAACCGTCACTGCGCCAGAGTTTCCCGCTGAGTGGCTCGCCATCGCCAAAGTACTGGACGTCACCACAGAGCGCCTAAGCAGTGCGTGGGGTGCCGTCAGCCATTTAAACAGCGTCGCAGACACACCTGAGCTGCGTGCAGCCTACAACGACGCTCTGCCCAAAGTGACTGAATTCTGGACACGCTTGGGCTCTGATGAACGCTTGTACGCAAAATACAAAGCCGTCAAGCCCGACACTTTGGACGCAGCTCAGAAGCAAGCTTTGAAAAATGCGTTACGCAACTTTGTGCTGGGTGGCGCCGAGCTTCAAGGTGACGCCAAATCTCGCTACGCCGCCATCCAAGAACGCATGGCCGAGCTGAGCCAAAAATTCAGCGAAAACGCGTTAGACGCCACCGACAAGTTTGCACTCTACGTCGAAAAAGATGCCCTTGAAGGCGTCCCCGAAGATGTTCAAAACACAGCCCGCGCAGCCGCAGAAAAAGAAGGCAAGCCTGGCTACAAACTGACGCTGAAGATGCCCTGCTACTTGCCTGTGATGCAATTTGCTAGCAGCAGCGATTTGCGCCAACAACTGTACCGCGCCTACGTGACGCGGGCCTCCGACCAGGCCAACGCAGAATTTGCAGCACTCGACAACAGCGCGCTCATTCGAGAGATTTTGCAATTGCGCCAGGAAGAAGCCCAGTTGTTGGGTTTTCAAAACTTTGCTGAGGTGTCCGTGGCCACAAAGATGGCCGACTCTCCTGCCAAAGTGATTTCTTTTTTGCGCGATCTGGCGCAACGTGCCCGACCCTTTGCAGAACAAGACTTGAGCGACATGCGTCAATTTGCAGCCAACCAATTGGGTTTGCAAAACCCGCAAGCCTGGGACTGGCCTTACATCGGTGAAAAACTCAAAGAGGCGCGCTACAGCTTCAGCGAGCAAGAAGTCAAACAGTACTTCACGGCCCCCAAAGTTTTGCAAGGTCTGTTCAAGATCATCGAGACCTTGTTTGAGGTCAGCATCCGTGAAGACCAAGCGCCGATCTGGCATGCGGCAGTTGGCTTTTATCGAATTGAACGCAATGGCCAACTGGTCGGTCAGTTTTACCTAGACCCGCCCGCTCGCGCGGGCAAGCGTGGTGGCGCATGGATGGACGATGTGCGCGCCAGATGGCTGAGGCCCGATACCCAACAACTGCAAACACCCGTGGCCCATTTGGTTTGCAACTTTGCAGAAGGCGTCGATGGCCAACCGCCCTTGCTCACGCATGACGATGTCATCACTTTGTTCCACGAGTTTGGTCATGGCCTGCATCACATGCTCACACAGGTGAACGAACGTGATGTGTCCGGCATCAGTGGTGTGGAATGGGATGCTGTTGAGCTGCCAAGCCAGTTCATGGAAAACTTCTGCTGGGAATGGTCTGTACTCAAGCACATGACAGCGCACGTCCAAACTGGTGAAGCCTTGCCGCGCGAACTGTTCGACAAAATGGTAGCAGCCAAGAACTTCCAAAGTGGTCTGCAAACTTTGCGCCAAATTGAATTTGCTTTGTTGGACATGTTGCTGCACAGCGAACACAAGCCGCAAGACGATTTCATGCCAGTTCTGCGCGCTGTGCGCGCCGAGGTGGCCGTGATTCAGCCGCCCGAATTTAACCGCATGGCACACACTTTCAGTCATATTTTTGCAGGTGGCTATGCGGCAGGCTACTACAGCTACAAATGGGCAGAAGTGTTGTCTGCCGATGCCTACGCTGCATTTGAAGAAACGGCCTTACCCGATGGTTCGCCCAATTTGGAAACAGGCAGACGCTACCGTGAGGCCATTTTGGAGGCTGGCGGTAGCCGCCCGGCTTTGGCTTCTTTTGTGGCCTTTAGAGGGCGTGAGCCCTCGTTGAATGCGCTGCTTCGCCATCAAGGCATGACAGCGCCTCTGGCTTAAAACTTCAGCGTTTTCACACCTTCAGAGGTGCCCAACAAACACACTTGGGCCTTCTGATAGGCAAACACACCCACCGTGACCACGCCGGGCCATTGGCTCACTTCTGCTTCAAAAGACACCGGGTCTGATATGGTCAACCCCTTCACATCAATGATGTGCTGTCCATTGTCAGTAACCAAGGGTTGGCCATCCTTGAAACGGACTTGCGCTTGGCCACCCATCTTGGCAAATTGGGCCATGATGCGCGCACTGGACATGGGAATGACTTCGACTGGCAAGGGAAATGCACCCAAGTCTTTGACCAATTTAGATTCATCGGCAATGCACACAAACATTTTGGATTGCGCTGCCACAATTTTTTCACGCGTGAGAGCAGCACCACCGCCCTTGACCATGTGCCCATGGCCATTGATTTCATCGGCACCATCAATGTAAACAGCCAACTCGGCCACCTCGTTGCTGTCGAACACAGGAATGCCCAAAGCCTTTAAGCGTGCAGTAGAAGCCTCCGAGCTAGACACGGCACCCTTGATTTGATCCTTCATCGACGCGAGGGCATCGATGAATTTATTCACCGTAGAGCCAGTACCCACGCCCACGATTTGACCTGGAACCACATATTGCAGAGCGGCTTGGCCGACCAATGCTTTCAATTCGTCTTGATTCATATACTTTTTTGAGACAATGCTTGTACTGAACGAGATTATCCAATGTCCCTGAACCTTTACGCCCTCGCCCGTCCATTTTTATTCAGCCTCGATCCCGAGGCTGCACACGACCTCACCCTCAATCAATTGGCGGCCACACAGAATACATTCATGGACCGTGCATATCGCCAACCCTGGATTGCCAACCCTGTCCAACTGGCTGGGCTCACATTTCCCAACCGTGTGGGCATGGCCGCAGGCCTCGACAAAAACGCCCGCTGCATTGACGGCCTTGGCGCCATGGGATTTGGTTTTGTGGAGGTTGGCACTGTCACACCACTGCCACAACCCGGCAACGACAAGCCCCGCATGTTCCGCTTGCCAGAGGCCAAAGCCCTCATCAACCGGTTGGGTTTCAACAACGACGGCCTTGAAGCCTTTGTGGCCAACGTCAAAAAATCCAAATTTCGCAGTCAAGGCCGCTTGCTGGGCTTGAACATTGGCAAAAATGCCGCCACACCCATCGAGCGCGCAACAGACGACTACCTTATTGGCCTCAGTGGCGTGTACGAGCACGCAGACTACGTCACCGTCAACATCTCCAGCCCCAACACCAAAAACTTGCGCACGTTGCAAACAGACGAAGCCCTGGACCAACTGCTGTCGGCATTGAACGAACGCAAGCAAGCCTTGGCCGAAAAGTACCAAAAACGCGTTCCCGTTTTTCTCAAAATTGCCCCCGACTTGGACGACGAGCAAGTGGCCGTCATTGCCAGCAGCTTGATCAAACACCAAATGGATGGTGTCATCGCCACCAACACCACCTTGTCACGCGAGGCCGTCAAAGGCATGCCACACTGCGATGAAATGGGGGGGCTGTCAGGCGCGCCTGTTTTGGCAGGCAGCAACCGCGTCATTCGTTTGTTAAGACAGCACTTGGGCGCACAATTTCCCATCATTGGTGTTGGCGGCATCATGAGCGGCTACGACGCTGTCAGCAAAATAGAAGCAGGTGCCGATGTGGTTCAAATCTACACGGGCCTCATTTACAAAGGCCCCGCCTTGGTAAATGAAGTAGCCCAAGCCTTGCACCAATTGGACAAAGTTTGAAAGCACGCGCGTTGCTTACACATGCTGAAGCAATGCCCATACCCGATCGGCAATGGCCATCGAGCTGGTCAGGCCTGGCGATTCAATGCCCAGCAAATGAACCAAGCCCTTCACACCATGGGCCTGCGGGCCCATGATGCAAAAATCGGCGGCAGCCTCAGAGGGGGCATTGATCTTGGGACGGATGCCTGCATAAGACGCCAATAAAGCGCCATCCTTCAAGCCGGGCCAGTACTTGCGTACTTCTGCATAAAAAGCATCTCCTCGGCGTGGATCAACCAAAAGTTGATCGGGGGAGTCAACCCATTCGACATCGGGGCCAAACTTGGCTTGTCCTGCCATGTCCAGCGTCAAATGCACGCCCAAGCCGGCCGCCTCAGGCACTGGATAAATCAAGTGAGAAAAAGGAGACTTGCCAGACAGACTGAAATAGTTGCCTTTGGCGTAATAAGCCTTGGGCAATCCATTGGTTTTCATGCCTGTGAATTTTTGAGCGACATTGGGGGCCGTCAAACCCGCCGCATTGACAACGCGTTGCGCCAACAATTCAGTGCCATCGCGCGTGCGAACCACAAAGCGCGTTGTACCCTTATCTTCCCCTGGAACAACTTGCGCCGATTCAAAGCAGGCATTGAGGGCCAACAGGCCACCCGCGTTTTCAAAATCGCCTAGGTAACTCAGCATGAGTGCATGACTGTCCACAATGCCCGTACTGGGCGACCACAAGGCAGCATCACATTGCAATGCGGGCTCTAACGCTTTTGCCTCCGCCTGGGTCAGTAAACACAGCGCATCCGCCCCAGTCAAGCCATTGAGGGCAGCCTTTGCTTGAATGGCAGAAAGTTGAGCGACCTGATCGGATGAGGTTGCCACAATCAATTTGCCACATTGCTTGTGCGCAACGCTTCGTTCTTGGCAGTAGGCATACAGCTGCTGACGACCCTGCACACACAACTGTGCTTTAAGGGAACCCGCCGGGTAATAGATGCCTGCGTGAATGACTTCGCTGTTGCGAGAACTGGTGCCTGTACCAAAGGCATCGGCCGACTCCAACAGCAACACTTCCTGACCATCCAGTGCCAAGCGACGGGCGACTGCCAGCCCCACGACACCGGCACCAATGACCACTGTTTGAATTGCATCCATTTTTTACTTTGACCTTCTTGATTTGAGACATGCGCTCAACCAGGCAGTATTTTCGCTGACACCCGCACGACAGTTCAATGAGGCATTTGAGGGCACACTTTTGATTTTTGGGACAAATCCCATTCCATCAAGGAGACACATGAACCTGTTCAACCTCAGCGGCAAAGTGGCCATCGTCACAGGTGCCAGCCGCGGCATTGGCCGATCGATCGCATTTCAGTTGGCACGTGCTGGCGCCAAAGTGGTGGTGTCAAGCCGCAAACTCGACGCGTGTGAGGCCGTGGTCAAAGAAATTCAGGCAGAAGGCGGCACCGCCATGGCCATCAGCGCCAGCATCGCCGTGAAAGAACAACTGCAAGCCCTGGTTCAACAAACACAGCAAACTTGGGGCCCCATCGACATTTTGGTTTGCAACGCCGCCAGCAACCCCTATTACGGCCCCGCAACTGGCATGAGCGACGAGATTTTCAGCAAGGTGATGCACAACAATGTGCTTTCCAGTGCGTGGCTGTGCAACATGGTTTATCCAGACATGAGACAACGCAAAGACGGGGCCATTGTATTGGTGTCCTCCGTGGGTGGATTGCACGGCTCATCTGTCATTGGCGCCTACAACATCTCCAAAGCAGCCGACATGCAACTGGCACGTAACCTGGCAGTGGAATGGGGTCCTGACAACATTCGTGTCAACTGCATTGCGCCCGGTTTAATTCGCACAGACTTTGCCAAAGCGCTGACAGACGACCCCGTGAAAGCAGGCATGGTTGAAAACGAAACACCCTTGCGACGCATTGGTGAGCCCGATGACATTGGCGGTATTGCCGTGTTGTTGGCCAGTGCGGCCGGCAAATACATCACAGGCCAAACGATCGTGGCCGACGGCGGCATGATGATTCGTTAAGGGCCTAAATAAAAACAGCCCCGAGGGGCTGTTTTTATATCCGAAATTCAAGTCAGACTTAGTGAGACTTGCACATCAAAGCATCAAGCGAAGTTGGCTTCAACGAAAGACCAGTTCACCAACTTGTCCAAGAAAGTCTCCACAAACTTAGGACGCATGTTGCGGTAGTCAATGTAGTAGGCATGTTCCCAGACGTCCACAGTCAACAAGGCTTTGTCGGCCGTTGTCAAAGGTGTGCCTGCAGCGCCCATGTTAACGATGTCAACGCTGCCGTCGGCCTTTTTAACCAACCATGTCCAGCCTGAACCGAAGTTGCCAACGGCGCTTTTCACGAAAGCTTCTTTGAAAGCAGCGTAAGAACCAAATTTGGCATTGATAGCAGCAGCCAATGCGCCAGTGGGTTCGCCACCGCCATTGGGCTTCATGCAGCTCCAGAAGAAGGTGTGGTTCCAAATTTGAGCGGAATTGTTGTAGATGCCACCACTGGATTTTTTGATGATTTCTTCCAAAGACATTGATTCAAATTCAGTGCCTTTTTGCAAATTGTTCAAATTCACAACGTAAGCATTGTGGTGCTTGCCGTGGTGGAATTCCAAGGTTTCTTGGCTGTAGTGCGGAGCCAATGCGTCGATGGCATAAGGCAGTGCTGGCAGGGTGTGTTCCATGTGATCCTCGTTAAAGTGCAATAAAAATCAAAGGACTATTGTAGGTTGATCGGCCCCGTTTGTCAGAAACCCTGGGGCAATAGTCTTAGACCCTTGAGGGTTGCCTGAAATTGGCCATTTAACGGGTCGCTTTAACCTGCAAGTCCACTTGCCCATCGGCCAATGTGGCCGTGACTTTTTGCGCAACTTCAAAGTCGCCTGTTTTGGTCAAGGCCTTACCGCGCTCATCTGTCAGCCATGCATAGCCACGGTCTAGCACCAAGCGCGGGTCTAACAAACCGAGCCTTGTGTCTAAATTGTGCAACGTCTGCTGCCTGTCATGTTCAAACTGCTGACGTGCCCGAGGCAAGGCCTCGGCCAAACGCTGCAGCTTTTGCTCATTGCGTTGCACTTGTGATTTCAAGCTAAATTTCAAGGCCTGCGACAAACGCGTCAGCCGACTGCCTTGATCACTCAGACGTGAAGAAGGTCGTCCCAGGCGCCCTGCAATCCAATCTAGCCGCTGGCTCATTCTGTCGACCGACTGATTGAGTCCGTCTTCAAGGGCCCCTTGGTAAGACGCTAGATCGTCCAGTAACTGTGCGCGCTCGGTGGCCACCAGTTCAGCTGCGGCTGTAGGGGTGGGTGCCCTTAAATCAGCCGCAAAATCGCTGAGGGTGAAATCTGTCTCATGGCCCACGCCCGACACAATCGGAATGGGACACGAGGCAATCGCGCGCACCAAGGCCTCGTCATTGAAGGCCCATAAGTCCTCCATAGAGCCGCCACCTCGAACCATCAAAATAACATCAATGGCCAAGCCATGGGGTGCTGTTGGCGAGCCAGGCCCTTGCCAACCCACCAAATGGTGAAGGCTTTTCAGCAGCTCTTGGGGTGCGTTGGCGCCTTGGACAGATGCGGGCGCCAAGATCACAGGAATGTGCGGAACACGTCGCTGCAAAGCAGTGGCCACATCGTGCAGTGCGGCAGCGCCCAAAGAGGTGATCAGGCCAATGGCTCGGGGTTGGGCCGGAATGTCTTGCTTGCGAGCGCCATCAAACAAACCTTCCGCTTCAAGCGTGGCTTTGAGCCTCAGAAACTGTGCGAACAGATCGCCTTGCCCTGCCCGCTGCATGCTGTCCACAATCAGTTGTAAGTCGCCCCTGGCTTCATAGACGCCCAATTTGCCACGGACCTCCACCAACTCACCGTCTCGGGGCATGAAACCCAAAGCACTGGCAGCACGTTTGAACATGGCGCAGCGAATCTGACCGCTGCCATCTTTGAGGTTGAAATAACAATGGCCACTGGCAGCGCGGGAAAAGCCCGAGATCTCGCCCTTGACCGCAACGGGATTGAAACGCGCATTCAAAGTGTCTGCAATTGCAAGGCACAAAGCACCAACAGACCATACACGTGGCTCAGAATCTACTCGCATCAGGAAAGAGCCTTATTTATTGGGGTTTGCAGCATCATTTTCAAAGCCAAGCCAATGTTTTCAATGTCAAAGAGTCCACAGCTTTGTCATTGCAGGCCTGCAGAAGGCACTGCGTGCCACACAAGCGCATACATTCACATAAACCCTTGATTTCATTGAATAAAAATTTGTACAAAAAAGTAGCACCGCAGCAAAATTCAGGATTCATGCGCCTTGCGGGCGTATTGAGGCAGGGTTCTTCACAAAGTTATCCACAGAATTGAAGAACAATTCCATCGGCCATAATCAAAACTGAATCCAGAAGTAGAAAGATTGATTTTGTTAAGCATCATACAAGCCGCAGGCTGGCCTATCTGGCCCCTGATTCTCTGCTCCATTTTTGCGCTCGCCATTATTTTTGAGCGGGTGTATGCGCTGCAGACCCGTAAAGTGTTGCCTGCCAACGCCCTCAATGTGGCCATTGAAAGCACGCGCCAAGGTTTCCCCTCAGATCTGCGCATCCAAGAGTTGGCTCGCCTTGGTTCTGTGGGGCCGGTGTTTGCAGCCGGCCTCCAAACCCTGGCACTCAACCCCTCCGCCAGTCACCAAGATGTGCGAGAAAGCATGGAAATGGAGGGTCGCATGGCGGCGCAAGGCCTCGAGCGATACCTGACTGCCTTGGCCACCTTGGCATCCGCATCCCCTTTGTTGGGTTTGCTGGGCACGGTCATTGGCATGATCGAAATTTTTGGTTTGCAAGCACCCGGCCAACAACAACCTGTCGAACTGGCGCATGGCATTTCCGTCGCTTTGTACAACACCGCATTGGGCTTGTTGGTGGCCATCCCTTGCCTCATGGCATGGCGTTTTTTCAAAGCCAAGGTCGATCGCTTGGTTTTGCAAATGGAATGGGCCTCAGAGCAATTCGCAAGGCATTTGGCCGCCATGCGCGACTGACATCGTCAAAGGCTCATTTTGAAATTCAAAACCAACGCACCTGCCGAGCCCGACATCAACTTGATACCTTTCATTGATGTCTTGCTGGTCATCGTCATTTTCCTGATGCTTACGACCACATGGTCCAAATTCAATGAAATGAGTTTGAGTTTGCCGACAGCCAACGAAGCACAAGCGCCTGGCGCACCGCAAACATGGGTCGTGTCGATCAACGCACAGGGCTTGTATGCCGTCAATGGCGCACGACTCGAAGGCCGTGCCCCTCAAGATTTAAGCTTGGCCCTCAGCAGCATGAACAAAACAGACGTCACCCTGTTAATCAAAGCAGATGCATCAGCGTCTCATCAGGCTGTGGTCAATGTGCTTGAGGCTGCACGCTTGCAAGGCATTTCCAAAATTGCCTTCGGCACGCAAAATACGTCAAACAACGTCGGCAAACCCTAGACGCTGCTCTGGCCAACCCCATCATGCACTGGCTACATCACTGGCTCCATGAATTGCCTCGTCATTGGCAAACAAGCACCGGCCTCACCTACGTGCTGTGGCCACTTGAGGCGCTTTACACCATGGCACAAAGCCTGCGGCGTGCGCTTTACAAGTTCGGTTTCATTCAATCTCACAAGATCAATGCCACGGTCATTGTGGTGGGAAATGTTGTCGCAGGCGGTGGTGGCAAAACACCCTTGACCATTGCCCTGGTAAAACGCCTGCAGCAGCAAGGCTTTCAAGTGGGTGTGGTGTCGCGGGGCTACGGTCGAAGTCAGCATCAGATTCAAATGGTCGACACACACAGCAGCACAGACCAAGTGGGCGACGAGCCCTTGCTCATTTTTCAAAAATGCCATGTGCCTGTAGCTGTGGGGGCCCACCGTGTGGATGCAGCCCGACATCTGCTGAACCAACACCCCAACGTCAACATCGTGGTGTGTGACGATGGTTTGCAACATTGGTCGCTACAGCGAGACATTGAAATTTGTGTCATGGACGCCATGGGCATTGGCAATGGGCATCTGTTGCCAGCAGGCCCCTTGCGGGAAAGATGGCCGCGGCAGGTCGATTTGTTGCTGCACACACAGCACAAAAGTTTGGCGGAAGGTTACACGTCCACCCGCCAACTCAGTGAAATTGTCACCAACGGTTGGGGACACACAATGACGTTGACTGCGCTTGCCCAACAAAAGGTAGAGGTGGTGTGTGGCATCGCCAAACCAGACGCCTTTGTCGACATGCTGAAAGATCGACATCTTCAAATTGAACAGGTTACAGCGCTACCTGACCATGCCAATTTTTCAAACTGGCAATCGGTTCATCCCGAGTTAAATTTGCTGTGCACAGAAAAAGATGCTGTCAAACTCTGGCCCCTTAACCCAGAAGCATTCGCGGTCTCCTTGTTGTTCGAGCCAGAAATTGAGTTTTGGCAAGCCTTCGATACACTGCTCAAAGCCCGTCACCGTTATCATTGAAGCCATGGATACGAAATTACTTGAACTGCTGGTTTGCCCTGTCACAAAGGGCCCTTTAGATGTCCAGCTTGAGCGACAAGAGCTGTGGTCACGCAGCGCGCGTTTGGCCTACCCCATACGCCATGGCATTCCCATCTTGCTCGAAAACGAAGCGCGGTCCCTCAGCGACGAAGATCTCGACACGCTCAAACCTCGCACGCCCTTGGTTTAACCACCTTTGCGCATTGACATGACCCGATCTTTCACTGTTCTCGTCCCCGCCCGACTGGCCTCCACTCGGCTGCCCAACAAACCCTTGGCCGATATCGCAGGCGTGCCCATGGTGGTGAGGGTGGCCCAGCGCGCAGCGTTGTCGCAGGCGTCTCAGGTTGTGGTCGCCGCTGACAGCCCCGACATTGTGGCTGCCTGCAAGGCCCATGGTGTTCAGGCTTTGCTCACACAAGTTGATCACCCCAGTGGCAGTGATCGGTTGGCCGAAGCCAGCAATTTGTTGGGCTTGGCCAACGACGACAAAGTGGTCAACGTTCAAGGCGATGAACCACTCATCGACCCCGAACTGATCAATCAAGTGGCATGGCTTCTTGACCAACGCCCGACAGCCAGCATGAGCACGGCAGCCCACAGCATTCACAGTGTGGCCGAATTTACCAATCCCAATGTGGTCAAGGTGGTGTTAGACCAAGCCCAATTGGCGCTGTACTTTAGCCGCGCACCCATTCCATGGTGGCGGGATGGCAACACACAAGGTGTGCACCACTTAACCTCTCCTGCGCCCTTGCGGCACATTGGCATCTATGGCTATCGTGTTGGTTTTCTGCGGTCATTCCCGCAACTGCCCCCCGCTCCCATTGAAAACTGTGAAGCTTTGGAACAGCTTCGTGCCATGTGGCATGGTCACAAGATTGCGGTTCACGTCACGGACCAAGCACCGGGCCCGGGTGTGGACACGCCCGAAGACTTGGCACGCGTCAGGGCGCTTTTCAACGCCTAATGGACGCGTGTGCTTGCCGTCAGGAAAATCTAGGTTTTCCCATGCTATTCTTCAAAGAAAGCCATGCAGGCAATGGCGAAAGATTTAACAACTATTCGGAACTTCCATGAGACTGATTCTTTTAGGTGCACCCGGTGCAGGCAAAGGTACCCAAGCGGCCTTCATTTGCGACAAATTTTCAATTCCGCAAATTTCCACTGGTGACATGCTGCGAGCAGCTGTCAAGGCCGGCACCCCTCTGGGCCTGCAAGCCAAAGCCGTCATGGAATCCGGTGGCTTGGTCAGCGACGACCTCATCATCAATCTCGTCAAAGAACGCATCGCGCAGGCCGACTGTGCCAATGGTTTCTTGTTCGATGGTTTTCCGCGCACCCTGCCCCAAGCAGATGCCATGAAGGCCGCTGGCGTCAAACTCGATTACGTGCTGGAAATTGATGTGCCCTTTGACGCCATCATCGAACGCATGAGCGGACGCCGTTCTCATCCAGCCTCTGGTCGCACATACCACGTCAAGTTCAACCCACCCAAAGTAGAAGGCAAGGACGACCTGACAGGAGAAGACCTGGTGCAACGCGAAGACGACAAAGAAGCAACCGTCAAAAAACGTTTGGACGTGTACAGCCAGCAAACACGTCCTCTGGTGGCCTACTACTCTGAATGGTCCAAATCTGAACCGCAAGCTGCACCGCAATACCGCGCCATCAGCGGCATGGGCTCTGTGGAAGACATCACCCAACGTGCAATGCAAGCATTGGGGGCGGTTTAATTCGCCATAACTCGTTCACCCGATCGATGATGAAATCCGGCCATGGCCGGATTTTTCACTTCAGTGCTTTATCAGCCTAGACAAAAGGTCCAACAACAAGGCCACACGTGTTTTAACCGGACTTAAACCTTCAAGTACTCTAAAGGCATGCGTTTCTGTGGCAATCACGGGTCCCTGATTGCATCGACTGGCCACGCGCACATCAACGCCCGCCGATTGAGCTCTCATCAAGCCCTCTTTGAATGCCGTGCTGATAGATCCGTTGCCAGTTCCAGCCACCACCAAACCGTTCACACCAGCTTGAACCAACAGGTCCACCACTTTTGCGTTGGCTTGCACATGGTTCATCAGCACCTCAATCCAAGGCCAAGTAGATGCCTCAGGCAAATCCGATGGCGACAAAACAACTTGTTTTGGCACGGGCTTGAAAGCATTGCGCCAAACAACCACATCCGATTGGACCGTGCCAGCCACGCCAGCCTCACCAGAATCAAACGCATTGACGCGCGTGGGATGAACTTTTTGGACGTGTTGGCTGTGATGAATCTCTCCTGCTGCCACCATCCAAACACCCGCGCCTTTCGCCACTGCAGCAACATGCAAGGCATCGCGTAAATTTTGTGGTCCATCTGCATCTTTAAAGTTCGCAGGTCGCATGGCACAAGTCAACACAATAGGCTTGTCTGCGCTGAGCACTTTGGATAAAAAATAGGCCGTCTCCTCCAAGGTGTCTGTGCCGTGGGTGATCACCAGCGCCGCCACATCGTCTTGATTTAGCCAGGCATGGCAACGCTGCGCCAAATGCCGCCAAGTTGCAAAGTTCATGTCTTTGCTGTCAATTTGGGCCACTTGTTCAGATTCAAATTGAAATGCCGTTAAAGCAGTTGGCAAACCCTGTCCGATTTCTGCAACAGCTTGAACTAGCACCTCAATCCCCCTCTGTGCCGCCGTGTAATTGAGGCCTTCAGAAGCTGAACTCGACTCACCGGCGATGGTGCCACCGGTGCCTAAAACAACAATTTTTTGATTTTTTGCTTGCATTTAAAAAAAGACTGGTTAAAAATACAGTTACTGGATAAGAAAACAGTTGTTCGTTAATCCAGCTAGCTTTCAAGGACTGCACCATGATCGATCAACCTAAACTCACTGCGCGTCAGCAACAAATTTTGGAACTCATCCAAAAAACCATTGCCGAGACAGGCGCACCACCCACGCGCGCAGAAATTGCGCAGGTCTTGGGCTTCAAATCAGCCAATGCTGCTGAAGAGCACCTTCAAGCGCTTGCACGCAAAGGCGCCATTGATTTGGTCAGCGGCACTTCCCGTGGTATTCGCCTTAAAGGCTCATCCCGAGACAACCTGCGCAACTCCAGCGATCTGTTCAGCATGGCATTGCCAGGGTTTGCACAGTTGGCCCTTCCGCTCATTGGTCGGGTTGCAGCAGGATCGCCTATTTTGGCCCAAGAACACGTCGATCGCACCTACCATGTCGAAAGCCATCTGTTTCAAGAGCAACCCGACTACTTGCTCCGGGTCCGTGGCATGTCCATGCGCGACGCAGGCATCATGGATGGCGACCTGCTGGCTGTCAAAGCCACCAAAGAAGTACGCAATGGTCAAATTGTGGTGGCCCGTTTAGGCGAAGAAGTCACCGTTAAACGTTTGCGTCGACAGCCCGATCGCATCGAACTGCTGCCCGAAAACCCAGACTACCCCATCATTTTGGTCCAACCTGGAGAGCCTTTCGACATTGAAGGTTTGGCCGTAGGCCTCATCCGCAACTCCTTCATGATGTAGGCCTGTCGCTTCAAGTATCCAACACATCAGCCACACATCAAACAACGCCATTTAAACAAGGTTCAACATGACCATCGCCCTCTTTGGTATCTCCAGCATCTACAACGGCTTTCAAAAATTCATGCATGCAGCGGCGCACTTGGATGCAATGGCTGGTAGCCGCTCAAGCAACACGTCAAGTCCCGCCTTAACGCAACACCCCACAAAGCTGCCAGCGCTTCGCGTCTTGCGCGTCTCCGAACACGGCCAAACTTCTGCATGCGCTGGCCGCATGGTCATTTCAGGCCGAATGGCCGACGTTTGTGCAGAATTAGACCGCTTGGTGGCCCTAGAAGCCAAAAACAAGCCTTCTTTGCCTCACTAATTTTCACAGTCCCTCAAGGTCGGCAAAACCTAATTGCCTGGGCTCTCAAAATTTGAGTTTTCGAAGCGGCATCGGCCTTTAGGCAAGGCACAATAGTGCCTATGAACATTGTGATCCTTGACGACTACCAAGACGTCGTCCGAAAATTAGACTGTGCATCCAAACTCGATGCCTACAGCGCCAAGGTCTACACCAACACCGTTAAAGGTCTCGGTCAATTGTCGGTTCGCCTCAAAGATGCCGACATCTTGGTCCTGATTCGAGAGCGAACGCCACTCAACAGGCAATTGATTGAAAAACTCCCTCGCCTAAAGCTCATCTCACAAACGGGGCACGCAGGCTCTCACATCGATTTAGAAGCCTGTACCGAGCGCGGCATTGCGGTGGCACAAGGCACCGGCTCACCCTATGCCCCAGCCGAATTGACATGGGCTTTGGTCATGGCGGCCGCACGTCGATTGCCACAATACATTGGCAACCTCAAACACGGTGCATGGCAACAATCTGGTCTCAAGTCAGCCTCTATGCCTGCCAACTTCGGCATGGGCACCGTCTTGCGCGGGCGCACCATGGGCATTTGGGGCTACGGAAAAATTGGTCAATTGGTGGCCGGTTATGCCAAAGCCTTTGGCATGCAAGTGGTCGTATGGGGCAGTGAATCGTCGCGCGAAAAAGCCGCCCAGCACGGTTTTGTTCCTGCAGCCAGCCGCGAAGCCTTCTTCGAACAAAGTGATGTGATCTCGGTGCACTTGCGTTTAAACGACGCAACCCGTGGCATTGTCACGCTAGAGGACTTATCACGCATGAAGACCAGCGCCATGATTGTCAACACATCACGCGCTGAACTCATTGAACCCGATGCACTGATCAGCGCACTCAATCGGGGACGTCCTGGATTGGCCGCCATTGATGTGTTCGAACACGAGCCGATCTTGCAAGGCCATGCCTTACTGCGTTTAGAAAACTGCATCTGCACGCCGCACATTGGCTATGTAGAAAAAGACAATTACGAACTTTACTTTGGCGCGGCGTTTGACAACGTGGTGAACTTCATCAAAGGCACGCCGACCAACATCGTCAACCCGGGTGCATTACAAGTTCGCCGTTAAAACAAGTGCCGTGCAGGCACTTGTCTGTATTCTTTTGTACTGATTTGAATTTCTAAAAATGACACTCGCATTCAACCAAGTTGCCGTCATCGGTGCAGGCGCCATGGGCCGCGGCATTGCACAAATTGCAACGCAAGCAGGCAGCCAAGTTTGGCTCTACGACACACAAGCGGAAGCCATCCAAAAAGCCCAAGACGCGGTCTTTCAAGTATGGGACACACTGGCCACCAAAGGCCGCTTAGACGCCGAGACCGTCAGCGCGTACAAATCACGACTGCACAAGGCTAGCAGCTTGAATGATTTGAAGTCGTGTGAGTTGGTGGTCGAAGCCATCGTGGAACGCTTGGACATCAAAAAATCATTGTTCACTGAACTCGAGAATTTATTGCCTGAATCGACGGTGCTGGTTACCAACACATCGTCCTTGTCTGTGACCGCCATTGCGGCAGCACTCAAGCGCCCGGCTAATTTTGCGGGTTACCATTTTTTCAATCCTGTGCCATTGATGAAGGTGGTCGAAGTGATTGCAGGCTTAAAAACCAGCAGCGCTGTGTGCGAAAGACTGACCACATTTGCATCCCAAATGGGACACACGCCCGTTCAAGCCAATGACACACCGGGCTTCATTGTCAACCATGCAGGACGTGGCTATGGCACAGAAGCACTGCGCATTGTGTCGGAAGGCGTCGCAGATTTCGCCACCATCGATCGCATCCTCAAAGATCAAGTGGGCTTCAAACTGGGTCCCTTCGAATTGTTTGACCTCACCGCTTTGGATGTGTCACACCCCGTGATGGAATCGATTTACAACCAGTACTACCAAGAGCCTCGATACCGTCCCAGCGTGATCACTGCGCAAAGACTTGCTGGCGGTGTGGTTGGCAAAAAAGTGGGCGAAGGTTTTTACACCTACGTCGATGGCAAGCCCGTTGTCACCCCCGAAGCTCCCGTGCCTGATGTCAAAGAATTCCCGCCTGTTTGGGTTTCGCCTCGCGCCTCCAGACGTCTTGAACTGTTGCAATTGCTCAAAGACCTGGGTGCCCACATTGAAACTGGCGCCTCGCCTTCTCCCCAAGCATTGACCATTGTGGCGCCTTTGGGTTTTGACGTGACCACCGTGGCCGTGGTTGAGCGATTGGATCCAGCTCGCACCATTGGCATTGACATGTTGTTTGACGATGCAGCCACCAAGCGCCGAGTGTTAGCGACAAACCCTGCCACCCGCAGCGACATGCGCGATGCTGCGCACGCCTTGTTTGCCAAAGATGGCAAGGCTGTTAGCGTGGTCCGAGACAGTGGCGGTTTCATCACCCAGCGTGTGGTGGCCAACATTGTGAACATTGCGGCTGACATGTGCCAGCAGCGCGTTTGTACACCTCAAGACTTGGACGTAGCGGTTACCTTGGGTTTGGGCTATCCGGTTGGTCCGTTGGCACTGGGCAACAAACTCGGACCGACCAACGTTTTAGAAGTACTGTTCAATTTGCAAACAGTGTATGGTGACCCTCGCTATCGCCCAAGTCCATGGCTGCGTCGCCGTGGCGCCATTGGTTTGTCTCTGTTGCAAACCGAGGACTGAGACATGTCTGCACAACTGCTCAGTACCAGCGAAGGTGCCACGCTCATCTTGACTTTGAGCAATCCAGAACACAGGAATGCTTTAGGCCCTGAAATGTACGCAGCAGGCGTCGAAGCCCTCAGCGTGGCAGAGTCCAGTGCAGAAATCAAAAGCGTGGTCATCACCGGTGATGGTGGCCTGTTCAGCGCCGGGGGCAACTTGCAGCGACTGAACGACAACCGTCAAAAACCACCAGAGCACCAAGCGCAAAGCATTGAAGGTTTGCACAATTGGATTGAAGCCATCCGCACCTTTCCCAAACCCGTGATCGCTGCAGTAGAGGGTCCTGCTGCGGGTGCTGGATTTTCCTTGGCTCTGGCATGCGACATGATCGTCGCTGCACGCAACAGCATCTTTGTCATGGCCTATAGCAACATCGCTTTGTCACCTGATGGCGGTGGCACATGGAGTTTGTCTCGCGCCATGCCCCGTCAGTTGGCCGCCGAGCTCTTGATGCTGGGTGACCGCGTTGGCGCTGAGCGTTTGCACGAATTAGGCGTGGTCAATCGGCTGTGCGAGCCTGGACAGGCCCTGGGCACTGCCCTTACCCTGGCCAGCAAGTTGAACTTGCGTGCACCCAACGCATTGGCCAGCATCAAGGAACTGTTGAACGAGGCCGATGGCGCCACCTTGAACCAACAACTCAGCCAAGAGCGTGATCACTTTGTGAAAAATTTGCATCACGTCAATGCAGGCATTGGTATTTCAGCCTTTTTGAACAAAGAAACACCGCGCTACGAATAAGACCGGGTCTCTCAGGCGACAAATTTCAGCAACCCAGTCACGCAAAAGACAGACTATGGACGAACCCATTCTTACGATGGAGGAAAGAGAGGCTATCAACGCAGGTCGATGGTTCTCAACCCTTTCACCCTCACTCCGACACGACATTCTTCGATGTGCCTACGTCAAGCGTTACAAAGACGGCGAACTGATTGCAGCCCGCGGCGAGCCGCCGGAGCAGTGGATCGCCTGCGCCAAGGGTGCTGTACGCGTCAGCTCCACATCGGTCTCGGGCAAGTTGATCACCCTCACCTACGTCGAGCCTGGCATTTGGTTTGGCGACGTGTCCATTTTCGACGGCGACAGGCGCACGCACGATGCCTACGCGCATGGCGACACCACCACGCTCAACGTGGCCAAAGCAGACTTCAAGAAAATTCTGGCTTCACACGTCGAGTTGTACGACGCCATGTTGCGCTTGCACGCACGCCGCATTCGTCAGCTGTTTGGATTGGTCGAAGACCTGAACACCTTGCCCTTGCGCGCACGATTGGCCAAGCAGCTCAATCACCTGCTTCGCAGTTATGGGGTGCCCAGTTTGTCGGATGCCAAAGCCATTCGCATCAGCTTGCAATTGGCCCAAGAAGAATTGGCCCAGTTACTGGGTGCGTCGCGTCAGCGCGTCAACCAGGAGTTGAAACAAATGGAACGCGAACACGTTATCAAAATCGAGCCGGGTGGCCTCACCATTCTCGACAGAGAAGCACTTTTAAAAATCGTGGATTCGGACGAATAAGCAACGAAGCCCCACAACTCAGTTTGTTCAATTACGGCGGTACTCCCACATGAGCCAGTTCGATCATTTTGTGGGCACCCGCCCCGTCACGGGCACGCATGCCTTTGATGTCTCTGCACTAGAGGCATGGCTCAACGACAACATGCCTGGCTTTCAAGGCCCCTTGAGCGTCGAAATGTTCAAAGGTGGCCAATCCAACCCCACCTACAAACTGATCACCCCCGCATGTGCTTATGTCATGCGCGCCAAGCCAGGCCCCGTGGCCAAACTGCTGCCCTCGGCACACGCTATCGAGCGCGAATTTGCAGTCATGAAAGGTTTGGCAGGTACCGCTGTGCCAGTGGCGCACATGCATGTTCTGTGTGAAGACGAGGCCGTCATAGGCCGTGCCTTCTATGTCATGGAATTTGTAGCGGGTCGCGTTTTATGGGACCAATCTTTGCCAGGCATGACACCCGCTCAACGCGGCGAAATTTACGACGAAATGAACCGCGTCATTGCTGCACTGCACAGCGTCAAGTTTGCAGAACAAGGCCTTGCCAATTACGGCAAACCTGGCAGTTACATCGAACGCCAAATTGGCCGTTGGAGTAAACAATATGCGGCCTCGGTCACGCAGTCCATTCCAGAAATGGACCAACTGATCGCTTGGCTGCCAGCCAACATCCCAAGCAGCGCAAAAGACGAGAGCTTGGTCAGCATTGTTCATGGCGATTTTCGCTTAGACAACCTCATGTTCCATCCAACCGAGCCCAAAGTATTGGCTGTACTCGATTGGGAGCTGTCAACCTTGGGCCACCCACTGGCCGACTTCAGTTATCACTGTATGGCTTGGCACATCAAGCCTGGTTCATTTCGCGGCATCGGGGGCTTGGATCACAAAGCCTTGGGTATTCCGGATGAAGCCGAATACATCAAGCGCTACTGTGAACGCACGGGATTCACCACACCTGAGAAATTGGCCATTGATTGGAATTTTTACATGGCCTACAACTTGTTCCGCATCGCGGCCATTTTGCAAGGCATTGCCAAACGCGTGGAAGACGGCACAGCCTCTAGCGAACAAGCCAAATCATCTGGTGCTGGTGCCAAACCCATGGCCGAGTTGGCATGGCACTTTGCCAGCCAAGTTTGAACCCCAACATTTTTAAAATTTACCAGGAGACCTTCAATGCAATTCGAATACTCAGACAAAGTCAAAACCATGCAAGCGCGCTTGCTGGCGTTCATGGACGAGCACATCTATCCAAACGAAGCCCGTTTCTTTAAAGAAATTGAAGACAATCGCGCCAAAGGCAACGCTTGGATTCCTACCAAAATTGTGGAAGAACTCAAGCCCAAAGCCCAAGCAGCCGGCCTGTGGAATTTGTTCTTGCCCAAGTCACCCCGCGCACCACAAGGTTTGTCTAATTTGGAATATGCCCCCTTGTGCGAAATCATGGGACGCGTGCCATTTGCAGCCGAAATTTTCAACTGCTCTGCGCCCGATACAGGCAACATGGAAACGCTGGAGCGTTATGCCAGCGAAGAACTCAAAGACATCTGGCTTGAGCCTTTGTTAAAAGGCGAAATTCGCTCAGCGTTCTTGATGACCGAACCCGAGGTGGCTTCGTCAGACGCCACCAACATCCAATGCGAAATTCGCCGCGATGGCGATGAGTATGTGATCAATGGCCGCAAGTGGTGGTCGTCCGGTGCTGGTGACCCACGTTGCGCCGTGTACATTGTGATGGGCAAAACAAACCCTGACGCCGGCCGTCACGAACAGCAGTCCATGATTGTGGTGCCCTCGAATGCGCCTGGCATCAAAGTGGAACGTGCGCTGTCTGTCTTTGGCTATGACGATGCACCGCATGGTCACATGGAAGTGGTTCTGAAAAACGTCCGAGTGCCTGTCAGCAACTTGCTGCTTGGAGAAGGTCGTGGTTTTGAAATCGCCCAAGGCCGCTTAGGCCCAGGACGCATTCACCACTGCATGCGCACCATTGGTGTGGCCGAGCGTGCTTTGGAGCTGATGTGCAAACGCTTGAACACACGTGTGGCTTTTGGCCGCGAAATTGCCCGCCAATCTGTATGGCAAGAGCGCATTGCCGAATCACGTTGCATGATTGAGCAAGCGCGTTTGCTGACACTCAAAGCCGCATACATGATGGACACCGTCGGCAACAAAGTGGCCAAGGCAGAAATTGCCATGATCAAAATTGTGGCGCCGCAAATGGCTTGCCAAATCATCGACTGGGCCATTCAAGCCCATGGCGGTGGCGGTGTGTCGCAAGACTTCCCATTGGCCTATGCCTACGCCCACCAGCGCACGCTGCGTTTGGCCGATGGCCCTGACGAAGTGCACCGCAACTCTTTGGCCAAATTGGAATTGGCCAAGCACTTGCTCATGCCTGGTGAGGTCGAAATGCCCATTACACGGGGCAGCTGATTTGAATCGCTTTGCGCTCAATCTCTGAGCCAAGGCGTTGCGAATGGGCCTTTCTTGAAATATTGAAAGAACTTTTTCTTCCAGTTTCAAGATTTCGCCCGATCCCGCATTAGAATACGAGGCTTGTCGGAGCGTAGCGCAGTCTGGTAGCGCATCTGGTTTGGGACCAGAGGGTCGAAGGTTCGAATCCTTTCGCTCCGACCATTCATTTCAAATTAAGGCCCTACCTTTTCGGTTCTAGGGCCTTTTTTATCTGCCCGTAGCTCAACTGGATAGAGCAACGGCCTTCTAAGCCGTAGGTCGGGGGTTCGAGTCCCTCCGGGCAGGCCACCTACAAATCTCCCGCTTTCTCTTGTCATTGATGCGTCAGTCATCAGGGTTTTGCCTAGCATTTTTGCCCGGCGGTATGCAACATAATGCATCTCACAAGGAGATTTCTCATGACTAATTCCCCCTCACGTCGTTTGGTTTTGACACGCAGTGCCGCCTTGGTTGGCGCTGCCGGCTCTGGTTTGTTGCTGCCTGAATGGGCACAGGCGCAATCTGGAAAAATTCGCGTTGGCTTGATGCTCCCTTACTCTGGCGCCTTTGCGCCTTTGGGTGTTGCCATTGAAAATGGCGTACGCATGGCCATCAATGAACAAGGCGGCAAATTGGGTGGCCGTGAGATTGAATGGTTCAAAGTGGACGACGAGTCCGAACCCTCCAAGGGCATTGAAAACGCCAACAAACTGGTCCAGCGCGACAAAGTTGATGTGCTCATTGGCACAGTTCACTCTGGCGTGCAAATGGGCATTCAGAAGGTCGCTCGCGACTCTGGTGTCCTCACGCTCATTCCCAACGCGGGAGTGCATGCTGCCACGCGCGCTTTGTGCGCCCCTAACGTGTTCCGCACCAGCTTCTCCAACAGCCAACCCACATTGGCTTTGGGTCAAGCCATGGTGGCCAAGGGCCATAAGAAAGCCGTTTGGATCACTTGGAAATATGCGGCGGGCGATGAAGCTTACGAAGGTTTCAAAGAGAGCTACACCAAAGCTGGCGGCACCATTGTCAAAGAACTGGGCTTGCCTTTCCCCAATGTCGAGTTCCAAGCCTTGCTGACCGAAATTGCGGCCCTCAAACCAGACGCAGTGGCCTGTTTCTTTGCGGGTCCCTCTGGCGCCAAGTTCATGAAAGATTTTGCCGCGGCCGGCCTCAAAGGCAAGATCGCTTTGTATGGTTCCGGCTTCTTGACCGAAGGCGTTTTAGGCGCTGCCGGCCCTGCTGCCGACGGCGTCATGACCACCCTGCACTACAGCGACTCACTGGACACGCCTCGCAACAAGGGCTTCCGATTGGAATACGCGAAGGCCTTCAAAATGCAACCCGATGTGTATGCCGTCCAAGGCTACGACACTGGCTTGCTCTTGGTGCAAGGCGCCAACGCGGTCAAAGGCGATTTGACGAAAAAACCCGAACTCTACAAAGCCATGGAAGGCGCCGTCATTGACAGCCCTCGCGGCAAGTGGACCATGAGCAAATCACACAATCCAGTTCAAGACATTTATCTGCGTGTGGCAGAAAAAGGCGAGAACAAAGTGATTGGCGTGGCGGCCAAAGCCTTGGCCGATCCTGGCACAGGTTGCCGCATGGGCTAATGAGCCCCTGAAGTGTCAAAGCGGTGGAGAAATCCGCCGCTTTTTTTCTGCCCTGATGGGCGCCTAAGGCCCATCATTTCCGTCTGAACAGTGCCACCATGGATTTCGTCAACTTCCTCATCCAGCTGCTCAACAGCGTGCAGTATGGCTTGCTGCTATTTATGTTGGCCGCGGGTCTAACCTTGATCTTTGGCATCATGGGGGTGGTCAATTTGGCCCATGGCAGTTTCTACATGTTGGGTGCCTATTTGGCATGGTCTTTGGCCGCCCTGACCGGAAGCTTCACATTGGCCATCATCTTTGGCACCCTGCTGTCTGTGCTGTTTGGTTTGTTCCTTGAATGGCTACTTTTCCGTCACTTTTACAAACGTGATCACCTCGACCAAGTGCTTCTTACTTTTGGTCTCATTTATGTGTTCGAAGAAATGCGCTCTATTTTGTGGGGAGACGATGTGCATGGCGTCACCATTCCAGAGGTCCTGAGCGCTTCGATTCCATTGACTGAAACACTGTCTTATCCTGTTTACCGATTGTTCATGTCTGGCGTTTGCTTGGCGTTGGCGTTGGGGCTTTACTTGCTCATTTCAAAAACACGCTTGGGTATGAAAATTCGCGCAGGCGCTTTCAATCACGAAATGACCGAAGCTTTGGGCGTCAACATCAAGCTGATTCACGCGTTGGTGTTTGCATTGGGCGTGGGCTTGGCCACCATCGCTGGCATGGTGGCAGCGCCTGTCTCAAGTGTCTACCCCAACATGGGCTCACCCGTGCTCATCATGTGTTTTGTGGTGGTGGTCATTGGCGGCATTGGTTCCGTCAAGGGCGCCCTCATTGCAGCATTGCTGGTGGGCTTGGTCGACACGTTTGGCAAAGTACTCTTGCCTCAAGTGTCAGGCATGTTGGTCTATGTCTTGATGGCCATTGTTTTACTTTACAAGCCTGAAGGCTTGTTCAAGAACTAAGGGGAATGGCATGAGCAACGCACACGCCCCACTCGAAACACTGCCACGCAGTTTGAACATTTTGTTAGGCGCCGCACTGTTGGCGCTTGCGGCTTTTCCTTTTGTCGGCACAGACTATTACTTGCAAATGGTCACCCGCATGATGATCTTGGCCATCTTTGCCATGAGCCTTGATTTGCTGCAGGGCGTCACAGGCTTGGTCTCCTTGGGCCATGCCGCCTACTTTGGCGTGGCAGGTTACGCCTTGGCCTTCATCACGCCACCCGGCGAGCCCATCGCTTTGTGGTGGGCAATGCCTGTGGCCATTGGTGCCTCGGCCTTGCTGGCACTGATCATCGGGTTTTTGGTGGTCAGAACGCACGGCATTTATTTCATCATGGTGACCATGGCGTTTGCGCAAATGGTGTTCTATGCCTTCTTTGACAACAAAGCTTTGGGCGGCTCGGATGGTGTGTACATCAACTTCAAACCAGAATCGGTGCTGTTTGATTTAGAAAACAAAACTGTTTTCTACTTCTTCACATTGGCCCTCATGGTCATCGTGTATGTGTTTTTAAGACGCTTGCTGTGGAGTCCATTTGGCCGAGCGCTGTCAGGCATCCGGGTCAACGAGCACCGCATGCGCGCCTTGGGCTATGGCACCTTCAGCCACAAGTTGGCTGCCTTTACACTGGCAGGCGCTTTAGCGGGCTTGGCTGGATTTTTGTGGGGCGCTCAATCGGGTTACGTCAATCCTGAACTGATGGGATTTCACATGAGCGCACACGTCATCATGATGGTGATCTTGGGTGGCATGGGCAACTTTGCTGGCGCCATTGTGGGGGCCTTCTCGTTTGAGTATTTGCTGCATGTGTTCAAAGACTTGCCAGAGGTGGCTGGGTTCAATTTGGGCAAGCACTGGCAGCTCTGGATGGGCCTGTTCATTGTGGCCTTGGTGGTGTTGGCACCTCGTGGTATTTTGGGTTTGTTTGCCACTTTGTTCAAACGCAAGGAGCAAGGTCATGACTGAAGCTCATTCAACTCACGGCTTGTTATTGCGTGCCAACAAGATCACCAAAAAATTTGGTGGTCTGACCGCTGTCAATGAAGTTTCAATCGATTTACGCTTGGGTGAAATTCACGCCGTCATTGGTCCCAATGGCGCAGGCAAATCCACGCTGACCAATTTGCTCACGGGCGATTTGCCGCCCACTTCTGGCCATGTGGCTTTGAACGGTCATGACATTACCGGATGGACACCTGAAAAAATCTCGCGCCATGGCTTGGGCAGAAGTTATCAAAAGACCAACATCTTCAAAAGCTTTACGGTGTGGGACAACGTTCGTTTGTCCGCGCAATCGCGCAGTCAACCCATGCCTTTCAATCCCTTGGCTTGGTTGCAACAAGCCCATCACATGAGCGATGTCAATCAGCGCGCTGAGCGCGCCATTGAGCTGGCCGGTTTGCAAAACAGACGCCATGCCTTGGCTGGTGCAGCCAGCCATGGCGAACAGCGCCAGTTGGAAATTGCCATGACCCTGGCCACCGAGCCACAAGTGTTGTTGCTAGATGAACCTTTGGCGGGCATGGGCGTGGCCGAAGCAGAAAGCATGGTGCAGTTGCTGCTGCGTCTTAAATCATCACACGCCATGATGCTGGTGGAGCACGACATCGATGCCATCTTTACCTTGGCCGATCAACTGACGGTCATGGTCAATGGCACCGTGATTGCCAGCGGTCTGCCCGCCACAGTGCGCTCTGATGCAAGCGTTCAAGCTGCCTATTTGGGTGAGGATCACTGAGATGAGCGACAAATTGATTCAAGTGAAAGGCCTCAACAGCTACTACGGGGCCAGCCACACGCTTCGCAACATTGACTTTGAAGTGAAGCGCGGCGAGACGATCGGTTTGATGGGCCGCAATGGCATGGGCAAAAGCACCTTGCTCAAATCCATCATGGGCATCGTCACACCGCGTTCTGGCGATGTGCACATCAAGGGTCAGCGCATGAACGACCGCGCCATTTTTGAAGTGGCACAACAAGGCATTGCCTATGTTCCCGAAGGACGCGGCATCTTTGGCAACCTCAGCGTGGTTGAAAACTTGAAGATGGCGGCGCGCCCTGGTACTCAAGGCCAAAACGAATGGACCTACGACCGCGTGCTCGAAACATTCCCTCGTTTAAAAGAACGACTGGGCCATGGCGGCCAACAACTCTCTGGCGGCGAGCAGCAAATGCTGACCATTGGCCGCGCCTTGATGACCAATCCCGATGTGCTGATTTTGGATGAAGCCACTGAAGGTTTAGCGCCGCTCATCGCACGAGAAATTTGGCGCATTTGCAGCGTCATCAAAGAAAGCGGCATCAGCAGCATCATCGTTGACAAGAACTGGAAGCACGTCACCCAAATTACCGATCGCAACGTGATCTTGGTCAAAGGCGAAGTGGTGTTTGAAGGCAGTTCAGAATTGTTGCAATCTCAACCCGAGATCATGGCCCAACATTTGGGTGTGTAATTTCAACAGCAATCAACCATTCAGTCATGGCCAAAGATTCCACCTTGCGCGGTGTGCGCGTTGTCAGTTTGGCACTGAACCTGCCAGGGCCTGCCGCTTTAATGCGCTTGGCTCAAATGGGCGCCTCGTGCACCAAAGTCAATCCGCCAGCAGGCGACCCAATGGCGCATTACACACCGGGTGGCTACGACACCTTGCACCAAGGTGTGAAGCAAATCACATGCGATTTAAAAGACGCCAAAGGGCAGCAAACACTGCATGCTTTGTTGGCCAAAACAGATGTGTTGCTCACTTCCTTCAGACCTTCCGCGCTGAACAAGCTGGGCCTTGGCTGGAAAGTGTTGCACAAGCAATACCCACACCTCAACTGCGTCAGCGTGGTAGGTGCACCTGGCGCTTTGGCAGAAATACCTGGCCACGATCTAACCTATCAAGCTGAAGTCGATTTGGTGCCCGGCATGGACCTGCCCGCCAGTTTGTTTGCAGACATGGGCGGCGCCATGATGGCCAGCGAAGCGGTGCTCAAAGCCACGTTGATGCAGCGCACTTCTGGCAAAGGCAGCTTCCACGAAGTGGCCTTGAGCGATGCCGCCGCTTGGTTAGCACTGCCCAGACACTGGGGCATGACACTGCCCAAAGGCGCTGTGGGCGGTGCCCATGCGGGCTACAAAATGTACGCTTGCAAAAATGGCCGTGTGGCCGTCGCTGCACTGGAGCCGCACTTTGCCAAGTCTTTGTGCGATGCGGCAGGCATTGAAGTGAAAGACGTCAAGGCCTTATTTGCCAAATCAACCCATGAAGGCATCGCTGCATTTTTGGCCGGTCGAACACGTCAACAACTGGACAAGCTGGCAGCCGCCAAAGACATTCCTTTGATGACTTTGCCTAAAGCGATCTAAGCGCTCTCAGCGCCCTGAACCATCTAAGCTCTGTAAGTTCAACGAGCTTAGTGATTCAACTGCGCCCAAGCTTTGTCCAAGCGCTTCACACTCACCGGCTGAGGCGTGCGCAACTCTTGCGCAAAGAAGCTCACCCGCAACTCCTCAAGCAGCCATCTAAACTCCAGCATCCGATCATCCACCGCGCCTTTGCGCTCTGCCACCAAACGCCAATAGCGTTGCTCTTGGGGCTTGAGCTCTAACAGCTTGGCGGCGTCGCGCGCAGGATCGGCGCGGTATTTGTCCAAACGCAACACGATGGCTTTTAAGTAGCGCGCATAGTGCTGCAATTGGGTCCAAGGTGTGTGCGCTAAAAATCGCTTGTTCACCAAACGTTGCAACTGCTGGGCGCAATCGGCTGTGGCGTCGGGTGCGTTCTTGGTGTCTTTGATTTTGCGTGTGGCCGCCGCAAATTCAAGCAGAATGATGCCGGCCAAACGCGCCACTTCATTGGCAATCAGCGTGAGGCGCCCTCTTCCTTCGTCAATGCGTTTCTTAAAGCTGAACTCATCCGCAGGTAGAGGGTCCATCAGGAAAGCACGGTCCAAGGCCACTTCAATGATTTGCTGACGCAATTCATCGGCGGTGCCCAAAGGCATGTAGGCCACGGCCATCTTTTGCAAATCGGGAATGTTCTTTTCTAAATACTTCAACGCGTCTTTAATTTGCAAAGCAAACAAACGACGCAAACCTTCGCGGTGCTTTTGCGCAGCCACTTCGGGTTCGTCAAACACCTCGATTTGTACAGCATCGTTCAAGTCGACCAAGGCCGGAAAACCAATCAGGCTTTGTCCGCCTTTGTTGATCTCCATCAGTTCAGGTAAGTCACCAAAAGTCCAAGCGGTGTAACGCTGTTGCGAAACTGCTGTGGCTTTTTGTGATGGCGTACCAGACGGCGAAGCACCGGTCTTGGCAACCTGCTCTGCTGTGCCTGACGCATTTTGTTTGGCGTTGGCATCCTTTGAATGGGTTGCTGTTGCAGGGCCAGTACTTGGTTGCACTTTGAGTTGCGCCAAGGCCTGAAACGCACCCCGCGCCTGGGAGCCCCAATCGGCTTTGAGTGCCCCCAAGTTGCGGCCCATGCCCAGTTGCCGCCCATGCTCATCGACCACGCGCAAGTTCATGAACAGGTGCGGGCTGAGCATGTCCAATTTAAAGTCTGCGCGCTTCACATCCAAGCTGGTGATGTCGCGAACTTTCTTAAGGAGTGCATCCGTTAAGGAACCCGCGCCAAAGGCTTCTGTCGTCCCTAGGGCTTCGGCCAACTTAGAGGCCGACTCTGGCAAAGGCACAAACCGTGACCTTGGCTTTTGCGGCAAGCTTTTAAGCAAGGCGTGAATTTTGTCTTTGAGCAATCCTGGCACCAACCACTCGCAACGCTCTTCGCTCACTTGGTTCAGCACAAACAAGGGCACCGTCACCGTCACGCCATCGCGCGCATCACCTGGTTCGTGCAGATAGGTGGCATTGCAGTCGGTACCGCCCAAGCGAATGGTTTTGGGAAAAGCCTGCGTGGTGATGCCTGCCGCCTCGTGCCGCATCAACTCGTCACGGCTCAGCAACAACAAATTGGCCTGACGCTTGACCTCTTGGCGATACCAAGCTTCTAACAATCGGCCCGAGCAAACATCGGCGGGAATTTGTTGATCGTAAAAAGCAAAGATCAGTTCATCGTCCACCAGCACGTCTTGTCGCCGTGACTTGTGCTCTAGCTCTTCCACCTTGGCAATCATCTTGTGATTGGCAGCCAAGAAAGGCAATGATGTTTCCCATTGGCCTTGCACCAAAGCTTCACGGATGAAAATTTCGCGCGCAGTTTGTGGATCGACTTTGCCGAAGGGCACACGCCTACCACTGTAAACCACCAGGCCATACAGCGTGGCACGTTCCAGGGCGATCACCTCACCCGACTTCTTTTCCCAATGCGGATCTAAAAGTTGTTTGCGCAGCAAATGGCCGCCCACTTGCTCGAGCCATGTGGGTTCGATGTTGGCAATGCCACGGCCAAACAATCGCGTGGTTTCAACCAACTCCGACACCACCGTCCAGCGGCCAGGCTTCTTAGACAAGTGTGCGCCGGGGTGGCGATAAAACTTGATGCCTCGCGCACCCAGATAAACATCTTCGTCGTCTTGTTTGTAACCCACGTTGCCCAGCAAACCTGCCAACATCGACAGGTGAATTTGTTCATACGTGGCTGGCAAACTGTTCAGGTGCCAACGGTGCTCTGCCACCGTGGTGTGCAACTGCGTGTGCGTGTCACGCCACTCGCGCACACGCCGAATGTTGACAAAGTTTTGACGCAGCAGTTGCTCGTACTGACGGTTGCTCAGCTTGTGCTCAGAACCTGCAGCAGATTTTCCACCACGAGCTTCTGACAACCATTTCCACAATTTCAAATAGCCTGTGAATTCGCTTTTCTCATCGTCAAACTTCACGTGCGCTTGGTCGGCTTGTGCTTGTGCCTCCATTGGCCTGTCGCGCACATCTTGAACCGACATGGCACTGGCAATGATCAACACTTCGTCTAAGGCCTGCCGGTCGCGTGCTTCCAAAATCATGCGTCCTACACGCGGGTCCAAGGGCAACTTGGCCAACTCCACACCCGTGCGTGTTAACTCATTGGCATCGTTCACGGCGCCCAGTTCTGCCAGCAATTGATAGCCATCGGTAATGGCGCGCTTGGACGGCGCTTCAATGAACGGAAAGTCGTCCACCACGCCCAAGTGCAAAGACTTCATGCGCAAGATCACACCCGCCAAAGAGGAGCGCAAAATTTCTGGATCGGTAAAACGCGGCCTGCCGTTGAAATCTTTCTCGTCGTACAAACGAATGCAAATACCATTGGCCACACGACCACATCGACCTGCCCGCTGATTGGCGGCCGCTTGGCTAATGGGCTCCACCATCAGCTGCTCAACTTTGCTGCGCAAGCTGTAGCGCTTCACGCGCGCGGTGCCCACATCAATCACATAACGAATGCCAGGCACGGTCAGGGACGTTTCGGCCACGTTGGTGGCCAACACAATACGGCGCCCGTTGTGACTTTCAAACACGCGCTCTTGATCAGATTGAGACAAGCGAGCAAACAACGGCAATACCTCTGCGCCACGCGTGACGGCACTGTGCGTCAAATGTTTGCGCAGATGGTCGTTGGCCTCCCTAATCTCCCGCTCGCCCGGCAAAAATACCAAGATGTCGCCCGATGCATGACCGGTCCAAAGTTCGTCGACGGCCTCTGCAATGGCATCGTTCAGGTCATGTTCACGCGATTCTTCAAAGGGACGCCACCGCATTTCAACGGGAAAGGTGCGTCCCGACACCATGATGACAGGGGCCGGCCCTTTGCTCGAGGCAAAGTGTTGGGCAAAGCGATCGGCATCGATGGTGGCCGAGGTCACCACCACTTTGAGGTCTGGCCTGCGGGGCAAAATTTGGCGAATGTAGCCCAGCAAGAAATCAATGTTCAGGCTGCGTTCGTGGGCTTCGTCAATGATGATGGTGTCGTAGGCTTCAAGCAGCGGGTCGTTTTGGGTCTCGGCCAGCAAAATACCGTCGGTCATCAGCTTGACCGATGCATCCTTCGACAAGCGGTCTTGAAAACGCACCTTGTAGCCCACCACATCGCCCAGGGGCGTTTTGAGCTCTTCGGCAATGCGCTTGGCCACACTGCTGGCCGCAATGCGCCTGGGTTGGGTATGGCCAATCCACTTGCCCCGTTGACCAGGCGGCGCATTGAGCCGGCCGCGGCCCAGGGCCAAGGCAATCTTGGGCAACTGCGTGGTCTTGCCCGAACCGGTCTCGCCGCAGACGATGATGACCTGGTGATCTGCCATGGCCTGCGCAATTTCGTCGCGCTTTGCCGACACTGGCAAAGACTCAGGAAACTCGATTTTCAAGGGGGTGGCGGACAATGGCAAAACTTCTGTAAAAATCAGGGATGGCGTAAGGCCTGAATTATCCGCTGTCTTGGCCCCCTTTCGAGAGACCCCCTGCCCATGTCCACTGTCTTCAACTTCACCTTCGTACCCTGGTTTCGCTCGGTGGCGCCCTACATTCACATGCACCGTGGCAAAACCTTTGTGGTGGGCATTGCAGGCGAGGCCATTGCGGCGGGCAAATTGCAGCATTTGGCCCAAGACTTGGCGTTGATCCAAAGCATGGGCGTCAAAATTGTGCTGGTGCATGGTTTCCGCCCGCAAGTCAACGATCAATTGCAAGCCAAAGGCCACGAGCCCAAGTATTCACACGGCATCCGCATTACCGATGAAGTGGCCCTCGATTGCGCCCAAGAAGCAGCGGGCCAATTGCGCTACGAAATTGAAGCTGCCTTCAGCCAAGGCTTGCCCAACACGCCCATGGCTGGCTCTACAGTGCGCGTCATCAGCGGCAACTTCTTAACGGCACGTCCCGTGGGCATTGTGGACGGCGTCGATTTCAAACATTCCGGTTTGGTCCGTAAAGTAGACGTGGCCGGCATTACCCAAACGCTGGACATGGGGGCCATGGTGCTGCTCTCGCCTTTTGGTTTTTCTCCCACAGGCGAAGCTTTCAATTTGTCGATGGAAGAAGTGGCCACCAGTGTGGCCATCGAAATGCAAGCCGACAAACTCATCTTCTTGACCGAAATTCCAGGCTTGCGCATCAACCCAGAAGCCCCAGAATCAGACGACAACCCCATCGATACTGAGCTGCCCTTGGCCACGGCCGAAAAGTGGCTCAATGAATTGCCTGCCGCTTTGTTGCCCACAGACCATGCTTTCTACTTGCAGCACTGCGTGAAGGCCTGCAAAGAAGGCGTCGAGCGCAGTCACATCTTGCCCTTTGCGGTCGATGGTGCGCTGCTGCTAGAAATTTATGTGCACGACGGCATCGGCACCATGGTGATCGATGAAAAACTGGAAGAACTGCGCGAAGCCACACACGACGATGTTGGCGGTATCTTGCAATTGATCGAGCCCTTCGAAAACGACGGTACCTTGGTCAAACGAGATCGCACCGAAATTGAGCGCGATGTCGACCACTACACCATCATTGAGCACGATGGCGTAATCTTCGCTTGCGCAGCGCTCTACCCTTACCCTGAAGCCAAAACCGCAGAGATGGCCGCATTAACTGTGTCACCGCAGTCACAAGGACAAGGCGATGGCGAGAAGATTTTGAAACGCATTGAGCAACGCGCACGCGCCATGGGCTTGCAAAGTATTTTTGTATTGACCACCCGCACCATGCACTGGTTCATCAAACGCGGTTTTGTGCCCACCGACCCCGACTGGCTGCCAGAGGGTCGAAAGCGCAAATACAACTGGGATCGTCGCAGTCAGGTGCTGATGAAAAAGTTAAGCTGACTTCAACCAACCGTCGCGCAGACGCATGGCCAGCATCAGCAACACAATGGTGCTGAAAGCCACAAAAGACCAATTGGCGATAGAGCCGCCTAAGAAAGTCCAATCAACTTTGGTGCAATCGCCACTTCCCTTGAATATCATAGGGATGAGGCGTTGCATGGGAAAGTTTTCAACCATGCCGTAGAAGTCTCGGCCGCATGACACAGCTTCGGGGGGGTACCACTGTAGCCAGGTTTGACGTGCAGCCACAAAAGCACCAAAGCCAGCGGACACCAAAACCAACCAACTGATCAGCATGGTGAGAACGGAAGAGCCGCCCACCGCCCCCAAGGCAGACAAAACGATGACCCCAATCAAGGCATAGCGCTGCACAATGCACATGGGACACGGCACCAAACCCAAAAAGTTTTGCAGGTACACAATGCCAAACACCAACATGGCCGTACCACCTAAGGCGACGATGGCCAAACATGCACGGGCAGACAACTGCATAAAAAATTCAAGAACGCGATGCATCTGTGCCTTCAATGACATTGGGGTGAGTGATTAGCTTTCAACAAAAGCACGCTCAATGACAAACTGTCCTGGCGTGCTGGTGTTGCCTTCAACAAAACCGCGCTTCTCGCACAGGGCTTTGAGATCGCGCAGCATTTCTGGGCTGCCGCAAATCATCACACGGTCTTCAACTGCATTGAGCGCTGGAATGCCCAAGTCTGCGCTGATTTGACCGTTTTCTAACAGGTCAGTGACGCGGCCTTGGTGCTCGAATGCCTCACGCGTGACCGTGGGGTAGTACAGCAATTGCTTGCCGACCATCTCACCCAAAAATTCATTTTGTGGCAACTCTTTGGTAATGAAATCGCGGTAGGCCAATTCTTTGATTTCGCGCACGCCGTGTAACAACACAACTTGCTCAAAACGTTCGTAGGTTTCGGGATCGCGGATGATGCTCATGAAAGGCGCCAAGCCGGTGCCTGTACCAATGAGGTACAAACGTTTGGCGGGCGTGAGGTAGTCAATGAGCAAAGTGCCCGTGGGCTTGCGACCCACCACAATGCTGTCGCCCACTTGAATGTGTTGAAGCTTAGATGTCAAAGGACCGTCTTGTACTTTGATACTGAGAAACTCCAAGTGTTCTTCGTAGTTGGCACTGGCAATGCTGTAGGCGCGAAGCAATGGTTTGCCGTTGTCCCCGCGCAAACCAATCATGGTGAAGTGGCCATTGGAAAAGCGCAAAGCCTGATCACGGGTGGTGGTGAAGCTGAACAAGCGATCGGTCCAGTGGTGAACACTCAGGACTTTTTCTTCTAAAAATGCACTCATAAAACCTAAGGGAATTGAAACAAAACAAGCTATTTTCAGCTTGTTTCGCTTGTATTGGAAATACAATAATTTTATATCTGTATACAGAACCGATCTTAAGCTTCATCAAGGAACACCATGGCGCGTACCGTTAATTGCATCAAATTGGAAAAAGAAGCCGAGGGTTTGGACTTTCCACCCTACCCTGGTGAACTTGGCAAACGCATTTGGCAAAGCGTCAGCAAGGAAGCCTGGGCTGCTTGGCTTAAACACCAAACCATGCTGGTCAACGAAAACAGACTGAATTTGGCCGATGCGCGCGCGCGCCAGTACTTGGCCCGCCAAATGGAAAATCATTTCTTTGGCACAGGTGCCGATGCAGCCCAAGGTTATGTCCCACCCCCCAGTGCCTAATTTTCACGCAGTACACTGGCAACAACGAAAAGCGTGGCAAACACATTGGCACGCATTGGACACGGCATTTGGTCGTGGCGATGCGTTCCTCCAAACCCTTCAAGCTTGGCAACAAGATGCCAACGCGCCTCACACACTGTTTTTCACAGCCTTTGCGGCTGAACCCCCTAAGCACATTCACCCGCTGATTGCAACAAGCTGTTTTGGTTTGCTGCCAGGTGTTCATCGCATTGTGTTTGAGCAGGGCAAGGTGCAGTTGACTTTGTGCATCGGACCAACGCCTGCCATGGCGCGTGAGATTGACATGGCTGCAGACAGCATCTGCATTGACTCGCTTGATCTGTGGCACACCAAAGCGTTGGTGCGTTTCAGCAAAGTTCAAACGGTCCTTCAATGGCGCGATGCCAGCCCGCAAGCGCTCGTCGATTTAAAGTTGGCAGGCATGCTTGTCAACACACGCAACGCAACAGCACAGTACAAACCACTCTGGACACCCCGATCCGCCTTGCGCGCCAGCATGAGCAGTCCCAAAACAGCCAAGCGCCCGTCACAGCATGCCGTCATCATCGGCGCAGGTTTATCGGGTGCCGCGGTGGCCCATAGCTTGGCCATCAGAGGCTGGACGGTAGAGGTCTTAGACCAAGCCGACCACATGGGCGCAGGTGCATCAGGTTTGCCCGCTGGCATTTTTGCCACCCACGTGTCGCCAGACAACAGCATTCTTTCTCGCATCACCCGCGACGGTGTACGCGCCACAATTCACCGCGCAAGCCAGTTGCTCAAACACGGCACCCACTGGCAATTGTCCAACTTACTCGAACACCGGTATGCCGGCAAACGTCAGTTGCCCAGAGGCGATGCATGGCCAGCAGCAGGCCATGAATGGAGCACAGAAGCAAGCCACGAACAAAGAACAGCTGGAGGTCTGCGGCAAGACACTGCAGCCATGTGGCACCCCCTGGCGGGTTGGATTCAAACACCGGTTTTTGTCAAATCGCAACTCTCGCATCCCAACATCACCTGGCGCGGCGCATGCCAAGTTGCAAAACTTCAGCGCGTCAATTCAATTTGGCAAGTGCTAGACCCACAAGGCAAGGCTTTGGCACAAACAAAATGTCTGGTGTTGGCCAACGCGCATCAGTGCCAAAGCTTGATCGACACCGTGGAAGGCACAGACACCGCCGATGGTGTGCAACGCCCTCGCCTGCCCACCACAGCACTACGTGGCCAAGTCACTTGGGGCAGTATGGCATTGCTACCCGCCTCTCTGAAAAACAAGTTGCCCGTTTTTCCCATGAATGGACATGGCAGCTACATCGGCAATTTAAAGGCATTGACAGACTGCACAAGCGACACGCATTGGCTGGTGGGCTCTAGTTTCCAACGCAATGACTTGGACTTAAGAACACGCCAAGAAGACCAGAAGAGCAACATCCAACAATGGGCTGAACTGATGCCAGCCCTGCAGGCTGAAATTCAACACAGCGTTGACCCCGCAAACATGCACGCATGGGCGGGCATTCGCTGCGCCTTGCCAGACCGGGTGCCCGCCGTCGGTGAATTTGCACATCCCGATTTTGAGAGCCTGCACGTTTGCACGGGCATGGGTGCTCGCGGCATCAGCTTGTCTGTGTTGTGCGGCGAAGTTCTGGCCGCCCACTTAAACCACGAGCCTTTGCCCATGGCTTTGTCATTGGCCAAACTGATGTCGGCGTCGCGCTTTGGCTGATTACTGCTGGGCGGCGGCCGGACGGCGTGATTTCACGTAGGCATCGGTGGGCTGGTAATTTTTACCATCGGCATAGCGCCACTGCGTCATGCTGCCCTGATTGCCACGAACATCCAATTTGCCCACAAAGGCACCCATGGTGGACTGTTGGTCAATGGCACGGAACTCGGCAGGGCCAAACGGTGTGCTGAATTTCAAACCGCGCATGGCCAGCACCAACTTTTCGTTGTCGGTACTACCCGCTTTTTGAATGCCTGCAAAGATCGCTTGCATGGTGGCGTAGCCCACGACCGAGCCCACCTTCGGATTTTCTTTGTATTTGCGATAGTAATTGGCCGCAAAAGTAGCGTGTTCCTTGGTGTCAATTTGATCCCAGGGATAGCCCGTCACAATCCAGCCCTTGGGTGTCTCATCTTTCAACACCTCCAAGTACTCGGGCTCGCCAGACAGCATGGACACCACGGGAATTTTCGGAAAAATAGCGCGTTGATTACCTTCGCGGACAAGCTTGGCCAGGTCGGCGCCAAAGGTCACGTTGAAAATAGCGTCGGGCTTGCTTTGCATGAGCGCGCTCAAACTGCTGCCAGCGTCAATTTTTCCAAGTACAGGCCACTGCTCGCCCACAAACTCAACATCGGGTCGTTTGGCCTTGAGCAAGGCTTTGAAACTGGCCACCGCACTTTGTCCGTATTCGTAATTGGGCGCCAAAGTGGCCCAACGTTTGGCGGGCAATTTGGCCGCCTCTTCCACCAACATGGCAGCTTGCATGTACGTACTGGGGCGCAGACGGAACGTATAGCGGTTGCCTTTGTCCCACACCAAGGTATCGGTGAGGGGCTCACTGGCAACGAACAAACGTTTGCTTTTAGCAGCATGGTCGGCCAAAGCCAAGCCTACATTTGACAAGAAGCCACCCGCCAACACATCCACTTTTTCTTGACTGGTCAACTCAATGGCATGGCGCAAAGCGTCTTCTGGTTTGCCTGCATCGTCGCGCGCAATGACTTCGACCTTGCGACCTAAGAGGCCGCCTGCTGCGTTGATTTCCTCAACCGCAAGCTGCCAGCCTTGCTTGTAGGGCTGAGTGAACTGCGGCATGGCCGAGTAGCTATTAATTTCTCCAATGCGAATGGGGGTTTGCGCACTGGCGGACATTGCCAGCGTTGTTGACACCCAAATGGCGCTTAGGTTGACCCAAAACTTCATGCCAATCTCCTCAAAAGCGAAACTGTACCAGCCTCTTCCTCACCAGTCACTTCAGCGACATTTAGACCTTTGCCAACGGCTCTTATGATCAAAAAGCATATATGTACAACGAATAAATAGTTTGATTGGTCATAAGCAATCGTTAAAGTTCGGGCCTTGATCGGCTCAGTCCGTAGATTCAACGCCACTTAACAGATGTACCAATACACAGAATTTGACCGCCAGTTTGTCAAACTGCGCGCAGCACAACACCGAGACCAACTGGACCGTTGGCAAAAAGGCGAACTTGCAGACGACGAGTTTCGCCCGCTTCGTCTACAAAACGGTTGGTACGTTCAGCGCTACGCGCCCATGTTGCGCGTGGCCGTTCCGTATGGCGAAATCTCTAGCAAGCAACTGAGCGTATTGGCTCAAATCGCCAAAGAGTACGACCAACCCGATGCTGCGTTGTTTGCCAAGGCGCAATCGCAACAAGACTTGTTGCCCGGCAAATCACCGCGCCTGCTCAAAGGCTATGGTCACTTCACCACGCGTCAAAACGTTCAGTTCAACTGGATTCCGTTGGACAAATCGGCAGACGTGATGGACCTCCTGGCCACCGTCGACATGCATGGCATTCAAACCAGCGGCAACTGCATTCGCAACATCACCACCGATGAATTGGCAGGTGTGGCTGTGGACGAAGTGGTCGACCCCCGGCCTTACGCTGAAATTTTGCGACAGTGGAGCACCTTGCACCCAGAGTTTGCTTTCTTACCTCGCAAATTCAAAATTGCCATCACGGGTGCGACCGAAGACCGCGCAGCAATCGGCTGGCATGACGTCGGCTTGCAACTTGTGAAAAATGCGGCAGGAGAAGTTGGCTTCAAAGTGTGGGTGGGCGGCGGTATGGGCCGCACCCCCATCATTGGCAGCTTGGTGCGGGAGTTCTTGCCATGGCAACAAATCATGAACTACCTTGAAGCCGTTGTGCGTGTGTACAACCGTTGGGGTCGGCGCGACAATTTGTACAAAGCCCGCATTAAGATTTTGGTCAAGGCTGAGGGGCAGCGTTACATCGATGAAGTGGAAGCGGAGTTCTTACAAATCATCACTGTTGACGGTGGCCCACACACCATCACGCAAGCAGAATTCGATCGCGTGGCGGCTTGCTTTGTAGAGCCGCATGCCCACGAATCGGCAGCAGCATCGGCTAACAGCCACACGCAAGATGTCGCATTCCTACGATGGGTCCATCAAAACGTTGTGGCCCACAAAAATCCAGCATTGCGCGCAGTGACTTTGTCGTTCAAGCGTTTGGGTTTAGCACCGGGCGATGCCACGGCCGAACAGCTCGAAGCCTCCGCACAATTGGTGGCCAAGTATTCACGCGGCGAAGCGCGCGTGACGCATTCACAAAACTTGGTACTGCCATGGGTGCCTGAAAGCCAACTGTTTGACCTCTGGCAAGACGCCAAAGACCTGGGGCTGGCAAGTCCCAACATTGGCTTGTTGAACGACATGATCGCTTGCCCAGGCGGTGACTACTGTGCTTTGGCCAATGCACGTGCCATTCCAGTGGCGGCGGCCATTTCAGAGCGGTACCAAGACCTGGACGAATTGGACGACCTTGGCCCAATCGATCTGCACATCAGCGGTTGCATCAACTCATGCGGACACCACCACAGTGGCCACATTGGCATCTTGGGCGTTGATAAAGATGGCAAAGAGTGGTACCAAGTGACCTTGGGTGGCTCGGATGGTTCTGCACTGTCTGGCTCAGCGGGCGCTGGGAAGGTGGTCGGCCCCTCCTTCTCTGCGGCCGAAGTGCCTGAAGTCATTGAAGCCGTGCTCAACAAGTACCTTGAGTTGCGCGCTCCCAGCAGCAGCAGCAACGTTCGCGCCGAATACTTCATTGAAACCTTGCGCCGCGTGGGCCAAGATGCTTTCAAGGCGGCTGCCAACGGCGCACGTCATCCCGAGCCCGAGCTCGCTTGAACCCCCGATTGATTCTCATGAAAATTTTGTCTTTCAACGATCACACGCCAGGCACTGACACCAGCGTGATCAGTATCGCCAACGATGCAGACCCACGCAGCGTGTCGCTAGAGGGTGTCAAGCGCATCGACTTGCACTTCCCCAAATTCACCGATGGCCGTGCCTACAGCCAAGCCTTTTTGTTGCGTCGACGTCTGGGTTTCAAAGGCGAGATTCGGGCCACAGGCGATGTCCTCATCGACCAACTCGTGTCCATGGCACGCACTGGATTTGATGTTGCCGTTTTGCGCCAAGGCTTGGATGCCAGCGCTGCACAACGTCAGTTCGATCGCTTTCCCAATTTCTACCAGGGCTCCGCGGTGGACACACACCCGCTGTTTGCAAAGGCCGCAGCATGAGCATGTCATCTGTCAGTAGCGTTGGCGCTGGTGGCGCTGCTGGCTCGCAAAATGCCATTTCATTGCATGCCAACCCCAGTGCAACCTACGCAAACAAAGTGGTCGAGAGTTTGACCCTGTTAGAACAAGCCGCTGCCGAATTCAGTCCCGTCACACAAGCGTCCAGTCTGGGCGCAGAAGACGTGGTCATCACCCATCTCATCAATCACCACGCGTTGAACATTCCGGTGTTTGTATTGGAAACAGGCGCATTGCATCGCGAAACACTGGCATTGCTAGAACGCACGCAGGCGCATGCCATTGCGCCGGTCAAGGTCTATCGACCCGCCAACGAAAAAGTCATTGCCTTCGTCAAAACACATGGCCAAGACGCCATGTACGAAAGCCTTGAACTTCGCAAAGCCTGCTGCCAAGTTCGCAAGCTCGAGCCCTTGGCAGAAGCGCTTAAAGGTCAACGCGCCTGGGTCACCGGTTTGCGCCGTGAGCAATCAAGCAACCGCGCTGAAGTGCCCTTGATAGACCGTGCCGACGAAGCCACCAAAGGCCAGATCAAACTCAACCCCTTGGCCAATTGGACTTGGGGCGATGTGTGGCACTACATCTCGATCCACCAGGTGGACTACAACCCGCTGCACGATCAGTTTTTCCCCAGCATTGGTTGTGCCCCCTGCACACGCGCCATCAGCTTGGGCGAAGAATTTCGCGCAGGCCGCTGGTGGTGGGAAGACGAAGCCGCCAAAGAGTGCGGCTTGCACGCCAAGAAATAAGTCAGAGAAAATTATGAACGCACGCACTGAACCCGAACTGTTGCATCACCTCAGCAACGCCCACCTTGATGCCTTAGAAGAAGAAACCATCTTCATCCTGCGCGAAGTGGCTGCGGCATTTGAGCGCCCCACCCTTTTATTTTCTGGTGGCAAAGACTCCTTGGTGATGCTCAAGTGCGCTGAAAAAGCCTTTGTCGACACCCAAAAAGGCGGGCGCATTCCCTACCCCTTGCTGATGATAGATACCGGCCACAACTTCAAAGAAGTGACCGACTTCAGAGATTTTCGCGCCAACGAATTGGGTGCTGAGTTGATTGTGCGTAGCGTGGAAGATTCCATGAAGCGTGGCACTGTTCGCTTGGCGCACCCTGGCGAATCACGCAACGTGCACCAGTCGGTGACCTTGCTCGAAGCCATTGAAGAATTCAAGTTCGATGCCCTCATTGGCGGCGCACGTCGTGACGAAGAAAAAGCACGCGCCAAAGAGCGCATCTTCAGCCACCGCGACAGCTTTGGGCAATGGCAACCCAAATCACAGCGCCCCGAGTTGTGGTCTTTGTTCAACACGAAATTGCAACCCGGCGAGCACTTTCGCGTGTTCCCCATTTCCAACTGGACCGAGCTCGATGTGTGGCAGTACATTGCCCGCGAAAACATCGCGCTGCCTTCCATCTACTACACACACAAACGTGAAGTGGTTGACCGCCGAGGTTTGTTGGTGCCCGTCACAGAACTCACGCCGCCCAAAGATGGCGAACAAGTTGAAGTGCGCGATGTGCGCTTCCGCACCGTGGGCGACATCACCTGCACTTGCCCCGTAGAAAGCAAGGCTGCCACCCCCGAAGAAATTGTGATTGAAACATTGGCCGCCGAAGTGAGCGAACGCGGCGCCACGCGCATGGACGACAAGACCTCAGACGCCTCCATGGAAAAACGTAAAAAAGACGGATATTTCTAATGACCACGATTGCCC
>ERZ1034361.175-NODE-175-length-46278-cov-7.725807_pt1 | contig 46278 bp, 45 predicted proteins | sample MGYA00520617_ERZ1034361 | MGnify/ENA primary metagenome ERZ1034361 (study PRJEB33736, sample SAMEA104284507) | Azolla filiculoides | biome: Urban; feature: Water surface; material: Ditch water | place: Netherlands | collected 2015-10-28 | depth 0-0.1 m ... | reverse complement strand
AACCTGGCGAAGATGCCCCACCTTCTGATCGCCGGGACCACGGGGTCGGGGAAATCGGTTGCCATCAACACGATGATCCTGTCGCTGCTTTACAAGCTGACGCCCGAGGAATGCCGCCTGATCATGATCGACCCGAAGATGCTGGAACTGTCGGTTTATGACGGCATCCCGCACCTGCTGTCTCCGGTTGTGACTGATCCGAAGAAGGCGGTTGTCGCCCTGAAATGGGTCGTGGGCGAGATGGAAGAGCGTTACCGCAAGATGTCCAAGATGGGCGTGCGCAACATCGAAGGTTTCAACGGCCGCGTCCGCGAAGCGCTTGAAAAAGGCGAAATGTTCAAGCGCACCATCCAGACCGGCTTTGACGAGGATACCGGCGAGCCGGTGTTCGAGACCGATGAATACATGCCCGTCACCATCCCCTATATCGTGGTGGTGGTGGACGAGATGGCCGACCTGATGATGGTCGCACCGCGCGATGTCGAAGACTCGGTCGTTCGCATCACGCAGCTCGCTCGTGCGTCCGGTATTCACCTCGTGCTGGCAACGCAGCGCCCCAGCGTCGATGTCGTGACCGGTTTGATCAAGGCCAACGTGCCGAGCCGTCTTGCCTTCGCGGTGACCAGCGTTACCGACTCGCGCGTTATTCTCGACCAGCCCGGAGCCGACAAGCTCATCGGCCAGGGCGACGCGCTGTTCTTGCCCATGGGCTCGAACAAGTCGCTTCGTGTGCAGGGCGCTTGGGTCAGCGAGGCCGAGATTCACAAGGTCGTCGCACACGTCACGCGCCAGGCCCAGCCCGAGTACCGCAACGATGTTGCCGCAACGGTCGAGCGCAAAGAGGTTGACGCTGACATCGGAGACGATCTCGACCTGTTGCTCCAGGCTGTCGAGCTCGTCGTTTCGACGCAGTTTGGGTCGACATCGATGCTTCAGCGCAAGCTTCGAGTTGGCTTCGCCAAGGCCGGCCGCCTCATGGACCTGATGGAATCGCGCGAAATCGTCGGACCGTCTGAGGGTTCGAAGGCTCGTGACGTGCTCGTCTCTCAAGAGCAGCTCGGCGGCGTACTTGCCAAGCTCCGTGGTGAAGACGCAGCTCCTGCTGCGCCGGCACCCGCTGCCGCACCGGCGCTGACCCGCCCATCGTTCGACGTCATCGCACAAGACCGCGAAGATGCCATGGCTGGTCTCGAAGAGGTCGAAGCATCGGGCGATGAAGACGCCTGGGGATTGACCGGTCGCGACTAATGGCAACTGACTCCGGCACACCCACGCGCAAGGTCAGCAACTGGAGCGCACCGAACATCATCACGATCGTCCGCATTCTGTTTGCACCGGCGTTCATTTGGCTGCTTCTCGTTTCGCACGATTCGCCAGCCGACCCCGCTCGTTGGTGGGCTGCTGCCCTGTTCGTGATTGGCATGGCTACTGACGGCATCGATGGTTTCATCGCCCGCCGCTACAACCTCGTCACCGACCTGGGCAAGATCCTCGACCCGATCGCCGACAAGGTTCTCACCGGTGGCGCACTCATCGGGCTGTCGCTCATTGATGAGCTGCCGTGGTGGGTGACCATCCTCATTCTCGTGCGTGAGGTGGGCATCACCGTGTTCCGTTTTGCCGTGCTCAGCAAGCGAGTTATTCCGGCATCCCGTGGCGGAAAGCTGAAGACGATCTTCCAATTCTTAGCCATCACGTCGGCCCTGTTGCCTTTGCAAGCTCTGTGGGGCGATTGGATGAACACCGTCAACCTCGTGCTCATGGCGATCGCCTTGGCGCTGACCGTGGTTACCGGCGTGATGTACCTCGTCGAAGCGTGGCTTCACAACCGCTCGTCGGCGCAGGCAAAGTAGTTTCATGCCCACGTCATCTGCTGAAGGGCGCAACGCGGTCGCAGATTTGGTCGAGCGACTCATTCGCGCTCGCCGCACTGTTGCCGTTGCCGAGTCGCTCACCGGCGGTCTGCTGTGTGCAGCACTCACAGAAGCCCCAGGAGCATCCGCCGTCATTCGTGGGGGAGTAGTGGCCTATGCGACAGACCTCAAGTCTTCAATGCTGGGTGTTTCTCAAGAACTTCTTGCGAGCCGGGGCGCTGTTGATCCAGATGTTGCACTCGAAATGGCAGCAGGTGTTGCTCATCAGCTGGGGTCAGATATTGGTTTATCCACTACGGGAGTTGCCGGGCCAGAACCGCAGGATGGAAAAGCTGTAGGAACAGTGTTTATCGCCTGCGTATGGGGCACAAAGCGTGTTGTAGAAGAGCTTTCGCTCGCTGGAACACGTATTGAGATCCGTTCTTTGACGGTCCACGCAGCCCTCAGAATGCTTGCTTCAGTCGTTTCTTGAGGTGTTGTGAAACATTCTGGGAATAAAACTGTCGTAACCTAAGTTGATACAAGCAGACTCACATCTGGTTTTCAGGTTTCTGGAGCTAGCATGGGGTTATAAATGTAGAGGAACCTTGAGGGTTCATAAGCGTAGGGAGGCACCATGATTCTTGTACGACAGGAAATCGGCGATGTTCTGCGCGACTACCGCCTGCAGAAAGGTCGCACGCTGCGACAGGTTGCAAGCAAGGCCAGCGTGGCACTCGGTTACTTGAGCGAGGTAGAACGTGGTCAAAAGGAAGCAAGCTCAGAAATTCTTGCTGCCGTAGCAGATGCTCTGGATACCCCCATCTCGCAGATTATGCGTGAAGTAGGGGACCGTCTTGCTGTGATTGAAGGAATCGATCCCATTCGTGCGATTCCCGACACTGTTCCTGACGAGTTCGTCAACGACTTCGCTGCAACTCGCTAGAAGCGCTCGTGCGCCTCAGCGAATTTTGGCGTGCCGTCTCGGACGAGTTCGGTGAGGCATATGGCCGTGTCTTGGTCAATGATTTAGTTCTGTCCGAATTGGGTTCGGTGACTTCTGCTGAAGCCTTGCGGAAGGGAATTCCTGCGCGTAACGTCTGGCTTGCCCTTGTTAAAGCGGTCGATGTTCCTGAGTCCCGTTGGTATGGCGTCGGCCTCCCGGAGCCCAAGAAGTAATTTCCAACACGCCGACATTTGTTCGAATATGTATTCGAAAACGGCTAGTCTCCTACACATGCACTTGTTTGCACGTGTTATCCACGGAGGATCTCCTCTGGCAGTGAATGTCAGTGGCTCCTCCTACGGTGAAACTCGTCCACATAGGAGCATGCGCCTTGTCGTAAGCGCCCCGCAGCGCCCGTCCCGCCTTCACCGGCCGGTCGGTAGCGGAGGAGTAGCACGGCAGCCGATAGGCGAATCACCCTCGATAAGTAAAGGAGACGGCCATGGCATCTGCCGCTGACCGCGAAAAAGCACTAGAAACAGCACTAGCCCAGATCGACCGCCAGTTTGGTAAGGGTTCCGTCATGCGCCTGGGAAGCGACGAGCGCGCTCCCGTCGAGGTGATTCCGACCGGCTCCATCGCATTGGATGTTGCTCTCGGCATTGGCGGACTTCCCCGTGGCCGCATCGTAGAAATCTACGGTCCTGAGTCCTCGGGTAAGACCACACTGACACTTCACGCAATCGCAAACGCACAGAAAGCCGGCGGAATCGCTGCTTTCATTGATGCGGAGCACGCACTTGACCCTGAATACGCGAAGAAGCTGGGCGTTGACATTGATGCGCTCTTGGTTTCTCAGCCCGATACTGGTGAGCAGGCTCTGGAAATTGCAGACATGCTGGTGCGCTCGGGATCTATCGACCTCATCGTCATTGACTCTGTTGCCGCTCTTGTGCCCCGCGCTGAAATCGAAGGTGAAATGGGCGACACTCACGTCGGTCTCCAAGCCCGTCTGATGTCACAAGCACTGCGTAAGCTCACTGGTGGCCTCAACTCCACCAACACCACCATGATCTTTATCAACCAGCTCCGTGAGAAGATCGGTGTCTTCTTCGGAAGTCCAGAGACCACCTCTGGTGGTAAAGCTCTGAAGTTCTACGCTTCGGTACGTCTCGACATCCGCCGTATTGAGACTCTCAAGGACGGTACTGACGCAGTGGGTAACCGTACCCGCGTCAAAGTCGTCAAGAACAAGATGGCGCCACCCTTCAAGCAAGCAGAGTTCGACATCCTCTACGGAATCGGTATCTCGCGTGAAGGAAGCCTCATCGACTTCGGCGTCGATCACGGCATCGTCAAGAAGTCCGGTGCCTGGTACACCTACGAAGCTGATCAGCTCGGTCAGGGTAAGGAGAACTCACGAAACTTCCTCCTCCAGAACCCTGCTGTTGCGCTGGAGATTGAGCAGAAGATTCTGGCCAAGCTCGGTGTTGGTGCTGCAGCTGCTGAAGCCGCTGCTATCGAAGCTGCTGCAACTGCAGTTGAGGTTGAACCTGACTTCGACGCAGTTGAAGAGGTTCGTAAGGAAGCTTGAGTCTCGTGACGAACGTCACCTTTCTGCCCTGGGTAGACCCAGAAAGCAGTCCCATCGCTGCCTCGCCTGAAATATCAGGCGAGGCAGTAGGGGATGCTGCTGATGTACCTGCAGGTGTTCAACGTCTGAGTCGCGTCATGTTTACCGAAGTCGAAGAAGACGCCGCTGAAGAAGAATCTGTTGCGGCATTCGATCTCGATGCTCTTGAGCAAACACTTCTGCGCAAGCTCCACACCCATGACATGTCTGTCCATGAGGTGATGACCTGGTTGCGTTCAAAGGATGCCGCTGAGGGTGATGCAGCTGAGCTCGTGGCAAAGTTTGAGCGACTCAACTACCTGAACGATGAACGTCTGGCGAAAGAGCTGGTTTCTCGTCTGAGTGAGCGAAAAGGCAAGAGTAAAAGTGTTATTTCGCGGGAATTACGCCAGCGTGGTATTTCTTCTTTTGCCGTAGATGCCGCGTTAGAAGCCATCGATGACGATGATGAACTCGCCAAAGCAACCGAACTCGCACTGCAACGGGTCAGGCAGTTCAGCAAATTAGATCAGGCGACCGCAGAACGTCGTCTAGTGGGTTTTCTCAGTCGTCGTGGGTATTCGGGTCAAACTGTCCGCGAGGCGTGCAGAGAGGCGCTAGCTTCGAGGAATTAGGCTGTGTTCGTGCTCAACGACATACTTAACAGCCCTTACGCAATCGCAGCTGCCTTGGTGGTCATCATTGCGTACATCACCTGGGGCTATCGCCGCAGAAAGTAGTGCACCCACATGTTTGAAACAGAACCAGCTGAAGAGTCAAAACCAGCAAAACCGTTGACGGAAAAGCAGATTGCTGCTCGGGCCCGCACCAAGAAGTTCAATGTTGTTGCTGTCATCATTTGTGCAAGCTTGTGCATGATTCTCGGTGTCATTTCAGCGGTGCTTCCCACTGGTGTCTCCACACCGTGGATGTTCGCCAGTTATGCCGCTGGATATATCGGAGTGCTGTGGGCTCTTGCTGGCCTGTGGTCCCATTACATGGGTCCCAACGCTCCGAAATAAGACATGCCAGTTGGCGCGTAAACTTATGGGGTTATGAACAGCCCGAGTGAAGCCCCGACCCTCATCCCCGTCTCTGACGCGGCTCTGGATGACAACGGGCGTCAGCGTACCTATGAAGTGCGCACATTCGGTTGCCAAATGAACGTTCACGATAGTGAGCGCTTGGCCGGCGCCATGGAAGCTGCTGGGTATGTGAAGTTTGAGTTCGCTGCCGAGGCAGAACAAGACCCAGACATGAAGCGCAGTGCAAGTTCTGCTCAACCAGATGTTGTTGTCATCAACACCTGCGCTGTTCGCGAGAACGCTGACAACAAGCTCTACGGCAACCTTGGTCACCTCGCACGTGTCAAAGAGAAGCACAAAGGACTCCAGATTGCAGTGGGGGGATGCTTGGCTCAAAAAGACCAAGCTCTTTTGCTCAAGAAAGCACCTTGGGTTGACGTTGTGTTTGGAACGCACAACATGGGTTCATTACCCAGCCTTCTCGAACGTTCGCGTCACAATCACAAGGCAGAGATTGAGATTCTCGAATCTCTGGAAACCTTCCCCTCTACTCTTCCCACCAAGCGTGATTCCACCTATTCAGGGTGGGTATCCATCTCGGTCGGTTGCAATAACACCTGCACATTTTGTATCGTGCCTAGCTTGCGCGGTAAAGAACGCGATCGCCGCCCAGGTGAAGTTCTCAATGAAGTCAAGGCTCTGGTCGATCAGGGGGCTATTGAAGTCACTTTGTTAGGTCAGAACGTCAACACCTACGGTGTTGAATTTGGCGACAAGGGCGCATTTGCCAAGCTACTTCGTGCATGCGGTGAGATTGAGGGGCTGGAGCGCGTACGCTTCACCAGCCCACACCCCGCTGCTTTCACCGATGACGTGATTGCTGCCATGGCAGAGACGCATAACGTCATGCCTCAACTGCATATGCCACTGCAGTCAGGCTCGGACAACGTCCTCAAAGCAATGCGTCGCAGTTACCGCAGTGAGAAGTTCTTAGGAATTCTCCAGCGCGTGAGAGAGGCAATGCCTCACGCGGCAATCAGCACAGACATCATTGTGGGATTCCCTGGTGAAACAGAGGAAGACTTCGAAGAAACCATGCGGGTCGTGGCAGAAGCACGCTTTGCTACCGCCTTTACTTTCCAATACTCCAAGCGTCCGGGGACTCCGGCAGCGGAGATGGAAGGACAAATCCCCAAGGCAGTTGTGCAAGAACGCTATGAGCGTCTGCTCAAGTTCCAAAACGACATTGCGTGGCAAGAAAACAAGGCACAAATTGGCCGCGAAGTTCATGTCTTGGTTGCCAACGGTGAAGGTCGTAAAGACAGTGCCACAGAGCGTATGAGTGGCCGTGCGGAAGATTCTCGCCTCGTTCACTTCGAAGTAACTCCCGGTAGTGAGGTTCCACGCCCTGGAGATATCGTCACAGTGACAATCACTGAAGCAGCACCTTTCCACCTTCTTGCTGACGACCCCACCGGATCTCCATTGAAGGTGCGACGCACTATCGCTGGAGATGCCTGGGACCGTGAACAAGCCGAGAGCTGTGGTGTTCCCAGTACTGGAGGGGCCAAGAACTTAGGCTCAACTTCCATTCCCGTTGTGGGATTAGGAATGCCAAGCCTTCGGGTTTCTACTGCGCCGATCTACGACCTCGACGACGGACAACGCTAGCGTGAGCGAGAAAACCCAGATCCTTGCGATTGTGGGAGCTACCGGGACAGGTAAGTCTGAGTTGTCCTTGGACGTGGCAGAGGCACTTATTGCCCAAGGTCATGGCGTCGAGATTGTTAATGCAGATGCCATGCAGCTCTATGCCGGCATGGATATTGGCACCGCCAAATTACCTGTAACTGAACGTCGCGGAATTGCGCACCACATGTTCGATGTTCTCCAGGTCACGGATGAAGCTGCCGTTGCGGATTATCAAGCACGGGCCCGCGAGGCCATTGTGGACATCAATTCCCGAGGCAATCTGGCAATCTTGGTCGGTGGTTCGGGGCTCTACGTCAGCAGTGTTCTGTTTGATTTTGACTTTCCAGGCCATGACGACGTGATCAGGGAGCGTCTGGAGCAAGAGCTTGAAGAGCTAGGTTCAGGCGCGTTGTTTCAACGCTTGAAGGAATTAGCTCCCGAAGCGGCAGAGCGCATAGATCAGCAGAATTCACGCAGGGTAGTCAGAGCACTAGAAGTACTAGAAGTGACGGGAAGCACTGCGGCACTAGGAACTCTGCCCGAAGAGGCTGTCTATTGGCGCTCAACGGTGATTGCTGGTTTGGCTGAAGACCGAGAGGTTCTCGTCGAGCGTTTAGATCGCCGTGTGGAGAAGATGTGGGCTGACGGTCTTCTTGATGAGGTGCAGAAGCTTATTCCACTTGGTATCGAACGTGGCATTACCGCTCGCAGGGCTATTGGATATGCCCAAGCACTTGCAGAGCTTGCCGGTGAGATGACGCAATCTGAAGCTATCGAAGAGACACAGTCCATTACCCGTCGATATGCCCGTCGCCAGGTTAGTTGGTTCAAGCGTTATGCAGACCTGGAGTGGCTCCCTGCCGGTGGCGTGGACAACGTCTCACAGGTGATCTCCCGGTTGAGCCTTTAAGCTGGAGTCATGGCAATATCGCTGCACTTCACTAAGGGACACGGAACCGGGAACGATTTCGTTCTCTATAGCGACCCTGAGGGTGAACTTCCACTGACCCCGAGTCAGATTGCAGCGTTGTGTGATCGCCACTTCGGTATTGGTGCTGATGGTGTGATTCGCGCAGTGAAGAGCAGCAAGCTCAATCGTAAACACGAACCTGGCCAGATCGTTATGGATCCTGCAGGTGCTGCTGCGCTCGCAGAAGATTCTGCAGCCGAGTGGTTCATGGACTACTACAACTCCGATGGCTCACTCTCCGAGATGTGTGGCAACGGTATTCGTGTGTATGCCAAGTATTTGCTCGAAACGGGTTTAGCTTCCATCAACCGTGGAGAGACCCTCGCTATTGGTACGCGTGCTGGGGTGCGTGACCTCACCGCACAGGGAACGCAGTTCCAAGTTGATATGGGTCGTTGGAGCTTTGACGGCGGTGAGCCTGTCGTGAAGGTCGCTGGTGTTCCCGTTGCCCGCCCTGGCGTGGGCATTAACGTGGGCAACCCACATGTCATTGCGGCATTTGCTGACGATGCGGAACTTGATGCCGCAGATCTGAGCTCAGCTCCCAGATTGGAACCTGAGCTCCCCGAAGGTGCCAATGTTGAGCTCGTCGTCCCTCATGACCCTCTCGTGAAAGACGGTGTGGGACACATCCGCATGCGTGTCCACGAACGCGGATCGGGTGAGACGCTGTCGTGCGGAACGGGTGTTGTTGCAGCGGCTTTAGCTACACGGCACTGGGCGGGCGAGGGTGCTCCTCATAACTGGCGTGTTGACGTTCCAGGAGGAACCCTTGCCGTGCGCATGTTCCCCACGGAAGAGGGAGAACATGTCGCTCTGTCAGGCCCAGCGGAGCTTGTGTACACCGGAACAGTAGAACTGGCCTAAATCTCGATGAAAACATCACACAAGGCCATCTGGAGCCTGTCAGTAGCATCACTTGCCGTGCTCACTCTTTCAGGGTGTGACCAGATTCCCAGCTTGGATGCCAGTGATAAGCAAGTCAATTCCGCTGCCTGCGAAGCTGTTGGGACCACCTGGAATACTCTCAACACTGCTCTGAGTTCTGGCGATATTGCGGAGCTACCATCCGCCTTCATCAACATTCCTACTCAGCTGGATGCGGTGTTGAGCCAAGCTACCGATAAGCAACTTACTGAAGCAGTTTCCGAGCTCAAGAAGAACGCACAATCAGTCGTCGACGGTAATCAGCCAGACGTTGCAGGGTTTATTGCTTCCGGTGTGGGTATCTCCGCACGATGCGCCATCTTGGGCGCATCGGTGAACTTGGAATTGCCGAAGCTTCCTTAGTTCGTTCGAACTACCTTGATGATCCGGAAACCCTTCCGGGTGTCCTCACGAGTGACTTCGTGTGTTCCCTCGAACTGTGTGCCAAGCCATTTCTCGAACGAATCAGCACCGAGATGCTTTGCCACCACGAGGTAAGCCACACCATCGACAGTGAGGCGGGGGAGCCACGTGCTCATGATCTCGTGCAGTTCAGCCTTGCCCACGCGAATGGGAGGGTTAGACCAGATCAGGTCAAAGCTCAGGTTCGTGTCGAAAGAATCTGGAAGACCAACGGTGATGTTGGAAAGACCCAACCGTGCCGCATTCCTTCGGGTCAGCTCAAGTGCGCGCTCATTCACGTCAACGGCGTAGATTGCAGCTTCTGGCGCCTCGAGTGCAAGCGTGAGTGCCAAGGGGCCCCAGCCACAGCCAAGATCCAGGAAGTTTCCTGAAGCGTCAGGGGTAGGGACGCTGTAGAGCAGCTGTTCAGTACCTGCATCGATGTGATCTGGGCTGAAAATACTTCCCGCAGTCTCCACGGTGTAATCACCGTGCGCCAAGCGCACAGCAATCTCAGTACTTCGGAATTCGCCTACTGGCTGTGCCGAAAAGTAGTGCTCGGTCTTCTTCTCGGTCATATCTTCAGATTAGTTGACGGTGACGTTCCACGAACCGTCTGCCTTGATGGTGACGACGGAAGGACCAGCAGAGATGGGGCCGCGCTGGTCAACCATAGTTGTGGAATTAACCAGGGTCAGAGCAGCGGTTGTGGGGCCAAAGTACTGGGTAACCACAATGCCCTGATCCGGAGTGAACGTTTGTGCGTGCAATGTTGCTGCAGCACCTGCATACAAGTAGACGAGGTCACCACTAGTTGAACTTGGTGCTGACAAGGGGCCCTGTGCTGCGCTGGAAACAGGGGAGATCAGGATCGACCAGGTCACATCAGATGCTGTAGTGATTTTGAGAGCGCCAGCGGTGTCACTTCCATAGCCAGCAAGGCCAAACGCAACCGTTCCGTCATAGGTTCCCGCGGAAGACACAATGGTGTCGATCACTGTCACGTTGTCTGTCGCGAGCACCTCTACGACGAAAGGAACATCATTGAGGTTCGTGGTGTCAATCTTGACGACACCTGCAGTGATGTTGTTGCCAAAGTCCACAACCTTGGTTCCAGTTTGGTTGGTACGGCTCACTGGTGAGAATGTGCCGTAGGTCTTGTCCGCCCAGGCAGTTACAGGAACAACTGTGGGGCTCGGAGTGGGAGTGGGAGTCGCTGTTTTAGTGGGCGTTGGAGTCGGTGTGGGAGTGACCGTGGGAGTCGGCGTCTTCGTAGGTGTTGCCGTGGGGTGGGGCGTTGGTGTCACGGTAGGGATGCCTGAGTTTGTGGGCTCAGGCTTGGGGGTGCCGTTAGAAACCACCACAAACGTCACCAATGCAATCACAATGACAGCGGCAAGGGCGCTGACGATAATCCAAGGAAGTTTGGACGAAGATGCGGTGGGGTTTGGCGTAGACACAGGAACTCCTCATAGAAATGGTCTGCGTGGTGACGCAGACCGTATCCAGAGTTTATCGGGTGCGAACGGACAGCTCAACGGCTGTAACGGTTCATCTGATGGTGAAACTACGATCTTGGAGAGTGCTCAAGCTGGGAATGGTTCACAGTCAAGAGCGATATCTTTGAAGCAATGACTACTGAGTCCTCTGACGACATCGTTGACCGCGTTCTCTCCCGTGCTGCGGAGAAAACGGACCGGGCACGTGTTTCCGTGTTTTCGTCTGGCCGGGCACAAGCGCTTGATGATTCTTCGTCCTCAGATCATGATCGAAGCTTTGACGGTGAGCAGCAGGATCTGGCTGACCGTATTTCCCTGCGTCGAGTTCAAGGGTTATCCACCGAACTCGAGGACGTTACCGAAGTCGAATACCGTCAGGTTCGACTTGAGAATGTTGTCCTCATCGGCGTGTATCCCAAGGGACAGGTCGAAGATGGCGAGAACTCGATGCGAGAGCTTGCGGCACTGTGTGAAACAGCGGGCGCTCAGGTTCTCGATGGTGTGATGCAGATGCGTCCCATGCCAGACCCAGCTACGTATCTGGGTCGAGGAAAGACTCAAGAACTGCGCGACCTGGTTGCCGCCCTTGGCGCCGACACTGTCGTGGCAGATACAGAACTTGCCCCCTCCCAGCGCCGTGCGCTTGAGGACGAGGTGAAGGTCAAGGTCATTGACCGCACCGCGGTTATCTTGGATATTTTCAGCCAGCACGCCAAGAGCCGCGAGGGTAAAGCCCAAGTTGAGCTTGCCCAGATGCAATACATGCTTCCCCGTCTGCGTGGCTGGGGTGAATCCATGTCTCGACAGGCCGGTGGCCAGGTGGGTAGTGGCGGCGCCGGTATGGGCTCCCGTGGTCCTGGTGAAACCAAGATTGAACTCGATCGCCGACGCATCAACACCCGTATGGCCAAGTTGCGCAAGCAGATCGAAGCCATGAAGCCTGCTCGAGACACCAAGCGCGCCAACCGCAAGCGCAACTCGGTGCCCTCTGTCGCCATCACGGGATACACCAACGCGGGAAAGTCATCCCTTCTCAACCGCATTACCCGTGCAGGTGTACTTGTTGAGAACGCACTTTTTGCCACCCTGGATGCCACGGTGCGACAGGCGCAGACCGAAGACGGCCGCAACTACACCCTTGTTGACACAGTCGGCTTCGTGCGAAACCTGCCACACCAACTCGTTGAAGCGTTTCGCTCAACAATTGAAGAAGTCGCAGATGCAGACTTAATCGTTCACGTCGTAGACGCTTCTCACCCGGACCCTGCATCCCAGATTCGCACCGTCCGTGACGTGATTGGTGAAGCTGAAGCGTCAGATATTCCAGAGCAGATTGTCTTCAACAAGAGCGATCTCATCGATGACAACACTCGGTTGCTTCTTCGAGGCCTAGAACCCTCCGCCATCTTTGCCTCTGCACGCACAGGCGAAGGAATCGATGAAGTTCTGCAGGTCATCGCCGAGCGAATTCCCACGCCAGATGTTCCGTTGAACTTGTTAGTGCCTTATGAGCGGGGAGAAATTGTCTCGGCACTGCATGCCAAAGCAGTTGTGGATTCGACCGACTATGAAGAGGGCGGAACGCGCATGATTGTGCGCGTGAAGCATGCTGATCTTCCCCAGTTCGAGGAATTTATCTCTGCCTAGTTAGAGAACGTTGAAGTCTGAAAGCTGTGCTGACAACCCAGCACCATCGGGGGCATAAACCCACGGGGCATCACCGGCTTGAATGTGTTCTTCAGCCTTTTTGCGTCCACCGGCAAGCACGGCTTCACCGTTGGAGAGCTGACGGATGGCGACAGCTTTCACACTTTCTGGGTGCTCTTTTTCAAAAGCCGCATAGATCGCTTCATCGTGCTGGCCGTCATCCCCGACCAAAATCCACTTAATCTTCGGGAATTCAGACGCCAAACGGCGTAATTGAGTTTCCTTATGTGCCCGTCCGGAACGGAACATGCGGTCGTGGGTGGGACCCCAGTCTGTGAGCAACAAGGTCCCCTTGGGATACAGATTGCGACCGAGGAAACGACGGAGAGTTGGTGCGACATTCCATGCACCCGTGGAGAGATACATCACAGGCATCTCTTCTTGGATGGCGGCAATGCGTGAAAGGAACACTGCCATGCCGGGGGTGGGGACGCGGGCATGTTCATCGAGAACGAACGAGTTCCAGGCGGCCAAGAACGGGCGAGGAAGAGCAGTCACCATGACAGTGTCATCCACGTCAGAGACCAATCCAACAGTGACCTTGGGGGAGATGACATGAATGGTTGACTCGGTAACTTCAGAGCCCTCTGCCTGGAGTTGCACGGTGTGCATTCCGGGTGAGAGTTTCATAGGAATTTGGACATCAACTACTCCACCACGGTCTGCTTTGACCACGGTGTGAATGTTGTTGATGGTGATGGTTACCGAAACATCGTTGACGGGGACTGCAACAAAAGAGCGCCATCCGCGCACACTTTCGGAGCGCTTCTTCATTTTGCGTGCTGCGCGCGAGCCTGGACGAGGGTTACGTGTCAATAAGACTCGGGAAAGTACTCGAACCCACTCAGTTGAGCCATATCCGGGATAGGGCACCACGGTAACGGCATAACCGCGTTTACGGGCGCGCTTTTCTCGGTATGCGTGGAAGCTGTCCTCGATGCGTGCAGCACGGTGCATGACATCTTGGGTCAGCTCTGCAGCACTCGTAGGTTTACTCGACTTCACGTCACTCAGTTTGTCAGAGATTAGGAACCCAGAGGGTTCTCTACAGTGCTTGAGTCGTGGTCACCAGGAGTTTCCATGAACTTCTCTTGGCTCTTCTCTACCCGCTTCTTAATCAGGGATACAGCCACGATGAACGCAATGACAATCCCGATGAAGAGGAAACCTGCCCACTCATACTTTGCAGCGAATGCTTCGTATTGGTCTTTGAGGACTGCGGCCAGGGTGACATAGACAAAAGTCCAAATCACACATGCAGCAGCTGTCCAGGCAATGAAGGTGCGATATTTCATCTTTGTCATGCCCACGGTCAAGGGAATCAACGAGTGGAGGACAGGAAGAAAACGGCTCAAGAACACGGCGATGCCGCCACGGCGGTCAATGTAGTTTTCTGCTTGCTCCCAGCGATGCGGTCCGAGTTTTCTACCAAGCCAAGAACGGCGAATATGTGGACCGAAATACTTCCCGACAAAGAAACCGATGGTTTCACCCGTGAGTGATCCCACGATGACCATCACCACCATGAAGACATATTCCTGCAGGTTGGTAATGGCCGTGCTGGAAATGAGCACCACCGTGTCACCGGGGATGACGAGACCAACCAGAAACGACGTTTCCAACATGATGAACAACGCAGAGAGCAATGTTCGCGTCACGGGATCGACGGAGGCAACAGCAGAGAGGATGTTGTTGATGATCTCGTTCATCAGGCCTCCGGCAATTCGTGAGCAAGAAGGTCATATTGCTGACGCCAGTGCATGAGCCGCTCTGGATTCACGATTAAGGATGGCCCATCAACCCAAGAATTTACTGAACGTATGCCGTGAAGTGCATTGAGGGCATAGAGCTCGACGCCCTCTAAATCCTGAGGGGTAGCCCACGTTTCACAGACGTTGAGCCCACCCTTAGCGGCCAGTTCGCGAGCTGCAGCAACTGTTGTGCTGTCTACTCGAATGGCTTCGGCAGGAGGAACATGCAGCTCGCCCTCGGTGAACCACATCAGGCAGGTGGTTGCCCCGTCAATAATGCGTCCCTGAGCATCAAGAATGACTGCATCGCCAGCACCTGATGACTGTGCTGCAGATCGAAGTGTTGCCAGGGCAGGGATATCTGGACCCTTAATGCTGGGTTCAACACGTGGATCGTGGGTGGCTGTTGCCAGCACGATGCTGTCGTGAAGTTCGGGAGCAGGGCGGATATGGAGCTCCAGCTCGCCTCGTTCAGTCAGATCTATGCGCGGAAAAAGTTTGCCCGTGCGGGGGAGGGCTGCCGTGACCGCCTGGAGGAATGCATCTACAGGGCGAACTAAGCCCTGAAATTCGGCAGAGGAAGTGAAACGCTCAAGATGACGTTGATATCCGACTACCTTGCCCTCATTGAGGAGAAATGAATCAGCGACGTAGAGAGGGATTTCAGGCGCTCCTGTGACATCAATTAGTTCACTGCCATTCCAGCGAAAACGTAAGACATCCACAGCCCTAGGCTAGTACGGTGACCAGGCAAGTTCAGCGCGTGAGGATGTCGCAGTGGGTTGACCCAGCTGCTGTCTATGTCGCGCTTGCCGCCGCACAGCCCCGAGCAGTGTGGTTAGACGCCGGTCCCCATGCCAGTACTGGCCTTTCCTATATTTCTATCCCGAGCGAGCGAGAGCTCAGAGAAAGTGTCTCTGCCGGGGATGTGACCATCTTTGAACGCCTCCGTTCTGCCCTCGAGCACGACGCCACTGTGGACACTACGGAAGCCCATGAAGGAGGTTTCTCCTTGGGCTGGGTGGGATGGTTGGGCTATGAACTCGCCGCCCACACCGCAGGTGTGCCCACTGCCGATTCGCCATCACCGGATGCCTTGTTTGTCTTTGTTGATTGGGCATTGGAGTTTGATCATGAACGACACGTTCTTGACCTGTTAGTTCTGGGAGATGCCCAAGCCCTCGAACAACGACGTGTTGACATTGAGAAGCAGCTTGAAGGTGCGGAGCTTCCTCGAGTTCTTGACGCCCCTGACGCTCAACCAGCGTCTGTTTCGTGGCGCCATTCACCCGAGCACTATCAAGAACTCGTTCAGAGCTGTCTTGATGCCATCACAGCAGGGGATGCATATCAACTCTGTCTCACCAACGAAGTGCAGGTATCAGGCAACTTCACTCCTCTCGAGGTGTACCTGCGCTTGAGAGAAGCAAACCCCAGTCATCACGGGGGACTCATCGTGGTGGACGATCTTGCTCTGTTATCCAGTAGCCCCGAAGTTTTTCTCACCGTTGATTCGGATGGGCATCTCACCACCAAGCCCATTAAGGGAACACGGCGCAGGGGACATGATGTTGGTGAAGACTCTGCGCTCGCCGAAGAACTTCTGGCCAGTGAGAAAGAACGAGCAGAGAACCTCATGATTGTGGATCTCATGCGTAATGACGTGGGACGCGTTGCGCAGCTGGGAACCGTCCAGGTTGATTCACTCCTTGAAGTGGAAACATATGAACACGTTCACCAACTGGTCTCGACGGTTTCGGCAGAACTTGCACCTGGGCTCACAGCGGTCGATGCAGTGGAGGCCTGCTTTCCAGCCGGTTCCATGACGGGAGCTCCCAAAATAAGTGCGATGACCATTCTGCATGGTCTCGAACAAGGGCCTCGAGGTCTGTATTCCGGAGCCTTTGGGTATTTCGGTATTGATGGAGCTGCCAATCTCGCGATGGTGATCAGAAGCATTGTGCTTACCTCTACAGGCGCCTCAATTGGAACCGGTGGCGGAATTACGAGCGGTTCAGTTCCTCGAGCAGAGCTTGAGGAAACCTGGGTGAAGGTTGCACCTCTGCTTCGGGCATTAGGGGTCGCATCAAGCGAGTATTCTTAGAAGGATGTCTGAGAACGAGGGCGCGACCTATAACTTCGCGGAAATTCAAGAAAAATGGCTTCCTATCTGGGATGAGATCCAGCCATTCCGCTCTGACGACCCCACAGATGAGCGTCCACGCAAGTATGTCCTCGACATGTTCCCTTACCCCTCCGGTGACCTACACATGGGTCACGCTGAGGCATACGCCCTGGGTGACGTCATTGCGCGTTACTGGCGCCACCGTGACCACAACGTGCTGCACCCCATCGGCTGGGACTCCTTCGGTCTTCCTGCCGAGAATGCAGCTATCAAGCGCGGCCTCAACCCCGTCACTTGGACCTACGACAACATTGACCAGCAGAAGCGCTCCATGCGTCGTTATGCCACCAGCTTTGACTGGTCCCGTGTCATTCACACTTCAGACCCTGAGTATTACAAGTGGAACCAATGGTTGTTCCTGCAGATGTATAAAAAGGGCCTGGCCTATCGCAAGGACAGCTGGGTTAACTGGGATCCCGTAGACCAGACCGTTCTTGCCAACGAGCAGGTCATGCCTGATGGCACCTCGGAGCGCTCCGGCGCCATCGTGGTGAAGAAGAAGCTCACCCAGTGGTACTTCCGCATCACTGATTACGCGGACCGCCTGCTCGATGATCTCGACACCCTCGAGGGCCAGTGGCCTGCCAAGGTGCTCACCATGCAGCGCAACTGGATTGGCCGCTCGATTGGTGCAGATGTTGACTTCGTCATCGAAGGCCGCGACCTGCCTGTGACGGTGTTCACCACTCGTCCCGACACTCTGCACGGCGCAACCTTCATGGTTGTTGCTCCCGACGCAGACCTCGCAACCGAGCTGGCAGCTGGTTCTACTCCTGAGATTCAGGCAGCATTTACCGACTACCTCACCGAGGTTCAGAAGGCCACCGAAATCGAGCGTCAGGCTACTGATCGTCCCAAGACAGGTGTCTTCCTCGGTCGCTACGCCATCAACCCAGTCAACGGGGAGCGTCTACCCATCTGGGCAGCTGACTACGTTCTCGCAGACTACGGACACGGTGCTGTCATGGCAGTGCCAGCTCATGACCAGCGCGACCTCGACTTTGCTCGTGCCTATGACCTGCCCATCAAGATTGTGGTCGATGTTCCTGCCGGCGTTGACGAAGATGGCAATGTCCTCGATAACAACCCTGCCGTTACGGGTGTTGCCACCGGTGGCGAAGGAAAACTCATCAACTCTGGTGAACTCGATGGTCTGACCAAGAAGGATGCGATTGCCAAGGCAATCGAGATTCTCTCTGAACGCGGCACCGGTAAGGCGGCAAAGAACTTCCGCCTGCGTGACTGGTTGATTTCTCGTCAGCGTTACTGGGGAACACCCATCCCCATCATCCACGCCGAAGATGGCACAGAGATCCCTGTCCCTGAAGACCAGCTTCCTGTTGTGCTTCCACCCACAGAGGGGCTCAACCTCCAGCCCAAGGGTTCGTCACCACTGGGTGCTGCAGAGGACTGGGTCAATGTGCCCAACCCTATTGATGGCAGCCCAGCACGTCGCGACCCGGACACCATGGACACCTTCGTGGACAGCTCGTGGTATTTCCTGCGCTTCCTGTCGCCCAATGATGACACTCAGGCTTTCGATCCTGCAGAAGCAAAGAAGTGGGCTCCGGTTGACCAGTATGTCGGTGGTGTGACTCACGCCATTCTTCACCTGCTCTATGCCCGATTCATTACTAAGGTCCTCTTCGACCTTGGCTTCATTGACTTTGAAGAGCCCTTCACCAACCTGCTCAACCAGGGAATGGTGCTCATGGAAGGCTCAGCAATGAGCAAGTCCAAGGGCAACATTGTGAAGCTCTCTGAGCAGCTCGAAGAGCACGGTGTTGACGCTGTGCGCTTGACCATGGCCTTTGCTGGTCCTCCTGAGGATGACATTGACTGGGCAGATGTGTCGCCAGCTGCCAGCAACCGCTTCTTGGCTCGTGCGTGGCGTATTGCCCAGGACGTTTCCAGTGCACCTGGAGTGGACTTTGCTGGGGGAGACAAGGCGTTGCGCAAGGCAACCCACCATCTCCTTGCCGAGGCCCCTGGACTTATCGAAAGCTTCAAGTTCAACGTTCTCGTCGCACGTCTGATGGAACACGTGAACGTGACGCGTAAGGCAATTGACTCCGGTGTGGGTGCAGCAGATCCTGCCGTGCGCGAATCCGCAGAAACCATCGCCATGATGCTGGACCTCTACGCTCCCTACACAGCAGAAGACATGTGGTCAGCTCTGGGACACCAGCCTGCAGTCGCACACGCTGTGTGGCCTGCTGCTGACCCTGCACTGCTGGTTCAGGACTCCGTTACCTGCGTTGTGCAGGTTGATGGCAAGGTGAGAGACCGTCTTGACGTCGCTCCTGATATTTCCGAGGCAGATCTTGAAGCTCAGGCACGTGAACTTGCCGGTGTAGTTCGAGCGCTCGAAGGCCGCGAGATCGTGAACGTGATTGTGCGCGCACCCAAGATCGTCAGCATTGCAACTAAGCCTTCGGCTTAGCGAATAATCTTCGCCGCTTTAGCGGTTAGAGATGGTGACGACGGCGCCACGCTTCGCTTGGCTGTCACCTGCAGGGTTCTGGCTTCGAACAGCCTTGGCATCCCACAGTTCCTGATCGACCTCAGTTGAGAACCCGAATCCAGCAGCTTCCAGAACTGCGATGGCGTCCTTAATGGACTTTCCAACTACATTGGGAACGGTTACGAGGTCTGGGCCCTTAGACACGACAAGAGTGACGTTAGTTCCCTTTGTCACAACGCCCTCAGGGACAGCAAGGGAAAGAACAGTTCCCTTGGCAACGTCGCTGAATTCTTCATTGGTAGCGCCTACGACAAGACCAGCATCTGTCAATGCTTTCGTGGCATCTGCAACGCTCAAACCCTCAACGGGTGGAATTGCCCCTAAGGAAACAACGAACTGCACTTCGCCACCCACAGGATACTTTGCGGGGAGTGGAGCGCCCTTGCCGTCAACGGCTGCAATGACAGAACCCTTCGCAACATCAGCTGAGAACTGTTGCGAGGGATCTTTGAGCTTGAAGCCTAGGTCTTGAGCCTTTTTCTTGGCGTCTGCTTCGGTCATGCCGGCAAAAGCAGGAGTATCCACAATCTTGGGGCCGAGGGAAACCAGGATCTTGACCGTTGCACCGCGGGTGACGGAACTGCCACCCTTGGGGTCGGTTTCGATGACCTTGCCCACAGCCACAGTGGCATCGTTCGTCTCCACAACCTTGGCAGTGAAGCCTGCTTTCTCAATGATGGCTTGAGCATCTGCCGGAGCCATGCCTGCAGTTGCAGGAATGGTGGCAAGCGATCCTGGACCCGAGCTAAAGAACCAGCCTGCGGTTGCTCCGAGAACAGCGAGGACGATAGTGATTCCAAATATCCAGAAACCTCGGCTGCGTCGGTTGGAAGAGATTTCCTTCAGTGCAGCAACAGGGTTATCGACGGGGGGCTTGCGGTTGAGTCCAGCAAGTGCCCCGGTGCCAAATGCTTTGGTCTCGTCGTCGGAACCGATGAGCATGCCAGCAGGCATAACCATGGTCTGCTGTGTGGAGAGATCTTGGTAGCTCGAACCTGAGCGAATAACCTTCTCTGCCTGGAGGAGTTTATCCAGCAGAATCCCTGCATTCTCAGGTCGACCATCGGGGGAACGCGTGGTTGCCCATTCGACGATCTCGTCCAGTTCAACGGGAATTGCAGGGTTTGAAGCAGAGGGAGCCGGAACCTTGTCATTGGCGTGCTGATAGGCAACGGCCATGGGCTGTTCGCCCTTGAATGGCTGTTCACCGGTGAGCATTTCATACATCATGATGCCGATGGCATAGATGTCACTTCGGGCATCGGCAACGCCACGTGTCAAGAGCTCAGGGGAGAGGTAGGCAATTGTTCCGAGCAGCGCTTGCCCAGATGCCGTGTTGGCCGTGGTGGCGCGGGCAAGACCAAAGTCACCGAGCTTGATGCGCCCATCATCTGCCAGAAGAACATTCTCAGGCTTCAAGTCACGGTGGACAATCCCTGATTCGTGGGCAGCTGCAAGTCCCTGCAACACAGCATCCATGATGTCCACGGTTTGCTCAGGTGTGAGCTTGCCGTAATCCTTGAGCAGATCACGCAGGGTAATTCCAGGCAGGTATTCCATGACGAGATATGCCATGTCAGAGTCTTGACCTTGGTCGAAGACGTTGACCACGTTGGGGTGTGCCAGGCGGGCTGCAGAACGGGCTTCCTGCACGAAGCGTGCTTTGAAGGCGCTGTCATCGGCGAGGTGGCCGTGCATAATCTTCACGGCTACGCGGCGCTCTAGGCGTAAATCTGTGGCGAGATAGACCGTCGCCATGCCTCCACGAGCAATTCGTGACTTGACCTGATATCTGCCGTCGATAAGACGACCGATCATGGGGTCTTCGGCGGCAGTAGTCACAACGCGAGTCTATGTAAGAGAAGTGGGCAAAACGCTGAGAAACACCGGCGTTTTACGCGCTGGCAACAGCAGGCATGCTGCTCATCAGACCTGCGTCTGGAATAACGAGTCGTTGACCGACTACTAAACGGCTTGAACGGTCGAGGCCGTTGGCAGTCATGATTGCTCTGGGCTGCACGCCGTAGCTGCGTGCAATCGCTTCCAGAGTCTCACCTGAGGCGACATTGTGGCGGGTAATACTCTCTCCCACTTCGGCCGATTCGGTTCCACTAGTGGACGCAGGAATGTTGAGTTGCTGGCCGGCAAACATCATGGTTTTCCAGCTCAAACCGTTAGCTGCAAGAAGCTCCGCTGAAGAGATGCCATGTAGTTGGGCAATGCTTCGCAATGTGTCTCCCGCAACAACGGTGTATTTATCTGCGCGAAGGACAGCAGAAGTGTTGTGAGAGGAAGCTGACAGGGTGGGGGAGTTCTCCGCATTAGCCTTAGGCAGCTTTTCAATCTTCGGGATCTGATCTGCCGAGGCAGATTGTGCCGTGAAAATCATGCTGGTCACAGCAGCAAGAGCTACCGGAAGTGCCGCTATTCGCTTGATTTTGCGGGGTTTTTGTGGGGTCGCTGAGGAGAGTGCCTCATGGGTTGATCGATAGGTTCGACCGGACATCTGCACACTCCTCTCCCCATTAAAAGATTGGCTCAGTCTCTACCTCAGCTTGAAGGTTAACGTGTAGTGAATTCGGCGTGTCGCAGATTAGCCACGTGTTCGCGCCACTGAGCTACCTGTGGCACGCTTGAGGGGTGGCTAACGCAAAAACACCCCAGACCCAGTGGCTGACGATTCCAGACCTGATGGAGGTCCTCGGACTCAATCAGAGCCAAGTACGTCGACTCATCGAAGACAACGTTCTCGCAGCAACTCGTGTTGATGGCGTCCTCAAAGTTCCCGCCGATTTCATCCATGATGGCGAGCCACTGCCAGCGCTGCAGGGAACCATCGTGTTATTGCGAGACGTCGGCTTTGACGGTGATGAGCTGGTTCAGTGGCTGATCACTGAAGAAGAAAGCCTGACCGTGTCGCCGGTAGACGCACTCAAAGCGGGACGCAAAGCAGAAGTGCGACGCATCGCGCAGGCACTTCTCTAGAACTGCTATTACGAAGCGCGCTGGGAAACCAACGCAGCAAGCTGCGTCAGGCCGTGAGTGGCGAGATCGCTGAAACCTGCTGATGCTATTGCTCGTTGTGCAAGAACTACTTGTTCTTCAATAACCTGCTCGAGCTTGTCAACAGCACCGGTATTGGTCAGGGTTGCCTGCAACATGCCAATCTGAGCATCATCGAGGCTCGAGTCGCCAAGCAGTTCATCCATCAAGCGAATGGCAGTGGCTGGGAGTTCTTGTTGAGCCAGAGCAATGAGAACCGTGCGCTTTCCTTCGCGCAAGTCATCACCCGCAGGTTTGCCCGTCACCGCGGGGTCACCAAAAACACCCAACAAGTCATCACGAAGTTGGAAAGCAATACCCAGTGGTAGACCGATGGCTCGCAGTGACTCCAGTTGTTCCGGAGTTGCACCGCCGAGAGCAGCGCCAATAACCAGGGGAGCCTCGATGGAATACTTTGCCGACTTGTAGACAACAACGCGCTGTGCACGGGTGAGTGCATCGAGCTTGTCTATGACAGGCCATGCACGTTCTTCCACAATGTCGAGATACTGACCGGCAGTGACATCAATGCGCATGCGGTCGAATTCAATACGTGAGGCACGAACTGCAGGCCGGTTGGTCTCTGCCGCGATACCGGTCGAGAACAGCTCATCGCTGAAGGCAAGAAGAAGATCACCGAAAAGTAGGGCTGAAGAGGTGCCGAAGTCTTCGCTCGTGCCCGCCCAGCCTGATTCGCGGTGCAGCTTCTCAAAGCGACGGTGAGCTGAGGGCGCTCCGCGGCGAGTGTCTGATTTATCCATGATGTCGTCATGGACTAGGGCGGCGGCGTGGAAGATCTCAAGTGCACTCGCTACGTCGATGACGTGGTCGGGAGTGTTTTCATGCTGAGTTCCATAACCCAGGAGTGCACAGCGAGCACGAAAACGTTTTCCACCGCTGAGAAACTCCCGTGAAAACTGCAGGAAGGGTTCCAAATCGGGGGAAACCTCACGCACAATGGATTCATGGTCAGTGATGAACTGGTCCAGACGAGTGTTTACTCGTTCAACCCATGTGTCTTGGTCACGCATGCGCCTAGCCTATCTAGGCCAGCGCAGGTACACTAAGACTTCGAGCACTACACGCCATCAATATCCAGAAGGGAAGCACATGCCACTGTCAGAGCACGAGCAGCGTCTTCTCGATGAGATGGAACGTAACCTCTATGGAAACGATGCAGATGTCACCTCGACTGCATTCGTGGGTATGCCTCGCCCCAACTACCGTGCCATCGTGTTGGGTGTCATTCTTGCGCTCGCCGGTTTAGGCGGCCTCTTAGCTGGGGTCATGACACAGATGATTGCCATCGGCATTGCAGGCTTTGCTCTCATGTTTGTCGGTGTTCTGGTTGCGGCTAAGCCAGGAGCTCCCGCTACTCCTAGCCAGAAGAAAACCCGCTCCACCGGCAGCTCGTTCATGCAACGCATGGAACAGCGCTGGGATGAGCGCGATGGTGGCCGTCTCTAGCTAAACATCACCTCCAACTAACCGCCTTTCGGGGCGGTTTTTTTGTGCGCCCAAACCGATCCAAGTTAATCCCCATTGCTCCATTTCCCTCCACCTACTTAAACCCTGTAAATTAGCGGATAACTCGACACGCCGTGCCAAAAATGTGGGTAATTTTTAACACTTGTGGCGGGAAGTGGAGTAAAGTGGAGATATCACCAACAAGGCCGGTTGTGAAAGGGGGTGACGCAGATGTTCTTAGGAACTCACTCACCCAAGCTCGATGACAAGGGACGCGTCATCCTGCCTGCGAAATTCCGCAATGAACTGGCCGAAGGCATCGTGGTCACCCGTGGTCAAGAGAACTGCCTTTACGTTTTCAGCGCTGCGGAGTTCAACGACCTCCACGAGAAAATCCGTCAAGCACCCGTCACGAGCAAGTCGGCACGTGACTTCTTGCGCGTATTCCTGTCCGGGGCAAGCTCAGAAACCCCCGACAGCCAAAACCGCATCACTCTTCCGGTGAACCTGCGCCAGTACGCAGGTTTGGATCGCGATCTCACCGTTATCGGTGCGGGTAACCGCGTAGAGATTTGGGACACCGAGGCCTGGAACACCTACCTTGCTGCCAACGAAGAAGCCTTCTCCAACACCACGGAGGAGGTGATTCCTGGACTCTTCTAGTCCTGAGGTTCTGACTCCCAGCCTGTGCACCCTGACTCCACTTCCCCGGAAGCAGGTTGACCTGGATGGGGATCAGGATCTGAGGCCGAATCCAGATTCGATATGACACTCAACGACATTCACACCCCCGTACTTCTGGAACGCTGTGTCGAGCTTCTTGCTCCAGCGCTAGAGAAGCCAGGTGCAGTTCTCGTAGATGCAACTCTTGGCATGGGTGGCCACTCAGAAGCGTTCCTTACACGTTTCCCCGAACTCACTCTGGTTGGTCTCGATCGCGATACCGACGCCTTGGCTATCGCTGGTGAGCGTCTCGCTCGCTTCGGTGACCGCGTACACCTCGTGCACACCGTCTATGACGGCATCGCTGAAGCACTTGATGGATTGGGAATTGCGTCGGTCGACGGCATTTTGTTCGACCTCGGCGTTTCCTCACTTCAGCTAGATCGTGCAGAGCGTGGTTTTGCTTACTCGCAGGATGCACCGCTGGATATGCGCATGAACCAAACCGAGGGCATCACAGCGGCTGATGTCATTGCGACCTACAGCGAACACGAACTGCGCAACATCTTCCACAAATATGGAGATGAAAAGCTTTCAGCTCGCTATGCCAAGGCAATTGTCACCAATCGTGAACTTGAGCCCATCACCCGCTCCGGTCAGTTGGTCCACATTCTGACCGTGGCAACACCAGCAGCACTGTCACACTCTGGTCACCCCGCAAAGCGCGTCTTCCAGGCACTTCGTATCGAGGTGAACCAAGAGCTTTCTGTTCTCGAAACAGCTATTCCTGCAGCATTGGGCAAGCTCGCTCTGGGTGGCCGCATCGTGGTCATGTCCTACCAGTCCCTCGAAGACCGCATCGTCAAGGGTTTCTTGCAGACCGGTGCTGCGTCGTCTGCTCCTGTGGGGCTTCCCGTCGAGCTCGAACAATTCAAGCCCGAACTCAAACTTCTCGTCCGTGGCGCAGAACTGGCTAGTGACGAAGAAAAGGCACGTAACCCTCGTGCAACACCCGTTCGACTGCGCGCAGCCGAACGAATCAAGGAGGCTGCATGAGCACTCTGAACGCATCGCGTATCTCTCGCCCCCAGGTTCGACCACAGATGGCAACGAAGCCTTCTGCTCGCACCTCCGCTACAGCTGCACCTCAGCGAGGATCTGCTCCCACCATTCAGGGCAATCTCGCCCTCAAGGCACGCACCTCGCTGAACAAGGCAACAGCGTGGCGCCCTTCGATTCAGGTTGTTGCTACTCGCGCTCAGCGCAAAGCACGTCCCCGCGTGTTCTACGCAATCATCACCGTCGGTGTGATCTTTGGCATCATCATTTCAAATCTTCTTCTGTCTGTTGCTGTTGCTTCTGGCGCCTATGAAATTGCTGCCATGCAGCAGTCAAACAAGGAACTTGGACGCAGTTACCAGACCATGAACCAGGATCTGGATCGTTTGTCTTCACCACAGAACTTGGCAGCTAATGCCGAGGCTTTGGGAATGGTCAACAACAGCACTCCGGTTTATCTTCGTCTTTCAGACGGTGCTGTTCTGGGAACCCCAGAACCAGCTTCTGCAACCTCTGGCTTGATCGCTGGAGCTGAGGGAGCTGTTCCCAACTCTCTTCTGACAGGTGTGACACTGGTCACTCAGAAGGAATCAGAAGCTAAAGCCGCAGCTGCAAAGAAAGCTGCTGCTGAAGCAGCAAAGACCGCTCCGGTCACAGACAGCGCGCCTGCCGCAGTCGTTCCAGCTGGGCCGGTAGCTTTGACAAACGGCCTTCCTGGCGTCGCAACTCGCTAGGCGAGAGCTGGAAACAGCAAGAAAATCCCAGCAGTGTTTAAGGAACGTGTGTGAGAACCAATCCGGTCAAATTCCGCGCAACTCTTGTGCTGGCGTTTGTGGTTTTCTTGGTTGCCGTTTTTGTTATTCGGCTGGTTGATATTCAAGTTATTCAAGCAGCAGCGCTGACCCAGCAATCGGTTGATAAGCGCTCAATTCCGACCACGGTCTATTCCAAGCGTGGGCAGATCACAGATAGAAACGGCACAGTTCTTGCCGACAGTGTGATGCGCTACAACGTCACCGTTTCTCCCAAAAACGCGAAAGATTTCTTGCGTCAAACTGACCGTTCAGAGGTCACCATCACCCCTCAGCAAGCTGCCATCGAAATTGGAACACTAACCGGGCAGAAGCCTGAAGAGATTCTCAAGATCATTGCTGATGCACTTGCTGAGAACCCCAAGTCCGATTTTGCCTACATCAAGAAGGCCGTTGACGTGGATACTTTCCGCGCTCTCAACGCTCTCGAAATCCCGTGGCTCTTCTATGAACAGGCTCCAGGCCGCACGTATCCCAATGGAGCTGTGGCCGGAAACCTTCTCGGCTTTGTAGGTGCTGACGGTTCTGCACAGGCAGGTCTAGAGACTGGCTGGGATAGCTGTGTTGCTGGCGTGAATGGCGAAGAGATGTATCAGCGTGGAGCTGATGGTGTTCGTATTCCTGGCAGCACCGTGACGAGTGTGAAGAGCCAAAATGGTGGCACACTCAAGCTCACCATTGATTCGGATTTGCAGTGGTTTGTGCAGCAGTCGCTGGCCAAGCAGGTAGACAAGTACTCGGCCGAGTGGGGTATCGCAGTCGTCCAAGAAGCAAAGACAGGCAAACTGCTCGCTGTTGCTGATTACCCCACGCTGGACCCCAACAATGTGGATGCCACCGCTGATGCTAATCGTGGTTCTCGCGCGTTCATGAGTCCGTATGAGCCTGGATCGACCATGAAGCCCATCACGGCATCGATGTTGATCGATACCGGTTTGGCTACCCCAGAAACTCAGGTCTGGGATCCCTATTACATGAAATTCCCCAATGGCGCAGAAGTGACCGATGCTGTGATGCACGGCACGTTGCCTCTGACCTTGACTGGTGTCTTAGAACAGTCCTCCAACGTGGGAATGTCTCAGCTCGGTGACACGTTGGCCCCAGATCAACGTTATGACTACATGCTGAAGTTTGGCCTGTCCTCCGTTTCAGCCTCAGGTTACCCAGCAGAATCTGCAGGTATCTTGGCATCCTCTGATGCCTGGGATAACCAGACTCACTACACCGTCACCTTTGGCCAGGGTGTTGCCACGACTGCCATCCAGATGTCGAGCGCCTATCAAGCCATCGCAAACAATGGAAAGCTCATCCCCGCCACTTTGGTAGAGAGCTGCACCATGCCAGACGGAACAGTGGTCAAGCCCGACGTTCCTGAAACTACTCAAGTCATCAAGCCTGAATCCGCGAAAACGGTCATCGGCATGATGGAAAACTTTGTAACAAAGGGCTGGATTACCAAGGAAGTATCTGTCCCCGGTTATCGCGTAGCGATGAAGACCGGTACGGCACAGCAGCCCGATGGTGCTGGTGGCTATAAGGCAGAATATGTTGTTTCCAACATGGGCATGATCCCAGCCGATGACCCGCAATACATCATCACTGTCGTGATTGCTGAGCCCAAGATTACGTTCACCTCAATGGTCTGTCCTCCAGTATTCAAAGCTATTGAACAACAGGTCATCAAGCGTTACCGCATCAAGCCATCTCAGGGTGAAGCACCGGACTTCCCAATCCGCTTCTAAGCTCTCCCCAGACGTAGACTTGAGGCAAGGAAAGGTGGTGCTCGCGTGGGTGCTTTTGTGGGGTCGTTAAGGCCTGAGCATCCTCAGCCACGAGCGCTGGCAGGACTGGTCACCGAGTTGGGTCTTTCATCAGAAGATTCACTCGAAGATATCGAAGTCACCGGTATCACTCTCACCACCAAAGATGTTCGCCCCGGTGACATTTTTGTGGGAATGCCTGGCGCCAAGGTGCATGGTGCACGCTTTGTTTCTGCTGCTGTAGAGGCGGGTGCCGTTGCACTTGTCACGGACTCTGAAGGCGCCGAGATCGCTCAGGGTTGCGGCATTCCTGTTGTGGTTGTGCCACAGGTTCGCCAGTCTCTTGGCCACATTGCGTCGTGGATCTATCGCACCCAAGAAGTTGATGCCACGGTCTTTGGCGTGACCGGGACAAACGGCAAGACCTCCGTTGTGTATATCCTTTCGGCACTGCTGAGCCAATTAGGGCTCAAGAGTGGCCTGAGTTCCACAGCAGAACGTCGTATCGGGGATGTAGCTATGGTCAGCGGTCTGACCACCCCAGAATCAACAGAAGTTCATGCACTACTTGCTCGAATGCTGGAATCTTCTGTTCGAGCTGTGTGCCTAGAAGTCTCTGCTCAAGCGATGAGTCGCCATCGCGTGGACGGCATTCACTTTGACGTGGTGGGTTTCACCAACCTGAGTCACGATCACCTTGATGATTACGCCTCCTTTGAAGACTATTTCGCGGCAAAAGCAGAGCTCTTCAGCTCTGATGTGGCAAGCAGGGGAGTCATCACTGTCGATGACGAATGGGGTGTCCGCCTGGCTGAGGAAACCCATATTCCAGTTACGACGGTGGCAACCATTCCAGGTTCAGTTGGGTGGGCAACTGCTCAGTGGAAAATGACCGTGACAGCACAGTCACAGAGAGCAACCTCCTTTGTCCTGACAGGACCTGATAGTCGAGAGCTCACTGCTTCGGTGCCATTGTTGGGTAGTTTCATGGCATCCAACGCGGCTATGGCAATAGTCATGCTGGTGGAATCCGGTTTCGATCTTGAACACATTGCCCATGCACTCGGAAGTGCTGGGGTAATTGATGTCGTCGTTCCTGGTCGTACAGAGATCGTTTCTGGAGATTCCGGCCCTGTTTTCTACCTCGATTACGGTCACACACCTGATGCTTTTTCTAGTCTGCTGACAGCTGTGCGAGAGGTCACACCTGGAAAGGTTGTGTTCCTCTTTGGTGCTGATGGGGATCGAGACACTACCAAGCGTCATGCCATGGGAAAGATTGCCGCTGAGGGCGCAGACGTTGTGGTGATTACGGATTACCATCCCCGCACAGAAGATCCTGCTGCCATTCGTGCTGCTTTGTTGGAGGGCGCTGCGGCTGCACGTTCTTCTGCCACAGTGATTGAAGAAGGTGATGTTCGCACTGCAATAGCTCGAGCAATTGCCCAAGCGGGGGCGGGGGACGCCATCGTCTATGCCGGACCTGGCCATGAAACCGAACGTGAAGTTTCCGGTGGAACTATTCCCTTCAACTTCCGCGAAGAAATTACAGCTGCTCTCTCCGAGGCGGGCTACACACCTCAAGGAGAGACATCATGATTTCGATGACGCTGGCAGACATCGCGGCAACCATGTCCGGAACACTCGTTCTGGGTAGTTCTGGAGCGACTGCGGACACTGTTGTGTCTGGGTTGACCGATACCGACTCGCGCTTGATCACACCCGGCGACATTTTTGTGGCGAAGCCTGGCGAGGTCACCGATGGTCACTTGTTTGTTCCTGCCGCAGTGGAGAACGGGGCTGCAGTGGTCATCGTGGACCACGAGGTGGTCACGGATGTTCCACAAATTGTTGTTTCCGACACCGTTGTTGCCATGGGGGCATTAGCAACTGAAGTCGTTGCCCGTGTTCGTGCGGGAGGGAACCTCACCGTGGTGGGGATCACCGGCTCGAACGGGAAGACCACCACCAAAAACCTTGTTGCCACGATGTGTGAGCAGGTTGGGCCAACTGTTTATCCTCGTGACTCTTTCAACAATGAGGTGGGCGCACCCATCACGATGCTGAAGATCACTGAAGAAACCCGCTATCTCGTTCTGGAATTAGGGGCCAGCGGGAAAGGTCACATCACGCGTCTGACTGACATGGTTCAGCCAGACATTGCAGTGGTGTTGATGGTCGGTCTTGCCCATGCCGGAGAGTTTGGCGGCGTTGAGGTCACTGTGGAGTCCAAACGAGAGCTCGTAGAAGCTCTCGGGGACCAGGGTGTCACCATTCTCAATGCGGACGATCCTCGGGTGATGTCGATGGAATCCGCAGCTCCGGGCAGGGTCATCACGTTCGGCCACAATCCTTCTGCCGACGTTCGTGTTTCGGATATTTCCTCGAGCATCACTGGCACAGAGTTTGATCTGCACACGCCAGTGGGGCAAACCCATGTCAGCTTCAAGGTCTTAGGAGAGCATCACGCGATGAACGCGGCGGCAGCTACTGCAGTCGCACTGGAACTGGGGTTCGACCTTGACCTCATCGTGTCATCCCTGCAGTCCGTTACACGCGCCGAACACTGGCGCATGGAATTGATGGGTGGCAATGGCGTCACCGTCATCAATGATGCCTATAACGCCAGCCCGGACTCGATGGCTGCCGCATTGAAGACCCTGCGTCAGGTCGCAGGCCCAGACAATCGCACCATCGCTGTGCTCGGTGAAATGGCTGAACTGGGCGAATATGCCGGTGAAGAACAGGACCGCTTGGCACTGCTCATTGTTCGTCTGGGAATTGACCAACTCGTCGTCGTGGGCGATGGAGCCCGACGACTTCACATTTCCGCCATCAACGAGGGTTCGTGGGACGGTGAGTCGAAGTTCTACTCGACCCCTGATGAGGCTTACGATTACCTATCGAGCCTGCTTCGCGCAGGAGATATTGTTCTGGTGAAATCGTCGAACTCGGCGAAGCTCCGGTTCCTTGGAGATCGACTAGGGGAGGCATACGCGTGAGTACCCTACTTCTCGCCGGCGCACTCTCACTGCTCTTCACCCTGTTGATGACTCCGGTCTTCATTCGGATCTTCCGCAAAGTGGGCTGGGGACAGTTCATCAGCGATGGTGGCCCCGATGCTCACCACGCGAAAAAGGGCACACCCACCATGGGTGGCATTGTCGTTGTTGTGGGTGTCATCATCTCCTACTTCCTGGCATCTCTTCTCACCGGTTCCACCATCGAGCTCCCTGCGATTTTGGTGCTCTTCCTGATGACAGGTCTGGGTTTGGTGGGATTCATCGATGACTTCATCAAGACGCACAAACAGCGTTCGTTGGGTCTAACTGGCTGGCCCAAGGTCTTTGGCCAGGTCATTGTCGCTGTGATCTTTGCTTTGTTGGCAATTAACTTCCCCGACGAAAACGGTGTCACCCCGGCGTCGATGAGTATTTCGTTTATTCGGAACACGCACTTCAATTTCGCGGTGCTTGGTGGGGGGCTGGCTATCGCAGCTTTCTTGGTGTGGATCATTTTGATTGTGACCAGTACCTCTAACGCAGTGAATCTCACCGATGGTTTAGACGGGCTTGCGACCGGCGCCTCAATCTTCACTATTGGTTCATTCGTCATCATTAACTTCTGGCAGCAGAACCAGTCTTGCTTCAGTGGCCGCCTCGACCCACAAGTTGCTTACAAGTGCTACGACGTGAGGGACCCACTGGATCTCGCCATCGTGGCAGCAGCCATAGTGGGTGGCCTGATTGGCTTCTTGTGGTGGAATACTTCTCCAGCGCAGATCTTCCTCGGAGACACCGGCTCCATGGCTTTGGGTGGCGCATTGGCCGCTCTGGCTATCTTGAGCCAGACCGAACTTCTCCTCATTGTTCTTGCTGGACTCTTCGTCATCGATACCGGTTCGGTTATCGTCCAGCGCGGTTACTTCAAGCTCACTAAGGGCAAGCGCATTTTCTTGATGTCGCCTATTCACCACCACTTTGAACTTAAAGGCTGGGCAGAAGTGACGGTCGTGGTGCGCTTCTGGATTATCTCTGCACTGTTTGTCATCACGGGTGTGGGCATGTTCTACCTCGAGTGGCTCACGCGCTAGTCGGTCACAGATGACCTCACCGCGCGATCTCAGCACCCTCACTAGTTGGCATGCCGACTGGGCAGGGTTACGTGTTGCAGTCTTGGGCTTGGGAGTCACCGGTTTCTCTGTTGCGGATACTCTTGCCGAACTCGGTGCTCGGGTCATGGTGGTTGCCGCAGGCGCTGAGGAACTGCGCATCACCATGGTTGATGTCATTGGTGCTACCTATGTGCAAGAGCGAAGCGGGGAAGACATTCCCCACGAGCTAGTGGAGTTTGATCCCGAACTCATCGTTGTCTCTCCGGGATATCACCCAGACCACAAGATTTTGATGTGGGCGGCATCTCGACACCTTCCCGTATGGGGAGATATCGAGTTGGCTTGGCGTGTACGCGACAAGGTCAAAACTGCACAGTGGCTCATGGTTACGGGTACTAACGGCAAGACCACCACGGTTCAACTCACTGCCGCCATGTTGGCCGCAGCCGGCTACCGAGTTGCCCCCTGCGGCAACATCGGAGTTCCTGTATTGGATGCTGTCCGAGACCCTCAGGGTTTCGATGTTTTTGTCGTGGAACTCTCCAGCTACCAATTGCATTGGATGACGGGCGTTCACCCTTATTCAGCAGCAGTGCTCAACATCGCAGATGATCACTTGGACTGGCACGGTTCTTTCGAAGCATATGTTGCTGCTAAAGCAAAGATTTATGAAAATACCCAGGTTGCGTGTGTCTATAACAAGGCAGACAAGTACACCGAGCGCATGGTGGAAAACGCCGATGTGATGGAAGGAGCTCGGGCAATCGGGTTCGATCTGGGTGCACCAGGTAAGAGCGATCTAGGCGTGGTTGATGGCATCCTGTGTGATCGCGCATTCTTGGATGACCGCCATTCCACTGCTCTGGAAATCACGACAATTCGTGACCTAGAAGAGCGTGGACTTGCCGCCCCACACATCGTGGCAAATATTCTCGCAGCCAGTGCATTAGCGCGCTCCTTTGGGGCTCCCACCGAAGCAATCTACGAGGCTTTGAAAACATTCAGTTTGGATTCTCATCGCAACGAAGTTGTTGCCACTGTGGGGGATGTCACCTGGATCGACGACTCGAAAGCTACTAATCCTCACGCGGCAGACGCATCACTGACGGCAAACCAATCCATCGTCTGGATTGTCGGGGGATTACTCAAGGGCGTGAACATCGATGACCTCGTTTCACGGCATGCACATCGCCTGCGGGGAGCAGTCATCATCGGTGTTGACCGAGAACCTGTGAAAGCAGCATTCGAGCGACACGCGCCCGGGGTCACCGCGCTCGAGGTTGAGGCGGATGACACTAGTGATGTCATGGTTCACGCCGTGAACTTGGCCGCAGATTTAGCACACAGCGGTGACGTGGTGTTGTTGGCTCCAGCTGCAGCTTCGATGGACCAATTCACCGACTACGCCGAGCGAGGACGCCTCTTCGCTCAGGCAGTTCGAGACAAAGTTGGAGGTGAGGCGGATGGCGACTCCGCCTCGCACTAACCAGCCCCGCAGACCAGCCGCTGCGCCGCGGGCAACTGCCCCGAAGTCAACGGCAAGACCAGCCCAGAAATCTTCTTCTGCACAGACCAGACCTGGTGGTTTGGCAACCCGGTTCAAGCTGGAAAAAGCTTTCCGCGCAGAATCTCCTAACTTTTATCTCCTTGCTGGGGTGACCCTGTTCACCGTGATCTTGGGTTTGATCATGGTGCTGTCAGCATCGGCTGTGGACTCGTTCTTGCAAAGCGGTGGGTTCTTTGTTGGATTCTTAACCCAAGCTGCTGCAGCGATCATCGCGCTGCCTTTGATGTTGGGAATTAGCCGACTACCTCTGGTGTTTTTCCGCAAATGGGCCAATATTGCCCTTTTTGTGACGATTGGCCTTCAGCTCTTGGTGTTCACCCCCTTGGGTGTTGAATCAGGTGGTAACCGTAACTGGCTCGATATCGGTGTTCAATTCCAGCCTTCTGAGATGATCAAACTCACCATTGCGGTGTGGTTGGGTGTGAACTTGCCGGCAATCGTTGACCGCGTTGGCCCATACAGTTTCCGTATCTTCGGCGGAATCTTCCCGGTATATATCGCCATGTTCGTAGTGCTGCTGGGTCAAGACTTGGGAACAGTCATTATTTTGTTCGCCATTGTGCTGGGTTGCTTGGCTTTCTCGGGTGTAGCTGCCCGAATGATTGCCGTTCCGTTGGTGCTGGGCGCCATTGGTGTGATGTTTATGGCGTTAATTAGCCCCAACCGTATGGCGCGCATCATGTCGTTCTTGAATGAGAACTGCACCGACTACACCAACGCCTGCTGGCAGCCGCTTCACGGCAAGTGGGCACTGGCAAATGGTGGAATCTTTGGGGTGGGCTTAGGGCAGTCCAAGGCAAAGTGGTCCTGGTTGCCTGCGGCAGATAACGACTACATTTTTGCCATCATTGGTGAAGAGCTTGGCTTGATCGGCTGCATGGTCGTCATCGCGCTCTTCGTCATCTTGGCAGTTGCGTTCGTTCGGATTATTCGGATGGCTAATGACCCCATGGTTCGCATCGTGACCGGTGGAATCATGATTTGGATCGTTGGACAGGCATTCGTCAACATCGGTGTTGTTGTGGGCGTGCTGCCCGTGCTGGGTGTTCCATTGCCGCTCTTGAGCTCAGGTGGTTCCGCCCTCATCATGACCTTGCTCGCCATTGGTGTTGTGCTCTCCTTCACCAAGGAAGAGAAGCCTGTCAAACGTCAGCAAGGGCGCCCGCAGGTAAGACAGCGAAACCGTCCTGCAGCCAGAGCCCAGGGTCAGAGCCGATGACAAGCTATCTACTCGCCGGTGGCGGTACCGCAGGGCACGTCAACCCCATGTTGGCGATGGCAGATGAAATTCGTTTGCGTGACCCACAGGCACAAATTGTCTGTGTGGGAACCGCCGAGGGGCTCGAAGCCACTCTCGTCCCTGCGCGTGGCTATGAACTCGTTGTCATTCCTCGCATTCCGTTCCCACGTCTTCGAGGATTCATTTCCTCCTCTCGAAACTTCGCGAAAGGGTGGCCCCAAGCCGTTTCGACAATCAGTGCGCTCATTCGTGAACGTGATGTTGATGTTGTGGTGGGCGTGGGCGGGTATACCGCTGCTCCGGCATATGCAGCAGCCCGAAAAGCAGGCATTCCATTTGTCATTCATGAAGCAAACGCCAAGCCTGGTCTTGCAAACCGCTGGGGCGCCCTACGCACTCCCTTCGTGGGTGTGACTTTCGCGGGCACACCCCTTCCGCACGCTGTGACGGTGGGGACGCCACTGAGGAAGGAAATCGAGTCTCTGGATATACCTTCTCAGCGACGTCAGGCTCGCGCTCACTTTGGGCTCGAGGTTAACCGCCCCGTTCTCGTCGTTACCAGTGGCTCTCAAGGGGCTCGGTCGATCAACACTACGATTGCTGCCTCGGCTCACGACATCGTCGCTGCCGGCTACCAGGTGCTTCACATAGTGGGACAAAACAAGCCAGAATCACTCCCGTCGCTTCCAGGGTATGTCGCTCTGGATTATTGCGACCGCATGGATCTCGCACTCGCCGCGGCAAATATGGTGGTTTCCCGGGCAGGTTCGGCAACGGTGTCTGAACTCTCTGCACTAGGAGTTCCGGCAGTGTATGTGCCGTATCCGGTGGGTAACGGTGAGCAGCGCTTCAATGCAGCAGGTGTTGTCAAAGCGGGCGGTGGCGTACTTGTTGAGGACGCTCGGTTCACACCCGACTGGGTCGCTACCACGCTCATTCCACTTCTGCGAGATGAGGCAGCGTTGGAAAACATGGGTTCCCATGCAACTTCGGTGGGAATGCGTGATGGAACAGCGCGCATGATGAATCTCATTGATGCCGCCCTGTCATCGGCTTAGCCTCAGCTTTCTGCGTTATAACGGAAGTCGGTAGCTTTTTGCTGCCAAAGAGAAGAAAGCTCGCCTGTGATTAAGCCAGACCCCAGCGTTGTTGCCCCCGAAAATTTGGGCACCGTGCACATGGTGGGAATCGGCGGTTCAGGCATGAGCGGAATTGCTCGTCTTTTCTTAGCCAATGGCATCACGGTGACTGGCTCTGACGTGAGGGATTCCTCAAACATTCAGGCACTGCGCGAACTCGGTGTTGAGGTTCACATTGGACACGATGCGAACAACCTAGGTGACGCTCAAACTTTGGTGGTCACGGGAGCACTCTGGCAAGACAATCCTGAATATGTGCTTGCCCAAGAGCGCGGTCTCACCATCCTGCACCGCTCTCAAGCGCTGGAATGGCTCACCCGCGACTCTCGACTGGTCTCTGTCGCAGGTGCACACGGAAAGACCACCTCGACCGGAATGATTGTGACCGGCTTGCGAGAGCTCGGTGCTGACCCCAGTTTCGTCAACGGCGGTGTTGTTCAGTCTTACGGACTGAGCTCGGCTTATGGCGAGGGAGAACTGTTTGTCGTCGAAGCAGACGAATCAGATGGTTCTTTCCTGTTGTATGACACGTCGGTTGCGTTGGTCACCAACGTGGATGCCGATCACCTTGATCACTATGGATCGCTCGAAGCATTTGACCAAGCTTTTGTTGATTTCGCCTCTGCCGCGAAGGAACTTGTGGTCATCTCAAGTGATGACCCTGGTGCTGTGCGTGTAACCAGCAAGATTTCAGGACCTCGCGTGATGACCTTTGGTGAAGCAGCGCATGCTGATGTTCGCCTTGCTCACATTGACACCAGCACGGGGGGAGTGACCCTCACGATTGAATACCTGGGTACGAAATACACCGCCCAGCTCAAGGTTCCTGGACGACACAATGCCATTAACGCCGCGGGTGCTTTTGCCACCCTGGTGGGTCTAGGTTTTGACGCTGCTTCTTCCTTGGCAGGTATCTCAGAGTTTGGCGGCACGGAGCGTCGTTTTGAACTTCATGGTGTTCGTCGGGGAGTGAGCGTCTATGACGACTACGCTCACCACCACACCGAAGTCAATGCTGTTCTCACAGCAGCCCGCACGGTTGTGGGCGAAGGTCGCGTGATTGCCGTTCACCAGCCTCATCTCTACAGCCGTACCCAGCATTTCTGCGGAGAATTCGCGCACACGTTGGAAAATGACGCAGATCTCACTGTGGTGTTGGATGTTTACGGAGCTCGTGAAGATCCTGTTCCCGGGGTGACCGGTGCATTGGTTTCTGAGAAATTCACCGACCAGTCCAAAGTTGCTTTCATCGCAGATTGGCAGGCAGCCGCCGATCACATCGCTGCAATTTCTCAGCCGGGTGACTACGTCATCACCCTGGGTTGTGGCGACGTTTATCGCATCATTCCGCAGATCCTGGCCTCTCTCGAAGCTACTGAGTAGATCTCGTGAAGCGTCCAGTTGGGCCTGGTGGAGTAACACCTCCGCCTCGGCCACCTCAATCTCAGGCTCGGCCTTCAGCTCAACCTGCACCGGAGCCAAAGCCTGCGAAGCGGGCTAAGCCAGCTAAGCCTCCTAAAGCTACCAAGCCAGCTAAACCCACCAGAGCTGAGCGAAAAGCTCAGAAAGCGCGCGAGAAAGCCGCTGCCAAGGCTCCCAAGCGCCCTGTAGCGGTACCTGCACGCCCGGAGCGAGTTGACGCGGTGGGAAGTCGTGTTCAAGGAATTCGTCGCCCCACGAGCGAACCAGCGCGCCCAGAAGCTCCAGAAGTTCAACCACGCAAGGAAGCTCGTCGTCCTGCCCGACGGTTGACTAAAGCTCAAATCGAAGCAGCTGAAGCAAAAAGGAAGCTCAAAGAGGCCGTCAAGGCGCGTAAGGCATTTGAGCGCGATGAGGTGCGCCGATTTACTGCTCACCTGCGTCGCAGGAAGATCATTTGGGCGTCTATTGCGGGCTCTCTTGCTGCAGTCATGATTTTCGTTGGAATCGGTGTATTTACCCCGGTTCTTGCTTTACAAGCAGTTGTTGTTGAAGGTGCCACCCGCGTTCCCGCAGATCAGATCATGGCTGCACTGCAGCCTCAGATCAACAAGCCCCTTCCACTGGTGGATATGGGGGCGGTGCGAAAAGCTGTCGAAGCTCAACCGCTGGTGAAGAGCTACTCCACTGTGGCTGTTCCGCCACACACCCTTGTGATCAAGATTGTGGAACGAAGCCCGATTGGCTACGTCATGGTCAATAAGGACCTCACCATGGTGGATCCAGCCGGTGTTGTGCTTGAAGTTTCCACTGAACGTATCCCAGGCGTTCCCCTCATCACCGTTGAAGGCGGAAACGTGAACTCGAAGGGATTCAAGGCAGCTATTGATGTGATTTTGTCGCTGCCGAGTGCCCTGGCAGGTCAGTTGGAAGAAGTCATCGCGAACACCACAGATGACGTCACCCTGGTGTTGACCGGTGGTGCTCGTGTCTTCTGGGGTGGTCCAGAAAATGCAGCAATGAAGAACCGTGTGTTGTCTCAATTGCTCGCTGTGAACCCCGTTGGCTCGGTCAGTGAGTATGACGTCTCGTCTCCCAAGACGGCTGTCGTTCGCTAATTATTTCCCCTATCTCGTTTCTTCTGGCGTGTCGCGCGAGGGAGTAGGTGCCTTCGACTTACTCTCAAATCAAGAAATGCATACTGAGCATAACTTTAAGGTTCGACTTGAACTTTAGGGTTCTAGCGGAGGCCACAACGTGTCAATGAATCAGAATTACCTCGCCGTCATCAAGGTCGTCGGCGTCGGCGGTGGTGGCGTCAATGCTGTGAACCGCATGATTGAGCTCGGTCTCAAGGGTGTTGAATTCATCGCTGTCAACACTGATGCTCAGGCGCTCCTGCTGAGCGAAGCAGACGTCAAGCTCGACATTGGCCGTGAGCTCACTCGTGGCCTCGGTGCTGGTGCAGACCCAGAAGTTGGCCGCAAGGCTGCTGAAGACCACGCAGAAGAGATCGAAGAAGCACTTGCTGGTGCAGACATGGTCTTCGTCACCGCTGGTGAAGGTGGTGGAACCGGTACCGGTGCTGCTCCTATCGTGGCAAAGATTGCAAAGTCCATTGGTGCACTGACCATCGGTGTTGTTACCAAGCCTTTCGGTTTTGAAGGTAAGCGCCGTGCAGCTCAGGCAGATAGCGGTGTTGCCGCTCTTCGCGCTGAGGTCGACACGTTGATCGTTGTTCCTAACGATCGTTTGCTCGAGATCAGCGACCGCAGCATCTCAGTTCAGGAAGCTTTCGCAACTGCTGACCAGGTACTTCTGGCCGGTGTTCAAGGAATTACAGACCTCATCACCACTCCTGGTCTGATCAACCTCGACTTCGCAGACGTGAAGTCGGTTATGCAGGGCGCTGGATCTGCCCTGATGGGAATCGGTTCCTCACGCGGTGCAGACCGCGCGATCAAGGCAGCCGAGCTGGCCGTAGCCTCACCCCTGCTTGAGGCCAGCATCGAAGGCGCTCGTGGCGTTCTTCTTTCCATTCAGGGTGGATCCAACCTTGGTCTCTTCGAGATCAATGACGCTGCTGCACTGGTCGGCGAAGCCGTTCACCCTGAGGCAAACATCATCTTCGGTGCTGTCATTGATGACACCCTCGGTGACGAAGTTCGCGTCACGGTTATCGCCGCTGGTTTTGATGGTGGCGAGCCCACGCACAAGCCCATGCCTCGCCGTGCATACACCTCGACTGACACCGGTTCGGTCCTGCCCGCAGGTGACAGCATCTACGCAGAAACCCCCATTGTTTCCTCGACAACCGGTGTTTTCGCTGATGACGAGCTTGCCGGTGTTCTTTCGACACCTGCAACCACCAGCCACGTCTCCGTAACCCCTTCCTACGTTGACGAGGATGACGACCTCGACATCCCTGACTTCCTCAAGTAAGTGAGTACCTCCCTAGCCGAGCGCCTTGCGCTCGTAGAGGAGGGAATCGCTGAGGCGGCCCGCAATGCTGGGCGCGACGTCAACGATCTCACCACCATTGTGGTGACGAAGTTCCACCCTGCACAGCTCGTTCGGGATCTTTATGATCTAGGGGTTCGCAACGTGGGGGAGAACCGTCACCAGGAAGCCGAAGCGAAAGCTGCGGAGCTTGCAGAGCTGGACCTCACCTGGCACTTTATTGGTCAGTTACAGTCCAATAAAGCTCGCGCAGCCCGCAAATATGCCAGTGTGGTGCACTCGGTCGATAGAGACAGTTTGGTCACCGCTTTGGGTAATGCTGCTTTCACTCCAACTGGTGAGCCTGAAGACAATGTTGTTCCTGTTTTGGACTGCTTTGTGCAACTGAATTTGACGCAAGATCCAGGTCGTGGAGGGGTTCAACCCGCCGATGTGGTCGAGCTCGCAGAGCGTGTTGCGGCACAGCCAAGCCTGAATTTGCTTGGTGTCATGGCTGTGGCGCCCCTTGATGAAGAACCACGTGTCGCCTTTGCCCGAGTTCGTGCAGCATCAGAGCGAGTTCAATCGGTCATTCCGACGGCAACCTTCATTTCCACGGGGATGTCGCATGACTACGCCGCAGCGATTTCTGAAGGCGCGACACACCTACGAATTGGCTCAGCAATCACGGGAAACAGACCTGTTTCCGGTTAATCTCAATTAGACGTTCTATTCCTGGAGGTACTCAATGTCCAACCCACTCAAGAAGACCATGGTCTATCTCGGTCTCGCTGATGAGGACACGAGCTACGACGCACCCGCATACGCTGCAGCACCTCAGGTTGCTCCCGTATCTGCAGGCCGCGCACAGGTAACCCCCCTTCGCCGTAACACCGCAAAGAACCAGGCAGCGAGCGACATGAACGAAATCGTCACCGTCCACCCCAAGCAGTACTCGGACGCAAAGGTAATTGCTGAGAACTTCCGTGAGGGCGTTCCCGTCATCATGAACTTGTCCCAGATGACCGAAACTGACGCTCGTCGCCTCATCGACTTCGCTTCTGGTCTCTCTCAGGGCCTGTTCGGCAAGATCGAGCGCGTCACCAGCAAGGTGTTCCTGCTTTCTCCAGCACACGTTGCCGTGTCAGGTGACGCAGCAGCTGAGACCGCTGAAGTCGACACCACCTTCTTCGGAGAGTAAGTAGCCGCCGCCAACGGTGGCTGTTACTTCTGCACACATCATGTCAATCGTGGGCATCTTCGGCGTCATTCTCTATTACGCACTATTGGTGTTTGTCATTGCCATGTGGGCACGTCTGATCCTGGACTTCCTGCGGGCCATGCGCCCCGGCTGGCGTCCACCAAGCTTTTTGCTCGTCATTAGTGGCGTTGTCTATGGCATCACTGACCCACCGATGAAGGCTGTGCGCAGGTTTGTGAAACCTGTGAGCTTCGGCGCAATCGCCTTGGACTTTGGGTGGACAGTGGTGATGTTAGGTGCCATCGTGGCAATGTACATCGCTGAATACCTCATGGTTCTCTAGCAAAAGCCTCATTTTCTGCACAGGGGTTTCCTCCCACCGCAACTCTTTTGGTAGCGTTAGGGAAGTTGTCACCTAGACATCACATTTTTGTATCTCTCACTTGAGGATGGCTCGACATGGCATTACTGCCAGAAGACGTAGTAAACAAGCGCTTTCAGCAGACGAAGTTCCGCGAAGGTTACGACCAGGACGAGGTTGATGACTTCCTCGACGAGATCGTCGTCGAGCTTCGCCGCCTGAGCGCTGAGAACGAAGACCTCAAGAGCAAGCTTGAAGCTGCAGAAGCCCGCCTCGAAGGTGGCGAGTCTGCTGCTCCTGCACGCCCAGCTACTACTCCAGCTCCTGCTGTAGTGGATGACACAAGTGCGACTGCAAGCGCTAACGACCTCCTCACCCTCGCTCGTCGTCTACACGAAGAGCACGTGCGTGAAGGTGTTGAGAAGCGCGACGCTCTCATCGCTGAAGGTCACGAAACTGCTACTCGCCTCGTATCTGAGGCCGAAGCAACCGCTAAGTCTCAGCTCTCCACTCTGGAAACTGAAAAGGCAACGCTCAAGAGCGCTATTGCTGAACTGAGTGGCTTTGAGAAGGAATACCGCGAAAAGCTTCGCTCTTACATCTCTAACCAGTTGGTCGAGCTCGATGAGCTCAACGTGACTGGTGACTCAGCCAAGAACTAACGTGGCGGTTAAACGGCCTGTTTGGGCTGTGTTGACGCTTCTAGGTATCACAGCTCTCGTTGTCTATATCGCTGACCAGCTCAGCAAGATGTGGGTGATGAGTACGCTCACAGAAGGCGTGAGCCAGCCTGTGTGGGGAGACTTCCTCCAGTTCTACTTCGTACGTAACCCAGGTGCAGCGTTCTCTCTCTCGTCTGGAACGACGTGGGTTTTCTCTATCCTTGCTGCTGTAGTCACAGTGGTAATCATTGTGTTCTCGCGCAAGATTCGCTCCATCGCGTGGGCGGTTGTTTTCGGCCTGTTGCTGGGCGGGACGCTCGGTAACTTGACTGACCGGTTGACGAAAGAAAACGGCGAAGGCGTCGTTTCTTTCGGTAACGGCCTCGTCATTGACTTCATCTCCACACCCTGGATGATGCCCGCAATCTATAACGTCGCAGATATCGCGATTGTCTCGAGCATGTGCCTCTTGGTGTTGCTTACTCTTCTGGGTTTCCACATTGATGGCACACGTGAACCACGCAAGAACCGCAAGTCAGGAACTACCGATGCGGGTGCAACTGTTCTTCTCGGTGCTGCCGGAACCACGTCCAGCGTCTTAGGTGGCGGAGAATCCGTCGGGATCGATGGAACCGTCGATGGCGGCTCTTTCGGAGACGGTGGCGCTGGTGGAGACTAGATCCACTCCCGTACCCGACGGCCTCGATGGCATTCGAGTAGACGCAGGTCTTGCCCGACTCTTTGGTTTCTCACGAACTCAAGCAGCAGAAATTGCTGAAGCCGGCGGCGTGGAGCAAAACGGTGTTCCCCTGGGCAAATCAGACAAGCTGCGTGCTGAAGCTCACTTGACGGTCACTTGGGAAGAAAAACGCGGTCCTGAGATCGTGCCCATGATGGTTCCCGACTTCGGCATTGTCTATGACGATGATGACTTTGTTGTCGTGGATAAGCCGGTCGGCGTTGCGGCACATCCTGCAGCAAGCTGGGATGGGCCCACTGTTCTCGGTGCACTAGCGGCCTCAGGTTTCACGATTGCTACCTCAGGAGCTGCAGAACGCGCAGGAATCGTTCACAGACTTGATGTCGGAACCTCCGGGCTCATGGTGGTTGCCAAGAGCGAGAAGGCGTATAGCGCGCTCAAGCAGGCATTCCATGACCGTGAGGTCAACAAGATTTACCATGCTGTGGTGCAGGGACACCCTGACCCGCTTGCGGGCACTATTGACGCCCCTATTGGGCGCCACCCCCGTTCTGACTGGAAGTTTGCGGTCACGAACGACGGAAAGCACGCGATTACGCATTACACAACCTTGGAAGCTTTCCCCTTCGCCTCTTTGCTGGAGGTCAAGCTTGAGACTGGTCGTACGCACCAAATCCGCGTGCATATGGCTGCGCAGCGTCACCCCTGTGTGGGGGACAGCCTGTATGGCGCAGATCCGTCGCTCAGTGGCCGTCTTGGCCTGTCGCGGCAGTGGCTCCACGCTCATAAATTGGGCTTTACTCACCCTTCAACGGGCGAATACGTCGAGTTCACTTCGCCTTACCCGGCAGATCTTCAGCACGCTCTCGACGTTCTTTCTGCGGGCTAACCTTCAACTCCTAGGCAAAGGTTTTGCCCTCAGGAGTTTCTCGGCGTGTCGCATATGGCTAGTCTTGAACGACACGCCGTAACACGCCCCAGATAGCAAGGAAGTGACTATGCCCGAGCAATCCCGCAACAAGCAGGAAGTGCTCATCGTCACCGGTATGTCTGGCGCTGGTCGATCCACAGTGGGTAACGCTCTGGAAGACCTCGATTGGTATGTGGTTGATAACCTGCCACCGCAGATGCTTCGCCCACTTGTTGAGCTTGCAGATAAGGCTGGGGCAAACTTGCCCAAGATTGCTGCAGTGGTAGACGTGCGTGGCCGCGACTTCTTTGAGAACCTGCAAGAGATTATTCAGTCAATGCCGGCAGAAACCGTTGTACGAGTTTTGTTCTTGGACGCCACTGATGCCTCGCTGGTTCGTCGTTTTGAATCTGTCCGCCGTCCACACCCCCTTCAAGGAGATGGCACGATTCTGGATGGCATCATTGCGGAGCGTTCGCGTATGACGGCGCTGCGTGAAAGTAGCGACATCGTTGTCGACACAAGTGATCTCAACATTCACCAGCTCTCCACACTGATCACGGAGCAATTTGCTCAAGAAGACACCGCTGGTGTTCGTCTGAACTTGATGAGCTTTGGTTTCAAATACGGAACCCCCACCGATGTTGACCTCATCGCAGACGGTCGCTTCTTGCCCAACCCGTTCTGGATCCCAGAACTGCGGGGGAGCACCGGTATGGACAAGGAAGTCTCTGACTACGTCTTGGGTCAGCCTGGTGCGATGGAATTTGTTGAGAACTACGCCAAGGCGCTGGAGCCCGTTCTTGCTGGTTACCAGCGTGAAAATAAGCGTCACGCCACGATTGCGATCGGTTGCACCGGCGGTAAGCACCGCTCGGTGGCACTCACCGAAGAACTAGCCAAGCGTCTGGCTGAACTTCCGGGCGTTGTGGTTCGAGTTAAGCACAGAGATTTTGGTCGCGAATAGCGACTGCAACAACATCACTACTGAAGAAACAAAGAGGAATTTGCGGATATGGGTCTCACTGAGAACGTCAAACAAGAACTGATTACCGTCGGCGCGGGTAAAACCAGTGTGCGCACGGCAGAGCTGGCTACTGTGCTGCGCTTTGCTGGTGGTCTACACACCATCTCTGGTCGCATTGCTGTTGAGGCTGAGCTGGACTCACAGGAACTTGCTACCCGAGTCCGTAAGGACCTGGCAGAAATTTATGGAGTTCGCTCCGAAGGTCGTCTCTCGCCCAACTCGGGTGGCAAGAACGCGCCCACCTTCCTGGTGCGCGTGCTTGACGGTGAAACGTTGGCTCGACAGACGGGTCTTCTCGATGCTCGCCGTCGCCCCATTCGTGGACTTCCTAACAAACTCACCACAGGAAATATCGAAGACCTCTCCGCTATCTGGCGCGGTGCATTCCTGGCCGCAGGATCACTGACCGATCCAGGCCGTTCTGCAGCGCTGGAAATCGTCTGCCCCACCAACGAGGCAGCTATGGCTCTCGTGGGGGCTGCTAACCGTCTTCAGTTCGCCGCTAAAGCGCGTGAAGTTCGCGGGGTTCACCGCGTTGTCATCCGCGAGGATGAAGCCATTTCTGCTGTGCTCACCATCATGGGTGCGACCGAGACCGTCAAGAACTGGGAAGAGCTTCGCCAGCGCCGCGAGGTGCGCGCAACAGCGAACCGTCTGGTCAACTTCGATGACGCTAACCTGCGCCGTTCGGCACAGGCAGCTGTTGCGGCATGTGCTCGCGTAGAGCGCGCACTGGAGCTGTTGGGGGACGACATCCCTGAACACCTCAAATACGCAGGGGAACTGCGTTTGAATTTCCGTGACGCCAGCCTGGATGAGCTCGGACACCACGCTGATCCTCCAATGACAAAGGATGCCGTCGCTGGCCGTATTCGACGTTTGCTGGCCATGGCTGACAAACGGGCGCAGGACCTGGGTGTTCCGGGCACTGAATCAGCTGTCCCTGACGATATTGACGCCTAACTCCCAGAAAAACCACCCGATTTCGGCAATAAACTTGAAGCCGAGACGGTTACACACAGTAAGACCCAACCGCACGTTCTAAGGAGAACACCTAAGTGGCAAACTACACACTGCCCGAGCTGGATTACGACTACGCAGCTCTCGCACCACACATCAGCGCAACCATCATGGAGCTCCACCACAGCAAGCACCACAAGGCTTACGTTGACGGCGCAAACACTGCGCTCGAGAAGCTTGCCGAAGCACGTGAGAAGAACGACTTCGCCAACATCAACAAGCTCCAGAAGGACCTTGCATTCCACCTTGGTGGTCACACCAACCACTCCATCTTCTGGAAGAACCTGACCCCAGGTTCTGAAGAGCGCCCCACCGGCGAACTTGCAGCAGCAATCGATGAGTTCTTCGGATCCTTCGATGCTTTCAAGGCACAGTTCAACGCTGTTGCTCTTGGTCTGCAGGGCTCCGGCTGGGCATTCCTGGCATGGGATGCACTCGGCAAGAACCTCATCATTGAGCAGCTCTATGACCAGCAGGGCAACATTGCAGCAGGAACCATTCCTCTGCTCATGCTCGACATGTGGGAGCACGCCTTCTACCTGGACTACAAGAACGTGAAGGGTGACTACGTCACCGCATTCTG
>ERZ1034361.174-NODE-174-length-46305-cov-7.781107_pt1 | contig 46305 bp, 43 predicted proteins | sample MGYA00520617_ERZ1034361 | MGnify/ENA primary metagenome ERZ1034361 (study PRJEB33736, sample SAMEA104284507) | Azolla filiculoides | biome: Urban; feature: Water surface; material: Ditch water | place: Netherlands | collected 2015-10-28 | depth 0-0.1 m ... | reverse complement strand
TTGTCGTGCCCATGCTGTTTGCCAATCTGCCATCGCCCGCCATTGCGGGTGGCATGGCCGCCAAATTGTTTGGCGTTCAAACCGGACTTTCGACCGCTTGCGCGTTGCTGCTGGTGGTCATCCTGCGTTCCGACAAGCACTACGTTCCGGCGGACGTGGTGCCCGCCCTGACAATGTTGTCATTGGCTGGTGCGCTGTTGGCGCTGCTGGTGGAGTTTGGGGTGGCGCCGCACATCGTGGCGCGGGACAATTTGAGGCTGTGGCACAGCCTGGGTAGCGCGATGTATTTTGCGCAGTGGCTGTGCGCGCTGCTAGTTTTTGGCAAGCTTGCGAATGCCGCAGTGGCATCGCAAGTTGTTCACGGTAACGGCCAGGGTCAGGACGACTGACTGCGTTTCTTGATGCTGACCTTGGGCTTGGGCTTGGCGCGGCGCACGTTGCCTCCGGCGGTCAGGCGTTGGTTGCCCAAAACGCGCAGGGTTTTGACTTCAGGTCGCTGACCGGCGCGTTTGCTGTATTTCAGGACCTTGAAGTCGCGTGGTCCGGGCATGCGGTCCTCGTCGACCACCTTTTCTTTTTCGGGTTGTGGACGCCACAGCACCAGCAATTTGCCGATGTGCTGAATCGGCGCAGCATTCAAGTCGGTGCTGATTTGCTGGAACATGGCTTCGCGGGCCGTGCGGTCGTCGGAAAAAACGCGCACCTTGATCAGGCCGTGGGCATTCAGGGCAGCATCTATTTCCTTGATGACGTTGGCGGTCAAACCATCGCCGCCGACGAGGACGACGGGGTCAAGGTGGTGGGCCTCAGCGCGGTGAACCTTGCGCTGGGCGGGAGTCAGTTGTATTTGGGGCATGGGTCTATTATCCCCTGCGCACGGAAAATGTATGAAAACCAAAACCAGTAGCAAAAAGGTCAACAAAGCTTGGCTGCATGACCACATCAATGACCCTTACGTCAAATTGGCGACGAAAGAGGGGTACCGCGCGCGCGCCGCCTACAAGCTCAAGGAAATCGACGAAACCCTGCACCTGATCAAGCCGGGGCAGTTGGTGGTGGATTTGGGTTGCACGCCGGGTGCCTGGAGCCAGTATTTGCGTCGCCGCATGTCGCCGGACGGGGCGGCGGTGGGTGCCCTGAACGGCACCATCATTGGCCTGGATTTGCTGCCGATGGAGCCCATCGAAGGTGTCACCTTCATTCAGGGTGACTTCCGTGAGGCGGATGTATTGCAGCAGTTGGAAACGGCGCTCAGCGGCCGGCAGGCCGATGTGGTGGTGTCCGATATGGCGCCGAATCTGTCGGGTATTTCATCGGCCGATGCGGCACGCGTCGAGTATTTGATCGAACTGGCAATTGACTTTGCTCAAAATCACATGAAACCGCAGGGTGCTTTGGTCGCCAAGGTCTTTCACGGTGCCAGTTATAACGCGGTGGTGCAGCGGTTCAAGGATGCTTTTGTAACGGTCAAACCGCTTAAGCCAAAGGCTTCGCGGGATCGCTCGTCCGAGACGTTTCTGATTGGCCTGGGACTGAAATAGTTGGATCAAAACCTTGCCATTTATATGGCTGTGCGGCTGAAAAAAACGCGTCCGTTGGCTTGAAACGCCTAAAATGGGGGCCACCTAGGTGAGCAGGGCTTAACCTACTTTGTATTGCGTCCTTTCTGGAGCTTCGTTTGAATAATCAGTGGTTTTCGAAAATTGCAGTGTGGCTCGTGATCGCACTGGTGCTCTTCACCGTGTTCAAGCAGTTTGATGCGAAGGGCGGCGGTGGAGCGGGCACGCTGGGTTACTCCGACTTTCTGGAAGAGGTGCGCAACAAGCGCATCAAGAGCGCCGTGATTCAGGAGGGCCAGGGTGGTACCGAAATCATCGCGGTTACCAACGACGACCGTCGCGTAAAGACCACGGCCACCTACCTGGACCGTGGTTTGGTGGGCGACCTGATCAACAACGGCGTCAAGTTTGACGTCAAGGCGCGCGAAGAAGGTTCGCTGCTGATGACCCTGTTGGTGAGCTGGGGCCCCATGCTCCTGCTGATCGGCGTCTGGATTTACTTCATGCGCCAGATGCAGGGCGGTGGCAAAGGCGGTGCCTTCAGTTTTGGCAAGAGCAAGGCCCGTTTGCTCGATGAAAACACCAATACCGTGACCTTTGCCGATGTGGCCGGTTGCGATGAAGCCAAGGAAGAAGTGAAGGAAGTCGTGGACTTCCTGAAAGACCCATCCAAGTTCCAGAAACTCGGTGGCCGTATTCCCCGTGGCCTGCTGCTGGTTGGCCCTCCCGGTACGGGTAAGACCCTGCTGGCGAAGTCGATTGCCGGTGAAGCCAAGGTGCCGTTCTTCAGCATTTCGGGTTCCGATTTTGTGGAAATGTTTGTGGGCGTGGGCGCATCCCGTGTGCGCGACATGTTCGAAAACGCCAAGAAAAACGCACCCTGCATCATCTTCATTGACGAAATTGACGCGGTCGGTCGCCAGCGTGGCGCAGGCCTGGGTGGTGGCAACGATGAACGCGAACAGACCCTCAACCAGATGCTGGTTGAGATGGACGGTTTTGAGACCAATGTCGGCGTGATCGTGGTGGCTGCTACCAACCGCCCTGACATTCTGGATGCGGCCCTGCTGCGCCCCGGTCGCTTCGACCGCCAGGTGTATGTGACCCTGCCCGATATCCGTGGCCGCGAACAGATTCTGAATGTGCACATGCGCAAGGTCCCTTTGGGGCAAGACGTGAGCGCCAGTGTGATTGCGCGCGGTACGCCCGGTATGAGTGGCGCCGATCTGGCCAACTTGTGCAACGAAGCCGCCTTGATGGCTGCCCGCCGCAATGCCCGCTTGGTTGAAATGCAGGATTTTGAGAAGGCCAAGGACAAGATCCTGATGGGCCCGGAGCGCAAGAGCATGGTCATGCCCGAAGAGGAGCGCCGCAACACGGCGTACCACGAAGCCGGTCACGCGCTGATCGGCAAGATCCTGCCCAAGTGCGACCCGGTGCACAAGGTCACCATCATTCCGCGTGGACGTGCCCTGGGCGTGACCATGAGCCTTCCGGCGCAGGACCGTTACAGCTATGACAGCGACTACATGCTGAACCAGATCAGCATGTTGTTTGGTGGCCGCATTGCCGAAGAAGTGTTCATGAAGCAGATGACCACCGGTGCCAGCAACGACTTTGAGCGTGCCACCCATATCGCCCGCGACATGGTGACCCGCTACGGCATGACCGATGCCTTGGGCCCGATGGTGTATGCGGAAAACGAAGGCGAAGTGTTCCTGGGCCGCTCGGTTACCAAGACCACCACCATGAGTGAGCAGACCATGCAGAAGGTGGACTCGGAAGTGCGCCGCATCATCGACCAGCAGTATTCGCTGGCGCGCAAACTGATCGAGGACAACCAGGACAAGATGCATGCCATGGCCAAGGCCCTGCTGGAGTGGGAAACCATTGACAGCGACCAATTGGACGACATCATGGCCGGCAAAGAGCCGCGTCCCCCTAAAGACTGGACGCCTCGTACACCGAGTTCCGGCAGTGGTGGTGACGGCGGTGCCGCGGCTTTAACGGCCGAAGCAACTCCAACCGTTGCCTGATTAGCTGTAACGGAGAAAACAACGGGGCGCAAGCCCCGTTTGTATTGATAGCCCCCATGCATTGGCAAACATCCCGCTTTCAGATTGACCTGTCGAAGCCCCGCATCATGGGCATCGTCAACGTCACGCCTGACTCGTTTTCAGACGGCGGGCAGTTCGCTTCCCGCAACTCTGCCATCGCCCATTGCGAGCAATTGCTCAAGCAAGGTGCCGATTTGCTCGACATTGGGGGGGAATCCACCCGACCTGGAGCCCCGATGGTTCCGGTGGAAGAAGAACTGGCCCGCGTGGTGCCGGTAGTGCGCCATGCGGTGACCTTGGGCGTGCCGGTATCGGTCGACACCTACAAGCCGGCTGTGATGCAGGCCGTGCTCGACCTGGGTGCCGACGTTATCAACGATATTTGGGCGCTTCGCTGGCCGGGCGATCCCCACGGTCAAACTGGTGTTCAGGTGGTCAGCAAGCACCCCAACTGTGGTGTTTGCCTGATGCACATGCACCGGGAACCGCAAACGATGCAGGTGGCGCCGATGGATGGGGATGTGCCGATGCAGGTGCGGGATTTCTTGAAACAGGCGGCCAATGCGTTACGGGAGCTTGGTGTGGACGCCGCGCGTATCAGCCTTGACCCCGGTATTGGTTTTGGCAAAACGGTGCAGCAGAATTTTGCGCTGTTGGCCCGGCAGGCCGAGTTACTGACATTGGGATATCCCGTATTGGCCGGCTGGTCGCGCAAGTCCTCTTTGGCGGCGGTTACCCAGCGGTCTTTGGCGTCCGTTGCGACCATGGACGTTCGCGAGCGCATGGTACCCAGCGTGGCCGCGGCCATGCTGGCGGTGCAGCAGGGTGCGGGGATTGTGCGGGTGCACGACGTCAAGGAAACCCGGCAGGCGCTTGATGTTCTGGCCGCGATGGGCGCATCTGCGAAACTGGGCGATTGAGGCCCAGCACTTTATTCCATTCAAACAACAAGGAGATCCTTTATGGGACGGCAGTATTTCGGAACTGACGGCATTCGTGGCACGGTGGGGCAGTCCCCCATTACGCCGGACTTTGTGCTGCGACTGGCACATGCGGTTGGCCAGGTGCTCAGGAAGACAGAAGCGCGCCCCACCGTGCTGATTGGCAAGGACACGCGCATTTCAGGCTACATGCTTGAAAGCGCGATGGAAAGCGGCTTTAACTCCGCCGGGGTCGATGTGGTCCTGCTGGGACCTCTGCCAACTCCCGGCGTTGCGTATTTGACGCGCGCCCAGCGGGCATCGCTCGGGGTGGTGATCAGCGCCAGCCACAACCCGTTTGCCGACAACGGCATCAAGTTTTTCAGTGCGCAAGGGACCAAGTTGCCCGATGCCTGGGAGCTCGATGTGGAGGCGGCTCTGCAACAAGCCCCCGCTTGGGTGGAGTCTGCGCAGTTGGGCAAAACGCGGCGCTTGGATGACGCGGCAGGCCGCTATATCGAATTCTGCAAGAGCACCTTTGCAAATGATCTGACGCTCAAGGGTTTGAAGGTTGTGGTGGACGCTGCGCATGGCGCGGCGTACCAGATTGCGCCTAAGGTCTTTCACGAGTTGGGTGCCGAGGTGGTTTCGATTGGCTGCTCGCCCGATGGATTGAATATCAACCACGAGGTGGGTGCTACCCATCCGCAGGCGCTGGTCGCGGCCATGCGAGAGCTCAAGGCCGACTTTGGGGTTGCATTGGATGGCGACGCAGACCGCCTGCAATTGGTCGATAACGAAGGCCGCCTGTTTAACGGAGACGAATTGCTCTACCTAATGGCGGACGACCGCCTGGGGCGCGGTGAGGCGGTTCCGGGTGTGGTCGGCACCTTGATGACCAACATGGCGGTGGAAGTCGCACTGAAGGCCCGGGGCGTGCAATTTGTGCGGGCCAAGGTGGGTGACCGCTACGTGCTGGAAGAACTGGAGAAGAACCGCTGGATTCTGGGTGGCGAGGGCTCGGGCCACCTGCTAGCCCTGGATAAGCACACCACCGGCGATGGCCTGATTTCAGCGTTGCAGATCCTTCAGGCGCTGGTGCGGTCCGGTAAAACCATGGCGCAGTTGCTGGCCGGCGTAGCGCTTTTTCCCCAGACTCTCATCAATGTGCGCCTCAGCCCCGGACAAGACTGGAAATCCAACGCCGCGATGCAGGCGGCCACACAGGCGGTGGAGGCCGAGTTGGGCGACTCAGGGAGGGTGTTGATCCGTGCCAGTGGCACCGAACCTTTGGTGCGTGTCATGGTCGAAGCGCGCGATGCGGTACTGGCCCAGGCCTGTGCGCAGCGAATTGCGGACACCTTGCGGGCCTAAGACGTGAGCGACTCCATCCGCATTGCCCTGGCAGATTACGCGAATGCACAACACGCGCAGGCCGTGGTACACATGCTGGATGCCTATGCGCGCGACCCCATGGGAGGCGGGCATCCGCTGAGCGACTTTGCGCGCGCACATCTGGTGGCTGAGTTGGCGCGAGTGCCCAACGCCTTCAGCTTGTTGGCCTTTGATGGTCTCTCAGACGACAAGCCTGTCGGGTTGGTGAATTGCATGCAGGGCTTTTCCACCTTCGCCTGCAAACCCTTGATCAACGTCCATGATCTGGCCGTTCTCGCCGGCTATCGCGGACAACGCATTGGAGAGCGCTTGTTGGAGCGGGTCGCGCAGATTGCGCGTCAACGCGGTGCCTGCAAAGTCACGTTGGAGGTTTTGTCGGGCAATGCGAGCGCTATGCGCTTGTACGACCGTGCCGGATTCGCTGCCTACACTCTGGATCCGGAGGCCGGTCAGGCACTGCTTTTGCAAAAGTGGTTGCCCTGACGCGGCGATCGGCGTCTCCGGGCAAGCGGGCTGCGTTTCAGGTTTCGGTTGTGCGACCCAGCCAGGTATTGGCGTCCGGGAGACTGTTGAAAACCTTGGTTTGATGCAGCGTTAACCGGGCTGCAATCGTCGAGTAAATGCGTTGCTGGATTTCGGAGTCCAGTGTCACGATCGCCACCTTCATAGCCGGATTGTTCATGAACGAGCCAATCCGCACCGCACGCACTTCGTTCAGTGCGTCTTGTGAAAACTCGGTGCGTTCCGTTTCCAGATAGTCGGAGACTTCAAAGCGAAGTGCTCCAAACCGGATGTCGGTAGCCACCTCCTTGACGGATTGCAGCAGTTCTTCGCCCGACACGCATCCACAGAACTTTTTGTAGACCCCATTGGGTTCCCAAACCAAAGAGTAAGGCATTCCATTCCTCAACTAAATTGCAATGCAGGCCCATTGCCGAAAGGGCTTGCGGGGCGTGTGCCCCAATGGCCTCAGTCTACGACGAAATTAGGGACATACCCTTACGTCATATATCTGACACACAACTGGTCAACAATCATTCACTGTGTTGTCATTGTCAGGGCTTGGTCTATGTCGCGTTCCACTCAAACTACAAAAAGCTCGATGGTGGGTGTGCTGGCCGACTTGCTGGATCGCGACCACAGCATTTTGTCATTCAATGCGCGGGTGCTGAACTGGGCCGAACGGGAAGACGTTCCGCTTCTGGAGCGACTGCGCTATCTGTGCATTGTGTCTTCCAATCTGGATGAGTTTTTTGAGGTGCGTGCCGAGCCGCATCTGGCTGCCTATCAGGCGGGTGACACGAAAGGCTTGTACTCGGTAGAGACCTTCGATCGGCTTTCTGCCTCGGTGCATGCGCTTGTTGAGCGCCAGTACAACCTGTACAACGATCAACTATTGCCCGCTTTTGAGAAGCAGCATATCCGGATCATCTCGCATGGCGAACGCACCGCGTCGCAACGCGCCTGGGTACGCCAGTATTTCAACCGGGAAGTCAAGCCGCTGCTGATTCCGGTGGGCCTTGATCCGTCGCATCCGTTTCCCCAGGTTGCCAACAAGTCACTGAATTTCATTGTGCGATTGGGTGGCAAAGACGCCTTTGGGCGGTCCAATGAAATTGCCATCGTCAAAGTGCCGCGGGTGTTGCCGCGCATGATTCGCATGCCTGCAAAAGAGTCTGGCTCCAAGCACCTGATCGTTTCTTTGTCGAGTGTCATTCGGGCCCATCTGACGGACTTGTTTCCAGGGCGCACGGTGGAGCAGTTCTCGCAGTTTCGCGTGACTCGGCATTCCGATCTCGCGGTGGACGAGGAGGATGTGAAGAATCTGCGCACGGCCTTGCGCCAGGGCCTGGTGCACCGCCACTATGGTCAGGCGGTTCGACTCGAAGTTTCGGCGGGCTGCTCTGACTTTTTGGCGAACATGCTGCTGGAACAATTTGAGTTGCCGCAGCAGGCGTTGTACCGCGTGCCCGGTCCGGTGAATCTGGTGCGTCTGACACAGGCCATCGATCTGCTTGATCGCCCCGATCTCTGTTTTCCAGCCTATCGGGGTTCCTATCCACAACAGATTGCGCCAGGCCAGTCCTTTTTTGAGCAACTGAAAAAGGGCGATATTCTGATTCACCAGCCTTTCGAGAGTTTCGACGGGGTGCTGGATTTTCTGCGGGAGGCCGTGCACGACCCGCAAGTGCTGGCCATCAAGCAGACCATTTACCGCACCGGTGCAGACTCGGAACTCATGGACCTGTTGCGTGAGGCAGTCCGGCGCGGCAAGGAAGTGACCGTGGTGGTGGAGCTCAAGGCGCGTTTCGATGAAGAAGCCAACATCAACTGGGCTGAAATGCTGGAATCGATTGGCGCACAGGTTCTCTACGGCGTTGTAGGACTCAAGACCCACGCCAAGATGATGCTGATCACCCGGCGCGAGGGGCGTGTGCTCAAGCGTTACGGACACCTATCCACCGGCAACTACAACCCCCGCACCGCCAAGCTGTATACCGATATCAGTCACATCACGGCCGATACCGCGCTGACGTCGGACATGGAGCACGTGTTTGTGCACTTGGCCAGTCAGAGCCGCTTGCCCCCACTAAAGAAGTTGTGGATGGCGCCGTTCTATTTGCAACAGAAACTGATCGCGAAAATAGATGCGTTGGGTGATAGCGCCGCCAAGGGTGTTCCGTGTCGCATCATTGCCAAGATGAACGCGCTGACCGACGAGGCGCTGGTTCTGAGCCTGATGCGCGCCGGCAGTCTGGGCGTGCAAATTGACCTGATCGTGCGCGGCGCGTGTACCTTGCCGGCGCAGGTTCCCGGCAAGACCGACAACATCCGGGTGCGTTCCGTGATTGGCCGTTTCTTGGAACACTCCCGTGTGTTCTATTTTCAAGAGCGCGATGCCGAGGACATGATTCTCTCCAGCGCCGACTGGATGAATCGCAACATGGTTCGGCGCGTCGAACTGGCTTGGCCGGTGACCGATGCTGTACAGCGCCAACGCATTCTTGAAGAGTGCCTATTGGCGTACTTGTCGGACCGTGTGGATGCCTGGGAATTGGGGCCTGATGGTGAGTACACGCGCACCAAAGTGATCACACGCAAGAAGGTCATTGGGGCACAAGCCGCACTGATGGCGCGCTATCGGCGTGACGTTCGCGCCAAGTAAAAGGGGAATCGTGCAATGGACTTGATTCTGTGGCGGCACGCCGAGGCAATTGATCTGGATTTGGTGGGCGACGACATGATGCGCTACCTGACGCCACGCGGTGAAAAGCAGGCCGCACGCATGGCTGCCTGGCTTGACCGCCAAATGCCCGATGGCGCCAAAGTATTTTCCAGCCCTGCCGTGCGTGCCGAACAGACTGCGCATTTCCTGGGCCGCAAAGTAAAACTCAATGCGGCGCTGGCGCCCCTGGGAACGCCCGAGCAATTGTTGGAGCTGGTGCAATGGCCGCATGCGAAAGGGTGCGTGCTGGTGGTAGGGCATCAACCCACCTTGGGACAGGTTCTGTCGCGCTTGCTGGGCATGCAGGCTGCCGAATGTGCCGTCAAGAAGGGTGCGGTCTGGTGGCTGAGGTACCGCGAGCGCGAAGAAGTCGCGCAGACCGTGGTGGTGGCGGTACAGTCTCCGGATGTCCTATAACGCACATATGGTGGCATTGCTCGTTTAAGGTTAAGCTTTGGCGATGACACCATTGCCAAGCGAAACTTCGTCAATCCCCTTGGTTCTGGTGGTCGATGACACGCCGGAGATCTTGACCATCATTCACAGCCTGTTGAGTCCGCTCTACCAGGTGAAAAGTGTAAACAGTGGGCGCAAGGGCCTGCGAATTGCCCAGTCGGAGCAGCCACCAGATCTCATTCTGCTGGACATCATGATGCCTGAGATGGACGGTTACGCCGTTTGCGCGCAGCTCAAGGCCGATCCCCGCACCCGCGAGATTCCGGTGATTTTTCTCACCGCCATGTCAGAGAGCGAGAACGAAGAGCAAGGCTTTGCGCTGGGCGCCGTCGACTATGTGACCAAACCCATCGGGCCCAGCGTATTGCTGGCGCGGGTCAAAACACAAATCGCTGCCTATTCCCAGCGTCGCAGTCTGGAAGGCATGTTCAAGGACGTGATCGAGTTTGCTCCGGTCATGTTCTTGATCACCGATGACCAACTGAACATTGTTCAGACCAACGCCCAGGCCGAGCACCATTTCGGTTACAACCGCCGGGACCTGCTGGGTAGGCGCATTACGCAGCTATTGCCCGATTGCCTGCGCTTTATGCAGACGCCCAGCACGCACTTGCATTCCGACCCTGGTGAGGCCCGGATCGATGCCAACCCCGAGTTGCAGTGTGTGCGCGCTGACGGGACCTTGTTTCCGGGCGCAGCGACGTTCAGCAACCTCGATACCCAGCGCGGACTCTTGCACACGGTCGTGCTGGTCAATGTGACCGACAAAATTGAGAACCTGAAGAAGCTCAATGATTCTCAAGAGCGCTTGCGGGAGTTCGCTGCCAGTAACGAGACCGCACGGGAGAATGAGCGCAAGACGATCGCGCGGGAAGTGCACGACGAACTGGGTCAAGTCATGACCGGGTTGCGCATGAGTTTGTCCCTTCTGCCCATGCAGTACGGTGCACAAATTCCTGGGCTTGCCGTTCAGGTGGATGCCATGAAGGCACTGGTGGACCGGGCCATCAAAGGGGTGCGCAATATTGCCACGGTGTTGCGACCAGAGGCTTTGAATCTCGGCTTGGTCCCGGCCTTGGAGTGGCTACGGGACGAGTTCGTGCGCCACAACGCGGTGCACTGCAGCCTGGAATGTGTGGGCTCAACGGACCCGATCGATGAGCCTCGGGCGATGCTGATTTACCGCATTGTTCAGGAGTCGCTGACCAACGTAAGCCGCTACGCAAGTGCCAGCAGCGTCAGGATTCGGATCTCATTCACACCGAAAGAGATTGACGTGAGCATTGCAGATGACGGCTGTGGATTTGATGCCGGTGAAGTGATGATCAAGAAGACCTTTGGGCTGTTGGGCATGCGCGAAAGGGCGCTTACGCTTGGAGGGGATTTGCTGATCCTGAGTCGGCCAGGACAGGGAACCACGATTGCAGTCAAGGTTCCATTGAAGCGCCCGGCGCTGGAAGTCGCAGCATGATTCGCATCGTATTAGCTGAAGACCATGCCATCGTGCGTGCGGGGCTTAAGCAGATGTTTGCCATCATGCCCGACATGGAAGTGATTGCCGAAGCGGTGGATGGCGACAGCGTGTTGGACTGTTTGCGACAAACCCGCTGTGACATTCTTCTGCTCGACCTCAATATGCCCGGCCTCAGCGGCGCCGATCTGATTGCCCGCGTCAGGTCCCATTGGCCGCAGCAGGCGATTCTCGTTTTAAGCATGCATGACACCGCCCAGATTGCCTCACGGGCCTTGAAAGCAGGTGCCAACGGTTACGTCACCAAAGACAGTGAGCCAGAGGTTCTGCTCAGCGCCATCCGCAAAGTGGCGGCCGGTGGTCGCTTCATTTCGGCCGAAGTGGCCCAAAAGCTGGCGCTTCAAGCAACCACCACCGGTGAGCAGTTGCCGCACATCAGCTTGTCGGAGCGTGAATTCGGGGTATTCAAATGCCTGATTCTTGGCATGGGCGTTAACGACATTGCCGAGCAGATGCATATCAGCAACAAGACGGTCAGCACCCACAAAGCCCGGCTACTGGAAAAGATGCACCTCTCTAGCGTGGCCGAACTGACGCGTTATGCGATGGACAACCAGCTATTTGACTGACGGGACCGGCCGGTTGTCGGGGGCGCTTGTTAGGTAGGAATTGCCCTACCTAAATCGGGTTTTGCTGAGTTTCAAATCAGACTTAACCGATACCCAATTTGATGGTCCAACGCGATGATTGGCCCATGAACACCAATCCCTGCGCCATCCGTCCGATCTCCAGCGCCTTGCGTGCGCGCACTGCTGATTTCTTCAAGATGGATGTGACACAACCCGCACGGACCAAGCCAACGCGTGACAGCAAACCGCTGCGTCGCTCGGTCAGCCCCTTGCAGGGCATCGAGTCGTGGGTGGGCAACGAAAACATGTGCCAAGGCCTTTGGGAACTGATGGCCCGTTGTTAAACCCCTTGGAGTTCCAGCTTCCAGGGAGTTTTGTCCCAGGCGAGCACTTCTTCCCGTAGCAAGTGCGCTGACTGCGGATAGGTTTCAGCCCAATCTGCACGACAGCTCAGACGCACCGTAGCGTCATCAGAGTCCAATCGCACCAGAGTCAATCCGTCCAGGTCCGGTTCGCGGCGCGCATGGCACAGAATCACGGCCAGACGCAGACACAGCAATTGGAAGACCATGGACTCGTCGCTGAGTGCTGCCTCAACCTTGCGCAATTTGCCCCGGTGCGCCAGCACCAGGAGGCTTAAGCGATGCAACTCCGACAGCGAGAATCCCATGGCGTCAGCGTTGTCCAGAATGTAGGCACCGTGCTTGTGATAGTCACTGTGTGAGATATGGCTGCCAATTTCATGGAGTTCGGCGGCCCAACGCAATTTGCGCATCAACCGTTCATTGCCGTGTTCGCTGGATTTGCGTTGGGGGTCCAGGAGCTGAGCAAACAGTGCGCAGGCCACTCTTCCCACGCGCTGCCCGTGAATCGTGTCGATGCCAAACTTGGTGGCCAGCCGATTGACACTGTTAATACGCAAATCGCCGGTAAATCCGGTGTCACCCAGCAAGTCACAAATCAGTCCGTGGCGCAGACCGCCGGACGCCATTTCCATGCTTTCAATACCTAACAGCCGGAACACCGAGCGCATGACACTTAAGCCACCACCAATGATGGCTTTGCGGTCCTCGCGCATGCCGGCCAACCGCAAGCGGTCCACGCTTTGCACAGAAACCAAGCGGTCCAGCAACCAGTCAAGCCCTTCTTGTGTGATATGCCCGGACGGCCAACCCGCGGCGACCAGCACATCGCCAATGGCGCCGACCGTCCCGGCCGAGCCGTAGGCCGTATCCCAGTTGTCTGGGTGATAGGCTTCAAACGCTTCATCCATGACGGCAGTGGCAGCGACCTCCGCCATCTCAAATGCGCGGGGGGTGAACTGGCCATCGGGAAAATAACGCTTGGACCAGGCGATGCTGCCCACCCGGAACGATTCCATTTTCTTAGGGGTGCGGCCGTGACCCAAAATCAGCTCGGTCGAGCGGCCGCCGATGTCAATCACCAGGCGACGCTCTTCTGACAACGGGAGCATGTGTGCGACACCCTGGTAAATCAGCCGAGCTTCTTCGCGACCGGAAATGACATCAATCGGGAAACCCAGGATCTGGTTGGCACGAACGAGAAACTCGTCGCGGTTGCGGGCTTCGCGCAAGGTCTGCGTGGCCACGGCGCGCACTTCGTCGGGCTTGAAGCCGGCCAGGCGTTCGCCGAAACGTGCCAGACAGTCCCAGCCGGCCTGCATGGCTTGGGGGGTCAGATTGCGGTTTTCATCGAGCCCGCCGCCCTGTCGGACGGTTTCTTTCAGGTACTCGGTACGGAGGAATTCGCCATGATCAATCCGCCCGATTTCCAGACGAAAACTGTTGGAGCCCAAATCCACGGCGGCGAGGCGATTTCCGGAATGCATGAAGTGGTTTTCTGTTGCCTTGTTGCTGCATCGGGAAGCATAGCACTGGGCGTTTGGTACTCCTCAGAGCGCCATATCCTGCATCCTGGACGCATTGTTATTCTGCAATGGTCGCTCAATTGAATGAAGGATTTGTGACAAAAGAATTGCAAATTACTGAATGTTGGCCCGCTGGTTGTCCTTACGCAACGGGTGAGACACCGCTACCGGTGTCCTGGCCCGAAATCACTCGGATGGGTGTGTTGCGCTTAGCCGACGCTTGGGATTTCTTCGGTCAGATTTTCCAGACGTTCAAGCACATCCGGCAGCCCAAGTTGGCACCAGGCTTCATCGAACAGGGAGTCCAGCATTCGCTGCAGGCTGAAGATTTTCCAGAACATGGCGGTCTCCTATGAAAGTGGATCGATGGCCGCAACGATAGGTCAGGGCTGTGACCACTCCGTGACGCCCCGGTTAAATATTCTTGACGGTGCGCGCAAGGGGTTGCGCCCTGCGTCGGGCAAAGCGGGCTCTTTGCAGCGCCAGCATCTCGGTCGTAGCCCAAATAAGGCATGCTGGAACGGCCAGCGCACGAATCAGGTTGAATCGATGAAACATAGATGAAAACCTCAGAAAGTTGGGGCGACCTTAAAGCCCTTGTGTGACAGAAATTTGTCACACGGCGGCGCTAAGCTCATCTGGTGCAAGCCTCCGAATTACCTGAACTCGCCGCGCTGCTCCGCATAGTGGAGTTGGGTGCTGGCAATCTGGATTGCCGCGAAGTGTGCGTCGTGTCTTCACCCGAAGGCAACTATCCGGTACATGCCATTACGCTGGGCAACCCGGACCCCTCTATCCCGGCGGTGGGTTACTTCGGTGGCGTTCACGGCCTGGAGCGCATTGGCGCCGAGGTGGTGATCGCTTACCTGCAAAGTCTGGTCATGCGCTTGCAGTGGGACAGCACCCTGCACCGGCAACTCGAATCCGTGCGTCTGGTGTTTATGCCTCTGGTGAATCCCGGCGGTATGCGCCTGGGTACGCGCGCCAACCCCAATGGGGTGGACCTCATGCGCAACGCACCGGTTGACTCGCAGGAGCCTGTGCCGTTTTTGGTGGGCGGGCAGCGCTGGAGCAGCAGTCTGCCCTGGTACCGTGGTCCGGCCGGAGCGCCTTTGCAAGTGGAAAGTGCGGCCTTGTGCGAGGTGGTGCAGACCGAGTTGCTGAGCCGGCCCTTTAGTCTGGCGCTGGACTGCCATTCGGGCTTTGGCGTGTCGGATCGTCTGTGGTTTCCGTATGCCCATACGCGGGCACCGATTGCCCATCTGGCCGAGATGCATGCTCTCAAATGCATCTTCAGTCAGTCGAATAGCCACCATCGCTACACGGTGGAGCCGCAAAGCCGCCAATACCTGGCCCACGGAGATTTGTGGGACCACCTGTACCTACAGGCCAGCGTGGAGCCCGAGCGCATCTTTCTGCCACTGACGCTGGAGATGGGCTCCTGGCTGTGGGTGAAGAAGAACCCACGCCAACTGTTTTCCCGGCACGGCATTTTCAATCCCTTGATTGAGCACCGGCAACAGCGCGTGCTGCGCCAGCACCAGATGCTGCTCGACTTTTTGTCCCGTGCGGCCTGTGGCTATGCGCGCTGGTTGCCTGGCAAGCAGGCCCGTGCGGCCCAGCATGCGCAAGCTTTGCAGGAGTGGTACTAGGCTGTGCAAACCTGGATCTTCATTCGTGGTCTCACGCGATCTTCTTCGCACTGGGGCGACTTCATTGCTGAATTTGAGCGTGCCTTGCCAGCGCGGGTCATTGCTTTGGACTTGCCTGGCAATGGGAGTCTCTGCGGCCAGTCCAGCCCGACCAGCGTGGCTGAAATGGCCGAGGCATGCCGGGCTCAGTGGCTTTCCAGGGGGGAGGGCGGCCCGGTGCATGTTTTGGCCCTGTCGCTGGGGGCTATGGTCGCCACGCAATGGGCGAATCAGTGGCCGGGAGAGGTGCAGCGCCTGGTGCTGGTAAGCACCAGCATGCGGCCGCTCAATCCGTTCTGGCAGCGCATGAAGCCCGGGGCTTTGGCGGCTTTGTTGTGGAGCATGGCTGGCAATGGCAACGGTGCCATCAAGCTGGAGCAAACCATCTTGCGCCTCACCGCGAATCACCCGCGCTACGAGGTGTTGATGGATTGGTGTGTGGAGCGGGCGCGCAACCCGGTATCCGCGCGCAATGCGCTACGCCAATTGTTGGCAGCCGCCCGCTACCTTGTGCCAGACAAGCCACCGGTTGCCCGCACGCTGGTGCTGGCAGGCGAAATGGATCGATTGGTGTCGGTGGAATGCACGCGTGCGCTCATGCAGCACTGGGGCTGCGAAGGGGCCTTGCACCCCACCGCGGGCCATGATCTGACGCTGGATGATGGCCCTTGGGTGATCGATCAAATGACGCGTTGGATGCAGCGCGTCAGTGTGAACGACACCTGATTCAGTCAGCCTTGGCAGGACGACCGGTTTTCAGGCTGGGCACTGCGCGAATGGCCGCCAAAAGGGCTGCGTCAGACAGGGCAGCCAACGCCTTGATGCCGGCACGAAGAAGTTCGGTCTTCTTGACCGGGTTCGCCAGTTTGGTGGCGCGCGCCTTCAACTCGTCCAGCACTGCGTACTCTGCTTTGGGGATGGAGATGCTGTCACGCACCATCTTGATTTTTTTGTCTTTGGCGGGCTTGGGTGTGGCGACCTTCGGAGCAGCTTTTGCTTTAGCGACCTTGGGCTTCGCGGCAGCCTTGGGTGCGGCTTTGGGAGCAGCCTTGGCGGCAGCTTTAGGTGCGGCTGCCTTCACCGGCTTTTTCGCGGCCTTGGGTGCTGCTTTGGCTGCAGCCTGGGGCGCCACCTTTGCAGCAGGCTCTTTTCTGGCCGGTGCGGTGGCCTTCTTTGCGGAGGGCTTGGCAGCCGGTTTTGCGGCCGGCGTTACAGCGGGGGCAGGGGCGGCAACGCTGGCAGCAACAGCTTGATCAATGGGGGTGCTTGCTTGCATAAATGACTCCTTTTAAACGATATATACAGTTTATATCGTTTTATTTGCAGGGTCAATCGGACGGCTTAGCCCCAATGGTGTTGGGTGTTTGCGCGGGAATAGGCCTGCCGGGAGCGACACTGCGCCTGATGGCGGGCCGGGTCTCCTGCAAACGGGCTGGATTAAGGCCGCGCGGTGGCGAGCAGTTGGGCGCGCATGGTGCCATACGCATGCTCAGAAAGGGACTTGCGGGTATGGCCGGTTGCAGGAACCCGGTCACCGATGTGCACCACCGCATGCGTGGCTGGCAACCGGGTGATGGTGCGCAAGGAATCGAGCAGGGACATGGTTCCGGTGAAGTGCACACCGCGGGCGAGTTCGCCGGTGGCCTTGTCCCGGTAGCGCAGGGTTAGCAACTGGACTTGGCCTTCGGACCGGACGGCGCTCTCAAAAATGTTGGCGTGAAAGGGGGCAAGGTCGTCGCCATTGGTGCTGGTGCCTTCGGGGAAAACAATCACCGCCTGGCCCTGCGCGATGGCCGAAACGGTGTGGTCCACCATGGCGCGGGCCGAGCGGGGGGAACTGCGATTGACAAAAATCGTGCCACAGGCCTGCGCCAGGGAACCCACCACCGGCCAGCTCCTGACTTCGGTTTTTGCTACAAAAGTGCCCGGCAGGATTGCCTGAAGCACCAGAATGTCCATCCAGGACAGGTGGTTGGACACCACCAGCCCGGCAAAATCTGCCGGGGGTGGGGAAGGGCACTGCACTTCGACATCCAGCGCACGCAGCATTCGCACGGACCATTCCCTGATTTCTGCCTGTCGCTGCGCCTTGGCCAAACGCGGGAACCGCACGCCGACCACCCAGCCGGCGCGGCCGAAATGCCAGGCGATCAGCACCCATTTCCACCAGGAAAGCTTGCGCGGTCCTGGTTTTTGCTTGTGACCAAGCACCTTGTTGGTCCGGGTTTACTTCTTCGGGGGCAGCAGCACGGCGTCGATGATGTGCACCACGCCATTAGACGCGGCAATGTCGGCCGTGGTGACGGTAGCGCTGTCGACTGTGACAAAGTCACCGGCTTTGGAAAGTTCCAGCGTAGCGCCGTTGAGCGTCTTGACCTTGGAGTTCTTGATCGAAGCCGCGTTCGCTTGAACGGCCAGCACGTGGAAGGTCAGCACGTCTTTCAGCTTTTCGGGGTTCTTGGCCAGATCATCCATGGTCTTGGCGGGTACGGCCTTGAACGCGTCATTGCTGGGTGCAAACACCGTGTAGGGGCCGTCGGCCTTCAGGGCCGCGGTCAAACCGGCGTTTGCCAACAAGCCGTTCAGGGTGCTCAAGGACGGGGTCTTTGCAATCGTGTCGGCCACATTGGCGGGTGCCGAAACCGTGGCACAGCCGCTCGTCAAGGCCGCAATGCCAATGGCCACACAAGCCACTACGGCGCGGCGGGACAGAAACGATGCGAAGTTCGTTGGGTTCATCGGGTTGCTCCAGTTGAAAAAACTGGAGAGTAAGAAACTTATGTGACAAAGCGGTGACAATTTGCCCAAACATTGACGACCTTCAAGGTGAATCGCAAAATTGGCGCGCAGTCATATCTTTGTCACAAAACTTTCTTAGAGTCCAAGATGTTCCATAAACACCAACCTGAGGGCTTTTCATGAAATCGTCGTTCAACCAATCTTTGCTGGCTTTGGCCACTGTGGCAGCATTTAGCTTTTCCGGTACTGTGGGCGCGCAGGAAATCACCGGCGCCGGCGCAAGCTTTCCGGCTCCCATTTACGCCAAGTGGGCCTCAGACTACAACAAGGCCACCGGCGTCAAGGTGAACTACCAGTCCATCGGCTCCGGTGGTGGTATCAAGCAAATCGACTCCAAGACGGTCGACTTCGGTGCATCTGACATGCCCCTGACCGATGACGTGCTCAAGTCCAAGGGCCAGGTCCAGTTCCCGACCGTGATTGGTGGCGTGGTACCCGTGATCAACGTCAAGGGCATCGAACCCGGTCAGCTCAAGCTGAACGGTCAGGTGCTGGGCGACATTTTCCTGGGCAAGATCGTCAAGTGGAATGACGCTGCCATCAAGGGCCTGAACCCCAGCCTGAATCTGCCCGACACCGCCATTGCCCCCGTGCGCCGCGCGGACGGCTCCGGCACCACCTTCATCTTCACCAACTACCTGAGCAAGGTGAATGCTGAGTGGAAGTCCAAAGTGGGCGAAGGCACAGCCGTGAACTGGCCTGTGGGCGCCGGTGGCAAGGGCAACGAAGGCGTGTCCGCTTTCGTGAACCGCCTGCCCAACTCGATTGGCTACGTGGAATATTCCTACGTGAAGCAAAACAAGATGAACTTTGCTGTGATGCAAAACGCGTCCGGCGCCTTTGTGCAGCCTGACGATGATGCGTTCAAGGCCGCTGCTGCCGGTGCCGATTGGAACAAGTCCTTCTTCCAGATTCTGACCAATCAGAATGGCAAGGATGCTTGGCCCATCAGCGGCGCAACCTTCATCCTGATGCACGCCAAGCAAGACAAGCCCGCCAACGGCACCGAAGTGCTGAAGTTTTTCAACTGGGCCTATGCCAACGGTGGCAAGACTGCGGCGGATCTGGACTACGTGCCCCTGCCGGCTTCCGTGGTTGCTTTGATCCAAAAGTCCTGGGGTGAAATCAAGGACACCGGCGGCAAAGCCATTGCATTCAAGTAAATAGTCCGCAGGGTTCCCCATGTCTTCCACTCTCATGCATGGGGATGCCCCTGCCGGTTTGACAGAACAAGAAAAGGCACGCGCCATGACTTCTCCGCAAGGCCCCAAGCGGGCCCGTTCCGGCCCATTTGCTGATCGCCTGTTTGGTTTTTTGGCCAAAGGTGCGGCCATCTTTACGCTGGGCTTATTGCTGGCGATATTGACCTCGCTGACCATCAGCGCCTGGCCGGCGATTGCCAAGTACGGACTGGGCTTCCTGACCAGTACGGCATGGGACCCGGTGCAGGAGGAGTTTGGTGGCCTGGTGATGATTTACGGCACGATCGCCACGTCCATCATTGCCTTGTTGATTGCGGTGCCAGTGAGCTTTGGCATTGCCTTGTTCCTGACGGAGCTGTCACCGGCTTGGCTGAAGCGCCCGCTGGGCACGGCGATTGAATTGCTGGCGGCCATTCCGTCCATCGTGTACGGCATGTGGGGTCTGCTGATTTTCGGGCCGGTGTTGTCCGAATACGTGCAGCAACCCTTGCAAGCTGCGTTGACCGGTGTGCCGTATCTGGGTGCCTTTGTGTCGGGCCCGCCAGTGGGTATCGGCATTTTGTCGGCCGGCATCATTCTGGCCATCATGATCATCCCGTTTATTTCGGCGGTGATGCGCGATGTGTTTGAAGTCACGCCGCCCATGCTGAAGGAATCGGCCTACGGTCTGGGTGCTACTACCTGGGAAGTGGTTTCCAAAATTGTGTTGCCTTTCACCAAGACCGGTGTCATCGGCGGAATCATGCTGGGTCTGGGGCGCGCCATTGGCGAGACCATGGCGGTCACGTTTGTGATCGGTAACTTCAACCAGCTCGATTCCCTGAGCTTGTTCCAGGCGGCCAACAGCATTACCTCCGCCCTGGCCAATGAGTTTGCCGAAGCCGGCGAGGGCTTGCACCAAGCGGCTCTGATGTACCTGGGCCTGGTGCTGTTCTTTATTACCTTTGTGATCCTGTCCTTGTCCAAGCTGCTGCTAGCCCAACTGCGCAAGAGCGAAGGCGCCAAATCATGATGTCACCTGAAGTCCGTGCGGCGCGCGCCGCTAAATTCGCGCAGCGCAATGTGGTCAACAAGATTGCCACGGCACTGGCCCTGAGCGCCATGGCGTTTGGCTTGTTCTGGTTGTTCTGGATCTTGTTTGAGACCGTTCGCCAGGGCATTGGCGGGCTGACGCTGGCCACCCTGACACAAATGACCCCCGGCCCCAATGAAGAGGGCGGCCTGGCCAATGCCATTTACGGTTCGCTTCTGATGGTGGCGTTGGCCACTTTTGTCGGAACACCGGTGGGCGTGATGGCCGGTATTTATCTGGCTGAGTTCGAGCCCAAGGGTTGGCTGGCCAATGTGACGCGCTTTGTGAATGACATTCTCCTGTCGGCCCCCAGCATCGTGATCGGCTTGTTTGTGTATGCCGTGGTGGTACACCCGACGCACACCTTCTCGGCCCTTGCCGGTGTGTTGGCGCTGGCCCTGATCGTGATTCCGGTGGTCATTCGCACCACCGAAAACATGCTGCAACTGGTTCCTCCGGGCCTGCGCGAAGCCGCTTACGCCCTGGGTGCTCCCAAGTGGAAGGTGATTCTGAGCATCACCCTCAAGGCCGCCCGCACCGGCGTGATTACCGGCATTTTGCTGGCGGTGGCGCGCATCTCGGGTGAAACCGCTCCGCTCTTGTTTACCGCGCTGTCCAACCAGTTCTGGACCTCCAGCCTGGGCCAACCCATGGCAAGCCTACCGGTCACCATCTTCAAGTTCGCCATGAGCCCGTATGAAAACTGGCAAAAGCTGGCCTGGGCCGGCGTGTTCCTGATCACCCTTGCGGTGCTTGGCCTCAACATTCTGGCGCGGGTACTGACCCGTTCCAAGCACTAAACACCTTTGCTGCGCTCAGCCATCCGTACCCACTAGAAAAGACAACGCCATGCTTGCAACACCTCCTGTGATTGAAAAGACCAAGATTGCCGTAAAGGACCTGAACTTCTTTTACGGAAAGTTCCATGCCCTCAAAGGCATCAACCTGGAAATTCCCGAGAAGAAGGTCACTGCCTTTATCGGACCGTCCGGCTGCGGCAAGTCCACATTGCTGCGCATCTTCAACCGCATGTTTGAGCTCTACCCCGAGCAACGCGCGGAAGGCCAGATCCTGCTTGACGGCGAAGACCTGCTCACCAGCAAAGAAGACGTGGCGCTGCTGCGCGCGAAGGTTGGCATGGTGTTCCAGAAGCCCACGCCGTTCCCAATGTCCATTTACGACAACATTGCTTTTGGCGTGAAGCTGTTTGAGAACCTGAATGCCACCGACATGGAAGAGCGTGTCGAGTGGGCGCTGCGCAAGTCGGCGCTGTGGACCGAAGTGAAAGACAAGCTGCACCAAAGTGGCAGCAGCCTGTCGGGTGGCCAGCAACAGCGCCTGTGCATCGCACGCGGCATTGCCATCAAGCCCGAAGTGCTCCTGCTCGACGAGCCCTGCTCGGCGCTGGACCCGATTTCTACGGCCAAGGTGGAAGAACTGATTGTGGAACTCAAGGAGGACTACACCGTGGTCATCGTGACCCACAACATGCAGCAAGCGGCCCGTTGCAGCGACTACACCGCCTACATGTACCTGGGCGACCTGGTGGAGTTTGGCGCGACCGAACAAATGTTCTTCAAGCCCACCCGCAAAGAGACAGAAGACTACATCACCGGCCGTTTCGGCTGATCCCTGGCAACGTAGAGGAAATCCCATGCCCGAAAAACACTTGTCGACCCAGTTTGATAGCGAACTGACCTCCGTATCCAGCCAGGTGATGGAAATGGGCGGTCTGGTTGAATCCCAGATCCGTCAGGCCATTTACTCGCTGTCCCAGTTCAGTATGGAAGCCACCGAGCAGGTTTCTGCCAACGAGGCCCGTGTCAACGCGATGGAAGTCGAGATTGACCATGCCCTGTCCAGCATCATTGCGCGGCGTCAGCCCACGGCGCGCGATTTGCGCCTGCTGATTGCCATTTCCAAGACCACCGCCAATCTGGAGCGTGTGGGCGACGAAGCCGAAAAAATTGCCCGCATGGTGCGTTCCATCATCCAAAGCGGCGCTCCCCGTTCGTTGCCGTCGTTGGAGTTGCGTGTTGCTGCCGATCTGGCCTCGGGTCTGCTGAACAAGGCGCTGGATGCGTTTGCTCGCCTGGATGTGAATGCCGCCGTAACCATCCTCAAGGAAGATGACCTGATCGACCAGGAATTTGACGGCTTTGTGCGCAAGTTGGTGACCTACATGATGGAAGACCCGCGCACCATCTCGCCCAGCCTGGACTTGCTGTTCCTGGCCAAGGCGATTGAGCGCATCGGTGACCACTCCAAGAACATCGCTGAGTTCATTATCTATGTGGTCAAGGGCGAAGACATTCGCCACACCAGCATGGAAAAAATCGAATCCGTGGTCCGCTAAGGAATCTCTCATGCGAAACATGCCCGCGGTGCTGGTGGTCGAAGACGAGCCCAGCATTGCCGAACTGATAGCCGTTAACTTGCGTCACAACGGTTTTCGGACGACCTGGTCGATTGACAGCGCCAGTGCCGAGCGCGAGATTGAATCGGCGGTGCCGGATTTGATTTTGCTGGACTGGATGCTGCCCGGTGAAAGTGGCTTGGTGCTGGCCAAACGCTGGCGCGCCAACCCGCGCACCAAGGAAGTGCCGATCATCATGCTGACCGCGCGCGGCGATGAGGCCGACCGTGTGGCCGGGCTCGATGCCGGTGCCGATGACTACATTGTCAAACCTTTCTCCACCAAAGAACTGCTGGCCCGCGTGCGCGCGGTGCTGCGCCGCAAGGGTCCGGAAGATGTAGGCGAAAAGGTCAGTGTTGCGGGCTTGACGCTCGACCCGAGCACCTACCGGGTCACGTTTGAGGACGCCATGCTCAAGCTGGGTCCCACCGAGTTCAAGCTGTTGCAGTTCTTCATGAACAGTGCCGAGCGCGTACACAGCCGCGCACAGTTGCTCGACAAGGTGTGGGGCGACCACGTCTACATTGAAGAGCGCACGGTGGATGTGCACGTCAAGCGCCTGCGCGAAGCCCTGGGGGGCGCGGGCAATATGGTTGAAACGGTGCGGGGTGCTGGTTATCGCCTGACCGCCCGGCCACTTATTCCGATCACGCCAACCGAAAAAACCAGTGCTTGAGCGGCTACAGTAGGCCATGCTTTGGCGCATTGTTTCTTTCCTGCTGTGTCAGGCGCTTCCGGCGCTGGCCGCCTGGATATTCTTCTCCGGCTCGGGTGAGCGCGAGGCGCTTGCGCTGCTGAGTGCGTTGGCGGGCTGCTATCTGTGGTGGTTGCTCGACGCCTTGCGTGGCCGGCGCATTTTGCTGTGGTTGCGCTCGGGTGATACCTCGCAGATTCCGCTAGGTGGCGGTTTGTGGGGTGAACTGTTTGATCGCATTCGCAAGCTGGTGCGTGCCCGTGACCGCGCCGTCTCGGAAAGCGACAAACGGCTGGAGGAGTTTTTAGCCGCTTTGCAGGCGTCACCCAATGGCGTGGTGCTGCTCGATGCCGAGGGGCGTATCGAGTGGTTTAACCAGACTGCGGCAGACCACTTTGGCTTGGACTCCGGTCGCGATCTTCAGCAACACCTGGGTAATCTGGTGCGTGACCCGGGCTTTGCCGCTTACATGTCTGCCAAAGATTTTCGTCACGACGTCGAGATGCCGGGTCGTAGTAGCTCCAACACCAAGCCGGTCAAGCTTTCGGTGCAATTGCATCCGTATGGAGAAGGCCGCAGCTTGCTGCTGTCACGGGACGTTACGGCAGTTGAGCAGGCCGAGGCCATGCGGCGCGACTTTGTGGCCAATGTCTCCCATGAAATTCGCACGCCTCTGACCGTGCTGGCGGGCTTTGTCGAGACACTACTTTCACTGCCGCTCAACGAAGAAGAGCGCACACGCTACCTCGGCCTGATGGAATTGCAGGCCCAGCGCATGCAAACCCTGGTGAACGATTTGCTGACGCTGTCGCGTCTGGAAGGCAGCCCCTTGCCTCCTGCCAAAGATTGGGTCGTGCTGGACTCGTTGATGGCGCAATGCCAGCAGGAAGCACGCGACCTTTCGGCACTGCTCAGCGCCGCACCACGCGCATTGCACTTCAGCCTGGACGGACCCATGGAGGTCGCAGGTTCGGCATCAGAAATTCACAGCGCCATGTCCAACCTGATTGGCAATGCGATTCGTTATTCACCCGCTGGCAAGCCGATTGAAGTGCGTTGGGTTAGCCTGCCGCAAGGGGGCGCAGAGTTCAGCGTACGGGACCAGGGGCAGGGTATTGCGCCCGAGCACATTCCGCGCTTGACCGAGCGGTTTTACCGGGTCGATCGCAGCCGTTCGCGCGAGACCGGTGGAACCGGCTTGGGCTTGGCCATCGTCAAGCATGTGTCGCAGCGGCATGGTGCAGAACTCAGCATCGAGAGCACGCCCGGCAAGGGTTCCACCTTTGCCATTCACTTTCCTGCAGGTCGCGTGCGCCAGAAGCAGATCGCGTAGCGCCAGTGTTTTTCAGCGTCGGCGGTACAGCAGAACGGTCTCATTGCCGTCCGCCGGATGGTGCATCTGGGCCATCAGGTCCCACTGGGTTTGATTGACCCAACGCGGCTGCATTGTGGCTTCGCCGGGTTCCGAAATCAGCCACGGGCATTGCGCCTGCGCCTGTATGGGTTTGAGTTCCAGTTGACCGTAGATCTGAAAGGCGGCGAGTTTGCCGGCCTTTAGTCCAAGCGTCTCCACACAACCGCGCGGCTCCATACGCTCCAGCGTGTGACGGACCAACGCGTTGTAGCTCTGCGTGTAGTTCAGCAAGGGCATCCACAGCGTCATGAGCAAGGTCCAGCACAGTGCGGCACCACCAGCGGGTAGCACCAGACTTTTCCAGATGGCGGCGCGGTGCCGTCCCACCCGCCATTTCACCAGCCAGCCCCAGACCAGCGTCGCAACCACCGCAATGGCAAACGCCAGCCAAGAAAACTGGGGCTCGAACCCTGGCGCAAGCCGCGCCACATTGGCGGCCGGTTGGCTGGGAAAACCGGTTTGCATCGCAATCCAGACCACCCAAATGATGATGCCGCAGCCACAAAAGAACAGCAGCGTGAACCAGTCAATCAAAGCCGCAACTTGCCGCTTGAGGGTGGGCAGGGCAAAGGCCGCCAGCGCTGCGTAGGCCGGTAAGCCCAGTAGCAGCGTGCGGTCGGGGGAACTGGTGGTGAGCGTGGAGCCCAGGGTCACCAACACAAACCAGACCGGTAGTGCCAGATGGCGGCTCAGGTTCTTGCTGAACAGATGCGCTCGCCAACGCCAGACGGTCCACAAGGCCAGCGGCCAGGCTGGCCAGGTGAACCAGGTCAGCAACTGCAGCGCGCTGCTGAGTTCGGCCAGCGTGGCGGCCGGAATTTCGATCTTCCAGCGCCATAGGTCTAGCCGCAGGAATAGAAAAGCGCACAAGCTGGCGCAGGCGGCCAGGAGTGTCACGGTGCGTGCCGGGAGGAGATCGCGTTCGGTGCTGTCGTCGCCGGTCTTGCGTTCCAGCAAGTGAATGGCAGCGCCGCCCGTGGCAAACAACAGTGCCAGCGTCGGCGCGCCACTCAGTCCCAAACCGAGAACACCTAGCGCGGCGCAGAGCAGCGCGGTACGCCAATGGAAATGCAGCGTGGCCAGGGCGTAAAACAGCAGGGCTGCAAATCCGAGTTGCGCCACAGCGGGGTTGGTTTCATGCCCCAGTTGCGCCAGACCCAGGCAGGCAATGAACGCCAGCAGCCCACCGTCGGCCATGGCGCGGGCGTAGTCTTTAGGGAGCGCTTCGCCGCCAAAGGCAAACGCCACCGGCTGCGCGCCGGGACTGCGCGCCAGGTAATAGGTGCCGTACCAGGTGGCCGCCAGCGCTAGTGCCAGCAAGGCCATGTACGGCAAGCGGGCCAGGGCATCTCCAGCGAGCCCTGTGGGGCCCCATTGAATCGCCCAGGCACCCAGCCAATAGGGCAGAAGCGCTGGATTTTCCGGTGTGATGCCTACCAGCGTCGGGTGCAGCCACTGCGCCGAACCACTGGCTAACTCCCACATATAGCCCAGAGCGGCAACATCGTCGATCTTCCAGGCATCGCGCCCGACAAAACCCGGCAGCAGATAAGCCAGACAAAACAGCAGCAGCGCGCCCCGCGGCAAGCGGCGTGCAGCAGCCTGGGCAACGATGGCGGGAGTGGTCGGGTTCACAGGTGCGCAGTATGACTATGAAAGAGGCAGAAAAAAAGCAGCACGGAAACCCGGGCTGCTTTTTTCAATGCGGATCAGGCCTGAGCCTGACGCCGGATTACTTGGCTGCGGTCTTGCCGAAGCGGTTACGGAACTTCTCAACGCGGCCGCCCATGTTGTCCACGGACTTCTGTGTACCGGTGTAGAAAGGATGCGATTCGCTGGTGGTATCCAGCTTGAACAAAGGCAGCTTGCGGCCGTCTTCCATGTCGATCATTTCTTTGGTGTTGGCGCAAGAACGTGTCACGAACTTGAATCCGTTGGACATGTCCTGGAAGCAAACTTCGCGGTAGTTGGGGTGAATGCCTTCTTTCATATCTCTCTCCATCAGTTGCGCCAGCCGCCCCGGCCTATTCCAGGGTACTTATCGCGTAAAGCCTTCGATTATAGCGTAAAGCGCAGAGCCGGCTCAGGCCAAAAAAGTTGAGCGCCGTAGGGCCGCCCCAAGGCGCGAGGGCCCCCTCGGGGGGCAGCGACCCACACGCAGTGGGGAAGCGTGGGGGCTAGTTTCAGCCGCCCCGGCGCATCATGTCGAAGAATTCGCTGTTGTTCTTGGTGGCGCGCATTTGCTTCAGAACCATCTCCATGGACTCGATTTCATCCATGTTGTAGAGGAATTGGCGCAGGATGCGGGTTTTTTGCAGAATTTCGGGTTGCAGCAGCAACTCTTCGCGGCGCGTGCCGCTGCGGTTGAGCTGGATCGACGGGAAAATGCGCTTCTCGTACAAGCGACGGTCCAGGTGCACTTCGCTGTTGCCGGTGCCCTTGAACTCCTCAAAAATCACTTCGTCCATGCGGCTGCCGGTATCGACCAGCGCGGTGGCGATGATGGTCAGCGAGCCGCCTTCTTCCACGTTGCGGGCAGCACCCAGGAAGCGCTTGGGGCGTTGCAGCGCGTTGGCATCCACACCGCCGGTCAACACCTTGCCGCTGGAGGGCACGACGTTGTTGTAGGCGCGGGCCAGGCGGGTGATCGAGTCCAGCAGGATCACTACGTCTTTTTTCAATTCCACCAGACGCTTGGCGCGCTCGATCACCATTTCGGCCACGTGCACATGGCGGGCGGCGGGTTCGTCGAAGGTGGAGGCAATCACCTCGCCCTTGACGGTGCGCTGCATTTCGGTCACTTCTTCGGGGCGTTCATCCACCAGCAGAACCATCATGTGGCTGTCCGGGTAGTTGGCCGAAATGGCGTGGGCAATGTGCTGCATCATCACCGTCTTGCCGCTCTTGGGCGGGGCGACCAGCAGAGCGCGCTGGCCCTTGCCGATGGGGGCAATGATGTCGATCACACGGCCGGTGATGTTTTCGTCGGACTTGATGTCCTGTTCCAGCTTCATCTGCACCTTGGGGAACAGCGGCGTCAGGTTTTCAAACATGACCTTGTGCTTGTTGCCTTCGGGCGCACCGCCGTTCACCTTGTCCAGCTTGTTCAGCGCAAAGTAACGCTCGCCATCCTTGGGTGTACGCACTTCACCTTCGATCATGTCGCCGGTGTGCAAGTTGAAGCGTCTCACTTGGCTGGGGCTGATGTAGATGTCGTCGGTGGACGCGGTGTAGCTCGTATCAGGGCTGCGCAAGAAGCCAAAACCGTCCGGCAAAATTTCCAGCACACCGTCGGCAATGATTTGCTCGCCGGTACGGGCGCGCTTCTTGATGATGGCGAACATCAGCTCCTGCTTGCGCATGCGGCCGGTGTTTTCAATCTCAAGCTCTTCAGCCTGCTTCAAGACTTCGGACACGTGCAGTGCCTTGAGTTCGTTTAAGTGCATGGAATGGGTCCCGTTGGGGCGTTGACCGAAAGTTCGGAGGAAAACCGTAAGGTGGAAATTCTGGGGAAGGGGGGTGAGGCAAGGTGGGTTGCTAGGCCTCAGCGTTCTGCACCGTTTGGGCGCCCGGTTCTCTATATGGCCGGTGAACGTGTCGAATTATGACAGGAAAAACGGCCGTGCTGCTGCGGCACGGCCGTGGGGTTTCTACCGCCTTCTCAGGCGAGTTGCTGGTCGATGAACGCGGTCAGTTGGGCCTTGCTCATGGCGCCCACTTTGGTCGCCGCCAGTTGGCCGTCCTTGAACAGCATCAGTGTGGGAATGCCACGGATGCCGAACTTGGCGGGAATGTCGCGGTTTTCGTCCACATTCATCTTGGCGATTTGCAGCTTGCCTTGGTAGGTGGAAGACACTTCGTCCAGGATGGGTGCAATCATCTTGCAGGGGCCGCACCACTCGGCCCAGTAGTCCACCAGAATGGGTTGGGCAGATTGCAGCACGTCGGCTTCGAATGTGGCGTCGGTCACGTGTTTGATGAGGTCGCTGGCCATGGGCTTTCCTTTGGGAGTTTTAGATACAGCTAAAGTTGCGGCATTGTGACAGAAACCAAGTACCCGCCCCGCCGACAGGACCCTATGACCGGCATAGCCAAAATCGATGCATCAAGCGGGCTGGCGGCCTTTGCCTACCCCGATGACCACCCGGTGATTGCGCGCTGGATACGCCCTGAAGCGGGCTTTATCCATCGGCTGCAACAGGCCATGCAGGCGCGCGGCGCGCACCCGGCGCGCACCCTGGTTTTGCTTCCGTTTGCGCAATTGCGGCCACTGGCGGCTCGCATGTGGACGCGGGTATTTGGCGACGGATTCGCGCCACGCTTTGAGACCACCATGAACTGGTGCCAGTCGGCCGGAGCGTTTCATGCCGGGCCGATCGACATCCGGCTGGACGCGACCTGGGACCTTCTAACTGCCCACAAACTGCTGGAGCAAGCTGGATTGGGCGAGCAAAAGGCCAGCCTGGCGGGCCTGCTGGTGCAAACTGCTCACCAGTTGGCGCCCTTGGCTGCCGCCAGTGCACCCGCTGACCGACCGCAATGGGCGGCGCAGGCTCGCAGCGCGGCGCTCCAGGGCATGACCGGCACCGCGTTGCAGTGGGAAGTGGCGGTGGCGCGGGTTGCCGTGGAGTGGGCTGCCCTTTCGGCCTATGCCAGCGACTTGCTATTTACACCGGATGCCTGCGCCGGAATGGAGTGCCTGGTGATGGTGCAGGGCATTGCCGATGATCCACTGGCAAAGGGGCTGGCTCAGGCCTGGGGTGATGGACTGGCGCTCTTGCCGTTGGACATGCCGGAAGCGGAAGAGCCCGCAGCAGCTAAGCCCCATTTGCATGCCTGCCTGGACGCGGAGGATGAGGCGCAGCGTTGTGCGGCCCAGGCGCTGGCGCATATTGCAGACGGCCGTTTTCCGCTGGCGCTGGTGTCGTCTGACCGGGTCCTGACCCGCCGCGTGCGGGCCTTGCTGGATGGCGCCGGTGTAGCCATACGGGATGAAACCGGCTGGAAGCTGTCCACCAGCCACGCCGGGGCTGGCGTGATGGGTTTGCTGCAGGCCAGCGTCTGGAGTGCGACCAGCGATCAGGTGTTGAGTTGGTTAAAGCACACGCCGGACTCGTTTGCTGCGGCGGGCAATGCGCTGGAGGTGTTGCTGCGCAAAGAACAAATTCGGGACTGGCGGCAGGTGGCGGCGTCTTTGGCGGTGCAAAAAAAGGTGGTGGTTGCTGCACTGGTGCAGGCGGTCGAGAACTGCCGCGCCGGCTTCAAGGGGCTGCACACCCTGGGTCAGTGGCTGGGACGCTTGCGTGCCGCGCTTCAGGCCTGCGGCATGTGGGAGTCGCTGCTGGCCGATGAAGCCGGGCGTACTCTGGTGGAAACCTTGGGTTTGCAGGCTGGAAGTGCCGAATTGGAGGCATTGCTGTCCGAGTCCTTGTGGTCGCAAGGTCGCATGGATTTGTCCGAGTTCACACGTTGGGTGAGCGACACGCTGGAGGCCTCCAGTTTCAAGCCGGCCTTTCCCGAAAACGAGCAGGTGGTGATTCTGCCGATGAGCCAGATGCTGGGACGTCCGTTTGCTGCCGTGCTGCTGGCCGGTTGCGATGAGGTGCGCCTGTTGCCGTCGCCGGAGCCTGCCGGACTATGGTCAGAGGCGCAGCGCACGGCTTTGGGATTGCCCGGCCGCAGCGCCTTGCAGGCGCAAACCGCGATGGCCTGGCGCGCTGCGCTGCGTCTGCCTGTGTGTGAGGTGTTCTGGCGCCAAAGCGATGAGGGGGGCGAGTCGCTGCTGCCGAGCCCGTTGGTGCAACAGTTGCAGGCCGAATCGGTCGGTAGTGCAGCGGGAGCGGACGCACGCATGCTGCGGTCGGTTGCCTTGGAACCCACCCGGCCCCCCCAGCCCAACGGCGCGTTGTTGCCGGTCACTAGCTTGACCCAAGGCGCTTACGACGACCTGCGCCATTGCCCGTACCGTTTTTTTGCGCTGCGTCAGTTGGGCCTGCAGCCCTTGGACGAGTTGGAGTCGGAGGTGGACAAGCGCGACTTTGGCGTTTGGTTGCATGCGGTGCTGGACCACTTTCATGCGGCGCTCGCCGGACAACCCAACACGGCCTTGCCCGTGCGGCTTCAACTGCTGGATGCGTCGGCACTGGAGGCAACCCGCAACATGGCCTTGCCGGAAGGCGAGTTCCTGCCTTTTGCGGCGGCCTGGCCGGCGGTGCGCGATGGTTATTTGAAATGGCTTGCAGAACACGAAAGCGAGACGCGCGCCGTATTTCAAAGTGGTGAAGCGGAACAGCGCCAGGCGTTGGGTACGCTGACCATCAAAGGCAGGGTGGACCGCATGGACAGGCTGCCGGACGGTGGCGTGATGGTGCTCGACTACAAGACCGAAAGCCTGGACAAAACCCGGACCCGCACCAAAGATCCGCTCGAAGACACGCAAATGGCTTTTTACGCTGCGCTATTGCCGCACGACACCTTGCGCGGTGCCTACGTCAACATTTCTGAAAAGCAGACCACGCTGCTGGAGCAAACCGACTTGGTGGACGCGCGGGATGCCTTGATTGAAGGCATGCTGGACGATGTGCAACGGGTGACGGCCGGAGCGCCGCTTCCGGCTCTGGGGCAGGGCACGGTGTGCGACTACTGCCAGGCGCGCGGCCTTTGCCGGCGCGACTTCTGGACGACTGCGGAAGGCAGCACGCCATGAACCAGCCAGCCTTTGAACACAACGGCGCGCTGGTGGCCCGCGAACGCTTCTACCAAATAGCCTGCGACCCGCGGCGCAGCGTGGCGGTGGAGGCCTGCGCGGGGGCCGGCAAGACCTGGATGCTGGTGTCGCGCATGGTGCGCGCGCTGCTGGATGGCTGCGCGCCGCAAGACATTCTGGCGATCACCTTCACCAAAAAAGCAGCCGGTGAAATGCGCCAGCGCCTGCAGGAATGGCTGCGCGAATTTGCCCATGCCAGCGACGACAAACTGCGCGAAGAACTGCGCATTCGGGGTGTGAGCGACGCCCCCACCGCTGCGCAATTGCAGACGCTGCGCACCCTGCACGCGACGCTTTTGCAAAGCGGCCGTCCGGTGCAGATCCGCACCTTCCATAGCTGGTTTGCGGCCTTATTGCGCACCGCTCCGCTGGGTGTCCTGCACGGCTTGGGTCTGCCCACCGCCTACCAGTTGCTCGAAGACGACAAAAAGGCCACGGCCCTGGTGTGGCGGCGCTTTCAGACGCGGGTAGCCGCTGACGCCCAGGCCCGCCCGGATTACGAGGCAGCGGTGGCTGCTTATGGGCGCTTTAACGCGCACAAGGCCCTGGAGTCGGCGCTGTCCAAGCGCACCGAATTTACGCTGGCCGATGACCACGGCGTGGTGGACCGTTCCGTCCAAACATTCGCGGCCCAGTTCCCCGAGTTCGCGGGTTTTGCAGAGCCGCAAGACGTGTTGCGCGGCGGCGCAGCCCGGGCCGAATTAACCGAAGTGGCACGCATTCTGGGGCGGCAAAAGGGCGTCAAAGCCCAGCAGGCAGGCACCGCGCTGGAACAGGCGATCACGCAAGGCAACCCGGCCGCCATGGTGCGCGCCTTGTTTACCCAAAAGGGCGAACCCCGCAAGCTGGGTGACAAGTTTGAGGGCGCGCTGCAGGTGCAGCAGGCGCAGGAGTTCTTGGAGCGCTGGCTGCAGGCCGAGCGGCAACATGCCGCGTGGCAACACCAGAGGCGCATGGCGCGGCTGACCCGCTTATTGATTGCGGAATATGCGCAACTCAAGCGCGAGCGTGGCTGGATCGACATGGGCGATCTGGAGTGCGCCGCTCTGGCCCTGCTGTCGAATGAGGAGTTGAGCGGCTGGGTGCAGGAGCGGCTGGATGCCCGCGTGCGGCATCTGCTGATTGACGAATTTCAGGACACCAACCCGCTGCAGTGGCAGGCCTTGCACGCCTGGTTGTCCGGCTACGCCGGTGCCGGCAATGCGCCCAGTGTTTTTGTGGTGGGCGACCCCAAACAAAGCATTTACCGCTTCCGTCGCGCCGAGCCGCAGGTGTTCCGCGCCGCCAAGGAGTTTGTGCGGACAGGGCTGGGTGGCGATCTGCTGAGTTGCGACCACACGCGGCGCAATGCGTTGGCGGTGGTGGACGCAGTCAACGCGGTCATGATTGAAGCGCAGGCGCAAAGCCAGTTTGAAGGTTTTCGCGCGCACAGTACCGAGTCAAAACAAGCCGGCGAAGTGTTTCAACTGCCGGCGATTGCACAAGCGCCCACCAGCGCCACGGTGGCGCGTTCGACCTGGCGTGATTCGCTATCGGAGCCCCGTGTCGAAGTGGAAGAAAACCGCAAGGTGCTGGAGTGCCGGCAGGCGGCGCAGTGGCTGCTTGCGCACATGCAAAAAAACCATTTAAAAGCCAGTGACGTCATGGTGCTGGCCCGCAAACGGGAGCGTCTGGGCCTGATGCAGGCCGAGTTGGCTGCCCTGGGCATTGCCGCACAGCAACCCGAAAAGAACGACCTGATGGACTTTGCTGAGGTGCAGGACCTGGTGGCGCTGCTGGACGTGCTGGTGTCGCCGCGGCACGACCTGTCGCTGGCCCGGGCGCTCAAGTCGCCGCTGTTTTCGGTGGGCGATGATGACTTGGTCCAACTGGCACTGGCTCGCAAGGCCGCGCAGCAAGCCGACCCGACCGGCGAGCCGGTTGGCTGGATGCAGGTGCTGTTGCAGGACGCGGGCCTGCCGCCCGCATTGCAAAGCGCCGGCAAAACTTTGCAGTTATGGCAGGGCTGGGCGCAGACCTTGCCGCCCCACGATGCGCTCAGTGCCATTTACCAAGACGGCGATGTGCTGGCCCGCTTTGCCGCCGCCGCGCCCGATGGCGCGCGTGCGGCCGTGCTGGCCAACCTGAATGCCTTGCTGCATGCGGCGCTGGCAGTGGACGGCGGTCGTTTTTCCACCGCTTACAGCCTGGTGCGCACCCTGCGAGCCGGTGGCAACAAAGCACCCGTGCGTTCCGACAGCGAGGCCGTGCGGCTGCTGACAATTCACGGGGCCAAGGGGCTGGAGGCGCCGCTGGTGCTGCTGCTCGATACCGATGCCGCCGAACCCCGGGCCGAGTCCATGGGCACGCTGGTGGACTGGCCGGGTGAGGCGGCGTTCCCGCGTCGCTTTGTCTTTTTGGCCAGCGAAACCCGACCGCCGGCCTGCGTGGTGGATGCGCTGGCGGCCGAACAGGCGGCCCGCAGCCGCGAAGAACTCAATGCGCTGTATGTCGCGTTGACGCGTACCCAGCAGTCGTTGGTGCTGTCCAGCGTGGAGCCCCGCAGCGCGCAGGGCGGCAGTTGGTGGAACCGGCTGACGCCACATGCCCAGCAAGTTACCTTGGAGGCGCCGGTGGATGTCCAGCAGCAGCGTCCGGTGACTGCTTGCGTGTTGCACGTTTTGCCCGAACTACCCGAGGCTTTGCGCTGGGCGCACCGTGCCGCTGAGCGCTTAGCGGGCGAATCGCCGGTTGCCGAAGACAGTCTGGACTCGCGCATCGGCCAGGCCATGCACCGCTTGCTGGAGTGGCTGCCAACGCTTGTCGGGGGCTATGGCCAAGCAGCGCAGGCACCGGCCTGGAGCGCGGCGCAACAAGAGTTAGTAGGGCAGCAGTTTGCCCTCGATGCCGATCAGGTCACGCAGGCTGTCTCCATGGCGAAGACGATTGCCTGCGGCGAGGGCGCCTGGGCCTGGGATGCACGTCAACTGCAATGGAGCAGCAACGAGGTGGCGCTGGGTTCGGGCGGGCGCCTGTTGCGCTTGGACCGCCTGGTGCAGCGCCGTGCCGATGGCATCTGGTGGGTGCTGGATTACAAATCGCACGCAGCGCCGCATTTGGATGCCGATTTGTGTGCTCAACTCCAGGGCTATCGCGCTGCAGTACAAAAGGCCAACAGTGGCCAGACCGTGTGCGCGGCCTTCCTGACGGCGCAAGGCGCATTGATTGAATTGAAAACCCCATGAATCTGAATATTCCGGTTGCCGTCATTGGCGGTGGCCCAGCGGGCCTGATGGCCGCACAAGTGCTGATCGATGCCGGCGTGCCCGTGCACCTGTTTGACGCCATGCCGTCCATCGGGCGCAAGTTTTTGCTGGCTGGCAAGGGTGGTCTGAACCTGACGCACTCTGAGAACGCGGACGTTTTTGCCGGGCGCTACGGCGAGCGCCGCGATGCCATTGAGAAAGTGCTGCAGGCTTTTGATGCGACCGCGCTGCGGGCATGGGCGCATGGGTTGGGGATTGAGACCTTCGTGGGCTCGTCGGGGCGCGTGTTTCCCAAGGACATGAAGGCGGCACCGTTGCTGCGGGCCTGGTTGCAGCGGCTGCGCCATCCGGAGGGCGTCGAGGGCGTGCAGTTTCATATGCGCCACCGCTGGACGGGCTGGGATGCGGACCAGAACTTGACGTTTGATACGCCGCAGGGGCCCGTCACGGTGCAAGCGCGGGCCGTGGTGTTGGCGCTGGGCGGTGGCAGTTGGGCACGCCTGGGTTCCAACGGCGCCTGGGTGCCGCTGCTGGCGCAACAAGGCGTGTCGGTAGCGCCATTGCTGCCCTCTAACTGCGGCTTTGATGTGCAGGGCGGTTGGAGCGAGTTTTTTCAAAGCCGCTTTGCCGGGCAGCCTTTCAAGTCGGTGGCCATCGGTTTTTCGCACGAAGGAAAGCCTGCATGGCAGCGCAAGGGCGAGTTTGTGGTCACGGCACACGGCGTGGAGGGAAGCCTGATTTACGCTGCCTCGGCCCTTCTTCGGGACGAGATCGCGCGCAGCGGAAGCGCGACTTTTTTCCTGGACTTGTTGCCGGACCTGAGCGCGGACAAGGTGCTGCAGGAGGTGAGCCATCCGCGTGGTTCGCGTTCGCTGTCCAGCCACCTGAAAAGCCGCTTGCATCTGGACGGCATCAAGTCTGCCATCCTGCACGAGTGTTTGGACAAGGCCGTGTTCAACGATCCTGCGCAACTCGCTGCAGCCATCAAGGCGGTGCCAATTTGTTTGCAGGCTGCACGCCCGATTGACGAGGCCATCAGCACGGCAGGTGGCGTGCTGTTTGAGGTGCTGACACCGGGGCTGATGCTGGAGCAAATGCCGGGTGTCTTTTGTGCGGGCGAGATGCTCGACTGGGAAGCCCCCACGGGCGGTTACCTGTTGCAGGCCTGCTTTGCCACCGGCCATGCCGCCGGTCACGGGGTGCTGGAATTTTTGAAGTCCACCTAAGCCTGATTGAGCTGGGTCAGGTGGTGGTCGAGGATCTGGCGCAGGGTATCGGCCTTGAAAGGTTTGGATAGAAAGTCGTCCATGCCGGCGTCTTCGCAGGCCTGGCGGTCGCTGTCCATGGCGTTGGCTGTCATGGCCACGATCGGTATGCGCGGCCGGCCTTGCGCCAACTCAAAGGCGCGGATGGCGCGGGTCGCCTCCAGCCCGTCCATCACCGGCATTTGCATGTCCATGAACACCAAATCGAAAGCCTGTTGCATCACGGCCTGCAGGCCTTCCTCGCCGTTTTGCGCCAGTGTTACCTGATGGCCGGCGCGCTCGATCAGGCTGATGGCCAGTTTCTGGTTGATCGGGTGGTCTTCCACCAGCAATACGCGCAGGGACGCGGCGCCATTCGATGCAGCCAACGCGCCAGGCTTGGTGATTGCCGGTTTGGGCTTCGCACTGGCCAGCAGGCTGCCAGACTGCAAGGGCACGGTGAATTCGAAGGTGCTGCCGTGCCCGGCGGTGGAGTGCACGGTGATTTCACCGCCCATCAGGCGGGCCAACCGGTTAGAAATCGTCAGGCCCAAGCCGGTGCCGCCGTAGGTGCGGGTGGTGGAGTTGTCGGCCTGGGTAAAGGCCTCAAAAATGCTGCGCTGCTTGTCTGCAGGAATGCCGATACCGGTGTCGCTGACCCAAAAACGGTAGAGGTGAGGGCGCCCGGTCGGGCATTCCCAGCCGACAATGACCGAGCCGGTGGTCGTGAATTTGATGGCATTGCCGACCAGATTGGTGAGCACTTGGCGCAGCCGGTTCGGATCACCCACCACATGGTGCGTAAGCGCGCTGCTTGCGACCTGGGTGAGCTGCAAGCCTTTGTCCTGGGCGCGCACACGCAGGGGCGCTAGGCAGTAGCGCATGAGCTGGTCGAGGTCGAATTCAATCATTTCCAAGTCGACCTTGCCGGCCTCGACTTTTGAAAAATCAAGAATCTCGTTGATGATGTTCAGCAGCGAGGTGGACGACGTTTTGACCACCTGCAGCAATTCCCGCTGCTCCGCCGTGAGGGGGGTGTCGAGCACCAGGTCGGTCATGCCCATGATGCCGTTCATGGGCGTGCGAATTTCGTGGCTCATGGTAGCCAGAAAGGCGCTCTTGGCCCGATTGGACTGCTCCGCCTGGGCTTTGGCATTCTCCAGGTCCAGCACCCGCTGGTGAATCGTGCGCGACATGGCGTTGAACGCAGCGCCCAACTGCCCCAGTTCGTCGTCGCCTTCATTGACCGGTGGCGGATTCAGGTTGCCTGCGGTCACTTCGCGGCTGGCGCGTGTCAGGTCCACCAGATGCCGTGTCAGCCACAGACCCAGCACCATGAGCAGCAGCGCTGACAACACCAGTTCGCCCACCGCAATCAGGGTGCCTTGCGTCAACAGGGCCGAGCGGGCCGCCAGAATATGCGTGAGGTCCATGCCCACATGCAGGGTGCCCAGGTTCTGGCTGAACATCAAAATGGGTGTTTGCACGTGGTGCACCGTGCGCCCACTCTGAATGGAAAGGTCAAATCCCCGATCCGGTAGCGGCAAAGCCTGGTCGGCAGGCCAACCGGCGCTGGCAACCCGGTTGCCCTGCGTGTCCACCACCACTAGGTAGCGCACGCCTTTTTGGCTCAAGCTTTCATCCAGCACGGATTGCACGGTGGCGTAATCGCGCTGCGTGAGCGGCGCAACCGTGGCGGCACTCAGAATGGGCGTGATTTGCCGCACCTGTTGTTCCACCTGTTCGACCAGATAGGAGTTCATGAGGCGCAGGCTGTTGGATACCAGCAGCGTCAGCATGACCGCCTCCACGACTACGGCCGCCAGCAGAAAGCGGGCGCGCACGGAGCGCAGGTGCATTCTGATGGCGGAAAAAGTCATTGCAGCGAGGCGCGAACTTCTTTGGCGTAGGGTTCCATCAGCTCAAGCTCTTTGGCCTTGAGCTTGCGGTAGCCATCGAGCTTGTATTTTTCGAAGTAGGCCCGTCCTTCTGCGCTCGCAGCAAATGCGGCCAAGGTGGTCTCAATGGTTTCACGCCGCGTCGCCTGGCGTTTGCTGAGCATGTAAACCCGCCCGGCCATGGGCTCGCTGATGGTCATGAAGCGCAACTGGGCTTGCAAGTCGCGGCTCAGGCTCTGGTAATTGGCCAGCGACATAAAGCCGGCTGCCGCTTCACCCGACAAAACCAGACGTGCCACGCTGTCCGAGGCGCTGACGTACTTGATCGGGTCGGAGTTGCCGTGTTGCTTTAACCAGTGCTGGCCCCACAAGGTGACCAGCGAGGTGGGCGACAGCCCAAGCACCTGTTTGCCTACCAAGTCCCGGGCAGATTTGAATTTGCTCTTGCCATCGACCAGCGTCACCGCCCGGAAGTCGGCGCTGTAGGTAATCAAGGGGACGTAGTCGCCATCGGTCTGGGCCAGGCGTGCCTGGTGACCGGTGGTGACAGCGATGTCGTATTCCTGGTGCAGCATGCGCTTGGCAAACTCGGTAAAGTCTGGCGCGGTGACCACTTCCACCGGCATTCCAAGGGCTTTTTCCAGTTGCGCGCGCAGGGGTTGGTACATTTCCAAAATTACGCGGGCGCTGGTGTGGGGCGCAATGCCGAGCCGAAAAACCGGGCCCGGTTGGGCCTGCGCCCTCGCACCCAGACTGGCGGCGCACAGCACTGCACCCAGCAAATAGCGGCGTGTAAGTGTGTAATTCGGCATAAATGAACCTTTGTTTTTATCCGGCTGATTATCCTTCGCCTGGCGTTTTTCGATGCAGGCCATTGGCATTTTGTTTGACCAATATCATGGTCGTGCCCGCCTATTTCAGGGCTTGGACTGAAGGATGTGTTGCAGCAACCCGTCGCACGCGTCCTCGACCAGATCCAGCACCTCCTCAAAGCCCTGATCTCCGCCGTAATAGGGATCGGGCACCACCGGGCTGGTATGGCGCAGACAAAACTCGGTAAGGCGGCGCACCTTGCCCGTTTTGTCGCACGGACAAATGGCCTCCACGAGTGCCAGGTTGTCCCAATCCATGACCAGAATCAGGTCGTGTAGCGCGAAGTCGGCGGCCAGGATCTGGCGTGCGCGCAGCGCGCTCAAGTCGTAACCGCGCTTCTGCGCATGGAATTGAGAGCGTCGGTCCGGTGGGCTGCCGGGGTGGTAATTGTGGGTGCCGGCAGAGTCCACCCGTACCACATCCTGCAAGCCCGCTTGCAGCACCTTGTGGCGCATCACCCCATCGGCCGTTGGGCTGCGGCAGATGTTGCCCATGCAGACGAACAAAAGCGAGGTGGGCTTCATGACGGATCCCCCTGTACCGACGCGCCAGTCTGGTAGAACTGCCCGCCCGCCACGTAGTGCAGGGTGCGCAGCGCATCCGGTGCCTGGTCAAAATGCCAGCGGCCGTCGCTGAAGACCCTTGGGTCGGCAAAGGCGTGCGTGACCTCGCCAATAAACAGGTCATAGGTTTGCTGGTTGTGTGGTTCCGGAATCACCCGGCAAATCAGCCAGGCAGCGCAACCGGTGATCAGCGGCACCGGGCAGGCTTCCACACCAAAGGTTTGCACGCCGTGCTGCCGCAATTTGTCGGGCACGTCCAGCGCACTCGTGGTGCCCAGCGCCACGGTGAGCGCGGCCATTTCCGTGGTGGGCAAGTTCAGAACAAAGTTTCCACTGCCCTCCACCAGCGCACGGGTGCGGGTGGCTTTGTCGATGACAACGGTGACCTTTGGCGGTGTGAAATCCAGAGGACAGGACCAGGCCGCGGCCATGGCGTTGTGTTCGCCGGCATAGGCAGACGACACCAGCACGGTGGGGCCGTGGTTTAGCAGGCGGTAGGCCTTGTCGAGCGGGACTTCAGAGAAATGGAGCGGAACCGTCATGCCGGCATTGTGGCAGTGACAAGACCTGCGTTGCGAAGTGCTTCAGGTGCGTTCCAGTGCCCGGCGGATGCGTTCAATGGTTTCGGGCATGGGCGCCTTGACGGACACTTCCAGCCCCAATTGCCGGGCAATGTCGTTAACACGGGCTGCGTTGAGGGGCAGGCCTCCGGCATCAATGGCGGCAATCAAATCCCTGGCGCGTTGTTCCGGTGTGGGCTCCGGTTTGCCGCCGAGGTGGTTTTTTAGCCAGCGCAGTGTTCTGGAAGAGAGCACAAAAACCTGCCTGAGTTAAGGAAGGCAGCCAGCAGTGTGCGGCGAACCATCCGATAGAAAGAGGTTGACGAGCCCGACCCCGGCACTGGCTCCACAGTTAGGGCTGCTTGGTTCCCCACCTGACCCGGTTGGCCGCTTCACCATGCGGGAGGGCCCGTCAGCCTGCATTGTAGTCGAGACCGTAGAATCAACCCATGTCTTATCTCGTGCTCGCCCGCAAGTACCGCCCCCGCAATTTCACCGAAATGGTGGGGCAGGACCATGTGGTGCAGGCACTCACCAATGCCTTGACCACCCAGCGTCTGCACCATGCGTACCTGTTCACGGGGACGCGCGGCGTGGGCAAGACCACGGTGTCGCGGATTCTGGCCAAGTCGCTGAACTGCCAGGGCGCCGACGGGCAGGGTGGCATTACCGCCACACCTTGTGGCGTGTGCCAGGCCTGTACCGACATCGACAGTGGTCGTTTTGTGGACTACACCGAACTCGACGCGGCCTCCAACCGGGGCGTGGACGAGGTGCAGGCCCTGCTGGAGCAAGCCGTTTACAAGCCGGTTCAGGGGCGTTTCAAGGTCTTCATGATCGACGAGGTGCACATGCTGACCAACACGGCCTTCAACGCCATGTTGAAGACGCTGGAAGAGCCACCCGAGTATTTGAAGTTTGTACTGGCCACCACCGATCCGCAAAAGGTGCCGGTGACGGTGTTGTCGCGCTGCCTGCAGTTCAATCTGCGGCCGATGGCACCCGAGACCGTGCGTGAGCATTTGCAGCAGGTGCTGGCCTTGGAAAGCGTGCAATCCGAACCGCAGGCGCTGCGTCTGCTGGCGCGTGCGGCGCGTGGCTCCATGCGCGATGCACTCAGCCTGACGGACCAGGCGATTGCCTTCGGATCTGGTCAGCTGGCCGAGGCTACGGTGCGCCAGATGCTGGGCAGCGTGGACCGGGGTTATGTGTTCCGCTTAATTGAGGCGCTGGCAACGGGTGATGGTCGCGCCGTGGTGCAGACCTCCGAGACCTTGCGCCTGAATGGCCTGAGTGCCGCATCCACGCTGGAAGAAATGGCGACGGTGCTTCAGCGCATGGCGGTTTTGCAGGCCGCCGGTCCTTCTGACGCCGATGAAACCGACCCGGAAGCCGCCGACTTGGCGCGCCTGGCTGACTTGTTGCCCGCGGACGAGACGCAGTTGCTGTACAGCATTTGCCTGCATGGCCGCGCGGACCTCGGGCTGGCGCCGGACGAGTACGCGGCGCTGACCATGGTGCTGCTGCGCTTGCTGGCCTTTAAGCCATCGGCTGAAAAAAAAACTCTAGCGAAAGCTGAACCCCGGCCAGCAGTGCCGGTTGCGACGGCGACGGCAGGTACTCCGAGAGCGCCCGCTCCCGTGGCGGTATCGCCTACGCCAGCGCCGTTTGCTGCCCGTCCTGTGGTTGCGCAGCCAGTCGCCGTTGCACGGCCTCCGGTCACCAAACCGCGCGTCGTGCAGCCCTGGGAAGACGACCCAGAACCCACACCTTCCATTGCTGCAGCACCGACGGGGTCCGTGGCTCCACGTGAACAGGCTGTGCGAGAGCCGGTGCCGGCCGCGCAGCCGGTGGCACCGCAGGATGGCCTGCCGGCCGGGCAACGACTGACCGTGCTGGACACCGAATCCGACAGCACCAGCGACGCCGAGGCTGAAGACGACGCCCTGCGTGCCTCTGGCGTGCTCACGCCTGCACCGGTGGCCAAGGTGCTGGCCATGCCGGTGATCCGGCAGCAGGCCGAGTCCCGCGCCGACCTGGGCATCAGCCCGGCGGCGCCGGTCCTGATTCCCACGGAAGAAGGTGATTTTTGGCATGCCACGGTGCAGCAACTGATTGCGGCCGAAGCCATTACCGCGCTGGTGCGTGAGCTGGCCCTGCAATCGCAGTTGGTGGCCCGCGATACCGACCAGTGGCTGTTGCGGGTGGAGCGCGAAACGCTGAATCAGCCGGGTTCGCGCGACCGCCTGACTAACGCATTGAACAACGCCGGACACGCGGTGAAGCTGGTCGTGGAAGTCGGCCGCATCACCGATTGCCCGGCCCGTCGCAACGCTGCAGCTTCCGAAGAGAAGCAGCGGGCGGCCGAAAAAATCATTCTGGACGACCCGTTTGTGCAGGCGATGATGCGCGACTTTGGCGCGAAAATCGTGCCCGGCTCCATCAAGCCCTTGTAATTTTTTAGAAACCCCCAAAGGAAAACCATGTTCAACAAAGGACAACTCGCCGGACTGATGAAGCAAGCGCAGGCGATGCAGGACAACATGAAGAAAGCCCAGGATGAATTGGGCCTGATCGAAGTCACTGGTGAATCCGGTGCTGGCCTGGTCAAGGTCACCATGACCTGCAAACACGACGTAAAGCGTGTGGTCATTGACCCGAGCCTGCTGGCCGATGACAAGGACATGCTCGAAGACCTGGTGGCGGCTGCCTTCAATGCGGCCGTGCGCAAGGCCGAAGAAACCTCCAGCGAAAAAATGGGCAAGATCACCGCCGGCATGCCGGGCCTGCCCGGTGGCATGAAGTTCCCGTTCTGATGACCTGCCCGCCACGGCATGTCTGACGCGCATTCGCTCGACGCCCTGATTCAGGCGCTCAAGCGCCTGCCGGGCGTGGGCGTGAAGTCGGCGCAGCGCATGGCGTTTCACCTGTTGCAGCACGACCGTGCCGCAGCGCAAAACCTGGCCCGTGCGCTGGACGAGGCCTGCAAGCTGACCCGGCATTGCGAGTTGTGCAACACCTTTACCGAACATGCGGTGTGCGACACCTGCATGAACGAGTCGCGCGACCAGACCAAACTGTGCGTGGTGGAAACCCCGGCCGATCAGAGCGCCATGGAGCGCACGGGCGCCTATGGCGGGCTGTACTTTGTGCTGATGGGCAAACTCAGTCCGTTGGATGGCATTGGCCCCCATGAGTTGGGCCTGAAAAAACTGTTTGAGCGGGCCTGTGACGGCGTGGTGCAAGAAGTGATTCTGGCGACCAACTTCACCGCCGAGGGCGAGGCCACGGCCCATGTGATCAGTGAAGGGCTGAGGGCGCGGGGAGTTAAGCCCACGCGTCTGGCCCGTGGTGTGCCGATTGGCAGTGAACTGGAATACGTGGATCTGGGCACCATCGCCCACGCGCTGGTTGACCGGCGCTAATCGGTCCTTACCCAAACCGAAGGAATAATCATGAACGCTGGGCATTTCGCAGTTGCGCACTGGTGTGTGCTGATCGCTTCCCTGTTGCCCATCGCCTGCGCGGGCTTGGCCAAGTGGGGCATGTTCACCGTGTCACCGCGCAAGGGAGGCTATGACAACTCCAATCCGCGTGCCTGGCTGGCGTCGCAAACCGACTGGCGCGCGCGGGCCAACGCGGCGCAGGCCAACAGCTTTGAGGGGTTGCCGTTCTTTATCGGTGCCGTGGCTTTGGCGCTGCAATTGGGCGCCGACCCGGCCCGGGTGGACACACTGGCTTTTTCTTACGTGGTGTTGCGGGTCGCGTACATCGGCTTGTATGTGATGGACAAGGCCGCTTTGCGCAGCCTGGTGTTCACCGCCGCCTTGGCGGTGAACGTGGCGATTCTGTTTAGCGGCTACCGCTGATCACTTCTTTTTCAACTTCTTCTTGGGCGCAGTCACGGCTGCCGGTTTGCTAGATTTGGCAGCGGGCTTCTTGTTGCCGGCCTTGGAACCTTTGGCCGGTGCCGCGCTCTGACGTGCCTGGCTTTGCGGTAGGTACAAGATCACGGACTGCGTGCTTTTGAAAGTGGCGCTGGCACCCACGCGGTTCCATTGCGCCACATTGGCTGCACTGACCTTGTAGCGTGCGGCGATGGCGGGTACCGAGGCATTGCGGCCCGCCCGTACCACCACCTTTTTCAACACCACCTCGGGCGACAAACTGACCTGACCGGTATCGGCGACATGACTGGTCACGTCCTGGCCGGAATGCGCGCCGCGTGGCACCAGCAAGGCCGAGCCCGGGCGAATCAGCATGCGTGGGGGAATGTTGTTGATGGCGCGGAACTCTGCTTCGCCCATGCCGGCTCTCTTGGCGGCATCCGCCGCGCGCATGGCAGTGGGCGCCACCCACACCGTCCAACTCGCCAGACGTCCACCGCTGTAGGCATCGAGGTTGGTCTGAAAGACTTTGGCGTTGTCCCAGGGCAGCAAAATTTGCGGTGTTCCCGCAGCCAGAATCACCGGCTTGTTGACGGAAGGATTCAGTGCCTTGAAGTCGTCCAGTGGCACCTCGGCCAAGCGGGCGGCCAGTACCACGTCCATGTCACGGCGGATGGTGACGGTGTCAAAGTATGGGTGGTTTCCGATGTCGGGCAGGCGCGAATTAAACAACTCCGGCTGGGCCACGATGTTCTTGATGGCCTGCAGCTTGGGCACATAAAGACGCGTCTCCATGGGCATGTTGATGTCGGTATAGGCGACGCCTTGGCCGACTCGTTTGCTTTTGGCAATGGCCCTGCCCACGCTGCCTTCGCCCCAGTTGTAAGCGGCCAGCGCCAGGTGCCAGTCGCCGAACATGCCATACAACTTTTGCAGGTAATCCAGCGCGGCGCGGGTGGAGGCCAGCACATCGCGCCGGTCATCGCGGAAGACGTTTTGCTTGAGCTCAAAAGTGCGGCCCGTAGCCGGCATGAACTGCCACATGCCGGCGGCCTTGGCGCTGGAAACGGCCTGCGGATTGAAGGCGCTTTCGACAAACGGCAGCAGCGCGAGTTCGGTCGGCATGTTGCGCAGTTCCAGTTCTTCGACGATGTGGAACAGGTACTTCTTGGAGCGCTCTGTCATGCGGAAGATGTAGTCCGGCCGCGTGGCGTACCACTGCTCGCGGTCATGCACCAAGCCGTTGTCGAGGTCGGGCATGGCGTAACCCCGGCGTATGCGCTCCCACAAGTCGCGCGGAGACGAAAGCGAGGCAACGGCACGCGAACTGGTACCCAAACTGGACTCTTCGGCCTGTGACACGGCCGACGCCTGGCTCGGCGTTCCACTGGAGGGAGCTGCCTTGGGGGACTGGGTTGGCGAAGCAACACCTGGGGCCGAGGCGGCCGATGTCTTGGGCGGGTTACCCAAAGTCAGACTGTTGGACAACTCCAGGCCGTCGTTCGAAGGAGCCGCAGTGGCTGGCAGGTTGCTGGGCGTGGAGGCACAGCCGGTGAGCCACAGCAGGGCGCACAGGCACAGGGTCTTGAAGCCGTTCATCGGTAGTCGTTCTTCCATTGACGCAAGGTGGCAAAGGCCCCGGATTGGAGGGCCATCGCTGCGTCATGGGCTTGCGCAGCAGCCATTACTGCGGGGATGCGGCTGCGCAGGAAAGGGTTGATCTTGCGTTCCAGCGCCATGCTGGAGGGCAGGGTGGGTAGATTCTGGGCACGCAGCGCAACACATTGGGCGTTGTACTGCTGCAACTCCTGGTTGTCGGGCTCCACGGCGAGCGCGAATTTCAGGTTGCTCAGGGTGTATTCGTGCGTGCAGCAGACACGGGTGGCGTCTGGCAGGGCCGACAGGGTGTCGAGGGACGCCAGCATTTGCGCCGGTGTGCCTTCAAACAGTCGACCGCAACCGGCACTAAACAGCGTGTCACCGCAAAACAGCAGCGGCGCGCCGTCCCAGGCTTCGCAATAAAACGCGATATGGCCCGCCGTGTGACCTGGCACATCGAAAACCTGAAAGCTAAGCCCAAGCGTGTTGCAGACATCGCCGCCGCTGAGGCGGGTCAAGGGCTCGGGCATTTCCTCGCCGGCCGGTCCATAAACCTGCGCGCCGGTGGCGTCGCGCAATTCGGCCACACCGCCGGTGTGATCCACATGGTGGTGCGTGACTACAATGGATTCAAGCTGCAGCCCCTCAATTTGAAGGGCGTCCAGCACAGGCTGGGCATCACCCGGATCGACCACCATGGCCCGGCGCCCGTCGTGCAGCATCCAGATGTAGTTGTCGGAAAAAGCGGGCAGCGGAATTAACTTCATGAGCGATTCAATTA
>ERZ1034361.173-NODE-173-length-46392-cov-6.202699_pt1 | contig 46392 bp, 46 predicted proteins | sample MGYA00520617_ERZ1034361 | MGnify/ENA primary metagenome ERZ1034361 (study PRJEB33736, sample SAMEA104284507) | Azolla filiculoides | biome: Urban; feature: Water surface; material: Ditch water | place: Netherlands | collected 2015-10-28 | depth 0-0.1 m ... | reverse complement strand
GACTTCATCTTCATGGTCAAGGACTCGTCCTACATGTTCGTGACCGGTCCGGAAGTCGTCAAGACCGTGACCCACGAAGATGTGACCGCCGAAGAACTGGGTGGCGCGATCACCCATACCAGCAAGTCCGGTGTCGCCGATCTGGCTTTCGAGAATGATGTCGAAGCCCTGTCGATGCTGCGTCGCTTCATGAATTTCATTCCGGCCAACAACCGCGAAAAGCCGCCGGTGACGCCGACCAATGATCCGGTCGACCGCTTCGATTACTCGCTCGACACCCTGGTGCCGGATAACGCCAACAAGGCGTACGACATGAAGGAACTGATCGTCAAAGTCGTCGACGACAATGACTTTTTCGAGCTGCAGGCTGATTACGCCAAGAACATCATCATCGGCTTCGGTCGCGTTGATGGTCACCCGGTCGGTATCGTCGCCAACCAGCCGCTCGTGCTGGCCGGCTGTCTCGACATCAAGTCCTCGATCAAGGCCGCCCGCTTCGTCCGCTTCTGCGATGCCTTCAACATTCCCGTCGTTACCTTCGTCGATGTCCCGGGCTTCATGCCGGGGACGACGCAGGAATACGGCGGCATCATCAAGCATGGCGCCAAGCTGCTCTACGCCTACGCCGAATGTACCGTGCCGAAGGTTACCGTGATCACCCGCAAGGCTTACGGCGGTGCCTACGACGTGATGTCGTCCAAGCACCTGCGCGGCGACGTCAATATCGCCTGGCCGTCTGCTGAAATCGCGGTCATGGGCCCGAAGGGTGCGGTCGAAATCATTTTCCGCGAGGAAAAGAACGACCCCGCCAAGCTGGCCGAGCGCGAAGCCGAATACAAGGCCAAGTTCGCCAATCCGTTCGTGGCCGGCGCTCGTGGCTTCATCGACGACGTCATCATGCCGCATGCAACGCGCAAGCGTATCGCCCGCTCGCTGGCCATGCTGCGCGACAAGAAACTCGACAACCCGTGGCGCAAGCACGGCAACATTCCTCTGTAAGCGTCAGGGAGAAAAAGGAATATGTTCACTAAGATTCTGATCGCAAACCGCGGCGAAATTGCCTGCCGCGTCATCAAGACCGCCCGCAAGATGGGCATCAAGACCGTCGCCGTCTATTCCGAAGCCGACAAGGATGCGCTGCACGTCGACCTGGCCGACGAAGCCGTCTGTATCGGTCCGGCCGCCTCGAAAGAGTCGTATCTGGTCATGGACAAGATCATCGCTGCCTGCAAGCAGACCGGCGCGCAGGCTGTCCATCCGGGTTACGGCTTCCTCTCCGAAAACGCCACGTTCTCGCGTCGTCTGGAAGAAGAGGGCATCAAGTTCATCGGCCCGAAGCACTACTCGGTAGCCAAGATGGGCGACAAGATCGAGTCCAAGAAGCTCGCCATTGCTGCCAACGTGAATACCATTCCGGGTTACAACGATGCCATCGCCGGTCCTGACGAAGCCGTCAAGATCGCCCAGGGCATCGGCTACCCGGTCATGATCAAGGCCTCGGCCGGCGGCGGCGGCAAGGGGCTGCGTGTTGCCTACAACGATGCTGAAGCGCATGAAGGTTTTTCGTCCTGCGTCAACGAAGCCCGCAACTCCTTCGGTGACGACCGCGTCTTCATCGAAAAGTACGTGCTCGAACCGCGCCATATCGAAATCCAGGTGCTGGGCGACTCGCACGGTAACTACGTGTACCTGAACGAGCGTGACTGCTCGATCCAGCGTCGTCACCAGAAGGTCATCGAAGAGGCGCCGAGCCCCTTCGTCGATGCGGCCATGCGCAAAGCCATGGGCGAGCAGGCTGTGGCCCTGGCCCGTGCGGTGGACTACGAGTCGGCCGGTACGGTCGAATTCGTCGTTTCCGGTGCGACCAAGGAGTTCTACTTCCTGGAAATGAATACCCGTCTGCAGGTCGAGCACCCGGTCACCGAGTTGATCACCGGTCTCGACCTCGTCGAGCAGATGATCCGCGTTGCCTACGGCGAGAAGCTGCCGCTGAGCCAGGCCGACGTCACCATCGACGGTTGGGCCATGGAGTGCCGCATCAACGCCGAAGACCCGTTCCGTGGCTTCCTGCCCTCCACCGGCCGTCTGGTCAAGTTCCAGCCGCCGAAGGAAACCAGCGATGACAACGGTACGACCCGTGTCGATACCGGCGTTTATGATGGTGGCGAGATCTCGATGTTCTACGATTCCATGATTGCCAAGCTGATTGTGCATGGCAAGGATCGCAGCACGGCGATTTCCCGCATGCGCGATGCGCTGAATGCCTTCGTTATCCGTGGCATTTCCTCGAACATTCCGTTCCAGGCCGCACTGATGCAGCATCCGGTGTTCCATTCCGGCGTCTTCGACACTGGCTTCATTCCCAAGCACTACCCGACGGGCTTCGATGCCTCGATGGTGCCGCACGATGATCCGGCCCTGCTGGTTTCAGTCGCCGCCTACGTATACCGTGCTTTCACCGATCGCTCGGCATCGATTTCCGGTCAACTGCAGGGCCATGAGCGTCTGGTCAGCGACAACTGGATGGTGGTTCGCCTGGATGCCGCTGGCAATCAGCATCATCCGGTGACCGCCCGTCTGGTCGATGGCGGCTATGACATCGTATACAACGGCAAGCACTACGAACTGCGCTCCAGCTGGAAACTCGGTGAGTCCCTGTTTGTCGGTACCTGCAATGGTCAGGAATTCACGTTGCAAGTTGAGCGTCACAAGACCAGGTACAGCCTGTTCCACTGGGGCACCCGCGCCGATTTCATGGTGATGAGCGCCCGTGCGGCCGAACTGCTGGCGCTGATGCCCGAGAAGCAGGCGCCCGACCTCTCCAAGTTCCTCATTTCCCCGATGCCCGGCCTGCTCCGCGAAGTGGCGGTGACGGTTGGTCAGGAAGTGAAGGCGGGTGAAAAGCTGGCGGTGATCGAAGCCATGAAGATGGAAAACATTCTCAAGGCCGACCAGGACTGCAAGGTGAAGAAGATCTCGGCAGCTGCCGGCGAAAGCCTGACGGTCGATCAGGTCATCATCGAGTTCGAGTAATCGGGCTGTCGGCCGGTTCGTCCGGCCCGATGCCAGAAAAGCCCGCCACCCGGCGGGCTTTTTTATTGTTTCGTCACGGCGTAGCGGACGAAGTCCACGCCGCGTTCGAGGACTTCCGTCGGCAGCAGGTGGCTGACCGAGCTTCCTTCCAGCGTGATCCCCATGTCAAGGCGGATACCGGCGATCGTCGGTACGATAAGAGAGCAATTCTCGCCGTCATGCAGAAGGAAGACCGGAATCACGGGGAGTGCCTGGCCCGGCGCAGCAGGACGCGACAGGCGAGCCGGCTCGATGCCCTCCTCGTACCATTCGAGATCTGCGGCCAGCGCGTTGCCGGGAATGCAATGCAGGCCCTTCATGACGCCCAGTCGTGGCTGCTCGTGGCGGGTCGTGGCGATCAGGCAGGGTGACTGACGGCGGGCGCCCGGTTCGGCGTTCGGGCGAACCGCCCGGCCATCGACGAGCAGCCAGTTTTCGCAGGGCAGATTGAGTTTCTTGACGGCCGTCGGCAACGTTGAAACGCGGTCAAAGCCGAACAGGGCGGTGCGCTGATGGGCCAGCGAGGCACTGCCGGCATTGAGCGAGCCGCTCGGGGTGGGCAAGTCACCCGTGAAATTGGCATAGGCAAAGTCCGGCCCGAATGTCAGCTCGATTTCACCAATATCCGTGCTTCGGTTCTGGTCATGCGAGCGGAAGCGGGCGTCTATGCTCCGCAGCAGACGGATGTTGGCGGCCGGCGACAATTCCCGGCCAAGTTTGAGCGATTCCGGTGTTTCCCCGTCCTGTAGGGCGGTGATTCTCTGCTCGATCTTGCGACTGACCTTGCGCAAGTCCAGCCAGTGCGGGATGCCTTGTGGCAAGGCAGTACCAAACAGGGGGCTGAGGTCGACGCAATGGCCTCGCGTATCCTTGTCCGGCATGGACTGGAAGCCGGCCAGTTCGCGCCAGCGGCTGATGGCCCGGTTGGCGACGGTGAGCTGGGCAGCAGACAGCCGATAGGGATTGATCAGGCGAAGCATGAAGGCCCAGGACAGATGGCCGGCGATCGTCGTGTCGACCAGATGCGGAAAGTCGGGATCGGGCAAAGGCTGGCGCAGGATGCTGCTGCTTTCGGCCTGATCGAGTATGCCGAAGAGTAGCTGGACGAGGATGGCTGGACACTCCTGAGCAGCCAGGAAGTGGCAATAATCAGTCATCCGGGCCGCACAGGCTGCCCGGTGCAGCAATGTGCTCTTTTCGGCCATTCCAAAATGCGGGGCAAGGCGGAGGTAGGCCAGCGCCAGGCGCAGCCAGAGACGCTGGGCGACCTCGAAGGCGCGCTGGTCGTCTTCGAGCAGTGGCAGCGCCTTGCGCATGTAGCGAGTCTCGATCGCATTCTGGGCGGGGACTGCCGCGGTGCGCAAAAGATTGAGCAGTTCGACGGCGAGCGGGGGCGGCAGGGCGGAGTCTTCGACAGCTTCGATCTGCAGGCTGATGGCGGCCAGCATGTGCATCGGTTGCACTTGCGGCTGGCCTGCCAGCCAGGTCTTGGCCGATGCCAGATCGGAAAATGCCGGAGTTATATTCTTGCGCGGTTCGGGTAACGTTAGCCAGTGCATGGGCACACCTTCTGGAGTATGCTGGAACGATGAGTGGATTTGAACATTATGACCGTGAATTGCGGGATCTTGATAACGAGATCCACCGATATGCTGCGCTGTGTGGCGTAAATATCGCCAACCGGCATGAAGTCGAGGCCTGTCTGCGTACGCCTCATGAAGGATGGGCCGCCGACAAGGCGAGGGAGTCGCTGAAGGGCTTGTTGATTCTTCGCATCAAGCTGGAGACGGAGATGATTGCGCAAGGCTTTTCACCGCCGCCACTACTCACCCCTTCGCCTGCGGTCCAGTAAGGCCGGCCCACTAGCGGACGCTGATGGCAACGACCGGACAGGCCACAACACAGGCGCCGCAGCCGGTGCATAGTTCGGTATCGATGTCCGGGAGCGGGCTACCCCCCAGGCGGGGCGCGAAGCGGATGGCGCGGACATCGCAGAAGTCACCGCAGACGCGGCATTCAACGCCCTGATGCGGCAGGCAGTCTTCGCCGATGGCTGCCTTGTAGGGCCAGGCGGATTGATCGGCGTCCTGGCGTAACAGGGCCTTGGGCTGACAGACACTGAGGCAGTCGCCACAGAAGGTGCATTCGCCGAGCTTGAAGTCGACAGTCGGATAGCCGCCATCGCCGGCCACCAGGATTTTTTGCGGGCAGGCTTTGAGGCATTCGTTGCAGCGTGTGCACTGGTCGATAAAGCGCTCTTCCGAGAGAGCCCAGGGGGGGCGGAGTTCTGCCCGGGGGCGCGGTCGGCCCCGGAAGAATCCGCGCCGGGAAAGGTCGACCATGCCGCGCGGCTTACTTGCCGGCCTTCATTTTCTCGATGCCGCTACGCACCATCTGCTCGACTTCCGAACCCGGTTCGAGTTGGGGCAGCAGGGGCTCCCAGTAAGCGATCCCCTTCTTGTTGTCGCCGGCTTCCATGGCGGCGGCGCCCGCCAGGAAAAGGCTGTGGCCATGGTTGGGATCGACCTTGAGGGCGCGTTCGACCAGCTTGACTGCCTTGCCCGTGATGCCCCTGCCATCCGCCATGGCGATGGTTTCGGCGTAGCTGGCGAGCTGGTCCGGGTCGTCGTTGATGGCGCTCTCGGCATTGGCAAAGGCCTGCACGGCATCGGCGTAGCGACCCATGGACTTGTACGAGCGGGCGAGCATCAGCCAGCCTGGCGGGTTGTCCGGGTTGGCTTTCAATTTTTCGGCCAGGGTGTTGACCATGTCATTGATCTTTTCCGGCGTCATCTGCTGGGGGGCTGCCGTTTGCATTGGGTCGAGCGCCTTCGGGTTGCCCAGAAAGCCGTAGCCGAGGAGGCCGCAAATCGGCAGCAGAACGAGCAGGGCAACGGCGGTCTTGCGGCTCGGACCATGCGTGACCTGGGTGGCGCCTTCGGCTGCGGGGTCGACTTCTTCAAGCAGGCGGCGCTGCAATTCCTGCCTGGCTTGTTCGTAATCCGCTTCGGCGAGCGTACCTTCGGCTTTTTCGCGGGCAAGTTCAGCCAGCTGGTCGCGGAAGATACCCAGATTGGTTTCCTTGCGATCAGCCCTGTTTTGGGGATGGCGCAGACCGAGCCAGAGCGGCGGCAAGACAAAAGCTGTGGCCACCACGATGAGCAGGGTGGCAAAGATGGCGAACAGGTTCATTTCGGGTCAATTTCCTTGAGCAGCGCATCGGCGCGGCTGGACTCGTCAGCCGAGAGCGGCTGAGTTTCGGTATTGATGCGCTGCGTACGGCGGCGCAGATAGCGTTGCAGGACAAACAGGCCAAGGAGCATGAGTCCTACCGGGCCGCCCCAGAGCAGCAGGGTAATGCCCTTGACCGGGGGGCGATAGAGCACGAAATCGCCATAGCGGACGACCATGAAATCGACGATTTCCTTGTCCGACTTGCCTTCCTTGATCATGGCGCGGACTTCGCGACGCAGATCCTGCGCCAGTTCGGCGTTTGAATCAGCGATGGTCTGGTTCTGACAAACCAGGCAGCGCAGTTCCTCGGAGAGCTTTTGCAGGCGCTTTTCGGCCACCGGGTCGGCCGCCGTTGCTGCTTCATTGGCGGCACTGGCGAAGGCCGTGCCGGTCCCGAAGAAAGAGGCGCAAAGGAAGACTGCTATCAGGGCATGGCGCTTCATTTGTTCAACTCGGCGAGCAGCGGCAGGATTTTCTTGCTCAAATCCTGCGGGGTGATCGGGCCGGTGTGCTTCATGCGGATGATCCCGGCCTTGTCGATGACATAGGTTTCCGGCACGCCATAGACGCCATAGTCGATACCGACGCGACCGTCGATATCCATGACGGTCAGGGTATAAGGATTGCCGTGCTGGGCCAGCCACTGGTTGGCGCGCTGGAAGGCGAGTTTTTTCTCGTCATCGGCCGGCATCTTGCTCATGTCGAAATTGCCGTCGCCGCGTACTTCCTTGTAGTTGAGACCGACCAGAGGCACGTCGGCTTTCTTCGAGAATTCAACCAGCACCGGATGCTCCTGGCGGCACGAGACACACCACGACGACCAGACGTTGAACAGCCAGACCTTGCCCTGCATGTCCTGGGGGCCGACCATCTTTTCCGGTGTGGCGAGAACGTGCAGGTTGAAAGCGGGCGCGGGCTTGCCCACCAGCGGTGACGGAACATCACGCGGGTTGAGTTTGAGGCCGATGGCCAGTAATGCGACGAGAGCGGCGAAAGCGCCGAGGACCCAGTAATAACGGTTCATGCTTGTTGAGTTCCAGCAGGGATTTTGACGGAGGCAGAAGCGCGGGATTTGGCGCGATAGCGGCGATCAAGCAGGGCGAGCAGGCCGCCCAGTGCCATCAGCACACAACCGGCCCAGATCCAGTCGACAAAGGGCTTGTAATAGACGCGGACGGCCCATTCGGCTTCCGGCCGGTCGCGGTCGATCGGTTCCCCGAGTGAAACATAGACGTCGCGCAGGAAACCGGCATCGATGGCGGCTTCGGTCATCGGCATGCCGGAGGACGCGTAGTTGCGCTTTTCGGGATTCATCTTGCGCTGGAACTTGCCGTTGACGGCCAGATCGAAATCGCCCTGGGCGGCCGTGTAGTTCGGCCCCTGCACGGATTTGACGCCATTGAAGGTAAAGCTGTAACCGGCGACATTGACTGTTTCGCCTGGCGCCATCTTGATGTCTTTTTCATCCTGAAAGCTATTGACCATCGTGACGCCGATGACGAATACCGCGATACCGAAGTGGGCGATGCACATGCCGACGAAACTGCGGGGCTGCTTCAGTGCGGCACTCGCGAAAGACTGGCCGGCACGGGTGTGCTGGACGCGCTGGACGAAGGCGGTCAGGGTCGTAAAGGTGACCCAGGCGGCGAGCAGGATACCGAGCGCGGTCAGGGCACTCCACTGGCCATAGAGCAGCGGCAGGGCGATGGCGACGAGCGCGGCGGCGAGCATGGCCCAGCGTACGGTGCGGGCAATTTCCGGGATCGATGCTTCCTTCCAGCGGGCGAAGGGGGCGGCCCCCATCAGGAAGAGAATCGGCGACATGACCGGGACGAAAACGGCGTTGAAGTAAGGTGGCCCGACGGAAATCTTGCCGACGCCGAGGGCGTCGATGAGCAGCGGGTAAAGGGTGCCGAGCAGGACCGTGGCACAAGCGACGACGAGCAGTACATTGTTGGTGAGCAGCAGCGATTCGCGCGAAACCAGACCGAAACGGCCACCCAGCCCGACTTTCGGGGCGCGCCAGGCAAACAGGGCGAGCGAGGTGCCGATCACGGCGACCAGGAAAATAAGGATGAATATGCCGCGCGCCGGATCGGTGGCGAAAGCATGGACCGAGGTCAGGACGCCGGAGCGGACCAGGAAGGTGCCGAGCAGCGACAGCGAGAAGGCGGAAATCGCCAGCAAGACTGTCCAGTTCTTGAAGCTGCCGCGCTTTTCGGTCGCGGCCAGTGAATGGATGAGCGCCGTGCCGACGAGCCAGGGCATGAACGAGGCGTTTTCGACCGGATCCCAGAACCACCAGCCACCCCAGCCCAGTTCGTAATAGGCCCACCATGAACCCATGGCAATGCCCAGGGTAAGGAAGCACCAGGCGGCCAGGGTCCAGGGCCGGGACCATCGCGCCCAGGCGGCGTCCAACTGGCCAGAGAGCAGCGCGGCGATGGCGAAGGCGAAGGCGACTGAAAAGCCGACGTAACCCATGTAGAGCAGGGGCGGGTGAATGATCAGCCCGAAATCCTGCAGCAGGGGATTCAGGTCGCGTCCTTCGGCCGCTGCCGGGAGCAGGCGCTCGAAGGGGTTGGAGGTGATCAGGATGAAGAGCATGAAGCCAAAGGCAACGAGGCCGAGGGTGCCGAGCACGCGGGCAACCATGGTGTCAGGCAGTTGTCTGGAGAGCATGGCGACGCCGAAGGCCCACCAGGTCAGGAAGAGCATCCACAGCAGCAGCGAGCCTTCATGGCCACCCCAGGTCGCGGCGACGCGGTACTGAATGGGCAGCAGGGAATTGGAGTGCTGGGCGACGTACACCACCGAGAAATCGTTGGTGACGAAAGACTGGACCAGGCAGGCAAATGAGAAGGTGACCAGCAAAGCCATGGCCGTTGCCGCGGGCCGGGCGACGGCGACCCAGGCCATGCGGTTCTGGTGGGCACCGAGCAGCGGCAATGTACCCAGGATCAGCGCAAGTACTGCGGCGAGAATGAGGGCGAAATGACCAAGTTCAGGAATCATGTTCAGTAACTCGCTTTCGGCTTGTCGCCAGCATAGGACGAGGGAGATACATGCTTGCCGGCCTCGCGGGCCTGGGCGTCGCCGACAGCCTTGGCGGCCTCGGGTGGCATGTAGTTTTCATCGTGCTTGGCCAGCACTTCGCTGGCCTTGAAGGTGCCGTCACCATCTATCTTGCCCTGGGCGACGACGCCTTTGCCTTCCTTGAAAAGGTCGGGGAGGATGCCCTTGTAATGGACGGTCATGTCCTTGGCGGTGTCGGTCACGACAAAAGCGATGGTCACGCCGTCGGCCTGCCTTTGCAGGCTGCCTTCCTTGACCAGGCCGCCTATGCGGAAAGCCTTGCCCTGCGGGGCCTTGCCCTCGGCAACGTCGGTCGGCGAGATGTAGAGTGCGATATTGCTGTTGAGGGCGTTGAGGACCAGGGCGGCGATGATGCCGATGATGGCCAGGGCACCGCCGATCAGGGCGAGCTTCTTGTGACGGGATTTCATTCTGCGGTGTTCCTTGTTTCGGCGCGCAACTGGCGCTTGAGGCGGGCGATGGTGGTCTTTCGATTGCGGGAGACGACAATCGGTTCAATCGCCATGATCAAAGCCGTGACGCCAAAGGACCCCCAGACGTATAAACCGTAGCCGCCCATGGCGATGAAGTCGGAAAAACTGTTCCAGTGGATCATTTCCCGGCTCCTTCCGTATTGCCCAGCAACTCTGCCCTGGCCCAATCGGTATGGCACTCGCGCTCAAGCATGATGGTCCGTGCGCGCATCAGTGCGACGGCAATCGAATACATCCAGAAGCACATGGCCATGAGCAGCATGCCCCAGAGCATGGTGGTGGCCATCGACGACTTGGCGAGATTGACGCTCGATCCCTGGTGCAGCGTGTTCCACCACTTCACCGAGAAATAGATGATGGGAATATTGACCACGCCGACCAGCAGCAACAGGCCGCCGGCCTTGTCGGCGCGGCGCGCATCGTCGATGGCGGCGGTCAGCGCCATGTAACCGATATACAGGAAGAGCAGGATCAGTTCGGACGTCAGCCGGGCATCCCAGACCCACCAAGCGCCCCACATCGGCTTGCCCCAGAGGGCACCGGTGAGCAGCGAGAGGAAGGCCATGAGCGCGCCGGTCGGCGCCAGGGCCTGCGCCATCATGCCCGACAGCCGGGTATTGAAAGCCAGCCCGATGGCGGCCCAGCCGGCCATGACGAGGTAGATGAACATCGACATCCAGGAGGCCGGGACGTGGATGAAAATGATCCGGTAGCCTTCGCCTTGCTGGAAGTCGGTCGGCGCGACGAGCATGCCGAGCCACAGGCCGGCGAGACCGAAGACGACCGAAACGGCAACGAAGTAGGGGATCAGTGCCCCAGCCAGTGGATAGAACGTGGCCGGCGAGGCAAAGCGGTAGAGGTTGAAGCGATCTTTCATTCGAGGGCAATCTTCAAGGCAGCGGCCGATGCCCAGGGGGCAAAGCCAAGTGAGGCAAAAGTAAGTGCAGCAAGCAGTGAGAGGTGACCTTCTCCCCCGAGCCCGGTCACCGTCGCATCCACTGCGCCAGCGCCGAATATTAACACCGGGATGTAAAGTGGCAGAACGAGCAGTGACAGGAGGACGCCACCGCCGCGCAGGCCAAGGGTCAGCGCCGCGCCGATGGCGCCGATGCCGGACAGGGCCGGGGTGCCGATCAGGATGGCAAAGGTGAGAACGATCAGTGCGTCGGTCGACAGGTCGAACTGGATGCCGAGGACCGGCGCAATCAGCGCGAGGGGCAGGCCGGAGACCAGCCAGTGAGCAATCACTTTCCCGGTAACGACGAGACCGAGTGGATGCGGGGCCAGGGCCAGTTGTTCGAGCGTGCCGTCCCGATGATCGTCGGCGAACAGGCGGGGCAGCGAGAGCATGGTGGCGAGCAGGGCGGCGACCCACAGCACGCCGGGCGCCAGCTTGCGCAGCAGGTCGGGTTCCGGCCCGACGCCGAGGGGAAAGAGGCTGACCACGATGACGAAGAAAAAGAGGGCCGAGACGATATCCGCCTGGCGCCGCATGGCCAGTTTGAGATCGCGGCCGATGACCGCTGAAATGATCTTGAGCATCAGCGCATCACCATCAACTGAGTCGCAATTCGCGCACGGTGCCGGCCGGGATGTTGACCAACTGGTGCGTCGTCATTACGGCCAGGCCGCCGCGTTGCAGGTGGCCGGAAATGAGGCCGGCCAGCCAGTCGACGGCGGCCACATCAAGGGCGACGAAGGGCTCGTCGAGTATCCACAGCGGCCGTTTTTCCTTGACCAGGCGGGCCAGCGCGACGCGGCGCTTCTGGCCCTGCGACAGGTATTTGCAGGCGAGGTCCTCGCGGCCGGCCAGGCCGACCTGTTCGAGCGCATCGATGGCCTCGTCTTCGGAGAGGTCTTCATCGGCGAGATGGGCCGCGGCGAGGAGGTTCTCGAGCGGCGTCAATTCTTCCTTGATGGCATTGAGGTGGCCGAGGTAGCAGAGTTCGGCGCGGAATTCGTCGGACTTGATCGACTGGCCCCGCCAGCGGATTTCGCCGGATTCGGGCGGCAAGAGGCCGATCAGCATGCGTAGCAGGCTGGTTTTGCCGGCGCCGTTCTTGCCCTGCAGGTAGAGCAGTTCGCCAGCTTCCAGCCGAAAGCCAAGGCCGGCGAACAGGCGGCGCTCGCCGCGCACGCATTCCAGATTGTCAGCTTCAAGCATCGGGGAAAAAACTGAAATAAATCAGCGACAAATTATGAACGCGCAAGTTTAACGGCAGATTAACGGGAATCAAATAAATGCCGGGAAGAAAAAGACCATTATGATGAATCGCATGTCCATGGCCGAAGCGTTTTGCCGTTCAATAGTGGAGTGCAGGGATGCATGAAATGTCGCTTGCCGAAGGCGTGCTGCAACTGGCGGAAGATACCGCCAGGCGTGAAAAGGCGCAGCGGATCAAGTTGATCGTGCTGGAAATCGGCCGCCTGTCGTCGGTCGAGCCGGAGGCCTTGAGCTTCTGCTTCGAGGCCGTGGCGCGCGGCAGCATGGCACAAGGTGCCGGGCTGGAAATAATCGATGTGCCGGGGGCCGGCTGGTGCATGCTATGTGCGGAAACGGTGCCGATGCAGGAGCGCTACGATGCCTGTCCGAGCTGCGGTCATCCACTGGAGGTCACCAGCGGTACGGAAATGCGGGTCAGGGAAGTCGAAATCGAGTAATTGGCGTGTGCTTTGAAGAGGAGAAAAGGCAATGTGTACAGTTTGCGGCTGTGGCGCGGGGGAAACGAAGATTGATGGTGAGCACGAACACACCCATGCTCACGAGGATGGCACCGTGCATAGCCATGCGCATGATCACGGGCACAGCCATGAGCACCATGCTGAACATGGTCACCATCATCACGAACACCCTGTTTCCGCCGATCTCGACTACGGGGCTGGTCCGGCCCGTGCCCATGTGCCGGGCATGAGCCAGGCGCGCATGGTGCAGGTCGAGCAGGATATCCTGAGCAAGAACAATAGCTATGCCACGGCCAATCGCCAGTGGTTCAACGAGCGCGGCATCTTCGCGCTCAACCTCGTCTCCGCTCCCGGGGCCGGCAAGACGACGCTGCTCGTCAAGACCATCGAATTGTTGAAGGACAAGGTTGCCATCAGCGTTGTCGAAGGCGACCAGCAGACTTCCAACGATGCCGAGCGCATTCGCGCCACCGGCACACCTGCCCTCCAGATCAATACTGGCAAGGGCTGCCATCTTGATGGCCATATGCTGGGCCACGCCATGCAGCGCCTGCAGCCGGTGGACGAATCGCTGTTCCTCATCGAGAACGTCGGCAATCTCGTCTGTCCGGCTGCCTTCGATCTGGGGGAGCACCATAAGGTAGTCATCCTCTCGGTCACCGAAGGCGAGGACAAGCCGCTCAAATACCCGGACATGTTTGCGGCGGCCGATATCATGCTGCTCAACAAGTGCGACCTGCTCCCCTATCTTGAGTTCGACGCCGACCTGGCCGAAGCCAATGCCCGCCGGGTCAATCCGGACCTCAGCATTTTCCGCGTTTCGGCCAGTAGCGGTGACGGCCTGAGCGCCTGGCTGGACTGGGTTCTGTCCGGGCTGGAGGCGCAGCGCGGCAAGCGTTCCGAATCGGTTGATGCCTTGAAGCGCCGCGTCGCCGACCTGGAACGCCAGTTGGCGGCCAAGTAGGCTGTCGATGACCGGGCGCCTGCTCCGCATTCGCGGCTTGGTCCAAGGCGTCGGCTTTCGCCCTTGCGTCTGGCGGCTGGCCAGCGAACTGGGGCTGAGCGGCTGGGTGCGCAACGACGGCGCTGGTGTGCTCGTGGCGCTCAGTGGAAAAGAATGGCCGGAATTTATCAGGCGTTTGCCGCTGGCGGCGCCGCGACTGGCGCGTATCGACGGGATCGAAGACGAAGCGGCCGAGGTGAAGGGTGATGGATTCCACATTCTCGACAGCGCTGCCGGCGAGGTAAAAACTGCCATCGGCCCCGATGCCGCGATCTGTCCCGACTGCCTCGCCGATCTCTGTGATCCGGCCAGCCGCCGCTGGCGCTACGCCTTTACGACCTGCACCCACTGTGGTCCGCGTTACACGGTCAGCCGTGGCATTCCCTACGATCGATCACAAACCAGCCTGGCCGCTTTTCCGCTGTGTGCGCCCTGTGCCGCCGAATATGCTGCGCCGGCCGATCGCCGTTTTCATGCCGAAACAACCGCTTGCCCCGATTGCGGCCCGCAACTCAGCCTGCTGGCGGCCGACGGTGAGCCACTGGCCGGTGACCCTCTTGCTGAAACCCTGCGCCTGCTGCGTGCTGGCAAAATTGTCGCCATCAAGGGGCTGGGTGGCTTTCATCTCGCCTGCGATGCGCGTAATGCCGGAGCCGTGGCAGAACTGCGTGAGCGCAAGCAACGCGAGGAGAAGCCCTTCGCCGTGATGGGGTTGAACGTTGCCTCGCTGGCCGGGTTTGCGCGTATCGGGCCGGACGAATCGGCTTTGCTGCACAGTGTTGCGGCGCCTGTCGTGCTTTGTCCCAAGGCTGAAGCCGAATTGAAGGGCATCGCTCCCGGCCTCGCCTGGTTTGGCGCCATGCTGCCATCCACCCCGCTTCACCTGCTGCTCTGGCATGAGGCGGCCGGTCGCCCGCACGGCACCAACTGGCTAGGTTCGCCAAGTGAGCTGCTGCTGGTCATGACCAGCGCTAACCCGCAGGGAGAGCCGCTGGTCATCGGTAATGACGAAGCGCTGGAGCGCCTGTCCGGAATTGCCGATGCCTTCCTGGTGCACGACCGCGGCATCGTGATCCGTTGCGATGATTCCGTGCTTCGTGCCGGCCCGGCGTTTATCCGTCGTGCCCGTGGCTACGTGCCAGTGCCGATCCGGCTGGCCGGCGAAGGTCCGAACGTGCTGGCGCTGGGCGGCTACCTCAAGAACACGATTTGCCTCATGAAGGGTCGTGAAGCCTTTTTGTCGCAGCATATTGGCAGTCTCGACAATGCCGCGACCATCGGCTTTCTCGAAGAAACTGTGAGTCATCTGCTGGCTATTCTCGATGTCCGGCCAGAACTGATCGCCCACGACCTGCACCCCGACTTTCCGTCTACGCAGTTCGCAGTTCGATTGGCCGAAAGACTCGGCATCCCGGCGATGCCTATTGGCCACCATCATGCGCATATTGCGGCTATCTGCGCCGAATATGGCATCAACGAGCCGATAATCGGACTGGCGCTCGATGGTGTCGGCCTCGGTCCGGACGGTGCAGCCTGGGGGGGCGAATTGTTGCGTCTCGATGGCGCAAGCTGCCAACGTCTCGGCCATCTCGCTCCGCTGGCCATGCCGGGCGGCGACCGGGCGGCGAAGGAGCCGTGGCGCATGGCGGTTGCCGCCCTGCACGGTGCTGGCCTCGGCTACCGCGTTGGCGGCTGGATCAAGCAGCATTATCCGACGCGTGATCCTGGTCCGCTACTCACCATGCTCGCCCGCCAACTGCGTTGTCCGCCGACGACCAGCCTCGGCCGCTGGTTCGACGCTGCGGCGGGCCTGCTCGGGGTGCGCGACCTGATGCATTACGAAGGACAGGCGGCGATGGAACTGGAAGGGCTGGCGACCAAACATGGCGAGGTTGAGGCGCTGCCCGGTGGCTATGCCTTGCTGGAAAAGGGCGCGGTACTCGATTTCTCGCCTATCTTGAATGCCCTGATGGGCTGTCAGGATGCGGCCCATGGCGCTGCCCTTTTCCATGCCACGGTGGCCGCTGGTCTGGCCGAGTGGGCCGCGCTTGCGACCAAGGCAGCGGGGGCGGCTGGCGGCCGGGCAAAAATCGCCGTCGGTGGCGGCTGCGCACTGAATGCTGTACTGATGGCCGCACTACGCAGGCATCTGGAGGCGGCCAGTGTTGACTTGCTCGAGGCGCGGCAGGTGCCTGCCAACGATGGTGGATTGGCCCTCGGTCAGGCCTGGGTGGCCCGGCAAAGTTGGCTTGCCGGACGGCCAGAGAGCGGCGAAAATCGTTCGATTCTGGTTTCAGAAAAGGAAATGTCTTGAGCGAAACGACGGCGCCGGGTTCCTGGCAAAGCGATCCGAGCGCGCTTCTGGCGCAGCGTTGTGTCGCCTTGGCCGACGGCTTGCCGCTTAATCCGGCCTTGTCGGCAGAAGTCTGCTGGTGCGTTCGGCAGCGGGGCGACTGGCTGGCGGCAGTGATAGCACCGGGTTTTGTCCGGATTGTTTTGTTGCCGGGTGGCGGCGATTTGTGGGGGGGTATTCCCCTTGGCCAGCAGCGTTATCTGGCGCTGGGCAATATGGACTGGCGGTTTGTCGCAGCGCACGACCCGGTGCTCGGCGACTATCAATATATTGATCTGGCCGAATCTGTCGCCGGGGTCGCCGGCATGTCGGCGGCACGTCATCTGGCCAGCGATGCGCGCATTGCCCTGGGCCTCGCGCCCGCAGCCGCGCCGCCGGGCAATGAAGTGCCCAGGCCAGTCAGTCGGCGTGGTTTCCTGCGCGCCCTGAGTGGCCGGCGCTGATCCGTATTTATCGAGTGAGAGGCGATCATGTGTCTGGCAATACCCGCCCAAGTCGTTGAGTTGCGCGATGGCGACAATGCGCTGGTCGATCTGGCCGGCGTCAGGAAGGAGATCTCGCTGGCACTGGTCGAGGGTGTGGTGGTGGGCGACTATGTAATCGTCCATGTCGGCTATGCATTAAACAAGCTCGATCCCGAAGAGGCCGCCAGGACCCTCAAGCTGTTTGCCGAAATTGGCGAACTGTCCGCGGGCGACGACCCCATGTTCCACTGATGAAATACATCGACGAATTTCGCGACGGCGAACTCGCCAGGGGCTTGGCCCAGGCTATCCACCGAGAGGCAGATCCGGCGCGCAGCTATCATTTCATGGAGTTTTGCGGCGGGCATACCCACGCCATTTCGCGCTACGGTGTTTCCGACCTGCTGCCGGTCAATGTCCGGATGGTTCATGGTCCTGGTTGCCCCGTCTGCGTCCTGCCCATCGGTCGTATCGATCAAGCCATCGGCCTGGTGCTGGAGCAGGGCGTCACGCTGTGTACCTACGGCGATTGCCTGCGTGTGCCGGCGTCCGATGGCCTCTCGCTGCTCAGGGCCAAGGCTCGCGGCGGCGACGTCCGCATGGTTTATTCGAGCGCCGATGCCGTGACCCTGGCGCAAAAAAATCCGGACAAACAGGTCGTTTTCTTCGCCATCGGGTTTGAAACGACGACGCCACCGACGGCCGTGGCGATCAGGCAGGCTGCCGCGCTCGGCCTGAAGAATTTCTCAGTGCTCTGTTGTCATGTACTGACGCCGCCGGCCATCGCCAGCATTCTCGAATCACCGGAGGTGCGCCAGTGGGGGACCGTGCAGATCGACGGCTTCATCGGCCCGGCGCATGTGTCGACCATCATCGGCAGTCGGCCCTACGAGTTCTTCGCCGAGAAATACCGCAAGCCGGTGGTTATAGCTGGCTTCGAGCCGCTCGACGTGATGCAGGCGATCAGGATGCTGGTTCGCCAGGTCAACGAAAACCGGGGCGAGGTTGAAAATGAGTTTTCGCGGGCTGTCTCCCGCGATGGCAACAAGAAGGCGCAGCAACTGGTCGCCGATGTGTTCGCGATGCGGGAAAGTTTCGAATGGCGTGGTTTGGGCGAACTTCCCGACTCGGCACTGAGAATTAAAAGCCAGTTCACCGAATTTGATGCCGAGACGCGCTATTCGCTCGACTACCGCTCGGTGCCCGATCATCCGGCTTGCGAGTGCGGTGCAGTCCTGCGCGGCGTCAAGCGGCCACAGGAGTGCAAGATTTTCGGCACGGTATGCACGCCGGAAAATCCGGTTGGCTCGTGCATGGTCAGTTCCGAAGGGGCCTGCGCCGCTCACTATACGTATGGACGCTACAAGGATGTCTGACATTCGCAAAGCCTACGTCCGTCCGCTCGATATCAAGCACGGCCGCGTCGACATGGCGCACGGCGCAGGCGGACGGGCGATGGCGCAACTGATCGAGGAACTGTTTGCGAAGTATCTCGGCAACGAATATCTGGCGCAGGGCGACGATGGGGCGTTGTTGCCACCGCCCGGCGAAGGTCGCCTGGTCATGGCAACGGATGCGCATGTCGTCTCGCCGCTGTTCTTTCCCGGCGGCGACATCGGTAGCCTGTCGGTGCATGGCACGATCAACGACGTGGCCGTGATGGGGGCAAAGCCATTGTATCTATCGGCGGCTTTCATCGTCGAAGAGGGGTTCAAACTCGCCGATCTGGCGCGTATCGTGCAAAGTATGGCGGCGGCGTCGTTGGCCGCCGGGGTGCCGGTCGTGACGGGCGATACCAAGGTCGTCGAACGTGGCAAGGGCGACGGCGTGTTCATCACGACCACAGGCATCGGCCTCGTCGCGCCGGGCCGCGAGCTGTCCGGCCGTTGCGCCAGGCCGGGCGACGCGATTCTGGTCTCGGGCACCCTGGGCGATCACGGCATGGCGATCATGGCCGAGCGCGAAAGCCTCGGCTTTGAATCCCCCATTGTTTCCGACACGGCCGCGCTACATGGCCTGATCGAGGCCATGCAGGACAGTGGGGCCGATATTCACGTCCTGCGCGACCCGACGCGCGGCGGACTTGCGACGACGCTGAACGAAATCGCCCGGCAATCCGGCGTCGGCATGATGCTTGAGGAGAAGTGTCTGCCGGTAAACCGGGCGGTCAGTGCGGCTTGTGAATTTCTGGGATTGGACCCGCTTTATGTCGCCAACGAAGGAAAACTGGTAGCGATCTGTGCCGAACGGGACGCCGGAAAGCTGTTGGCTGCGATGTGCGCCCATCCGCTGGGGGAGGCGGCAGCCATCATCGGCCGGGTGCATCAGGATGAACATCATTTTGTCCAGATGAGCACCATCTTCGGTGGCAAACGTATCGTGGACTGGCTGAGCGGTGAGCAGTTGCCGCGGATTTGTTGAAGGCTGACTAAGTGCGCAGCGCAATCAGTACGGATTGCACCTTCCCTACTTCTGCCATGACCAGTTCGCGTGCATCGGCCAGATCGTCGGCGTATCGGATGTAGAAAAGCTCACGGCGGCCATCAAGGTGGCGGACGGCGGCGATGTACTCGGGGCGCGGCACGGTGCTTAACTGATGATTCCCCGGTTTTCCCCGCTTTCCTTGCCTTTGCACTGTGCTCCTCCGATTTTGTTGTTGCTCATCCTAACTAAAGTCATATGACATATGTGGCTTCGCCCGTCCCCGGAAAGCCGCAGCCGCAGCGGAAATAGCACGCAAATCCTTGTTTTGTTTTTGGATTATGCATTTCGCGTAAATTGGTAAAAAAATGTATGTCGTTCGAATTTTCGGGGCTGGCCATGGGTCTTGCCAGCTGCTTCAGTGCCATTGGGGCGAACAGGCAAGGATGGCCGCTAAATCGTGCGCCGTCCCGCTTGTAGCGCCCCATTGCGTCCTGTCGCGTTATTATTTCGACTTACGACCGGCGCTTTTTTGGGCGCCGAACCACCTTGCTCGCCTCCCTGACTGGAAACCTTTCGCATGACCGGTCTGCAGATAAAACTTTCCAAAACCTTCAACCGATTTTTCGACTCGGAAAAATCGAGCGGGATCGTCCTGATCTGCTGCACTGCCCTCTCGCTGCTGCTCGCCAATTCATCTCTGGGTCAGTCGTATCTGGATTTCTGGCATATCAGCGTGCTCGGCCTCAGTCTTGAACACTGGGCCAACGATGCCTTGATGGCGGTCTTTTTCCTGTTTGTCGGCCTGGAACTGGAGCGCGAGTTGTACGTCGGCGAACTGTCGAATGTCAGGAATGCCCTGCTCCCCATCGTTGCCGCTATCGGCGGCATTGTCGTTCCGGCGGGGATTCATTTCGCCTTGAACGGCGCTACGCCGACGCAGGCGGGGGCGGGAATTCCGATGGCGACCGACATAGCCTTTGCGCTCGGCGTGCTGGCCTTGCTGGGCAGCCGGGTGCCAGCTTCGCTCAAGGTCTTTCTGACGGCGCTGGCCGTCATGGACGACCTGGGCGCCATCGTCGTCATTGCCATTTTTTATACCGCCCAGTTTTCCCTCGTCTATCTCTTGGCGGCATTTGCTGTCTTTGGCGTACTGGTCGTCCTCAATCGCTTGCGTGTGATGACGCTGTTTCCCTACGTGCTGGGCGGTGTGCTGATGTGGTTCCTGATGCTGAAATCAGGCGTACACGCGACCATTGCCGGGGTGTTGCTGGCTTTTGCCATTCCTTTTTCAGGGCGTGCCGAAGACGATGCCTCCCCGTCGCACCGCCTGGAACATGCCTTGCACAAGCCGGTGGCTTTTCTGATCCTGCCTGTTTTTGCGCTGGCCAATACCGGGATTGTCATCGCCGAGGGGTGGCAGCAGGAACTGCTTGCCAGCAACAGTCTGGGAATTCTTGGTGGCTTGCTCATCGGCAAGCCGCTCGGCATTTTCCTGGCCTGCTTGCTGGCCGTTGCGCTTGGGATCTGTCGCCTGCCGGGTGACCTTCGGTGGCCGCATATTCTTGGTGCCGGGCTGCTCGGCGGAATTGGCTTCACGATGTCCATCTTCATCACCAACCTGGCTTTTGCCGAGAGTACAAATCTCGTCAATGCCTCGAAGATGGCGATTCTTCTCGCCTCGCTGATGGCTGGTGGGCTTGGTTTTCTTTGGCTGCGGTTGTGCTGTCCGGTGCGGACGCTGTCAAATTAATGCCTCCCGGTTGACCGGAGTTCGGTCAGCCGGGAGGTGCAGCAAAGCGGCCTTTGCAGCGACCTCTTCAGAAACCGATCTTCCGGCTCCGCCCCATCCGCGCCTGTTCAAAATCCCGGCCCTCGAGCCAGTTGCGGCCTTCCAGCTTGGCTGTGCCGAAGGCGGCGAGCAGGCGTTTGCGCATATCGCGCGGCGGCATCGAGCCGAGGCGTTCGAGTACGGCTTCGTCGGCTTCCGGCGGGAATCCCCAGTCGTGCTGGCTGATGATCTCGCGGTAGAGCGCGGCAGCAATACTGATGGCGGCGTCGTGGTCGGGGCGCGGCACCTCGTAAACGTTCATGCGGTTGAGAATCGGTTCGGGAATGCCGCGTTCATCATTGGCGGTGGTGACCCACAGGATGTGCGAGGCATCGATGTCGATATCGATGAACTCGTCCTTGAAGGCGCGGGCTGTATCGCGTTCGAGCAATCCGTAGAGCGCGCCCATCGGGTCGTAGCGCGAATCGCCACCTGCCTTGTCGACCTCATCAAGCACCACAATGGGGTTGGCGAAGTCACCATGCACCAAAGTGTGCGCCACCTTGCCGGGCTTGGCATTGTTCCACTGCGACGAGGCGCCGGATAAAACCCAGCCAGCGGTGAGCGAACTCATCGAGATGAATTCGTGGCCGGTGCCGAGCCGAGCGGCCAGTTCGCGGGCGAAATGGGTCTTGCCGATGCCGGGTTCGCCGAGCAGAAGGATGGGCGTGAAGCTCATCGGTTCGTTGCCGGCGACGGATAGGGCGACATATTTCTTGAGGTCGTCGATGACTTCGCTGAAGTTGGGGCAGCTGTCGTAAAGATCGTCGATCATGTCGGCGCCGGTCGGACGGATCAGGAAGCGGCCGCCACCGCGCTGCTTCATCTTGTCGTACAGACTGGCCAGGGCTTCGTTGCGGTTGCCGGCAGCTTCTTCCATGGCGCGGTCGATGGCGGCCACATCGTAGATGGTGCGTTCTTCGGCGACGGCGAGTCGGATGTCGGTGTGTGCCATGATGAATCCTCCTGGTGCTGCATAAGTTCTTTAACGGAACCCGGTGCCCAAAGGTTGAACAAGGAACTACAGTTTTATCAAAGCATTTCCCGTTCCAGATATTCTGGTCAGCCGACAGGGTGATTGATTGGCGCCGGTCTTTGTATGAAGATGGTCACAAACTCCGAGGCCTCCTCATGGAAACCCTGCCCCCCGACTGGTTGTCGCTTCTGATCCTGACTTTCGTGCTCGGCATGAAGCACGGCTTCGATGCCGATCATCTGGCGACCATCGACGGTTTGACGCGCTACAACGCGCGCCATCGGCCGGGTCTGGCCCGCTATTGCGGCAGCTTGTTCTCGCTCGGTCACGGTGCCGTCGTCCTGGCGATTGCCCTCGGTGTCTCGGTGCTGGCCGGGCACTGGGCGGTGCCCGAATGGTTCGGGACGCTGGGTGCGGTCATTTCCATCGCCTTTCTTGTTGCGCTGGGCAGCCTCAATCTCGCCGCCGTACTCGCCGCAGGGCCTCGCGAAATGGTCCAGCCCGTTGGTCTCAAGGGTCGCCTGCTCGGCAAACTGCGTCACGTCTCCAGCCCGCCGCTGATCGCGCTGGTTGGCGCCCTCTTCGCCCTGTCCTTCGACACCCTTTCGCAGGCAGCCTTCTTTGCCCTGACTGCGACGCAGTTCGGCGGCTGGGCGCATGCGCTGGTGCTCGCCCTGTTGTTCATGCTTGGCATGTTGCTGACCGACGGCATCAATGGACTGTGGATCGCCCGCCTGATCGCCCGTGCCGATGAGGTAGCACTCATCGCTTCACGGGTCATGGGTCTGGTTATTTCCGGTATCAGCCTGCTGGTCGCTGCCTTTGGTGCCGCCAAGATGCTCTCGCCGACAGTCGATGCCTGGGGCGAGGGCAGGGAATTGGCATTTGGTTTTTCGCTGATGGCCATCATCTTGCTGAGCTATTTCGCAGCAACCCATCTGATCCGGCGGCCGGCAGCGATGTGAGCGGTCGAGCCGCAGACGAAGGCGTGCAAGCGGCCAAAGCTGAAGATTCTGGCCGGTAATTATGAATTACGCTTCCAGCAAACCCCGCTTTGGAGTAACGTACAAGGTTTTCCCTAATTGCTGAATGCCGAGGAGAATCCGTGGAAAAGGATCTGCGCGAAGCCGCTCTTGAATACCATCGCTGGCCCACACCGGGCAAGATTTCCGTCCGCCCGACCAAGGGGCTGACCAACCAGCGTGATCTCGCGCTGGCCTACTCGCCCGGCGTTGCCGCCGCCTGTGATGCGATTGTCGAGGATCCGGCGACTGCCGCCTGGTACACCTCGCGCGCCAATCTCGTCGGTGTTGTGACCAATGGCACGGCCGTGCTCGGTCTCGGCAATATCGGTCCCCTCGCCTCCAAGCCGGTCATGGAAGGCAAGGGCTGCCTGTTCAAGAAATTCGCCGGTATCGATGTGTTCGATATCGAGCTGGCCGAGAACGATCCGGACAAGCTGATCGACATGATTGCCGCGCTTGAGCCGACGCTTGGCGGCATCAACCTTGAAGACATCAAGGCGCCGGAATGCTTCTACATCGAAGAGAAGCTCAAGGAACGGATGAATATTCCGGTCTTTCACGACGACCAGCACGGCACCGCCATCATTTCCGGCGCCGCCATGCTTAACGGCCTCAAGGTCGTCGGCAAGAAGATCGACGAGGTCAAGGTCGTCGTCTCGGGTGCCGGTGCAGCCGCCATCTCCTGTGTGAACCTGTGGTGCGATCTCGGCGTCAAGCGCGAGAACATCACCATCTGCGACTCCAAGGGGGTTATCTACGTCGGTCGCCCCGGTGGCATGGATGCAACCAAGGCCCGCTACGCCCAAAATACCGAGCAGCGGACTCTGGCCGATGCCATGGTCGGTGCCGACATCTTCCTCGGCCTGTCGGCCGCTGGCGTCGTCAAGCAGGATATGGTCAAGAGCATGGCGGAAAAGCCGATGGTCTTTGCGCTGGCCAATCCGACCCCGGAAATCATGCCGGAGCTGGTCCAGGAAGTCCGACCGGATGCCATCATCGCAACCGGCCGTTCGGATTATGTGAACCAGGTCAATAACGTCCTCTGCTTCCCCTTCATCTTCCGTGGCGCCCTCGATGTCGGCGCGACACGCATTACCGAAGAAATGAAGATGGCCTCGGTGCGCGCCATTGCCGAACTGGCCGAAGCCGAGGTAACTGATGAAGTGGCCATGGCCTACCCCGGTGCCGATTTGTCTTTCGGCCCGGAATACCTGATTCCCAAACCTTTCGATCCCCGCCTGATCGTCAAGATTGCCCCGGCTGTTGCTCTGGCAGCGATGGAGTCCGGCGTGGCGACGCGCCCGATTACCGATTGGGATGCCTACCGGGCCAAGCTGTCCGAGTTCGTCTATCACACCGGTGTTGGTATGCGTGCCATCTTCCAGGCAGCACGTCAGGCCAAGGGCAAGCGCATCATCTTCGCCGAAGGTGAGGACGAACGCGTATTGCGCGCTGCTCAGGTGGTCATCGAGGAAAAATTTGCCCGTCCGCTGCTCATCGGTCGCCCGGCAGTCATCGAGCATCGCCTCGAGAAAGCCAAGCTGCGCATCCAGCCGGGCATCGATTTCGATATCGTCAATCCTGAATCCGACGAGCGTTACCGCGAATGCTGGACGGCCTATCACAAGGCCATGGCCCGTCAGGGCATCACCCCGGCCATCGCCAAGGAAGCCATGCGCCGCAAGCCGACAGTGATCGGCGCCATGCTGCTCAAGCTCGGCTACGCCGACGGCATGATCTGCGGCATGACCGGCCAGTACAGCCACCACCTCGGCGTGATCAGCCAGATCATCGGCAAGCGCTCCGGCGTCAGCACGCTGGCCGCGATGAACTACCTGATGTTGCCGGGCCGCTCGCTGTTCATCTGCGATACGCACGTCAATGAAAACCCGAACGCCCAGGAAATCGCCGAAATGACGATGATGGCGGCCGAACAGGTCAAGCGTTTCGGCAGCCATCCAAAAGTGGCCTTGCTCTCGCATTCCAATTTTGGCTCCAGCAACTCCGAATCGGCTCGCAAGATGAGTCTTGCCGCCAGTCTCGTTTCAGCCATGTCAGCCGGCGAGCTGGAAGTCGACGGCGAAATGCACGGTGACTCGGCGCTCAATGAAGACCTGCGCCGCGAAGCCAATCCGGATTCGCCGCTCAAGGGTGAAGCCAACCTGCTGGTCATGCCCAACATCGATGCCGCCAATATTTCCTACAATCTCATCAAGATGACCGGTGGCGAAGGCGTCACCATCGGCCCCATCCTGCTTGGCGCGGCTCGTCCGGTGCATGTCATGACCTCGACGGCAACGGTGCGTCGCCTGGTCAACATGACGGCACTGGCCGTTGTGGAGTCCATGGAGCGTTAAAACCGGCTCGATAAAAAAGGCGCGGGAGGGAGACCTCGCCGCGCCTTTTTGCTTTGCGGGGGGCTTTTACTCGGTTAGTCCCGCCAGAATCTTGCCGTGGATGCCGCCAAAGCCGCCGTTGCTCATGACCAGGATGTGGTCACCAGGTTGGGCTTCGATGACGATCTGGTCGACCAGTCGGGCCAGATCGTCTTCGACGATGGCACGGTCGCCCATGGGGGCCAGCGCCTCGCGGGCATCCCAGCCGAGATTGCCGGCGTAGCAGAAGGCCATGTCGACTTCGCGCAGGCTATCCGGGAGTTGAGATTTCATGGTGCCCAGCTTCATGGTGTTGGAGCGCGGCTCAAGAACGGCGAGGATGCGGGCCTTGCCGATTTTGCGGCGCAGACCGGCGACGGTCGTGGCGATGGCGGTCGGATGGTGAGCGAAGTCGTCGTAGACCGTAACGCCGCGCACTTCGCCGCGTACTTCCATGCGCCGTTTGACATTATCGAAGCGGGACAGGGCGTCAAGGCCCTGGTCCAGCGGCACGCCGACATGGCGGGCGGCGAGAAGGGCGGCGCAGGCATTGGCCCGGTTGTGGTCGCCCGAGAGCCGCCAGACGGTGCGCCGGACCTTGCCGTCGGGCGAGTGCAGGATCAGCTCGCCACGGGCATCGTCGCCGGTCACGTGGTAGCCGCCCGGTTCATTGAAGCGCTCAACCGGCGTCCAGCAGCCACGCTGCAGGACGCGGTCGAGGCTGGCTTCGGCGGCATTGGAGACGATCAGTCCGGATTGCGGCAGGGTGCGCACGAGATGGTGAAATTGCGTCTCGATCGCTGCCAGATCAGTGAAAATGTCGGCGTGATCGAATTCAAGATTGTTCAGGACGACGGTTCGCGGGCGGTAATGGACGAACTTGGAACGCTTGTCACAGAAGGCCGTGTCGTATTCGTCGGCCTCGATGACGAAGAAGGGCGTGCCGCCGAGCCGGGCCGAGACGCCAAAGTTCAGTGGTACGCCGCCGATCAGGAAACCGGGGTCCATGTTGGCGGCGTCGAGTATCCAGGCCAGCATCGAGGCGGTGGTCGTCTTGCCGTGCGTGCCGGCGACGCCGAGTACCCAGCGGCCTTGCAGCACGTTTTCGGCCAGCCATTGCGGCCCGGAAACATAGGGCAGACCCTTGTCGAGTATGGCTTCGAGCAACGGGTTGCCGCGCGAAACGGCGTTGCCGATGACGAAAATATCCGGGGCCAGCGCCAGTTGGTCGACGGCGAACCCTTCGATGAGCTCGATGCCGGCCTCTCGTAGCTGGTCGCTCATCGGCGGATAGACGTTGGCGTCGCAGCCCGTGACTTTGTGGCCGGAATCGACGGCCAGTTGTGCGATGCCGCCCATGAAGGTGCCGCAGATGCCGAGAATATGAATGTGCATTTCAGATTGTGCCGTTAGAATGAAGGCGATTTTACCTTGATCGAGTCCCCCCATGACCCGTCATGAACGGCAACGTACGAGCCCCGGCAATCGGGCCAGCATCGCCAGCGCCGCAGCGCGACTGATGGTGGAAGATGGCATTACCGACTATCACCACGCCAAGAAAAAGGCGGCTCGCCAGTTGGGGCTGCCCGAACACACCGCTTTTCCGGACAATGCCGAGGTCGAGGCCGAGTTGCGCGCCTATCGCAGTCTGTATCAGGGTGAGGAGCATGAGGAGTTGATCTCGCTCCTGCGCCACACGGCGCTCGAGTTGCTGGACCTGCTGGCCGACTTCAATCCCTATCTGACCGGCTCCGTGCTTGATGGCACGGCGGGTGAGCATTCAGGCATCGACATCCTTGTTTTCGCCGATAGCGCCAAGGAGGTCGAGATCTTCCTGCTCAATCGGGGAATCGACGTGGATCATGTCGAAGTTCGCAATGAACGGGTCGAGGCCGTGCTGCGCATGGAAACCGATACGGCCGATGCCGACCTCATCATCATGCCGCCCAACATGGAGCGCGTCAGCCTGAAACATCACGACGGCCGTCCGCGCGACCGTATCCGGGCCGACGCCCTGCGCGCCCTACTAAAGGAATAGACTGGACAAGTTGCTGTCATTTGCGGCAAACTTGCAGCTATGACGAAGCGAAAAACTGCTTCCAAGCCGGTCGAAAAGCCGCTCGTTCTAGTAATACACGGGCCAAATCTCAACCTGCTTGGCACACGCGAACCCGAGCATTATGGCCGGGTAACCCTGTCGGACATCAACATGTCGCTGGCGCGCATGGCTGAAACCGCCGGTGTCGAACTGGAGGCGTTCCAGAGCAACCATGAAGGTGCGCTGATCGAGCGCGTTCATGCGGCTCGCGAACAAGGTGTCCGGGCCATCATCATCAATCCTGCGGCGTATACGCACACCAGCGTCGCCCTGCGCGATGCCATGGCGGCCGTGGCGATTCCGTTTGTCGAAGTGCATCTTTCCAACGTGCATGCGCGGGAAGCGTTCCGCCATCACTCGTATTTTTCGGACCTGGCCATCGGTGTCATCTGTGGCCTGGGTCATGAGGGCTACCTGCTGGCCCTCGAATATCTGCTTAACAAGCTTAATATTGAATAGTCCGGTTTCGGCCGGACACTTGTGCCCGACGGGTGCAGCATAGAAGGGAGTCTCCATGGATCTGCGTAAACTCAAGAAACTTATCGACCTCGTTCAGGAATCCGGCATTTCGGAACTGGAAGTGACCGAAGGCGAAGAAAAAGTTCGCATCGCCAAGCATTACGGCACCGTTGCGGCTGCTCCGCAGCAATACTATGCACCGCCTCCGCCGGTCGCTTCGGGTGCGCCGGCTGCCTCCGCGGTCAATCTCGATGACGAGGACGAGATTCCGGAAGGTCATATCGTCAAGTCGCCGATGGTCGGTACCTTCTACCGCTCGCCGTCGCCTGGCGCCGACGCCTTCGTGCAGATCGGCCAGACCGTCAAGCAGGGTGAAACCCTGTGCATCATCGAGGCGATGAAACTGCTCAACGAAATCGAGTCTGATGCCTCTGGCGTGGTCAAGGCCATCCTGGTTGAAAATGGCGAGCCGGTCGAGTTCGGCGAGCCGCTCTACGTGATTGGCTGATATGGCCATGTTTGAGAAAATCCTTATCGCCAATCGCGGGGAGATCGCGCTGCGCATTCAGCGCGCCTGCCGTGAATTGGGCGTCAAGACGGTGGTCGTCCATTCCGAGGCCGATCGTGACGCGAAATACGTCAAGCTGGCCGACGAGTCGGTCTGTATCGGTCCGGCTTCTTCGTCGCTGAGCTATCTGAATGTTCCGGCGATCATTTCGGCGGCCGAAGTGACCGATGCCCAGGCCATTCACCCGGGTTATGGTTTCCTCTCCGAAAACGCCGATTTTGCCGAGCGCGTCGAAACGTCGGGTTTTGTCTTCATCGGGCCGCGCGCCGAGACCATACGCCTGATGGGCGACAAGGTTTCCGCCAAGAACGCGATGAAGGAAGCCATGGTGCCTTGCGTGCCGGGTTCCGAGGGCGAGCTGCCGGATGATCCGAAGGAAATCGTCAAGATTGCCCGGGCTGTTGGCTATCCGGTCATCATCAAGGCGGCTGGCGGCGGTGGCGGTCGCGGCATGCGTGTCGTGCATACCGAGGCTGCGCTGGTCAATGCCGTCGGGATGACCAAGCAGGAGGCGGGCAGCTTCTTCAACAATCCTGCCGTCTACATGGAAAAATATCTGGAAAATCCGCGTCACGTGGAAATCCAGGTGTTGGCCGACGAATACAAGAACGCCATTTATCTGGGCGAACGCGACTGCTCGATGCAGCGCCGTCACCAGAAGGTGATTGAGGAAGCGCCTGCGCCGCACATCCCGGCCCGCCTGATCGCCCGTATCGGCGAACGCTGTGCCGAAGCCTGTCGCAAGATCGGCTATCGTGGGGCTGGCACGTTTGAGTTCCTCTACGAAAACGGCGAGTTCTATTTCATCGAAATGAACACCCGTGTTCAGGTCGAGCACCCGGTGACCGAAATGATTACCGGCGTCGATATCGTCCAGGAGCAGATTCGCGTCGCTGCCGGCGAGAAACTTCGCTACAAGCAAAAAGACATCGCGTTCCGCGGACACTCCATCGAATGTCGCATTAACGCCGAAGATCCCTTCACGTTCGTGCCCTGTCCCGGCAAGATCGAGTTTTATCACCCGCCGGGCGGACCAGGTATCCGGGTCGATACCCACATTTATCAGGGGTACACCGTGCCCTCGCATTACGACTCGATGGTCGCCAAGGTCATCGCCTATGGCGATACCCGCGACCAGGCCATTCGTCGCATGCGCATCGCCTTGTCCGAGATGAGCATCCAGGGCATCAAGACGAATATCCCGCTGCATCAGGAGTTGATGCAGGATGCGCGTTTTGTCGAAGGCGGCACGAGCATTCACTACCTTGAACAGAAACTCGCCGACAAGGGCGAAGTGAAGCACTGAGCATGGGCTGGCAAAGTGTCAGTTTCCTGACCGATGCGTCGCATGCCGAGCCGGTTTGCGACGCCCTGCTCGAAGCCGGTGCCCTGTCGGCCAGTATCGAGGATGCCGATGCCGGCACACCGGACGAGCAGCCGCTGTTCGGTGAGCCTGGCTCGCTGCCCAGTACGGGCTGGATGCATTCGCGCATCGTCGCGCTGCTTGAGCCGGATGCCGACATCGAATCCCTGCTCGCCATCGCGGTGTCGGCCATCGGTCTGTGCGAAGTGCCGCCCTACACGGTTGAAGCCGTGGAGGAGCAGAACTGGGTGCAACTGACCCAGTCGCAATTCGACCCGATCCGTGTTTCCGAGCGCCTGTGGATCGTCCCCTCATGGCACGAAACGCCGGACCCGGCTGCGGTCAATCTGATTCTCGATCCCGGCATGGCCTTCGGCACAGGCTCGCATCCGACCACCCGGCTTTGCCTGGAGTGGCTCGAGCGCACGGTTTCTGCTGGCTGCAGCGTACTCGACTATGGCTGTGGCTCGGGCATCCTGGCCATCGCTGCTGCGCGCCTGGGTGCGACACGCGTCGCCGGCGTCGATATCGATCCGCTGGCTGTCGACGCAGCACGCTCGAATGCAGAGCGCAATGGGGTCACTGCCCTGTTCGCCGATTCGGCCATGCCGGTAGCCGGCGAATATGATGTCGTGGTCGCCAACATCCTCTCCAATCCGCTTCGTGTGCTGGCCCCGGCCATCTGCGCCCATGTCCGTTCCGGCGGCCGCCTTGCGCTGTCCGGCGTACTGCGCGAGCAGGCGGACGAAATCATGGCCATCTACGCCCAATGGTTGCCCATGCAGGTAGCCGATACGCGCGAAGACTGGGTATGTCTGACTGGAATCAAGCCCTGATGCGGACACGCTGCCCGGCCTGTAGCACGGTCTTCCGTGTGACATCCGAGCAGTTGCGTCTGAGGGCGGGCAAGGTCCGCTGCGGGCAATGCCAGGAAATCTTCAATGCCTTCGATGAACTGGTCAGCGAGGACAACGAGCCGCTGATTGTCGCCCCTCAGGGAGAGGCAGCCCCGGCGCAGGAAGAGACGCCGCCGGAAGCATCGGCGACACCATTCGAGGCTCAGGACGGCGAAGCGCTGGCGCCGGCGCAGGTGGCGGACGCTGATGTTGACGTGGCGCCGGATGAAGGTGCAGCGGAATCGCTGGACGAACCGCTGCCGGCCGAGCCGGCTGTCGAAATCGAAGCTGAAGAAGCAGCAGAAACTGACGAGAGCCCGCCGGAAGACAGCTGGCCGGTCACTGCAGAGTCGGACGAACTGCCGATAGACACTGAGACCGTCATGATCCAGGCCCCGCTCGAGGAGCCGCTCCTTGAATCCCCGGAGGAATCGACGCAGGCGGCGCGACAGGCTGGGCTGGTGGCGGCGCGTGAATTCGGCGAGACGGCATCGTTCAACCGCTGGTCGGCGGGAACGCTGGCCAGTGACGGACAGGGTGACTTCGACGGCAATCCGCATCACCGGGCTGCCTGGCCTTTCGTGCTCGTCGCCTTATTGCTGTCGATTGCGCTGCTGGGCCAGTTGCTTTATCACTTCCGGACCGACATCGTCCTGCGTTTTCCGGGAATGGCCGGGCTCTATGAACTGGTCGCCGTGGATATTCCCCTGCCGCGAGACGCGTCGCTGGTGTCGATTGAAACCTCCGACCTGCAGTCCGAAAACACGCGCGGCCTGTTCGTCCTGCAAGCCACTTTGAAAAACCGTGCGCCCCACGCCCAGGCCTGGCCGGCGCTCGAATTGAGCCTGACCGACATCAACGACAGCGTGGTTTCGCGACGCGTCATGTTCGCGGCCGATTACCTGCCTCCCGGAACGACTGCCGATGCCTTCCCGGCCAATGGCGACCTCGCCGTCAAGCTGTCGATCGAGGCTAAAAATATCGGTGCCTCCGGCTACCGCCTTTACATCTTCTATCCCTGATTTCCCATGACAACACTGATCTGCGGTTCCCTGGCCTTCGACAACATCATGGTCTTTCCAGACCGTTTCAAGAACCACATCCTGCCCGAGCAGATCCACATCCTCAACGTGGCCTTCCTGGTTCCCGAGATGCGCCGTGAGTTCGGCGGCTGTGCTGGCAACATTGCCTATAACCTCATGCTGCTGGGCGGCGATCCGATGATCATGGCCACGGTGGGCGACGATGCTGCGCCCTACCTCGCTCGTCTCGACAAACTCGGGCTGGCGCGCACCCATATCCGTCAGGTCGCCGGCAGCTTCACGGCGCAGGCTTTCATCACGACCGACCTTGATGACAACCAGATCACCGCCTTCCACCCGGGGGCGATGGGCTTTTCGCATTTGAACAAGGTCGAGAGCGCCAATGCCAAGCTTGGCATCGTCGCCCCGGATGGCCGCGAGGGCATGATGCAGCACGCCCGCGACTTCGCTGCTGCGAAAGTCCCCTTCATTTTCGATCCGGGTCAGGGCCTGCCGATGTTCACCGGCGATGAACTGCTCGATTTCATCGAACTCGCCGATTACGCCTGCTTCAATGACTATGAAGCCAAGCTTCTTTGCGACCGCACCGGGCGCAGCCTCGAACAGCTGGCTGTCAGCCTCAAGGCGCTGATCGTGACGCGCGGTGGCGAGGGGTCGGAAATCTACGCCGATGGCGTGCGTCACGACATCCCCTGCGTTCAAGCCGATCAAATCCTTGATCCGACCGGTTGCGGCGATGCCTATCGTTCCGGCCTGCTCTACGGCATCGCCAATGGCTTCGACTGGGTGAGGACAGGGCGTCTTGCCTCGGTCATGGGCTCCATCAAGATTGGCCATCGCGGCGGCCAGAATCACCAGCCTAGCCGCGAGCAAATCGCCGAGCGTTACCGTGCTGCTTTTGGGGCGATGCCCTGGTAAGCGCTCCGCAATTGAAACGTTGCTGTCATCTTCGGGCAAAGTGCATGTAACAAGGCTCGTCCAGACTTCTTCTCCACGAACACAAGGAGAACGAAGATGGAAAATATCCATAAGGCAGCTGGTCGCAGCCGCCCTGAAAAGAAGAGTCTGGCTGTCGGCTTTGCCCGCAGCCAGAGCGATATCCTCGATGCGCAGCGCCTGCGCTACCGTGTCTTTGCCGGTGAAATGGGCGCCAATCTGCCGAGTCGCACGCCGGGCGTCGATCACGACATTTATGACCCGTATTGCCAGCACCTGGTCGTGCGCGATACGCAAACCAGCGAAATCGTCGGCACCTACCGCATCCTGACGCCGGAAAATGCGCGCCAGGTGGGCTATTACTCGGAAAACGAATTCGACCTGACCCGTCTGCAGCACCTGCGTTCGCGCTTGGTCGAAATCGGCCGCTCCTGTGTTCATCCCGAATACCGGACGGGAGCGACGATCACCCTGCTGTGGTCCGGTCTCGCCCAGTTCATGATCGAGAACAGCTACGACTATCTGATGGGCTGCGCCTCGATCAGCATGGCCGATGGCGGCCATGCGGCAGCCAGCTTGTATAATCGCCTGGCTGCCGATCACCTCGGGCCGCAGGAGTACCGCGTTTTTCCGCGTTGCCCGCTGCCTTTGGCTGCCCTGCAGCAGGACAGGCCGGCCGAAACGCCGCCGCTCATCAAGGGCTACCTGCGGGCAGGTGCCTGGATTTGCGGTGAGCCGGCATGGGATCCTGATTTCAATACCGCGGACCTGCCGATCCTGATGCCGATGGCCAAGGTTTCCGGCCGTTACGCCAAGCATTATCTGGGATAAGCAGACTGAGCCAGACCAATATCGCGATCCGCGCTTTCAGGATTTTCCGCATTGCCCTGCTGGTGTTCAGTGCGGCGATCCTGTCACTCTGTCTTTTTCCCCTGTGCAGCGAGCCGAAGCGCATGGCGCTCAAGGCGAGTTGGGCTGCGGCCTTGCTCGACGCCCTGGGCGTGGACGTCGAGGCTGACCTGACGCATGCCGTTCCCGGTGCCTTGCTCGTCGCCAATCACATCTCGTGGATCGACATCTATGTCATCAACGCCGTCCTGCCGGCGGCCTTCGTATCGAAGGAAGAGGTGCGCCACTGGCCGCTGATCGGCTGGCTGGCGGCGAAGAACGATACGGTGTTTCTGCGGCGCGGCAGTCGCGGTCACGCCAAGGTGATCAATCAGCAGGTCGCCGAGCTTCTCGACAAAGGCAAGCACGTCGCCGTTTTTCCCGAAGGAACGACGACCGATGGCCGGGGTTTGCTGCATTTTCATGCCGCCTTGATCCAGCCGGCGCTGGCGGCGGGGCGGCCGGTCCTGCCGGTGGCGCTTTCCTACTGGGAAGTCGATGGGCAGCGCAGCCTGGCGCCGCGTTACGACGGCGATATCACCATGGGCCAATGCACGGCCGCCATTCTTGGCCGAAAACGGCTGATTGCCCGGCTGGTGACGACACCGCTGCTCGGTCTGAACGGTGAAGACCGCAAGCAGGTTGCGGGCAAAGCACGCGAGGCTATCGCTTGGGCAGCTGGGCTTCCGCTGGTGAACAGTCCACCTGAAATACCTGCCGGTCTTCCAGCCGAACCGCCGTCAGGTGTCCGCCCCACAGACAACCCGAATCGAGCGCCAGCAGGTTGGGCGTAATCTTCAGGCCAAGCGCCGACCAGTGGCCGGTGACCAGTACAGAGTTGGCACTTTTCCGTCCGGGCAGGTCGAACCAGGGGACGTGACCAGCCGGAGCGTTCGCCAGTTTGCCCTTGACCTTGAACTCCATGACGCCATCCAGCGTACAGAAGCGCATGCGGGTCATGGCATTGACGATGACGCGCAGGCGCGGCCAGCTGCTCAGGTGATCCGACCAGCCGGCTGGCTCGCTACCCCACAGGTTGAGCACGAATTCGCGGAAATCCGGGCCTTGCAGGGTGATTTCCACCTCGCGGGCCAGTTCGCGGGCGCGGGCGGCCGTCCATTGCGGCAACAGGCCGGCATGGACGAGGCAGTACTCGCCCTCAGTGTGGCAGAGTGGCTGCTGGCGTAGCCAGTGAAGCAGTTCATCGCAGTCCGGGGCGTCGAAAATTTCCTGCAGCGTATCGTCCTTGCCGCGAAACTTGGCGCCACCTTCGGCGACCATGAGCAGATAGAGGTCATGGTTGCCGAGCACGGTGATGGCTGCCGGCCCCAGTGATTTGATCAGGCGCAGGGTGTTCAGCGATTGCGGACCGCGATTGACCAGATCGCCGACCAGCCAGAGACGGTCGCTGGCCGGATCGAAGGCGCAACGCTCAAGCAAACGCTGGAGCGAGTCGTAACAGCCCTGGATGTCACCGATCGCATACGTGGACATGGCAGCGATTACTCGACAGTGACCGACTTTGCCAGATTGCGCGGCTTATCGACATCGGTGCCTTTGACCAATGCAGCATGGTAAGACAGCAGTTGCAGCGGGATGACATGCAGGATGGGCGACAGTTCGCCGTAATGCTCAGGCAGGCGCAGGATATGGACGCCATCCGATTCCGGGATTTCCGAGTCGGCATCGGCGAAAACATAGAGTTCGCCACCGCGGGCCTGGACTTCCTTGAGATTCGATTTGAGCTTGTCGAGCAACTGGTCGTTGGGCGCCACGGAGATGACCGGCATGTTGGCATCGACGAGGGCCAGCGGGCCGTGCTTGAGTTCGCCGGCCGGGTAGGCTTCCGCGTGGATGTAGGAGATTTCCTTGAGTTTCAGGGCGCCTTCCATGGCTATCGGGTAGTGGCGGCCGCGCCCGAGGAAGAGGGCGTGATGCTTGTCGGCAAAGCGCTGAGCCCAGACCTTGATTTCATCTTCAAGCCCAAGCACCTTGTTGACGGCCACCGGCAGGTGACGCAACTGGTGAATGTAGGTGGCTTCCTGCTCCGCGCTCAGTCGGTTCCTGACCTTGGCGGCGACCAGAGTAAGCAGGAAGAGCGCCGCAAGCTGGGTGGTGAAGGCCTTGGTCGAGGCGACGCCGATTTCGGGGCCGGCGCGGGTGATGAAGCGCAGGGCGCATTCGCGGACGATGGCCGATTCGGGGACGTTGCAGATGGCCAGCGTTTTGTTCTGGCCGAGTGACTTGGCGTGGCGCAGCGCCGCCAGCGTATCGGCTGTTTCGCCGGATTGCGAGATGGCGACGATGAGCTGGCGCGGATTGGGTACGGAAGTACGGTAGCGGTATTCGCTGGCGATTTCGACATTGCACGGGATGCCGGCGATGGCTTCGAGCCAGTAGCGGGCGGTGTAGCCGGAGTGGCTGCTGGTGCCGCAGGCCAGAATCAGGATCGAGTCGACATCGGCGAGCAAGTTGCCGGCTTCTGCGCCGAAAATGCCTGGCTGTATGGTCTTGCTGCCACCCACGATTTCCAGCGTGTTGGCCAGGGCTTCCGGCTGCTCGAAAATTTCCTTCTGCATGTAATGCTGGTAAGTGCCCAGTTCGACTGCTGCGGCAGAAAGCTGCGATACATGTACCGGGCGCTCGACCGGCGTGCCATCGAGGCGGGTGATCCGGAGGCTGCCGGCGGTCAGCTCGGCAATGTCGCCATTTTCCAGATAGACCATGTTGCGGGTGACCTGCAACAGGGCCGAGGCATCGGAGGCGGCGTAATTGCCGCTCTCGGAAACGCCGAGCAGGAGCGGCGAACCTTCGCGGGCAACGACGACACGGCCGGGCTGGTTCTGATCGATGACGGCAATGGCGTAGGCGCCGACCAGGCGGCGGCAGGCGACCTGCACGGCCTTGAAGAGGTCAGGTTCGGCCTGCAGCGTGGCCTGGATGAGGTGGGCGATGCTCTCGGTGTCGGTATCCGAGGTGAAAACGTATCCCTGAGCGCTCAGTTCGCGGCGCAGGCTTTCGTAGTTTTCGATGATGCCGTTGTGGACGACGGCGATGTTGCCTGAAACGTGCGGGTGGGCATTGCGTTCGCTCGGTACGCCGTGCGTTGCCCAGCGCGTATGAGCGATTCCCGTGGTGGCGCTGGTCGTGCCCGCCGCGACTTCGAGTTCGGCGACGCGGCCGGTCGAGCGGACACGTTCGATGCCGGCGCGGCCAATGACGGCGAGGCCCGCCGAGTCATAGCCCCGGTATTCGAGTTTCTTCAAGCCCTCGATAAGTACCTGGACAATGTTGTTGCCAGCTGCTGCTGCGACGATTCCACACATGTTAGTAGTTAGTTCTTAGGGGTTGGAAGGGGTTTGCTAGCAACTAATGACTAGCGACTAAATACTATAGTACTCGCGATACCAGGCGACGAAGCGATTGACGCCTTCCTGGATGGGGGTGGACGGGGCGAAACCGACCCAGTCGTTCAGCAGCGCGGTGTCGGCGAAGGTGGCCGGGACGTCGCCATCCTGCATGGGGAGCAAGCGCTTCTCGGCCTTTTGGCCGATGGCCGATTCAATGGCGCCGATGAAGTCGAGGAGCTGCACCGGGTCATTGTTGCCGATGTTGAACACCCGGTAGGGGGCGGTGCTGGTGGCCGGATCGGCATCGTCCGGCACGTAGGCCGGATTGCGCTCGGCGTTGCGGTCCATGCTGCGGATGACGCCTTCGACAATGTCGTCGATATAGGTGAAATCGCGCTGCATGTTGCCGTGGTTGAAAACGTCGATCGGGCGCTTGTTGAGAATGGCGCCGGCAAAGAGGAAGGGCGACATGTCCGGACGGCCCCAGGGGCCATAGACCGTGAAGAAGCGCAGGCCGGTGGTCGGCAGGCCGTAGAGGTGGCTGTAGGTGTGCGCCATCAACTCATTGGCCTTCTTGGTTGCGGCATACAGGCTGACCGGGTGATCGACGCTATCGTGCTCGGAGAAGGGCATCTTGGTGTTGCCGCCATAGACGCTCGAACTGGAGGCGTAAACCAGATGCTGTACCTGGTTGTGGCGGCAGCCTTCCAGCACGTTCACGAAGCCGACCAGATTGCTGTCGACATAGGCGTGCGGGTTCTGGATCGAATAACGGACGCCGGCCTGGGCGGCAAGGTGGATGACCTTGTCGAACTTTTCTTCGGCAAAGAGCTTGGCCATGCCGGCGCGGTCGGCGATATCGCCCTTGATGAAACGGAAACCCGGTTGCGACGTTAGCCGCTGCAGGCGGCTCTCCTTGAGTGCCACCTCGTAGTAGTCGTTCATGTTGTCGAGGCCGACGACCACGTCGCCACGCGCCAGCAGGCGCAGCGCGGTGCTCATGCCGATGAAGCCGGCGGCGCCGGTAACAAGAATTTTCACGATTCAGTCCTGCAGGGAGATACGCGATTTTACCGTAGCGCAGCAAAGGAATGCGGCCTGTTGCTGCATATTGACATGGTGTGCATGGCGTCCGGACGGGAGACCGAAGATCGCACGGTATAATGATCAGCTAGCGAATTTTCAAGGCCTGTCGCCGATGCTCAAAGTCCTGCTGATCAAAATGTCATCGATGGGCGACCTCGTGCACAATCTGCCGCTGGTCAGCGATATTCGTGCGCACTATCCGGATGCCCTGATCGACTGGGTGGCGGAAGAAGCCTACAGCCCGATTCCGGCACTGCATCCGGGCATCAACCGGGTCATCCCGGTCGCCTGGCGGCGTTGGCGACGCCAGTTGGGTCAGGTCGCTACCTGGCAGGAAATGAAAGCTTTCTCGGCGGCGCTGCGCGCCGTCGATTACGACCTGATTCTCGACACCCAGGGACTCTACAAGAGTGCCGTCATCGCCCGGATGGCCCGTGGCTGCATCGTTGGCGGCGACCGCAACAGCATCAAGGAAGGTGGGGCTGCGCTGTTCTACAACAAGCGCCTCACCATCTCCCGCGCCCGCCACGTCATTGATCGCTGTCGGGCGGTAGGTGCCGGCGCCCTCGGTTATGCCATCGATACGCCCCGTGTTTTCGGTATTCAGGCCGAGCCGCTCAAGGCAGACTGGCTGCCGGACGCGCCTTACTGCGTTCTCATGCATGCGGCGAGTCGTCCGGAAAAGTTGTGGTCGGAGGATTACTGGGTGGCGCTCGGGCGCTATCTTCATGAACGCGGCATGTTTGCGGCGCTGCCCTGGGGCAGCCGTGAGGAACAGGCGCGCAGCGCCCGTCTCGCAGCGCTGATCCCGGGTGCGGTGGTGCCTCCCTTGATGGGCCTGGATGTCGCGGCGCACTTTCTGGCCGGCGCCCAGGTCGTGGTCGGGCTGGATACCGGTTTCACGCACTTTGCGGCCTCTTTGTCGCGGCCAACGATAGGCATATTCTGCGACTCCGATGGCGAGCAGGCCGCTGTTCAGGGTGGGGCCTACTGCGAGAGTTTCGGTAAAAAGGGGCAGCCGCCGGATTATGCGACCATCCTGAAAGCGGTCGATACAGCGCTGGCTAGCGTCGTTTAGCGCCCGCGCACCATGCGCCTGATCTATTCGCTCCTGCTTTACCTCATTACGCCGCTGATCTGGCTGCGCCTCCTTTGGCGCGGGCGAAAGCAGCCCGAGTATCGCCAGAATCTGGGTGAGCGTTACGGCTTTTATCGTCAGCCGGTGCCGGCAAAGCTCATCTGGGTGCACGCCGTCTCGGTCGGTGAAACGCGTGCTGCCCAGCCGCTGATCGAAGGCCTGCTGGCGCGTTGGCCCGAGCATCGCATCCTTCTCACGGGCATGACGCCGACCGGTCGCGAGGCGGGGCGCCAGGTCTATGGCGACAAGGTCATCCAGGCCTATCTGCCCTACGACTATCCGGGCGCTGTGGCGCGTTTTTTCCGCCATTTTTCGCCGGCCTTCGGCGTCCTGATGGAAACGGAACTCTGGCCGAATCTGCTCGCTGCCGGCCAGTGTCGCCAGGTGCCGATATTTCTTGCCAACGCCCGGCTTTCCGCGCGTTCGGCCCGCGGCTATGCGCGTTTTTCGGCACTGGCTGGCCCTGCCTTTGCGGCGCTGAGTGGCGTTGCCGCCCAGACTTCGGGGGATGCCGAACGACTCGCTGGTTTGGGGGCAAGTCCGGTCGAAGTGTGCGGAAATCTCAAGTTCGATGTGACGCCGTCAGCGGAAAAGATCGATCTCGGCCATCAATGGCGTCAGGCCATTGGCTCGCGCCCGGTCTGGCTGGCTGCCAGCACCCGCGAAGGCGAGGAGTCGCTTGTCCTTGACGCGTGGCGCCAGGTTGCCATTGCTGACGCCTTGCTGGTGCTCGTGCCGCGTCATCCCCAGCGCTTCACCGAGGTGGCCGGCTTGCTTCAGCAGCAGGGGGTGAAATCCGTCCAGCGCAGCGCGGGCTTGCCGACAGCTGATACGCAGGTCTGGCTCGGTGACAGCATGGGTGAGATGGCGGCCTATTTTGCGCTGGCCGATCTCGCTTTCATCGGTGGCAGTCTGCTACCGCTCGGCGGGCAGAACCTGATCGAGGCAGCGGCCTGCGATTGTCCGGTCCTGGTCGGGCCGCATACCTTCAATTTCAAGCAGGCGACCGAAGATGCCATAGCGGCCGGCGCTGCCTTGCGCGTCGACAGTCCGGAAATGCTCGGGCTGACGGTCAGCCGGCTGTTGGTCGGGAAAGCGGAACTGTCCGCCATGCGCGTGGCGGCGGGCTTGTTCGCCCGCGCCCATCAGGGCGCGGCGGAGCGGATGCTGGCGCTTATTGCGCGCTGGACGGGTCCAGCAGCGCGTTGATCTGGGCGACATCGTCCTCGCCGAGCGAACCGGTCGCGGCCTTCAGGCGCAGTTGTGAGAGCAGCGTATCGAGCGTGGCCCGGGCCAGGTCGCGGCGGGTGACATAGACCTGATTCTCGGCATTCAGCACATCGATATTGATGCGCACGCCGACTTCATAGCCCAGTTTGTTCGACTCGAGGGCCGATTGCGATGAAACCAGCGCGGCCTTGAGTGCCCTGACCTGGGCCAGACCGTTGGTTACGCCCAGATAGTACTGGCGGGCCGACAGTGCGGCGCCACGGCGAGCCGCCTCGAGACCGGATTGCGCAGCCATGCGGTTGGCGCTTGCTTCGCGCTGGCGCGAAACCGTCAGGCCACCCTGAAACAAGGGGATATTCAATTGCAGCCCGATATTCTGGTAGTCGGTGTCAAACGGCGTCGTGCCAACGCCGGAAATGAAACCATACGACTTTGAATGCCCCTGATTGGCCACCAGATCAAGGGTCGGATAGTGGCCGGCGCGCTGCTTGTCTACTTCGCGCGCCGCGATGTCGGCGGCCGCCTGCTGGATCTGCACGGGAATGCTGCCCTGCTCGGCGGCGGCCACCCACTGGTTCATGTCGCTCGGTTGCGGCATGGTGAGTTCGGCATCCTTGCGTGTGGTCGCGAGATTGCCCGGCATCTTGCCGATAATCGACTGCAAGGCATGTTGCTTGACCTCGAAATCACTTTCGGCGGCGATTTCCTGGGCGGCGGCCAGATCGTAGCGGGCCTGTGCCTCGTGCGAGTCGGTAATGGTTGCGCTACCGACTTCGAAATTCTTCTTGGCCGATTCGAGTTGCTGGGCGATGGCCGTCTTGTTGGCGCGCACAGCCTTGAGATTTTCGACGGCGTAGATGGCATCGAAATAGGCTTGAGCGACGCGCAGGATCAAATCCTGACGTGCCTGCACGAAATTGGCTTCGGCCTGTGCCACCTGCATTTTCGACTGGTCGTAGGAAACCCAGTTCTGCCAGCGGAAGAGCGGCTGCGACAGCGTTACCTGATAACCGTTCGAGTTGTACTGGGGCTTCGAGAGTGTCGGGCCATTGTGGACTGAAATCTCGTTTTTGTTCCAGACCGTATTGCCCGACAAGGTCAGGCTGGGCAGAAGTCCGGCCAGACTCTGCGGCGCCTTTTCACGGCCGGCATCGCGGGTCGCTCTGGCAGTTGCATAGGTCGGATCGTTATCCTGCGCATCGCGATAGACCTGCATGAGGTCGGCGGCAAACAGCGGGGAAGCGAGTAGCGGGGAAACGATCAGCCAAGCGAGTTTTTTCATGCCAACCTCAATAACGACGCATGTTGGAATCGACTTCGGCGGCCCATGCCTCAACGCCGCCCATCAGGTTGTAGACCGTGTTGTAGCCCTTGCGCTCGAGAAACATGGCGACCTGCATGCTGCGGCCGCCATGATGGCAGATCACGACAATTTCCTGCTCGGGGTCGATTTCGTCGCAGCGCGTTGGCACCAGGTGCATGGGGACGTTCTGTGACCCCGGCAGTTGGCAAAGTTCGGTTTCCCACGGTTCGCGCACATCGAGCAGTACGGGGCCGGGCCGGCTGGTGTCGGCCAGCCATTCGGCCAGTTGTTGTGCGCGAATCTGCTGCATCAGAACGAGAAACTGGCCTTGGCCGCGACGCCGTCGAGTGTCGGAATGACCGTTTCGAACAGGTTGACCGTGTTGTAGATGCCGTCAGCCGTGCAGGTGATCAACTGGGCTTCCATGACGGGGGCTTCGCCGACGATGACAGCCAGACGGCCGCCGACGCGGAGTTGCTTGAGCAGGGAGTCGGGTACGGCAGGCAGGGCGCCGGAAACGACAATGGCGTCGTAGGGGCCGCGCTGGGACCAGCCCTTGGCACCGTCGCCGAGTTCGACGGCGACATTGCTCACGCCAGCGCGCTCCAGGTTCTGTTTGGCCGTCTCGGCCAGTTCCGGGCGGCATTCGACGGTGACGACGTGTTCGGCACGGGCGGCCAGCAGGGCGGCCATGTAGCCGCTGCCGGTGCCGATTTCGAGGACCTTGTCGGTTTTCTTGAGGCCCAGTTCCTGCAGCATCTTGGCTTCGATCTTCGGGGCCAGCATCATCTGGCCGCTGCCGAGCGGGATTTCCATGTCGGCGAAAGCCAGGTTGCGATAGGCGGCCGGCGCGAAATCTTCGCGCTTGACGACGAAAAGAAGGTCGAGAACCTGCGGATCCAGAACATCCCAGGGACGGATCTGCTGTTCAATCATGTTGAAGCGTGCTTGCTCGATGTTCATTGGGGTCTCCGCAGACGAAATATTAGCACAGGCTAATATATTGATTCCGACAAAACAAAATTATACCTGACTCTCTTTTTCCAGCTTGCGCAAACCCTGCTTCAGCAGGTCCATGTGGATGCGCAAATACGTCTGTGGATCGCTCTCGCCGTTCTGGCAGCAATTCATCGAAAAACGCCAGATCAAAAGCATGAGAATCGGGGCGATGACGACGTCGACCGTGGTTTCGACATCCAGGCTGCGGAATTCGCCGCGCTCCATGCCGCGCTTCAGGGCGCCGCCAATCAGGGCGCGACCGCGGCTGATCACGTTGTCGTAGTAGAAGGCCGCCAGTTCCGGGAAGTTGCGCGCTTCGGCCACCATCAGCTTGGTAATGCCGGCGTAGGCTGTCTGGCCGATCTTTGTCCACCAGTTGTTGAGCAGAATTTCCAGCAATTCGAAACTGCAGCCGACGTGTTTCGCGGCAAGGGCCTCGTTTTCGGCGAGGACCGGGACTATCCCCTCCTGAACCACCGCCTTGAAGAGCGCTTCCTTGTTCTCGTAATACAGGTAGAGCGTCCCTTTCGAGACGCCGGCCAGTGCGGCAACGTCTTCGAGGCGGGTGGCGGCGAAACCTTTTTCGACAAAGAGGCCGAGCGCCGCTTCCAGAAGTTCGGAGGGGCGGGCTTCCTTGCGGCGTTTACGAGGCGGGGGCGTGGCTGGCATGGTAACTTAATGACTTGCAAGTCATTAAGTTACCATCGTCACCGCCGGACGGTCAACGACCTTCCTTGATCAGGCGACCGCTGGCCGGCTGGATCGGGCGGGCATTGTTCTTGTACAGCCGGCTGAAGATGTTGATCTGATCCTGGGAAACCTGCTGCGGCTGCTTCATGACCAGCCACAAAACCCCTTCCGAACAGGGCGGCGTGGTCAGCGAGCCGATGTAGGTGTAGTAGTTGCGGGAGGCGGGGAGCAGGGCGTTGAGGTCGACCGTAATGCTGGGCGGCGCCACCGGCTGGTTCTTCTCCAGCGGCATGTTGTTCCACAGCGTCTGAATGAAGGGATTTTCGTTGCCGCGTTCAAGCAGCACGGCGACGACGGCAAGCTGGCCATCGTCAGCCTTGTGTACGAGGTGGACGACCATGTCGAAACGCTGGCCATTGACCTTCTCTTCCGACGGACGATGGAAATGGAACTGGATCAGCTCGTAGGTCTTGCCGGTCAGCGAAATCGAACTGTCGCCGACTTCGACCTGGACGGTGTGGCCGTTGTCCACGATGCGGAAGGTCGATGGGCGGTAAGTGAATTTGATCGGTTCAAGATCGACCTTGATGCCATCCTTGATGTCGATCGGCGACTGGCGTGCGCCGATGGCGCAAACCTTGTTTTTCTCGTCGAGCTTGGCCCAGTTTTCCGGTCCGCCGGCGCCTTCGTAATCCCAATGGATGTGCGCGTGCTGCATGGCCGGTTCGCTGTGCGCCAGTTCAAGCATGTAGCCCGCGGGTCGGGGCGCCTTTTTTGGCTTCGGGGCGGGAGCGTGGGCGGACGTGTGCACAATGACGGTCGACGGTTTGACCGGCACCGCTTCTTTGGCTGGCGGCGGCGGAGGCGGCGGTGGGGGAGCGCTTTCCTTGGCCCCTTCCATGGCGGCCTTGAGGTTGGGTCTGATCGACGGGATGCTGCCGTGTTCGGCGTCCTTGGCAGGCGCTTCGGCTTTGCTGTGGCCGTGGCCAGCATCGGCAGCCTTGAGTATTTCCGGCTTTTCGGACTTGGCAGCTTCCTTCTTGAGCATCGCCTCGTTGGCGGCTTTCAGCTGGGCGGCGGCTTCATTGGCCTTTTGTGCAACTTCGGTCACGCCTTCCTTGGGCGGCCGGCAGACTTCGCGCAATACCTTGTCGTCCAGCGTGCCGGTGCGCACAGGAAGGTCGTTGCCCTTGATGTCTTCTTCGCGAATGACGTCGGTTTCGTTCTTCTTGAAAATTCGCTTGATCGTGTTGGCGCTGCGTGTCGTGCAGTCGTAACGGGTAATCGCCTCGATGACGCGATAGCCTGAGCCGGATTTGCCGTCGATCAGTTCGCGTTCGAGGACGACGCGGCCCTGGGCCTGAACGCTTGCCCCGTCGCGCTTCAGGCTGGTCCGGTCGAGTTCGATACGCTTTCCCGGCTCGGACGAAATGGTTTGCCACGTGGGCGCGGCAGCGGCAGCCCAAGGCAGGGCAGCCAGCAGGCTGGCGATCATCAGTAGACGCATCTTGGTTCCCTCGTTTTCTTTTTAAATTCTGACGCTTGTCGATGATATTTCGGCTGATTTCTGGAAATCTTGAGCGCGTTTTGCCATTCCTTGCATTTTGCCTGCATTTCCAGTAACTTGCAGCCTCTCGTTAGGGGTGCCCGAACTGTGTGGGCTGAGAAAAAACCCTTCGAACCTGACCGGGTCATGCCGGCGTAGGGAAACGAATTCCGCTCCGGTGGAACCACCGCGCTCCTTGCCCGTCTTACCCGCTGCTCCCACGCAAGGAAGAACAATGAACGCCACCGAACAGTTTCTCGCCGCCAACGCCCACGTCGACGAGGCCGCCGTCAAGCCGCTGCCGAATTCCCGCAAGATTTATATCGAGGGGTCGCGTCCGGATATCCGCGTGCCGATGCGGGAAATCTCGCAGGCCGATACGCCGACTGCTTTTGGTGGCGAAAAGAACCCCCCGATCTACGTTTACGACTGTTCCGGCCCCTATTCCGACCCGGCCGCCAAAATCGACATCCGCAACGGTCTGCCCGCTCTGCGCGCCGGTTGGATCGCCGAACGTGGCGACGTCGAGGAACTGCCCGGTCTGACTTCCGAATTCGGCCAGAAGCGTGCCGATGACAAGGCGCTCGACGAACTGCGCTTCCCCGGCCTGCACCGCAAGCCTTTGCGCGCCAAGGCCGGCAAGAACGTCTCACAGATGTACTACGCCCGCCAGGGCATCATCACTCCCGAGATGGAATACGTCGCCATCCGCGAAAACAACAACCGCCGCGCCTATATCGACTCCCTGCGCGCCACCGGCAAGATGGGCGAAAAAATGGCCGCCCTGCTTGGTCGCCAGCACAAGGGCGAGAACTTCGGCGCCAGCATCCCGGAAGAAATCACTCCGGAGTTCGTGCGCAGCGAAATCGCCCGCGGTCGCGCCATCATCCCCAACAACATCAATCACCCGGAAAGCGAGCCGATGATCATCGGCCGCAACTTCCTCACCAAAATCAACGCCAATATTGGCAACTCGGCCCTCGGCTCCAGCATTCAGGAAGAAGTCGAGAAAATGACCTGGTCGATCCGCTGGGGCGGCGACACCGTGATGGACCTGTCCACCGGCAAGAACATCCACGAAACGCGTGAATGGATCATCCGCAACAGCCCGGTCGCCATCGGCACCGTGCCCATCTATCAGGCGCTGGAAAAGGTCAACGGCAAGGCCGAAGACCTGACCTGGGAAATCTTCCGCGACACCCTGATCGAGCAGGCCGAACAAGGCGTCGACTACTTCACCATCCACGCCGGCGTGCTGCTCCGCTATGTGCCGCTCACCGCCAACCGGATGACCGGCATCGTCAGCCGCGGTGGCTCGATCATGGCGAAATGGTGTCTGGCCCACCACAAGGAAAGTTTCCTCTACACCCACTTCGAGGAAATCTGCGAAATCATGAAGGCCTACGACGTCGCCTTCAGCCTCGGCGACGGCCTGCGTCCCGGCTCGATCTACGACGCCAACGACGAAGCCCAGCTCGGCGAACTCAAGACCCTCGGCGAACTGACCCAGGTCGCCTGGAAACACGACGTCCAAGTCATGATCGAAGGCCCCGGTCACGTGCCCATGCACATGATCAAAGAGAACATGGACCTCCAGCTTGAATATTGCGCCGAAGCCCCGTTCTACACCCTCGGCCCCCTGACCACCGACATCGCGCCGGGCTACGACCACATCACGAGCGGCATCGGCGCCGCCATGATCGGCTGGTACGGCACGGCCATGCTCTGCTACGTCACGCCCAAGGAACACCTCGGCCTGCCCGACAAGGACGACGTCAAGACCGGCATCATCAC